>Ga0265327_10000356_pt1 | contig 87168 bp, 75 predicted proteins | sample 41621metaG_FD_202089 | JGI IMG/M metagenome (GOLD analysis project Ga0265327, IMG submission 202089) | Rhizosphere microbial communities from Carex aquatilis grown in University of Washington, Seatle, WA, United States - 4-16-21 metaG | ecosystem: Host-associated > Plants > Roots > Rhizosphere...
TCCCTATAAGGCAATATGATTTCCGCAGGGGGAGCCGAATTTTGGAGACGCCGCAGTTCATGACCGGCAACCGCAGGATACTCGTTGCCGCCGCCGATACGGATCTGCGGCGTTCGCTGACGGAACAGCTCAGCGTCGATGAGGAGTTCGCCCCGGTCGAGGCGGCGAGCGGGGCCGAGGCTGTGCTGCTTTCCAACGGCGCCTATTTCGATGCGATCCTCCTTGATGCCGGGCTGCCGGACATGGATGGCCTGGAGCTGTGCCGGAATATCCGGGCCGCCGGGGTGCGTTCGCCGATCCTGGTGCTGGCCGCCGCCGACAGCGAAGCGGATATGATCCAGAGCCTCGATTCCGGGGCCAACGCCTACATCGTCAAGCCCTTCAAGCTCTCGGTGCTGCTCGCCCATCTACGGGCTCAACTCCGCCAGAACGAGAACAGCGACAACGCCCATTTCACGATCGGCCCCTATAAATTCCAGCCGGGCGCCAAGATCCTGATCGACGCCTCGGGCCAACACAAGATCCGCCTCACCGAAAAGGAGACGGCGATCCTGAAATTCCTCTACCGCGCCGGCGCCCGGACGACCGGGCGCGACACGCTGCTGGGCGAGATATGGGGATACAATGCCGGTGTCACCACCCATACCCTCGAAACGCATATCTACCGCTTGCGCCGGAAGATCGAAAAAGAACCCGCCCAGGCCCGGATCCTGGTGACGGAACCGGGCGGCTATCGTCTCGTTCCCTGAATTATGCGCGTCCTGGCCCGGTTGCATCGCTTTCTTAATAGTCTTGCATCCTTGCGCGCGGGAAGGTTGAATGCGGAAAGCTGACCATTTGGAGCATATTCGGCCATGTCCGAGCCGGGAGAAATGTTCGTACGGTTTTGGGGGGTGCGCGGCAGCATCGCTTGCTCCGGACCGGAAACGGTCCGCTATGGCGGCAACACGCCCTGTGTCGAAATCCGGTGCGGCGAGCATCTGTTGATATTCGACGGCGGCACCGGCCTCCGGGTTCTGGGCCGCGAGCTGATGCAGGAAAAGCGCCCGATCGACGCCCGGCTCTTCTATAGCCACACCCATTTCGACCATATCTGCGGCCTGCCCTTCTTCAAGCCCTGCTATGTTCCCGGAAACCGCATCCATCTTCAAGCCGGCCATCTCCTGCCGAACTACACGCTGGAAGAGGTGCTTTGCGGCATGATGATGGCGCCGCTTTTCCCGATCCCGGTCGATATCATGAAGCCGCAGCTCTCCTACAGCGACTTCCGCTGTGGCGAGACGCTGGAGCCCTATCCGGGCGTGATCCTGAAGACGGGGCCGTTGAACCATCCGAACGGGGCGACCGGCTACCGGATCGAATATGGCGGCAAGGCCGTGGCCTACATTACCGACACCGAGCATTTTCCGGGCAAGCTCGACCCGGAGGTGCTGGCGCTCGTCGATCGGGCCGACATCATGATCTACGACGCGACCTATACCGATGCGGAATATCCGGCGCATGTGAACTGGGGCCATTCCACCTGGGAGGAAGGCCTGAAACTTGCCGAGGCCGCTGGCGTCCGGAACTATGTTATCTTCCATCACGAACCCGATCATGACGATACCTTCATGGATCGCGTCGCCGCCGAAGCGGCCCGCCGCCGCCCCGGCTCGATCGTCGCCCGCGAAGGTCTGGTGCTGCATCCCTGAGGAGGGGTTCTTTCATGTCTTTCTTCAGGAATCTGAGTATCGTCCGCAAGCTCCTGGCTGGTTTCGCGCTGCTGATCCTCGTCACCGGGGGCGTCGGCGTGGTGACGATGCAGAAGGTCTTCGAGGTGCCGGGGAGCAGCCGGGCGGTGCTCCGTGCGACCGGCACGCTGGTGGCCGCCGAAGAGGTGCTGGCCGGTCTCACCCATGAAGAAGGAACCTTGCGCGCCTATCTGCTCGATGCCGGGGCCGGTAAGGCCGACAGTCTGGCCGCCGAGGCCGAGACCGGGCGGCAGGCCTTGGCGCAGCTTCAGGCGAGGGTGTCCGAATCCCCGATCCAGGCACAGCGTTTCGAGGGGATAGGGGCTGCGATCGAGGGCTGGCGCCACGATACCGTTGAAAAGGCGGTGGCCTTGGCGGAGACCGACCTTGCGCAAGCGCGTGCCCTTGAAGCCGGCGGGCGGCAGAGCGTCGATGAACTCCGCCGGAAGCTTTCCGAGATCGCGCAGGCCGAGCGGGATTCCCTCGGCGGCTTAGGCGATGCGGCGCAGACCGCCGCGTCCGATATGGCCTTCACTTTGCGGCTCGGCGTTATCGCCAGCCTGGTCATTACCGTGGCCGTGGCCTGGGTCTTGTTTCGGGCCGTCGCCCATCCGGTCAGCGAGATGGTGGCGGCGATGAACTGCATCGCCCAGGGCGAGACCGCCGTCGAGATCTTCGGCACCGGTCGCCAGGACGAGATCGGGGCGCTCGGCCGCGCCATCGACATGTTCAGGCTTCATGTCCGTGGCAAGGAAAACGAGATCAACCGGCTTGCCGCCGCCCAGGAGGAGCTTGAGCAACAGCTTCTCCAGGACCAGCAGGTTCTGGACGAGCAGATCGCCGCCACCCGCCGCGCCTTGGAGGCGGAGACGGAACTCCGCATCGCCGCCCTGAATCAGCAGGCACGGACCGAAATCGATGCCCTGACGCAGCAGGCCCAGAATGAGAAGGATGACCTGCGCCGTCAGGCGCAGGGGGAGAAAGAGGCTCTGGAGGCGGCGCTGCGGCTGGAACTCGGCCAGGAACTCGAAGCGCTGGCGCTACGGGCGCAGGCCGAGAAGGAGGCCCTGGAGGCAAGCGCCCGCGAACAGGCTGCGGAATTGGAACGGCAGCTTGAGGCGGAGCGGCAGCGGGCCCGCGATCTTATCCGGGATTTCGAGGCCCGGATCGGGACTCTGGCGCAGGCGCTGCAGGCTTCGGCCACCCAGATGGAGACGGCGGCGCAATCCATGTCCGAAACCGCCGACACGGCTTCTCAGCGGACGGAGGGCGCCGCGGCTTCGGTGGCCGAGACGCTGGCCCGCGTGCAGGCGATTCTGGATGCCGCCAGCGCGCTGTCCGGTTCGATCCAGGATGTCGGGCGCCAGACGGCGGACGGCATCACCACCCATATCGCCCAGGTCAAGACCGCGACCCGCGATGTGGTCTCGGTCGTCGACGGTATCGGTTCGCTATTGGAAGAACTGCGCCGGATTTCCGGGGAAGGGCAGGACGGTGCCTGACCGCGGCGTCAGACCGGACGGAACCCGGCTCATCGAGGTCTGAAGCCGGTTGGGCTGAACCTGGGCCCGCTCCGCGCGGGCATCGCCCTGAAAAATAGGCTCGGCGGCCAATACGTCCAGGACCAGCTCGTCGATGCCGGGACCGGGATCGATCATGGCGAGCTTTTCCCCGAACAGGCGGACGGCCTGATCCACGTCCTGGCCCTTGCGCGGCGATGCGGTGAGCAGCACGACCTCGCCATCGATCCGGTAGCAGCCGAGGGTGAGCCTCGATGCACGGACGCCTTCACGGGCCAGTCTCCACCAGATTTCCGTCGATATATGCCGAAGCCCCCGGCCCAGTTCCCCGGGATCGACGGTCGGCTGGGCCAGCCGGTAGCGGCTGCGCCTGTCGGGCGCAGCCTGCATCGGCGCCCCGCCGCCCATGCAGGCGCCGGTGCCGAGATCCTGCATTTGCGCCAGCCTTTGCGCGGCATCATAGCCGCAACGCCGCACCAGCATCGAATAAGGAATGGAGGCCAATTCGCCGATCCGCGAGAGGCCGAGCCGTTCGAATCCTTTTAGGACCAGGGGCGGGAGGCGCAGTGCCGCGAGCGGCAGCCCGGCGCAGAGCGCGTGGGTTTCCCCGCCTCTGACCAGGAGCGGTGTCGAAGTCCCAAACCGGGCCAGACTCCACGCGGCGGCGGCGTTGCCGGCGACGGCGATGCGGCTTTTGACGCCGAGGCTCAGGAGGCGGCGCTCGATATCGGCGGCAAGCTCTTCTTCCCCGCCGGGGAAATGCCGGCTGCTGCTGGTCACGTCGAGGATGATGCCGTCGGGAAGATCGGGAGCGGCCTGCGGCGTATAGCGCCCGCACCACTCGACCAGCCGCAACAATCCCAGGATCGCCCCCGTGCTTCCGTTCGGCGTGCTCCCGTTCGGACCGGTGGCCGTGCTCGACCGCCGGCCTTTGCGCATGACGCTGGCCTTGTTTGCGGAAGCCTGCGCGGCGCCGAGACAAAGGTGTTCGACCGGCCACTCGGGCAGGAAGACAGAAAGGATGCGCCTGTTGTGTTTTTCCATGGCTTCCCGGAAAACCGGCCTCTTTCTTTGTTCCCGTCCGACGGGAGTTCCCATCGCGAACTGGTAAACATTTGTCGCATTTGCGCTTGATCATCGGCTAGGGCATTTTCTCCTATCTGAGCGTGCATAAATCCACAACATGTCCCAACCCCAAAATATTTTGCCGCAACGCGCGGCGCATCTATTTGATTTTATTTCAAAGTTTTAGGCCCTACGCGGAATACGGGGATCGCACACCCGGCCTGCTCCATTTTGCATCCCATATACAGCAACCCATGCTATGGTAAACGCATGCGCGTTACCCCCGCCTCCCGACCCCCACCCCGAAGACTACATGTCTAGCCGCGTCTTCACGATTCCGCCGCACCGGCCCTTTCTCGACGCGCTGGCGGCGGGGCTTCAGGCCGGCCCGGGTCTTGATCCGCCGGGCCTTGATCCCCTGGCCATGTCGCGGGTGACGATCCTGCTGCCGACGCGGCGCGCCTGCCGGGCGCTGCGCGAGGCATTTCTGCGCGCGAGCGCCGGGCGGGCGCTATTGCTTCCGAAAATGCGGGCGGTGGGGGATATCGAGGGTGATGACCTCACCGGCGACGGCTTCGATTCCGCCGCCCTGCCGCCGCCGATGCCGCCGCTCCGCCGTCAGCTTTTGCTGGCACGGCTGGTGCTGCAATGGGGCCGGCAACAGGCCACGGCGCCGCTTCTGCCGGGGCAGGCGGCGATGCTGGCGGCGGAACTGGCGGCTTTTCTCGACGAGGCGCAGGCCCATGACTGCGATCTTGACAAGCTGGCGGGCATCGCCCCCGCCGATTTTGCCGAGCACTGGCAGCTTATTCTCCAATTCCTGACGATCCTGACCGAGTTCTGGCCGAAGATCCTTGCGGAAGAGGGGGCGCTCGATCCGGTGGCGCATCGGGACGCGGCCCTGGCCGATCTGATCGCCCTCTGGCGCCGGGCGCCGCCATCGGAGCCGGTGATCGCCGCCGGCCTTACCGGTGGCTTGCCGGCGATCACCGCACTTCTCGGCGCTGTCGCCGCTTTGCCGCAAGGTGCCGTGATCCTCCCCGGCCTCGATCCTGCCATCGATCCGGCGGATTGGGACGCGATCGGCGCCGATCCCACCCATCCCCATCATGAGATGGCGGGGCTGCTGCGCTTCCTGGAATTGGAGCCGGCTTCGGTCCGGCCTTGGCCTCTTGACTCTGGCCACCCCACTCCGGCCTCGCCCCGCGCCGCCCTCATTGGCGAGATCCTGCGCCCGGCGGCGACCACCGAAAAATGGCGCCATATCGGGAAAATAGGTGCCGCGGCCTTGGCCGGCCTCACCCGCATCGACTGCCCAGGCCCGCAGGAGGAAGCCGGAACCATCGCCCTTCTGATGCGGGAAGCGCTCGAAATCCCGGAAAAGACGGTGGCCCTGGTGACGCCCGACCGCGATCTCGCCCGGCGCGTGGCGGGGGAGCTGGGGCGCTGGGGGATCGAGATCGATGATTCGGCGGGTGTAGCCCTCAACCGGTCGCCGCCAGGGGTGTTCCTGCGCCTCGTCCTCGACGCGGCGGCGGCGGGCTTTGCCCCCGTGCCGCTCCTCGCTCTCCTGAAACACCCGCTCACCGGGCTCCGCCGGGCCGAGGCGCGGGCGCTGGAGCGCCAAGCCCTGCGCGGCCCCAGACCCGGCCCCGGCCTCGCCGGGCTGCGCGCGGCTTTGGGCGGGGATGCTCCGGCGATCGACGCGCTGGAGGCGGCTTTCGCGCCGTTTCTGGCCGTGCTGGAGGCCGAGGTGGTAGGTCTCGCCGAGCTTGTCGCTGCCCATTTGCTCGCCGCCGAAGCCTTGGCGACGCCCTATACAGAAACCGGCGACACGGAAACCGGGGCCGGACGGCTCTGGCAGGAAGCTGCCGGAGAGGCGGCGGCGCGTTTCGGCGCCGAATTGCTGCAAGCCGCCGCTGATTTCCCGCCGATGCGCGGCAGCCATTATCCGGCACTGTTCGAGACCCTGCTGGCGCGAAGCGTGGTGCGGCCCAATTTCGGCAAGCATCCGAGGCTTGCCATCTGGGGCCTGACCGAGGCGCGGCTGCAACATGCCGATCTTCACATCCTGGGCGGGCTCAACGAGGGCAGCTGGCCGCGTCAGGCGCAGAGCGATCCCTGGCTTTCCCGTCCGATGCGCGCCTCGCTCGGCCTGCCGCCGCCCGAGCGTCAGATCGGCATCGCCGCCCATGATTTCGCCCAGGCTTTGGGTGCGCCGGAGGCCGTCCTCACCCGTGCCGCCAGGGTCGAGGGCGCGCCGACCCTGCCGTCCCGCTGGCTTTTGCGCCTGGAAACGGTGCTGACGGCGGCGGGACTCGATGCCGGAGCCCTGCGCCGGGATCAGCCGGTTTCCTGGCAGCAAGCCCTCGACGCCCCCCGGATGCGCCGCCCGGTCGCGGCCCCGGCTCCTTGTCCGCCCTTATCCTCCCGCCCGCGCAAGCTTTCCGTCACCGAGATCGGAACCTGGATGCGCGATCCCTATGCGATCTATGCTTCCCGGATTCTCGGTCTGGTGAAGCTCGACCCCATCGACGCCGATCCGGGCGCCGCCGATCGCGGCCAGTTCATCCATGCGGCGCTCGACCGCTTCGTCACCGAATTCCCCGGCGCCCTGCCGGAAGACGCCTTGCCGGTGCTGGAGCGTATCGGCGAGGAATGTTTCGGGCCGGCGCTGTCGCGGCCTGGGATTCAAGCCTTCTGGTGGCCGCGTTTCAAGCGCGTGGCGGAATGGTTCCTGGCGATGGAAGCCCTGCGGCGCCCCGATCTTGAGGAAAGCTTGTCGGAGCTGCGCGGCCGCTTCACCATCGACGGTCCGGAGGGGCCATTTACGGTCACCGGGCGCGCCGACCGCATCGACCGGGTGCGGGAAGGCGGGCTGGTGGTGCTCGACTACAAGACCGGCGCGGTGCCGACGGCCAAGGAGATCGCCCAGGGTCTGGCGCCGCAGCTCCCGCTCGAAGCGGTGATGCTGAGCGGCGGTGGCTTCGAAGGTTTCGAGCTTGGCGTCACCGTGGACCGCCTCGTCTATTGGCAGCTATCCGGCGGCGACCCCGCTGGCCATGAGCGGGTGGTGGCCGAGGGCGAGGCGGTTGCCGCCCTGGCGGCGGCGGCTTATGAGGGCCTGGAGGCGCTGATCGCCGCCTTCGACCGCGTGGAGACGCCCTACCGCGCCACCCCCCGCCCGGAATGGGCGCCGCGCTACAGCGATTACGTCCATCTGGCCCGCGTCAAGGAATGGTCCGCCGCCGCCAGCGGCGATGCGGGTGGGGAGGACGGCGAGTGATACGCCGCAATTCCCATTTTAGCCGAGGGGCCAGACGCCTGTCCCCGCTGCGCCCGTCCTCGCTGCAAAGGCATCCCGCGTCCTTCGAGACGCGGCCAAGAGGGCCGCTCCTCAGGATGAGGGATGTGTGTAATGGCATTAAGAAAGTTCCTCATCCTGAGGAGGCCCCCTTGAGGGCCGTCTCGAAGCCTCATCCTGAGGAGCCGCCTCTTGGCGGCGTCTCGAAGGACGCACGACGGATATCCAGCCCGCCGCCGAATGACGGGCTAAACAGAGAGTTACTGGCATGACCGCCCTGCTCCGCGATCCCGACGCGCTTCAGCGCGAGGCCAGCGACGGCGCCTGTTCGGTCTGGGTCGTGGCCTCGGCGGGGACCGGCAAGACCAAGGTGCTGACCGACCGGGTGCTGAACCTGCTGCTCGCCGGCAGCGCGCCCGAGCGGATTCTCTGCCTCACCTTCACCAAGGCGGCGGCGGCGGAGATGACCAACCGCCTGCATGAGAAGCTGGCTGCCTGGGCGGTGATGGAGGAAGGAAGGCTGGCGCAGGAACTGCTGCGTCTCACCGGCACCCTGGCCGACCTGCCGGCGATGGCGGCGGCGCGGCGGCTCTTCGCCCGCGTGCTCGACGCCTCGGGCGGGATGAAGATTCTTACCATCCATTCCTTCTGTCAGGCCATGCTGCGCCGCTTTCCGCTCGAAGCCGGGGTGGCCCCGCATTTCGAGGTGATGGATGAGCGCAGTGCCGCCGAAGCGCTGGCCGAAGCCCGCGAGGCGGTGCTGATCCGCGCCCGGAGCAATCAGGGGTCCCGTCTGGCACAGGCGCTGGCAGGCGTCACCGCGCATCTGGCGGAAACCGGCTTTGGGGGGTTGCTGGCCGAGCTTGCCTTGGAGCGTGCACGCTTCAAGGCGCTCGACGAGACGGCCCCGGCGCTGCTGGCCCGGCGCCTCGGCGCCGGGCCGGATGCAACCCTATCCGATACCCTGGAGGCGGTCTGCGCGGAGGATGCCTTCGACGGCGCGGCGCTCCGCCATGCCGCCCGTGTCCTGATCGATAGCGCCGCCAAGACCGACCGGGCCCGCGGCGAGGTGATGGCCGGTTTCCTCGCCGAGCCGGCCACGCGGGCGGCGAATTTCGATGCCTATGCCCTGGTCTTTCTGACCGCCAAGGACGAGATCCGCAAGACACTCCTCACCACGGCCCCTAGCACCGCCCACCCGGAAGCCGCCGCGGCGCTGGCCGCCGAGGCATGGCGGGTGCTGGCGGCGCGGGAGGCGCTTGCCGCCTGCGTCATCTATCGGGCGACGGTCTCGCTGCTCGATCTCGGCGGCGCCTTGCTGGCGGAATATGAGGAGCGCAAACGCCTGCACGGCTTCCTCGATTACGAGGATCTGATCCTGCGCAGCGCCGATTTGCTGCGCCGGCCGGGGGTGGCGCCGTGGGTCTTGTTCAAGCTCGATGGCGGGCTCGACCACATTCTGATCGACGAGGCGCAGGACACCAATCCCGAACAATGGCAGGTGGTGGCGGCGCTGGCCGGGGAGTTCTTCGCCGGTCTGGGCGCGCGGCCCGTCATCCGCACGATCTTCGCCGTCGGCGACACCAAGCAATCCATCTACAGCTTTCAGCGCGCCGATCCGCAGGCCTTCATCGATTGGGGCGGGCATTTCCGCGAGGTGGCGGATAGCTGGCGCTCGCTCGCCCTCGATATCTCCTTCCGCTCGACCGCATCGGTGCTGGCCGCGGTGGATGCCGTATTCGAAGGCCCGGCGGGGGTCGGGGTGGCGCTCGACGGCGCGCCGATCCGCCACGCCGCGCACCGTCAGGGCCATGGCGGGCTGGTCGAGTTATGGCCCGCGATCCTGCCGGGGGAAAGCGAGGCCCCGTCTCCCTGGGAGCCGCCGCTCACGCAGCGCCACACCGCCTCGCCCCGGAGCCGGCTGGCGCAGGGGATCGCGGCGCAAATCCGCCACTGGCTCGACCATGACGAGCGGCTGGACGCCAGGGGCCGGGCGGTGCATCCGGGCGATGTGCTGATCCTGGTGCGCCGCCGCGACGGCTTCGCCGCCAATCTGGTCCGGGCCTTGAAGGATCGCGGCATTCCGGTTTCGGGCGTGGACCGCATGATCCTGACCGAACAGCTCGCGGTCGAGGATCTGGTGGCGCTGGGCGAGTTTTTGCTCCTGCCCGAGGATGACCTGACCCTGGCCTGCGTGCTGAAAGGCCCGCTTTTCGGCGTGAGCGAGGAGAGGCTCTTCGGCTTGGCTTACGGGCGCGAAGGCTCGCTCTGGGATCGGCTCAAGCGCGCCGCCCCGGCGGACCCCACTTTGGCCCCGGTCGCTGAGACGTTGCGTGCCCTGCTGGCCCGCGCCGATTTCGTGGCGCCCTATGAGCTCTATGCCGAGATATTGGGGCCGCGCCAGGGGCGCCGGGCGATCCTGGAGCGGCTCGGCCCCGACGCCGCCGATCCGGTCGATGAGTTCTTGTCCCTGGCGCTGGCCTATGAGCGGGAGCATATCCCCTCGCTTCAGGGGTTTTTGCATTGGCTTGTCACCGGCGCCACCGAGGTCAAGCGCGATCTCGGCCAGAAGGGCCGCGACGAGGTGCGGCTGATGACCGTGCATGGCGCCAAGGGCCTGCAGGCGCCGATCGTGTTCCTGCCCGACACGGTCCAGGTCCCGACCCGGATGCCGCGCCTGCTGTGGCTTGATGGGGCCTTGCCGGTCTGGGTGCCGCGCAAGGGCCTCGACCCCGAGGCCGTCGCCGAGGCCCGTGCCCTGGCGCTGCGGCGGGCGGATGAGGAATACCGCCGCCTCCTCTACGTCGCCATGACCAGGGCCGAGGACCGGCTTTATGTCTGCGGCGCCGGGGAGCCGAAGGAGCGTTCCTGGCATGCCCTCATTCAGGCCGGCCTTGCCCCGATTGGCGACCGCTTCGAATTCGACAATACCGGTCTGATCGGTCCCGCCGGCTGGAGCGGCCCGGCACTGCGCCTCCAGGGCGAGCAGGTCGCGAGGGCTCGCGATGACGGCGCCTTCACCCGCCGGGCGGACGCTATCGCCGCCGTCCCGCCTTGGCTGACCGCGTCGCCGCCGCTTGAACCGGCCCCGCCTCGCCCGCTCGCCCCCTCGCTCCCGATGGGGCCCGAGCCCGCCGCGTCCTCGCCGCTGGCGGGAGCGGCGGATCTTGGCGCCGGTTTCCAGCGCGGCCTGCTGATCCACCGGCTCTTGCAACTCCTGCCCGAAATCCCGGCACCGCTGCGCCGCGAAGCCGGCGCGCGCTATCTCGCCCGGCCCGTTCATGGCCAGGATCCTGGCGAGCAGGCGGAGATTTTGCGGGAGGTTCTGGCCATCCTCGAAGACCCGGCTTTGGCCTCCCTATTCGGCCCGGACTCGCAGGCCGAGGTTCCGATTACCGGCCTTGTCGGCACCTATGCGGTCTCGGGTCAGATCGACCGCCTCGTCGTGGGCGCGCGGGAGGTTCTGATCGTCGATTACAAAACCCTCCGCCCGCCGCCCACGGAGCCGGCTGCGATCCCGCCGGCCTATCTGCGCCAGCTCGCCGCCTACCGGGCGACGGTCCAAGCGGTCTTTCCGGAACACGCGATCGCCTGCGCCCTTCTCTGGACCTCGGGGCCAAGGTTCATGCGGGTGCCGGCGGAATTGCTGGATTCGGCGGGGAGGGGGTTGGGGTAGGGGGCGATACGGTGCCTTATCCAAGCTGCACAGGCATCCGGCGTCCTTCGAGACGCGGCCAAGAGGGCCGCTCCTCAGGATGAGGTAGATCTGTGATGGCATTGAGAAAAATCCTCATCCTGAGGAGGCCCCCTTGAGGGCCGTCTCGAAGGACGCACAGCGGATGTCCAGCCGCTTAACCCGCCTCGGCCAGCGCCGCCTCATGGGCGGCGGCTTCTTGCTGACGGGCCCACATCTGGGCGTAGACGCCGCCCTTCGCCAGCAGATCCGGGTGCCGGCCGCGTTCGACGATTTCCCCGCCTTCCAGGACCAGGATTTCGCCGGCATCGACGATGGTCGAAAGCCGGTGCGCGATGGTGAGGGTCGTGCGGTTCTCCGACACCTCCTTCAAGCTCGCCTGGATCGCGCGTTCGGTCTTGGTATCGAGCGCCGAGGTCGCCTCATCGAAGACGAGGACGGGCGGGGATTTCAGGATGACCCGGGCGATGGCGACGCGCTGTTTCTCCCCGCCCGAGAGCTTCAAGCCGCGCTCCCCCACCGTCGAGCGGTAGCCGTCGGGGAGACTCTCGATGAAATCATGGATGCGGGCGGCTCTGGCAGCCTCGGCCACCTCTTCCCGGCTGGCGCCCGGCCTGCCGTAATCGATGTTGTAGAAGATCGAATCGTTGAACAGCACCGTGTCCTGCGGCACCACGCCGATGGCGCGGCGCAGGCTTTCCTGGGTGACGGCGCGCAGATCCTGGCCGTCGATGCGGATCGCGCCCTGATCGACGTCGTAGAAGCGGAAGAGCAGGCGGGCGATGGTGGATTTGCCGGCGCCGCTCGGGCCGACGATGGCGACGCTGCCGCCCGGCGGAACCCGGAAGGACACGCCTTTCAGGATAGGCCGGCGCGGGTCGTAGTGGAAATGCACATCGTCGAAGACGATCTCCCCGGCGGTGACGGCGAGTACGGGAGCGCCCTCGCGATCGGCGATCTCCGGCGCCAGATCGAGCAGGCCGAACATCCGTTCGAGATCGGTCAGCGATTGCTTGATGTTCCGGTAGACGACGCCCAGCACGTTCAAGGGCATGTAGAGCTGAACCAGATAGGCGTTCACGAGTACGAAATCGCCGACGCTCATGCGGCCCTGCTCGACCCCGAACGCCGCCAGCAGCATCACGCCCACAAGCCCCAGGGCGATGATCGCCCCCTGGCCGACATTGAGGAGCGAGAGCGTCATCTGGCTCTTCACCGCCGCCCCCTCATAGGCTTTCAGCGCCATGTCGAAGCGCCGCGCCTCATGGTCCTCATTGGCGAAATACTTCACCGTCTCGAAATTGAGGAGGCTGTCGATCGCCTTGGTGTGGGCCTCGCTGTCGCGGTCGTTCATCTCGCGGCGGTATTTGATCCGCCAATCGGTGATCGCAAAGGTATAGGCCACATAGAGGATCACGGTGGCGAAGGTGACCGCCGCGAGGCTGCCATCATAGAGGTGCCAGAGAATGCCGCAGACCAGCAGGATCTCGAACACCGTCGGCAGCATGTTGAACAGCATGAAGGACAGCAGGAACTCGACGGCGCGGATGCCGCGCTCGACCGAGCGGGAGAGCCCGCCCGTCTGCCGCTCCAGATGAAAGCGCAGCGATAGCCGGTGCAGATGCCGGAAGGTCGCAAGCCCGACCTGACGCACGGCGTTCTGTTCGACCTTGGCGAAAATAGCATCCCGCAATTCGCCGAAACCCTGAGCCCCGATCCGGGCCAGGCCATAGGCTACGACCAGACCGATCGGCACGGCGATGGCGGTGCTTAGGGAAAGCGCATCGACCGCATGTTTATAGAAGATCGGCACCGTGACATTGATCGCCTTGGCGGCGACAAGGCAGAGCACGGCCAGCCCGACGCGCAGGCGCAATTCCAGGCCGGCTTTCGGCCAGAGATAGGGAAGGAGCCGCGACAGGCTCCGCAGTTCCTGGCGGAACGAGGCCTTGGGACCGGTCTCCGCCGGGCCGGCTCCATGGGCGGAAACCGGACGGCGCGGACTCACGATACCGGATCCGTCTCCGGTTCCGTTTCGGCTACCGCCAAGGGCTCGGGCACGGGCTCGGCTTCGGTCAAGGGTTCCGGTTCCGGCCCCAGGAGCTTCCGCCACACCGCCACCACCACCGCCGCCATGACCGCCGCCCCCGCCAGATAGGGCGCATGCCGGCCAAGCCCGCCCATCAGCGTGCCGGCGGCGATCGGGCCGCAGATACGGGCGAAGCTGCCGGTGGATTGGGCGACGCCCAGCACCTCGCCCTGTTCATGGGCCTGCGCCTCGCGGGAAATAAGGCTGCTGATCGAAGGCTGCGTCAGCCCCATGCCGATCGCCAGCAATCCTGTCGCGATCAGCAAAAGCGGCAAGGTGCCGGAAAGCGGAACCATGAGCAGCCCTAAGACGATCGAGGCGGTCCCGGCGAGCAGCACCCGCTTCTCGCCGTATTTCCGGGTCAGCCGGTGGATCAGCCCGCCCTGGATCGTTGCCGCCAGAAGCCCGATATAGACGAAGATATAAGAGACCTGCTGCGGTCCCCAGCCGAACTGGCGCTCGGTCCACATGGCGAAGGTCGTCTCCATCGCCGAGAACGCCGCCGTGATGGCGAAGAAAAGCAGGATCAGGAGCCGCAGTCTTGGCCGCTCGAAGGCCCGGCGGATCGCCACCAGCCGGCTGGAGCGGGCGCCAGCCTTCCGGCGCGCCTCGGCTGGAAGGCTTTCCTTCAGGAAGAACACGGTGCCGAGAAAGGCCAGCGCCGATAGCCCGGCGGCCAGGAAGGCCGGGGCCGCGGCATCGGGATGATGCGGATCGGAGCCGGCCAGGATGCCGCCGATGAAGGGGCCGAAAATGAAGCCGAGGCCGAAGGCGGCACCGATCATGCCCATGCCCTTCGCCCGCTTTTCCGGCGTGGTCACGTCGGCGATATAGGCCTGTGCGGCGGCGATGTTTCCGGCCATGCCGCCCTGCACCGCCCGCGCGGCGAACAGCACCCAGAGCGAATCGGCGAAGCCCAGCCACAGATAGCCGAAGATCGAGCCCACCAGGCTGACGAGCAGCACGGGCCGCCGGCCCAGGCGGTCGCTGAGCCGCCCCCAGACCGGGGCCATCAGAAGCTGCCCCGCCGAATAGGTCGCCATCACCGCGGTCACGGTATTGGGCGAGGCCCCGAAATGCTCGGCATAGAAGGGCAGGAGCGGGATGACGATGCCGAACCCGATCAGGTCCGTAAGCACGATGGCGAAGAGGATAAGCATAGCGGGACTAGATAGCGCGCCTCCACCCCACGGAACAAGGGAAGACCGCCATCGTCGCGTGAAAATCACGGTGTTGCCGAAGATTTGTGCAGGACCGCGGATCGGGGTAACGTTCTGTAGCCGGAATTGACGGGTACTGCCTTGGATGTTACGGCTACGACCATGATTTTGGCCGGAGGCAATGGGGATGAGGGACGCGATGGATGTGAATGGCGATGAAGCCCCGCAAACCGTTGATACCCAAACGGCCGAGACCCAAACCGTCGAAACGGGGCATTTCGGCACCGTCCCCGTGCGCCATCGGGATTGCCCGCTTTGCGGCCAAGCCCACGGCACCGGCTTGGCGACGGGCTATGCGCACGGGCCTTGGACGGTCAGGCAATGCCCCGGCTGCGGGTTCGTCTATATCGACAAGGCGCCGCATTACGAGGTGCAGTTCGATACGATGGCCTGGGAGCGCACGACCACGGTCGAGGATCAGCGCCGCGCCGAAATCCGCCCGATCTCCTACAAGGCCAGCAAGCGCACGCGCTTCCGCCTGCATCTTCTGCCCAAGCGGACGATGCTCGGCTATATCGCGGCGCGGATCGAGGCGGGCCGGGTTCTCGATCTCGGTTGCGGCGACGGCCATGCCATGGGGGACTTCCCGCCCGCCTTCACGCCTTTCGGCATTGAGATTTCCTCGAAGCTGGCCGCTGGCGCCAACCGTAGTTTCAGTGCTCGCGGCGGCCATGCGATAAATGCGCCCTGCGTCGAGGGCCTCCGTCAATTCCCCGAGGGCTTCTTCGCGGCGGCTTCCCTGCGTTCCTATCTGGAGCATGAGACGAACCCCTTGCCGGTTCTGGAGAATTTGCACCGGGCCTTGGCACCGGGCGGCTTCGCCGTTGTCAAGGTGCCGAATTACGCTTCGCTCAACCGCATGGTCATGGGAAGCCGCTGGTGCGGCTTCCGCTATCCGGATCACCTCAATTATTTCACGCCGGCGACGCTCCGCGCCATGGCGGGCAAGGCCGGGTTCGAAACCAGCTTCGGCCTCACCGGCCAATTGCCGACGAGTGATAATATGTGGGCGGTGCTGACGAAGCGGGGGTAGTCAGCCTCCGATTCTAATGCGAATGCCCATGCCGGTGATGGATATCCGGGAAATGCGGGTGCAGGTGGCGCAGCTTTTCGTGCCGGTGCTCATGGGTGTGGGGTTCGCCGGGCGCGTCGCCGGGATCATGGGCGTGCTGATGGTGGACGTCGTGCACATGGCGGTGCGCATGTGCGCCCGGCGCGTGGATGTGGTTGTGCTCATGCCGCTCGCGCAGATGCAGATAGAGGCCGATGCCCATCAATAGCGCCGCTCCGAACAAGGCGGGCGGCGGGGTCTCGCCGAAGAGCGGGATGGCGAGGCTGGCGCCGATGAAGGGGGCGAGCGAGAAATAAGCCGAAGTCCGTGCCGTCCCGAGATGGCGCAACGCCAGGACGAAGAGCACGAGGCTCAGCCCGTTGCCGAAGAAGCCGACGGTTGCCGCCTCCGCAAGCAGGCGGGGCTGGGGCAGGACCGCCCCTTGCGACAGGGCGATGGCGAGATTGACCGGGCCGGCGGCGAGCCCCTTGGCCATGGCGATCTGCACCGGGTCGGCGGCGCTCAGCTTCCGGGTAAGATTGTTGTCGATCCCCCAGGCGAGGCAGGCGCCGGCGATGAAGACGGCGCCCCAGCCGGCTTCGATACCGCTTCCGGGCCAGGCGAGGAGGGCGGCCCCGGCGAGTATGGCGAGCGCGCCCGCGAGGATGCGGGCATCGGCATTCTCGCGGAAGACCATCCAGGCGATCGCCATCGTCGCCAGCCCTTCGAGATTGAGGAGCAAGGAGGCGCTCGACGCCGCGATCCGGGCCAGCCCCAGCATCGCCAGCAGCGGCCCCACGACCCCCCCGGCGAGGATGACGAGGCAGAGCCAGGGCATATCCCGCCTTGTGAGCGGCGCCTCGGCACCGCCGCTACCGCGAAGCCGGCGCCCCAGCAGCAGCGCGCCGAGGCCGAGGCCCGAACCCAGATAGAATATCCCCGCCAGCAGGCCCGGATCCACCTCGGCCAGGAAGAGCTTCGCCAAGGGCATGCTGGCGCCGAAAAGCAGCGCCGAGAAGAGGGCCAGCGCTACGCCCGGCGCCAGTGCCGTTCGTGGGGAGTTCGCGTTCATCCGGGGCGGGCCGAGTTGGTCTTGACCAGATGCTCGCTCAGATATTTCACCGCCGCGCGAAGCTGCTCGTCCTTGCCGGTGCCGATGGTCGCCGGATCGAGCGGCACTTCTTCGGTGGCGGTTTCCGGCGCCGCCGCGCCCTTGGCGGGCTGGGCGGATTGCAGCGGGCCGGTATTGGGAAGGGCGCCGCGAAGATCGGCCTCGTGAAGCACGATGCCGCCAGCGGTCCGATCGGATTTCTTCCCGCCCAGGGCCACGTCCGGAGTGATGCCCTGATCCTGGATCGAGCGGCCGGACGGCGTGTAATAGCGCGAAGTGGTCAAGCGGATGGCACCCCGCCCCCGCATCGGGATGATGGTCTGGACCGAGCCCTTGCCGAAGCTGTGGGTGCCCATGATAGTGGCGCGGTGATAGTCCTGAAGCGCTCCCGCCACGATTTCCGAGGCCGAGGCCGAACCGCTATTGACCAGCGCCACCATCGGCGTGCCGTTCAGATGGTCGCCGCCGCCGGTGGCGACATAGCTACGGTCCTCGGTCTTCTGGCGCCCGCGCGTGCTCACCACCAGGGCGCCGTCAGCGACGAAATCGCCGGTGACATCGATGGCGGCGTTGAGGAGACCGCCCGGATCGTTGCGCAGGTCGAGGACGAAGCCCTGAAGCTTCCCGCCCGCCTCCTGCTGAAGCCGGGCCAGGGCGGCGGCCAGCTCGTCCTGGGTCGTCTCCATGAAGGTGGCGATGCGGACATAGCCGATCCGGTTATCCTCAAGATGCGCCTTGACCGATTTGGCATGGATGATCGCGCGCTTCAAGGTGACGGGAAAGGGCGGCTGTTCGCTGCGCGCGATGGTGATGGTAACGGGGGTTCCGGGAGCGCCGCGCAGGATGCCGACGGTTTCCTTCAGGCTCATTTTTTCGGTCGAACGGTCGCCGATCTTGATGATGAGGTCGCCGGCACGCAGGCCGGCATGCGCCGCCGGGGTGTCGTCGATCGGGGAGATGATCTTCGGATAGCCGTGATCCTCGGTGATTTCGATCCCCAGCCCGCCGAACTCGCCATGCGTGTCGGTGAGCATCTCCCGGTATTCCTTCTCGTCCATATAGTCGGAATGCGGGTCGAGACTGGAAAGCGCGCCTTTCAACGCATTGGTCATGAACCGGTCGGCGGGCACGGGCTCGACATAGTCGCTCTGGACCCGTGTCAGCACCTCCTGGACCAGTGCCAGATCGGGCGTTTCCGAGCCCACCGCCTGCGCCGCGCAGGCGGCAAGGAGCAGGGCGGCGGCAATGGCGGCGAGAGCAGGAAAAGGTTTCACGGCCTAAAGATCCCTTCCGGTAAGACGGATATTGGCGTCCGCGTCGAGTGCGCGGGTCAGGATGCGGGTTTCGGCGGCACGCTCGAACAGGGTCCGGTTCATGTAGTACCACTCGACGCATTGCTCCGGCGTCGGGCGGAAGCCTATGCGCGTGTGGAAGACCCGAAGCGGCACGAACACCCTTCCCCGGTACTCACCAAGCTCCACGCCGAACTCGACCGATTGCTCGGCTTCATTCCAGCTTGCGTCATCGGGAAAGGCGAACATACTTCAAGAATAGCATGATGGGGGCGGGTTGCCGCAACATCTACGCCCTTCCTCCATAAGGGTTCCCGCCGCAGCGGAGCCTTGCCATGCTTTGGCGTTCTGACGTAATCGATAGAGGCATTCCCGGCCGTTCCGGCACCGGGTAGATCGTAGTTCAGGATGGAAATGAGGGACGCTCGCCCGGGACGGATTGATGTGAAGCCGGAAATCCCGCTGTTCCAGCGGCTCGGCCGGCGGACTCTGCCGCGCGAAGCGCATCCTCATAAAGCGCCCGGCCCCAAATCCCCCGGCACGCTCGCCGTGGCGACCTACAATATCCATAGCTGCGTCGGCGCGGATGGGCGCTGCAATCCGGAACGGATCGCGGCGGTGCTGCTCGAACTCGATGTCGATATCGTGGCTTTGCAGGAGGTGGGGCGCCGCAATCAGGGCTGGGACCAGGGGCGGTTCCTGTCCGAAGCGACCGGGCTCCATGTGATCGCCGCCGCCGAGCATCACGATTACCGGGGCCGGTTCGGCAATGCCATTCTGTCCCGCTGGCCGGCCGGCAAGGCGCGGGTCATCGACCTGACCGCCGGCATCCACGGGCCGCGCAACGCGATCGATGCGGAATTCGAAATCGACGGCAAGACCTTGCGCGTGATCGCCACGCATTTCGGTCTGGGCGGAAGCGAGCGATGGGCGCAGACGCGCCGTCTGCTCGAAGCGATCACCGACTGGCCGGAAGACGATACCCTGAAATCGGCGCTGTTGATGCTCGGCGACCTCAACGAATGGCGGGGTCGGGCCGGCGGCATTCCGGCGCTGGAACGCCGGTTCCGCGCCCGCTCGCCGGTTCCGCTCTCCGGCCAGAACCCGAAAACGCCGCTGCCCCGGACGTTTCCCGCCTGGATGCCGGTTCTGCCGCTCGACCGGATCTATGCGGCGGCGCCCGCCCGGCTGTATGATTTCCACGTGCACCGCTCGGCCATGGCGCGAAAGGCTTCGGATCATCTGCCGCTTTACGCTAGGCTCGTCTGGCCGAACTGAATGGGGCCGAACTGACTGGGGCCAAGTTGACCTGGGCCGAACTGAAAGAGAAGAACATGGCTAAGAATCCGCCGCCCGATAAGAAGAACCCGCTGCGGCTCAACCCGCTTCAGCTCCGGACGCTGACCCTGTTGCAGGAATTCGCCCGCGTGCCCGGCCATTGCTTTCCCTCGCATGAGCCGGGGGCGGTGCTGGTCCGCGATCTGCCGCAGCCGCATGGCGATCATTTCCATGTCGGTGATGCCGTCGCCATGACCGAGGACGCCACCGGCCTCAACAACGCCTCCGTCTGGGCGGCGCTGGAGCGCAAGGGCCTGCTTCGCTCGATGTTCCCCCTGGCAGCGGTGATGACTCCGGCGGGCCTGTCCTACGATACCGGCCTTGCCGAGACGCTCCTGCACCGGCATCACGAGCATTGATTCTCGGGCATTGATTCCCTGGCATTGATCCGGGCTCTTACCAGCGGAGCCGGTCGATGATGGCGCTGGGCCGGCTTTCATAGGTGCCGATGAAGGCGGCGGCGCGTTCGGGGTCGAGCCGCCTTCCCGGCACGAAGCCCAATTCCTCGCTATGGATGCCGCCCGCGACCAGAAGGCTGTCGATGCCGACGCCGCCGGCACCGGCGATGTCGGTGCGCAAGCTGTCGCCGACCGCGAGGATGCGGCTTTCGTCCGTCACGCCAAGGAGGGACAGGCAGGGCGCATAGATCGAGGCATGAGGCTTCCCGTGCCAGCGCACACGGGCGCCCAGCGCCTCATAGCGGCGGGCGAGCGCGCCGGCGCAAAGCTCCAGCCGCCCCCGATGCCGGACCACCAGATCGGGATTGGCGCAGATCATCGGCAGGCCCAGCGCCGCCGCCGCCTGCAGGCGGTCCTCGTAATCCGCTTCGGTCTCGTATCGGCCCCAGGGGCCGGTGTTGAGGATGAAATCGGCCTTGCCCAAAACGGTAACGATGTCGAGATCGAGCCCCTCCAGCATCCCGGCATCCCGCTCCGGCCCGAGGTGGTAGCAGCGGCGCCCGAGCCCGGCATAGAAGGGATCGCCCGCTGAATCGGAGCGTCGTTCCAGATGGCGCCAGGCGTCCTCGCCGGACGACATCACCCCACGATAGAGGCCGGGCTCGAAACCGATTTCGGTCAGGCGCTGAACCACCTCGCGCACCCGCCTTGGTGCGTTCGATAGCAGGACCACGCGCCGGCCCTGGGCTTTGAGCCGTTCCAGGCAATCGACGGCACCGGGATAGGGCTCCGCCCCGTCATGGAGAACCCCCCACAGGTCGAGGATGAAACCGTCGTAATCCGCCGCGATCTCGGCAAGACCCGACAGAAGCCGCGGTGCGGCCGTTGGCGTATCGGCAAACATGAGGGGGGTTATGCCACGCCTCGCCCTCTCAAATCACGGGCCTTCTCAAATCATGGGCCTTCATGTCACGGGGCGTCGTGCGCCCGGCGAAAGCGGGTGAAGTTCTGGCGGTTGACGGCATCCTCCTCGATCACCCGTGCCGCGCGGGCGAGATCCATGGCCTTGCGCTCCAGCAAAACCGACCGATCCGGCTCCAGCATCGCCGCGATCCGTGCCGCATCCGCCTCAAGGCGTAACTCTGCCGCGATCCGGACATAATCCGGACGCTCTTCCTCCATCATAGAAGCCCCCCGGCCTACGAAAGCGGCCATGAAAACGAAGAATTAACCATAAATGGGCGGGGGGGACGGGGTCAAGCAATTCGAGCAGTCTAGTTTCCAAGCGGCCCTCAGGCCTGCTTCGCCTCGATCACCGAGCGGCGGATTTCTCTGGTCCGGGTGAACAGCTCTTCGAGCTTGTCGGCCTCGCCCCAGCGGATGAAACGCTGGAGCGCATTCAGATCCTCGCTGAAGCGCTGAACCATCTCCAGAACGGCCTCGCGGTTGTTGAGGAAGATATCGCGCCACATCACCGGGTTCGAGCCGGCGATCCGGGTGAAGTCGCGGAAGCCGCCCGCCGAGAATTTGATGACCTCGGATTGCAGGCTTTCCTCAAGATCGGTCGCCGTGCCGACGATCGTATAGGCGATGAGGTGGGGCAAATGCGAGGTCATGGCCAGCACCTTGTCGTGATGCTCGGCATCCATGATCTCGACCTTGGAGCCGGCGCTCTCCCAGAGCCGCCGGATCTTGGCCAAGGCGTCTTCATCGGTGCCCGGCGGCGGCGTCAGGATGCACCAGCGGCCATCGAAAAGCCCAGCCGACCCGGATTCAGGGCCTGAATGCTCGGTTCCGGCGATGGGGTGGCCGGGAACGAGATGGACGCCCTCCGGCAGGACGGGCCGCAAATCGCGGATGACGGCCTGCTTCACCGAGCCCACATCGGTGACGATGGCGCCCTTCGCCAAAGCCGGAGCGATCGCGGCGGCGACGGCGGGATAGGCGCCGATCGGCGTGGCGATGATGACGAGATCGGCGCCGGCCACGGCTTCCGCCGGGTCGAGCGTGACCCGGTCGACGATATCGAGGCTGAGAAGCTTCGCTGCCCCCTCCGCATCGGCCATGCAGCCGACGACTTCCCCGGCGAGGCCGTCACGCCGGATAACCCGGGCCAGCGAGGAGCCGATAAGGCCGACGCCGATGATGGCGGCGCGCTGAAACAGCGGCGTGCTCTCGCTCATGGCCCCCTCACTCATGGCTGACTCAGGAATTCGCGCAGCGATGCCGCCACGGCGCGCATGTCCTCTTCCCGGCCGATGGTGATCCGGAGATATTCCGGCAATCCATAGGAGCCCATCTTGCGGGTGAGGATGCCCCGCGACTTCAGCCAGGCAAACGCCGCGTCGGCATTGCGCGCGGGTTCGTCCGGCAGGCGCGTCAGCACGAAATTCCCGACGCTTGGCGTGACCTTCAGACCGAGCCCGGTCAGCGCCTCCTGGAGCCAGGGCAGCCATTCGGCATTATGGGCGCGGGACTGCTCGAACCACGCCACATCCTTCAGCGCCGCCAGACCCGCCGCCTGCGCCGCCGCATTGACATTGAACGGTCCCCGCACCCGGTTGAGCACGGAAGCGATCTCCGCCGAGCAATAGGCCCAGCCGAGCCGCAACCCCGCCAGCGCGTGGATCTTCGAGAAAGTGCGCAGCATGATGACGTTGCGCGCATCCCGGACCAGCTTGATCCCGGCATCGTAATCGGCGCGGTCGACGAATTCCGCATAGGCGGCATCGATCGCCAGCACCGTCTCGGGCGGCAGCCCCGCATGCAGGCGTTTCATCTCTTCCGCCGTGACATAGGTTCCGGTCGGATTGTTCGGATTGGCGATGAAGACGATCCGGGTGCGGGAAGTGACCTGCCCCAGAAGTGCGTCGATATCGGTGCGCAGATCGCGTTCGGCGGCAATGACCGGCGTGGCCCCGGCGCTCTGGGCCGCGATCGGATACATGAGGAAACCGTGACGGCTATAGAGCACCTCATCCCCCGGACCCGCATAGGCGCGCACCAGGAGGGTGATCAGCTCATCCGAGCCATTGCCGCAGACGATCCGCTCGGCCTCGATCCCGTGCAGGGCGGCCAGCGCCCGGCGCAGGCCCAGGGATTCGCCATCGGGATAGCGGTGGATTTCAGGCGCCAGCCGCGCATAGGCGGCGACCGCCTCCGGGCTCGGCCCCAAGGCGCCTTCGTTGGAGGCGAGGCGGATGACACGCTCCACCCCCGCCGCATGCGCCTCGCCACCCACATAGGGGGCGATGCCGAGAATGCCGGGTCTGGCTACCGGTGCGGCGCTCATGACGGGGAAGCCCCGCTCTCGTCCGGCTGGCCGAGGGAAAGCGGCAGGGCATAGCCGCCAAGCGGCGTCACGCGGCGGACGGCGCTGCCCAATTGCTCGGACAGCTTGAGGAGACGGGGATCGGCCCCGGTGGCGTGGCTGTCGAGTTCGACCAGGATAACCCGCGTATCGCCGGATTGCTGAAAGGTGACGAAGGCGGTGTAGGTGAGCCCGGCCTCCTCGATCGCGGTGAACAGGCGGGTGCGGCTGGCCTCGGCGGCGAGTTCGATCGCGATCAGCGACCGGTCACCCTCCGCCGTCGCCCGGAACTCGGCATAGCCGATGGCGAAGGCATTGCCCGGATCGTGGCGCAGATTGCCGCGCCCGCCGAAGGGCAGGCGCGCGATGATCCGGGGCGCCCGGTCGGACAGGATGGCCGGCCACCAGGGATGGCTCTCGCCTTCCTGCGGCGCCGGCAGGATACCGACGGTCGCCCGCCGGTCCGTGACCGCCTGGATTACCTGCGAGGCCGAGGGATAGGCCAGCATCGGCGTGTGGCTGCCGAAATGGTCGCGGGCCAGATCCCAATAGCCCGAGCCCTTGGCCTCGTCCGCGACATGAACGGCAACGGCGAAATCCGGCTGCTGCAAGGCGACCGTGGCGGAGATCATCTCCCGCCACATGCGGATCAGCGCCTGGACCGGAAAACTTCCCTCATGATTGCGGGCCAGCCGGCGCAGGATCTCAGCCTCGCGCTCCGGATGCAGCGCGGGTAGATTGCCTTGAAGCTTCTGCCGGGCGATTTGCCCGACCAGAAAAGTGCGCTTCATCAACAGGGCGTGGAGCTGATCATCGATCGCATCCACCTGACGGCGCAGCTCGCCGAGATCGGTCGTCGTTTCCATCATCCAATGAAACTATGAGAAAGCTGGATAGTGATAGTTCGAGGTGGGTCTGAAAGCAAAGAAAACCTCGGGCGTGGGATATGGAGCCCGCGCAGCAGGAGGGGGAGGGGCCGCTCAATTTCAGGTAAAGTTGCAAATCAGAGAAATCCACGTAAAATTGATAGATAGACGACCGTCATATCAATGTTACGTACGCAGGTGGGTCACGTGCCGAAGGAGCCCTCTTCCCAATCATCGAACGAACCGGTGCGGTTGAAGCACCAGCGTCTGGGGCGGAGAAGCGCCGACCGCATCGGCGATCTTGCGGCCTTGCAGGTCACCGTTCGTCAGGGTGACCCGTTCGAGCCCGCCCCCGTCTATGTCAGTGTGTCCTGTGGCCGGCCGGTGTTGACCATCGGCAACAACCACACAGTGCGGCTCGCCACCTGGCAGGTGGTGATCCGGCTTGCCCTGGAAAACGCGCGGCTAAAATCGGTGCGGCGCGTTGAAATCCAAAAGGGCAGCTTCGCTTCCGGCATGAAAAGCCAAAGCAGCATGACGAACATCTCACAACATCAAAGGCAGCTCGGCCTTGATGGCGACGCCGCTCTCACGGTTTCTTCCATGACAGGCCGCCTCGGCGCAAAGTTTGGTTTGAGCCGCAATAAACAGAGCACGGACAATACTCAGGTGGATAACGTCGCTCATCGAGATGCCGAGGTGCTGATGATCTATAAATTCGGGCATGGCATCGCCATCGGTGACGACATTTATGGCGATCCCTATCAGGACAAAGGATTGCTGATTTCGGAATATCCACGGCCCAAAGATGGCGAGGATGAACCTCCGCTGTTTGAGGTGGAACCCATCGATCCGTCCCTGCCCATGGTCGTGACGGTCACGGCCACCGTGCCCATGACCAAGCTGTGCCCGCTTTTGATCAGCAATCTCCGGCCCTCCAAGGGTTACGACCTGCCGGCAATGGCCAGAGGTATCGCGGGCGAAGTTGGCGCCGCCGCCGCCCAGGGCCATCTGGAGGCGCTACGGCAACGAATGGCTGGGGACGCGCTGTTCGAAAGAATCGCCGCAAGTCAACGTCCCCATCTCGCTGGTTTGGGGCTGGCGGAAGGCGAAATCGCGGTCGAGATCGAGAGCTTTGAGATGGCACCGATCTTCCCGGAGGGCACCGATGACCGCGACTGACCTGCCCTTCCTGTCGGCGGAGGATATGGCGGCGCTCTCCGCTCTGCTCGACGCCCAGCCGACCGACCCGAAACTCGCCTTCGTCACCTTCGCGCGGGCGCTCGGCAAGAATTTGGAGACCGATTTCCGTTGTGCCGATTTGCGGGGCTATCCGCTGATGGGCCAGGATCTGACCGGCGTCAATCTGAATGGGGCTGATTTGCGGGGAGCCGATTTGCGGGATGCCGTCGGCTATCGCCGAAATGGCGTTCTCCTTGAGGGTGCTATCCTGAGCGCGGGAGAGACCGCGTCGGCGGACCACCCGAAGATGCGGAATAGCCGGGCAGTGATGCTGGACGGGCTCGGTCGTCACGCTGAAGCCTTGGCGGAATATGATACCGTGCTGGCGGTAGAGATGTACGATCCGGGGCCGGAGGCGCGAGAGACCCTTACGATCCGCCATAATCGGGCGGTTGCGCTGGGAAATCTCGACCGTCACGCTGAAGCCTTGGCGGAATATGATACCGTGCTGGCGTTAGAGATGTACGATCCGGGGCCGGAGGCGCTGGACACCCTTACGCCCCGGTATAACCGGGCGATGGCGCTGGATAGCCTCGGTCGTTACGCCGAGGCTCTGGCCGAATATGACGCCGTGTTGGCAGTAGAGATGCGCGTTCTTGGCCCGGAGGCAGAGGATACGTTGATGACGGTTTCCGCCCGTGCCGTTACCGTCGCCACCCTTGGGGATAAGGCGGTGGCGATCGGCGATTTGCGGCGCTGTATCGCCATTTTCCCCGCACGAGGAAAGCTCGACCGGGTTGCCCGAGCGCAGTTGCGGTTGGCGCGGATACTGGCCGATACCGGGGAGGTGGAGGAGGCGCTGGATTTGGCCCGACAGGTCATTGGCGATCTTTCCTCCCGCAAAGCGGAGACGCATGCCGTTCTTGTCGGGGCGCGGGAATTGGTGGCACGGCTTGGGGGCGCGGCGGGGCACGGGGCTTGAGGATGGCGGCTTATCGCTTAATCCCGATGTCTCCCGTCAGGCCATATGTTGCCCTTCGGCGTCTTGGCCGGGCTTGACCCGGCCATCCACGTGGATCCGCGCGCACATCGTTGGAAATATTGGTTTTTGCGGTTGCCGCGTGGATGCCCGGAACAAGTCCGGGCACGACGCTTGTGGTCATGTCTTGAGCTCCCCTGAAACATCGGGATAAGCCCTTGCGGCTTTTTGATGGGGCTCCTTCTGACGGAATACTCCCCATCTCCAAATCCGTTAGTTCCCCCGCCATTTCCGCGTATCATGCCCCACCATCACCCCGCCCTTGGAGGCCGATTTGAATATGACTGCGCTCGAACTCGGGGAGAAGCTGGCGCTGCTTCTGGCGCTGGCGCTGTTTCTGGGGCTGGCTTTCGAGGAGGTTTATAAGCGGGATCAGCGGAATAATCCGGGCGGGATCCGGACTTTTCCGCTGCTCGCCCTGTCGGGGGCGATGCTCTATCTGATCGAGCCGGATCAGGCGCTGGCTTTCGTCGCTGGGTTGCTGGCCTTGGGCGCGTGGCTCTATCGCTTCATCGGCGGCAAGACCACGGCCCAAGGCGACCGGACCCTGATGATCCCGGCCTCCAATCTCCTCGCTTATGTTCTGGGCCCCATCGCCTTGACGCAGCCGCCCTGGCTGGTGCTGTCGATCAGCGTCGCCGCCGTGCTGCTCCTCGGCTCCAGGGAGAGCATGCATGCGCTGGTCCAGCGCATCCCGCAGGAAGAGATCCTCACCACCGGCAAATTCCTGGTGCTGGCCGGGGTCATCCTGCCGCTGGTGCCGAACCAGCCCATCACCGCCCTGATCCCGCGTTTGGCAGAGATCCCCTTCTTCGCCGGCATCGGGCTGACGCCCTATCACATCTGGCTGGCGGTGGTGGCGATCTCGGGCCTGTCCTATTTGGGCTATCTGGCACAGCGCTATGGCAGCCGCCAGGGCAGCAGCACCCTCCTTTCCGCCGCCATCGGCGGGATTTATTCCTCCACCGCCACCACCGTGGTGCTGGCAAAGCGCCTGCGCGAAAACGGCGGCTTCCAGCCGGAGCTTTCCGCTGGGATCGTCCTGGCGACGGGGCTCATGTATCTGCGGCTCGAAACCATGGTGGCGCTGTTCGATCCGGCGCTCGCCGGCTTGTTGGGACCGGCGGTCGGCGGGCTCTTCCTGACAGCGATGCTCCTGGCTTTCCGCGAGACGCGGGCGGCGGCGGCGAAAAATGGGGAAGCGGTCGAGATCCCGGCGGCGAATCCGCTGCAATTGGGCACGGCCATCATCTTCGCCGGGATTTTCCTGGCGGTCTCGGTGGTGACGAACTGGGCCGGCGCCCATTTCGGTCAAGGCGGCGTGTTCGCGCTCGCCGTCATCGTCGGCGCGAGCGATATCGATCCCTTTATCCTCAGCCTGTTGCAGGGAGGCGTGCCGGGGCTGACGCCGGGGGCGCTCGCCGCCTCCATCCTCATCGCCGCGTCCTCGAACAATCTGGTGAAGGCCGGCTACGCCCTCACCTTCGGAGGAAGGGAGAATGCCAAGCGGCCAGCGCTCATCCTGGCCTTGCTGGCCGTGTCCGGCTACGGCGCCGCCGCGATTTACGCGTTTTAGCGATGGCGGGCGGGAGAGCGATTCTCGTTCTGGCCGAGGAGCCCGCGCCTGTCCTCGCTGCAAAGGCAACCTTGCGTCCTTCGAGACGCGGCCCAAGAGCCGCTCCTCAGGATGAGGTATGTATTTAATGGCATTTAGAAAACCCTCATCCTGAGGAGGCCCCCTTGAGGGCCGTCTCGAAGGACGCACTACCGATATCCAGCCCGGCGCCAAATGACGCGCTAAAATGAGGATTGCAGGTTGGAGGAAATGGCGGAAGAGAATGGGAGTCGAACCCACCAAGAACCTTCTGGAGGCCCTTTCCGGATTTGAAGTCCGGCCGCCCCACCGGGGACGCTTCTCTTCCTCTGAGTCTCGTACCCTTTAGGGCTGGCCGAATAGATCGAGACGGTGCGGGTTGATACGCCGAAGATCGCCACGGCGCAACGTCACCCCGTGACGGTCGAGGAACTCCAGGATCTGGATCGCGACCTTGCGCCCGTTGCCGAGCCGGTCGCGCAGTTCGGCGGCGCTGAACCGATGCTCCGGCGCCGCCTCGCCGAGTGCCAGCGCCAAGGCTACGATCTCGGCCATGGTGGCGCGCAGGAAGAAATGGTCTTGGGCCACCTCATCCACCCGCCCGAGGCGCGAGGCCAGCTTTAAGAGCGCCCGCACCACATTTTCCGGAAGCTCCAGGGTGCCCGCCAGGTCGCGCACGCGTGGGGGCCGGAACCGCTCCTCGCCACCGAGGCGTGGGGCGATACGGACCCATAAGGCCTCATGCGCCGGGGTGAGCTTCGCCTGATGGCCGGGCAGGCGGACCCAGGCGCCGTCCGTCGCTATCAAGCCGTCCCTTGCCAGGAATTGCAAAACGGCACCGAAGAGCGGGGCCGGCAGGCGCGGCTCCAGCCGGGTCCGCAACCGCTCCCGCCCCAGGCCCTGAACGTCCGGGTTCTCCACATGGAAGGCGGCAAGCGTTGCAAGGAGCGCACCCCGGTAAGCCTCCATTCGAGGCGCCGTCATTCCATAAACGGTTTTCTCGGCGGTAAGGCGGACGAGACCTTCGATCTCGATTTCGCCTTGGGCGCGGTCGCGGGCGAAGGCGGAGAGATCGGCATGGAAGGGCGGCAGATCGAGATACCGCGCCAGCGCCGCCGCCGGCTCCGCTAGTGCCAGGGCTTCGAGCTGCGCCCGCCGCTCTGGCGTGCGGCGCTTCCGCGCGGGCGGGCGCAGCTCGGTGAAGCGCCCGCCGCCGATGGTCCGCTGTGCCGTGCAATCCCGGAGGATGAAGCGGTCGCCGCAGGCGGCGGCGATGGGCCGGTCGAGCACCAGCTGAACCCAGCCGCTTCCCCCCGGGCGTAACGGCTCGTCCTCCAGCACGACCAGCCTTGCATCGAGCGCGTCGGCGCCGCAATGCAGCCGTACCGGCAGCCATTGCTGAATATCCCGGCTCTCGCCAGCCAGCACCCGCAGCCGCGCGTCGATCCGCTCCGTGGGCGCATGCAGCGCCGGATCGAGCAGGATCTCACCCCGCGCGATCGCCTCCTTGGTGACGCTCTCGCCGACGAGGTTGAGGGCGCAACGCTCGCCGGCATGGCCGCGCTCGGCCGCGCGGTTCTGCGCATGGATCGAGCGCACCCGCGCCGTCAGGCCGGAAGGGCTGACCCGGATTTTGTCGCCGACCGCCACCGAACCCGACAGCACCGTGCCGGTAACGATGGTGCCGGCACCGGGCAAGGTGAAGCAGCGATCCACGGAAAGCCGGAACAGCCCGCTCCTTGTCCGCGGTAGATCGGCGGTGGCGGCGGCCAGGAGATGCGCGCGCAGAGCCTCGACGCCTTCCCCGCTGGTGACGGAAGTCTCGATGGTTTCGGCTCCGGCCAGCCCGGTTCCGCTCAGCAAAGCCGCCAGCTCCGCCTTGACCGCCTCCAGCCTCGTCCTCGGCACGAGATCGGCCTTGGTGAGCGCCACCACCCCGCGCTCGACACCGAGAAGATCGGCGATCGCCAGATGCTCCAGGGTCTGCGGCATGATTCCGTCATCGGCGGCGACGGCCAGGAGCAGGTAGTCGATGCCGGTGGCGCCGGCCAGCATGTTGTGAATGAAGCGCTCATGCCCCGGCACATCGACGAAGCCGATCACCGATCCATCCGGCCCCGGCACATAGGCAAAGCCGAGATCGATGGAGATGCCGCGCGCCTTCTCCTCCAGGAGCCGGTCGGTATCGACGCCGCTCAACGCGCGGACGAGGGAGGTCTTGCCGTGATCGACATGGCCCGCCGTGCCGATGATCATGGCATGAAACCAGTAAGGTTGGCGATGAAGCCCGCCTCATCCTCAAGACAGCGGAAATCGAGGATCAGCGCGTTCTTCTCGATCCGCCCGATGACCGGCACGGGCAGCCGCCGGAACGCGGCGGCGAGCCCCGCCGGCGAGGCGCCGCTCCTGGTGGCGATGGCGAGCCCGGCACTGGGGATGGTCTCGACGGGGAGCGCGCCGGAGCCGATCTGGCTCCGGCAGCTTGCGGGCTCGACCGTGAAAGCCTCGCCCAATGACTTGGCCACTACGGGGAGAAGCCTTGCCACTACCGCCTCGATCTCCGCCAAGGGCCGCGCCAGCAGCCGTAGCGTCGGCAGGGTTTCCGCCAGCCGGTCCGGGTCGCGATAGAGCCCGAGCGTCGCCTCCAGACAGGCCAGCCGGATCTTATCGACGCGCAGCGCCCGCTTCAGCGGATTGCGGTTGATCTGCGCGATCAGATCCTTGCGCCCGACAATGAAGCCCGCCTGCGGCCCGCCGAGGAGCTTGTCGCCGGAGAAGGTGACGAGATCGACGCCGCTCGCCACCACCTCCGCCACCGTCGGCTCATGCGCGAGCCCCCAGCGGGCGAGGTCAACGAGGGTGCCAGAGCCCAGATCCTCCCCCAGCACCACCCCCCATTCCCGCGTCAGCGCCACCAGCCCATGCGAGGGCACGGCGGCGGTGAAGCCGTGGATACGGTAATTCGAGGTATGGACCTTGAGGACGATCCCGGTCTCCGCATGGATGGCGCGGGCGTAATCCTTGAGATGCGTGCGGTTGGTGGTCCCAACCTCGACGAGCTTCGCCCCGGCCCGCGCCATGATATCCGGCATGCGGAAGGCGCCGCCGATCTCGATCAGCTCGCCCCTGGAAACCACCGCTTCCCGATCCTCGGCGAAGGTGTTGAGCATCAACAGCACCGCCGCCGCGTTGTTGTTGACGATCGTCGCATCCTCCGCCCCGGTCAGCTCGCAAAGCAGCCGGCGGAGATGATCGTCCCGCTCCCCCCGCTGCCCGGTCTCCAGATCGAATTCAAGCGCCACCGCCTCCCGCATCGCCTGAAGCGCCGCCTGCGCCGCCACCTCCGCGATCCGCGCCCGCCCAAGATTGGTATGCAGCACCGTACCCGTGAGATTCAGCACCGGCCTCAGACTTGGCTTCACCGCCGCCAGTTGAGCCGCCGCTGCCTCGGCCAGAGCCGCCGCCTCGGGCGCAGCCTCGCCGCGCATCACCGCTTCCCGCGCCTCCGCTAACAGGGCGCGGACGGCGCCGAGCATCGCCTGCCGCCCAAACCGCCCGATCCCGGAGGCAGCTTCAGGGTGACGCAACACCTCATCCACCGAAGGAAGCCGCCTCAGCGCCGCATCCGTCATCGCGCACCTACTCCATGATTGCCCGGCATCGCGCGGACATTTATGAGGGATATAGCGTGTTTGGGGGAGACGCGGGAAGGGCGGGGTGGTGGAGAGCAATCCTCTTTGTGGCTGGTGACCTCAAGAGAGATATAAACCGTCGCCGTAACCCAGGCGGGCGGGCTCACCAAGCGCCCACAGCAGGACATGGGTATCGAGCAGTAGGCGCATCAGCGTCCTTCAAAGGCGTCGAGCAGGTCATCGGGAAGCGGCGCACCGAAATCCGCGGACACCCGCATCAGGCCAGCCAGCAATCCGAGCACGCGCTTGGGCTTCTCGGCGGATGCCACCAACGGCACCAGTTTGGCCACGGGCTTGCCGGCATGGATATTAACGGTCTGCATAGTGGCCTCGAACAGACTAAGCTTAGTCCGGTCAGAATAACCGAAAAGCCCACCTCAGGCCAGGAGGGAAGTCGCGGGGACCATCGCCTCCCCCGGATCAATACCCCAGCAAGAACGGATTGACCGCTCCCCGGCGCCAGCCGGCTTCGCGGACCAGGAGGTCGAGGGCGAGGGTGGCGATGTCGTCGGCGACGGGGTCGAGTTCCGGGTCGATGTGCTGCAGCAGGATCTTGAGGTAGCAGCGGCAGGAATCGCAGGTCTCGGCCTTGACCGTGGTGGGGTGGTTCTCGATCGCGTGATAGGCGATGCCTTCGGTCGAGCCGCAGAGCGTGCATTTCACCCGGACATGATTCCAGAGCGTCCCGCACAGCCCGCAGGCGCAGAAGCGGGTGCCGTGGGCGCCTTCCCAGCCGACCACCAGGGACGATACCGGCGGCGAGCCGCAGGCGGGGCAGGCGCCGTCGCCGACCGGCTGCAATTCCCCGGCGTCGAGGGCGGCGGCCAGACGGGCGAAATGGACCTGAAGCGCCGCCGCGACGAAGCCGTGCTCGGCGAATTGCTCGGCAGGGACCGAATCGGCGAGGAGGTTGCGGGCCAGGGCGGCGCGGGCCTCCCCGTCCATGGCGGCAACCCGCGCCAGCGCCTTCCGGGCCTGATCCGGCATCGAAACTTCTCCCGCCGCCGTCAGCAGGCGATCAAGGATCTCCGTGAAGGCCCGGTCGGGCACGAAATCCGCACGGTTCAAGGGCGGCATGCCGAAATCGAGGGCGCGTTCGATCGTCTCGGCGGTGGGCCATTCCGAAATGGGCAGGTCTTCCTGGATGCTGGCCTGGATCGAAGCAAGCGCACCCAGAAAAGTGAGGTAGGGTTCGATCCCATGGCCCGGAGCCAGCGCCCGGAACCGCGCCGCCCGCGCGGCGAACAGCGCTTCCGGCTCAGGCAGGCGGGCGAAGGGCGGGGCAACGGTCTCGCCGATCGGGATCGGCTCCGGGGAAAACCCGCTTCCCGTCCTGCTGCCGCTCGTACTCATGTGCGGGGTCTGAGACCCTTGGCGGCCTCCTCGCGCAGCCATTTGCGGTGGTGGCGCCACGCCCAGCCGGCGGTAACGGTGCCCTTCGACATGGCGCCGATGGTGCTCCGTACCCAGATCGCCGCATAGATGTGCACGACCAGAACCAGGATCCCCAGGATCGCCAGAGCCGAATGCACCAGCACCGCCACGCGCTGCGTATCGACCGGGGTGAGGGTGCCGAAATACTGCTCCCAGATCAGGATGCCGCTGCCCAACAGCCCCAGGACGAAAACCGCCATGCCCCAGAACACGAATTTCTGGCCGGCATTGTATTTGCCGATCTCCGGCAAATTCTCCTCATGGCCGCTCAGCACCTGACGGAGGCTGCCGATCCAGGCGCCGTCCTCGGCCCGCCAGCGGTTGTCCCGCCAGAATCGCAGGAACAGCCCGGCAAAGCTCACCGCCAGAACCACGCCGATCCAGGGATGGAGCAGCCGCGCCAGCTCGCCGCCGCCGAACAGCATGGTCAGGAAATAGAGGCTCGGGTGAAAGAAGGCCAGCCCGGACAGGGTGAGCAGCATGAAGCTCACCGCCGTGACCGAATGGTTGAGCCGCGCCGGCAGGGTATAGCGGATGACCGGGATCCTTGGTTTGGAAGTGGGCGGTTTGGAAGTGGGCGGCTTGGAAGCGGGCGGTTTGACGGAGGAGGTGGGGCGGGTCTTCATGAGCGCTTCTCCAGAAGGCGCCGCGCCTTCTCTTCTTCATCATCCGTGACCCGGTTGGGCCCGGTGATGACGTGGTGGATCAGGCCGGCGACGACGGCTCCGGCGATGGCGGCCAGACCGGCATAACGGCTGACGCCCTTCCAGATTTTGATCAACGGGCTGACGATCGGATGGGCGGGCAGGCCGGAATAGAGTTCCGGCTGGTCCGCATGGTGCAGCACATACATGACATGGGTGCCGCCGACGCCTTCGGGATTGTAGAGCCCGGCCTTGGCATAGCCCCGCGATTTCAGATCCGTGATCCGGGTTTCCGCATGGGCCAGGATCGCGTCCTTCTCGCCGAAGGTGATCGCATGGGTCGGGCAGGCCTTGGCGCAGGCCGGCCCCTGTCCCACCGCCACCCGGTCGGAGCAGAGCGTGCATTTATGCGCCTTGGCCTCGGTATGGGAGATTCGCGGGATGTCGAAGGGGCACCCCTTGAGGCAATAGCCGCAGCCGATGCATTTCTCCGTATCGAAATCGACCACGCCATTGGCGTATTGGACGATCGCCCCCGGCGCCGGGCAGGCCTTGAGGCAGCCCGGATCGGCGCAATGCATGCAGCCATCCTTGCGGATCAGCCACTCGAACTCGCCGGTCTGCGGGTTGTCATATTCGGCGAACCGCATCAGCGTCCAGGATTCGGAAGTCAAATCATGTGGGTTCTGATACGCCCCCTCATTGACGCCGACTTCCTCATGCCGGTCGTTCCATTCGAGGCAGGCCGATTGGCATGCCTTGCAGCCGATGCATTTGGAAACGTCGATGAGCTTCACGACCTCGTTGGTGAAGGTCACGGGTTCGGAGGCCGATGCCGTAGCGGAGCTGCGGATGATCGTCATCGGGCGGGCGGATGTGGCCATGGCTCGCTTCTCCCCTTAGAGCATTTTCCGACCAAGTGGCCTTCCGGTTGGACGTAGAAAATGCGACAAAATCAAGAATTTAGAGCGTTTTCCGATCGGACTTCCGATCCGACTTGATCGGAAAACGCTCTAAACCGCCGGTGCCGGGATTGGCTCGATGTTCACCAGGAACGCCTTGAATTCGGGCGTATCCGTGTTCGCATCGCCGACGAAGGGGGTGAGCGAGTTCGGGCCATAGCCCTTCTTCGCTGCCCCGGTGAAGCCCCAATGCAGGGGCACGCCGATGACATGGACCGGCTTGCCGTCGCAGATGAGCGGCTTGATCCGCTTCGTCACCACCGCCTTGGCCCGGACCTCGCCGCGCTTCGACCACAGCCGCACCCAGGAGCCGTTCGCGATGTGCTTTTCCTTGGCCAGCGCCTCGCCGAGTTCGACGAAGAATTCGGGCTGGAGCACCGCATTCACCGAGACATGCTTGGTCCAGAAGTGGAAATGCTCGGTCAGGCGGTAGGAGGTGGCCACATAAGGGAACTCCTTGACGTCGCCAAGCTGCTCCTTGTCACCGGCGAAAAGCCTTGCCACCGGATTGCCCCGGATGTCCGGCGCCATCGCATTCGCGACCGGACTCTCGAACGGCTCGTAGTGAACCGGAAAGGGACCGTCGCGCATGAGATCGCGGACCCAAAGCCGGGCCACGCCTTCCTGATTCATGATGAAGGGCATGACCTCCCCCGGCTTTGCCGTGGGGGCGATGTCGGGAACGTCGTAGCCCGCCCATTTCTGCGCCTTGTCATCCCATTCGATGATCTTGCGCTTCTCGTCCCAGGGCTTGCCGTTGATGTCGCAGGACGCCCGGTTGTAGATGATCCGCCGGTTGGCCGGCCAGGCGAAGGTCCATTTCGGATAAAGCCCGGCATCGCCCGGATCGGTGTTGTCGCGCCGGGCCATGATATTCCCGGCCTCGGTGAAGGAGCCGGCATAGATCCAGCAGCCCGAGGCGGTCGAGCCGTCGTCGCGCAAAGCGGCAAAGCCCGGAACCTGCTTGCCGGCTTCGAGGATGATTTTCTTCGGATCGGCGGGGTCCATGACCGGGCCGATGGCGTAGCCATTGACTTCCCGCGCCACCTCTTCCGCCGTGGGTGAGCCCGGATCCTTATAGGGCCAGTGCAGCTTGACGATCGGATCGGGGAAGGCGCCGCCTTCCTTCAGATAGAGATCCTTCAGGCGGGTATGGAGCTGCGCCATGATCCAGAGATCGGACCGCGCCTCGCCCGGCGCGTCGGCTCCGGACCAGTGCCACTGAATCCAGCGTCCGGAATTGGTGAGCGAGCCGTCTTCCTCGGCAAAGCAGGTGGTCGGGAACTGGAACACCTCGGTGTCGATCTTCGCCGGATCGACATCGTTGAATTCCCCGTGATTTTCCCAGAACCGCGCCGTCTCCGTGTCCAAGGGGTCCATGACCACCAGGAATTTCAGCTTCGACAGCGCCGCCGTGACCTTCTTCCGGTTCGGGACGGAGAGCAGCGGGTTGAAGCCCTGGCAGACATAGCCATTCAGCTTGCCCTGATACATGAGATCGAAGGCGCGGAGAACGTCGTAATTCGGGACGTCGAGCTTCGGCAGATAGTCATAGGCGAAGTCGTTCGCGGCTGTCGCCGCCGGACCCCACATCGCCTTCTGGAAGCTGACGAAGAACTTCTTGTAGTTCTGAAAATAGCTCATCTGGTTCGGGCGCAACGGCTTGAAGGTGCGCTTTTCCAGATAGGCGGCGAGCGTGGCCTCCCCGTCACGGGGAATCGCCATATAGCCCGGAAGCAAATTCGACATGAGCCCGATATCGGTCAGGCCCTGGATGTTGGAATGGCCGCGAAGCGCGTTCATCCCGCCGCCGCGCAGCCCGATATTGCCGAGCAAAAGCTGCAATATCGCCATTGCCCGGATGTTCTGCGAGCCCTTGGAATGCTGGGTCCAGCCGAGCGCATACATCGACGTCATCACCTTGTCGGGCGCCGACGTTTCCGCGATGGTCTGCGCCACCTTCAGGAACTTGTCCTTGGGCGTGCCGCAGATGCGCTCGACCAGTTCCGGGGTGTAGGCGGCGACATGCGTCTTCAGGAGGTTCCAGACGCAACGCGGGTTCTTCAGCGTATCGTCGGCCGCGGCGAAGCCTTGTTTGTCGAGTTGGTAATCCCAACTCGATTTGTCGTAGTCGCGCTTGGCCTCGTCATAGCCGGAGAACAGGCCATCCTTATAGCCGAAGCCGTCCTTCACCAGGAGCGCGGCGTTGGTGAAGGATTTGACGTAGGGCCACTGCACCTTGTCATTGGCGATGCAGTAGTTGATCACGCCCAGCAGGAAGGCGATGTCGGTGCCGGGCCGGATCGGGGCATAGATGTCCGCCACCGAAGCCGAGCGCGTGAAGCGCGGATCGACGACGATCAGCTTCGCCCCCCGATTGGCCTTGGCCTCGGTAACCCATTTGAAGCCGCAGGGATGGGCTTCGGCGGCATTGCCGCCCATGATGACCACCAGATCCGTGTTACGGATATCCGTCCACAGATTGGTCATTGCACCGCGGCCGAATGTTGGGGCGAGACTCGCCACCGTTGGGCCGTGTCAGACGCGCGCTTGGTTATCTAAGATGACGCCACCCGCGCTCCGCACCATCTTGTAAGTGACGAACGCAGTCTCGTTGGTCGTCGCCGAAGCGGCGAGGAAACCCGTGGTGTTCCAGCGGTTGACGGTCACGCCGGCCTTGTTGGCGGCGATGAAATTCCGGTCGCGGTCTTCCTTGAAGAGCCGGGTCACGCGGTCGAGCGCCCAATCCCAGCTTACTTCCTTGAAATCCGTCTGTCCGGCGGCGCGGTAGCGCGGTTTCGTCAGCCGGGTCGGCGCGCGCACGAAATCGAGAAGCGCCGCGCCCTTGGGGCAGAGCGTACCGCGGTTGGTCGGATGGTCGGGATCGCCCTCGATATGGAGAAGCTTGCGCTTCCCCGCATTTTCCTCGGCTGGTTTAGCATAGAGGATGACGCCGCAGGCGACCGCGCAATAGGGGCAGGTGTTGCGGGTCTCGACGGTGCGGGCCAGCTTGAACGGCCGGATGGATTCGGCATGCGCCGCCTCGACATCTCCGAAGCCGAAAGCGCCCAAGGCGGAACCCGCGATCCCGGCTCCGGTGCCCTTGAGGAATTGGCGCCTTGAAAGGTCGTCCAGCATCCTGATCCTCCCCGATCCAAACTTATCCAGGGTTTAACGCCCTGATTTTATTTGAATGAATTATTCGGACAGGTTCGGGGTTTCGTCAAGATGGATGATTCTTATAAGCCCCAGTCAGGGATGCGGGGGCAGATACCGGATCGCGGCAAGAAGAATTCCCACTCCGACGACCATCATGCCGCCGAGCCGGATCGTCATCCGCTGTTCCACCAAACGAAGATCGGATTGAAGGGCGACGATCTTCATGTCGAGCCGATGCTCCGTCCGCTCGATATCGGCCTTCAACTCTGCCCTCAATTCGGACAGATCCGCCTTCAACTCTGCCCTCAATTCGGACAGATCCGCCTTCAACTCTGCCTTCGCTTCAGACAGATCCGCCTTGCTGGCGGCTTTGTCGTCCATGAAATCAGCCAGCGCCTCCACCTGCTCAGGGGTGAAGCCGACCTTCTGAAGCTTAAGGATCGCGGACGCGCTCATGGCCAGAATATGGCCCGATAGATGGCCGAAGTCAACCAGCGCCACCTAATGTTGAGGGGAAGGCGCCCCCTCTCTCGCCCCGCCGCCGAACCGAATCCCCCCGGCGCGGGTGGAACGCTCCGGCCCGGCCTATCCAAGCCCCCCTGCCTGAAGAGCCTCTAAAAAATCGGCCGGATCATGTGCTGGCTGAATCGGTTGCATCAGGTGCTCCCGACAAACCATCGAACACAGGCTTGACTCGCCCCCACGAGGCTCGTAGGGTCTCGCTCCGCACAGGGGAGGCGGCCACCCGGAATCCTAGGCGTTTGGCGCTCCCGGAAGAAATAAAAGCCGAAAACGAAGCCATGCAAATTTCAGTCAAGGGTAAACAGATCGATGTCGGCGACGCCCTGCGTCATCACGTCGAGGAAGAGTTGTCGGCAATCACCGGCAAGTTCTTTAGCAAGCCGATCGAGGCGCACGCCGTGTTTTCACGCGAGGCGCATCTGATCCGCACGGATATCTCCGTCCATATCGGGCGGGACATCCTGGTTCAGGGGCATGCGGACGGCTTGGATGCCTATGCCGCCTTCGATACCGCCGTTGGCCGGATCGCATCCCGTCTTCGCCGCTACAAGCGGCGACTTCGGGATCATCATGCCCGTGGCCAGGATAGTGTCGTTGAAAAGTCTGAAGCCCGGACCTATGTCCTTGCGCATCAGCACGATCACGAGAACTTTCACGGGAAGGACGACAAGGCCGAGGCCTCCGATTCCCAGCCCATCGTAATCGCCGAGGCGATGACCGATCTTCCGACGCTTACCGTCGGCGAAGCGGTGATGCGGATGGATCTGGCGGATCAGCCGACTCTGCTCTTCCGGAACAGCGCACATGGTGGGCTCAACGTCGTCTATCGTCGCGGCGACGGCCATATCAGCTGGGTCGATCCGCAGTGGCAGGAATCGGCCGGCGGCAGCCCCGACAAGAAATAGACGGGCGGGGACCTAATCCATGGAGATCTTCGATCTGTTGACGCCGGAAAGCGTGATCGCCAATCTCCGCGTTTCGGGGAAGAAGCAGGCTTTGCAGGAGTTGGCGCGGCGCGCCGCCCAGCTCACGGGCCTGCAGGAGCGGCGGATTTTCGACGTTCTCCTGGAAAGGGAGCGTCTTGGCTCCACCGGAATCGGCCAGGGCATTGCCATCCCGCATGGCAAGCTCGCCGAACTGGAACGGCTTTGGGGTGTCTTCGCCCGGCTCGAACGGCCGATCGATTTCACCTCGGTCGATGACAAGCCCGTGGATCTGATCTTCCTGCTGCTGGCCCCGGAAGCGGCCGGCGCCGATCACCTGAAGGCCCTGGCCCGGGTCTCGCGGCTCCTGCGGGACCGTGCCGTCTGCGAAAAGCTTCGCGGCACGGAAAACGCGGACGCGCTCTACGCCCTCCTCACCGACCGGGCCGCCAGCCACGCCGCTTGAGGCGGCGGGCTGCCCGTCCGGCGGCCCCACGCCCCCTATTTTTGTGAGCGCGTGACCATCCGGCGGGCCCAGCGCAGGCCAGTCCAGACCCCCACCAGCACGAACGGAATCGCCAGACCCTCGACGAGATCCACGTCCAGGGCGAGGCCGGTATGGTTGATGCCGCGCAGGATCATCCCTAGAAGCAGACTCAGGTAATAGGTCACGGCGCAGACGGAAATCAGGTCGAGCGTGCTCTGAAGCCTTGCCTGCAACTGCGCCCGGCGGTCCATCGAGACCAGCAGATCCCGGTTCTGCGATTCGAGCCCGACATTCACCTGCGTGCTGAGCAGGGCGCCGGCCCGTGCCAGCCGCCGCGCGAGGTTTTCGATCCGCTGCGCGCTGGCGGTGCAGGTCGCCATGGCCGGGGCCAGGCGCCTTTGCAGGAATTCATCGATGGTCTGCAGCCCCTCGACCGGCTCCTCGCGCAGGAGCTGGGTGCGTTGCCGCACGAGTTCGTAATAGGCCCGGGTCGCGTCGAAGCGGAAGCTTGAGCGGGCGGTGATGGCCTCGACTTCCCCGGAAAGCCGGGACAGGCGCCCCAGCATCACCCGCGTTTCCTCAAGCCCGTCGATTTCGGCGAGGCTGCCGACGATCTCCTTGGTCCCGGCTTCGATGCGGGCGATCTCCGGCGCCAGCGACTGCGCCAGGGGCAGGCCCAGCAGCGCCATCATCCGATAGGTCTCGATCTCCATGAGCCGCTGCACGATCCGCCCCGCGCGCAAGGGACTCATATGCGCGTCGGCGATCAGGCTCGGCCCGGTGTCGCAGACGAGGAAGCGGGTAAACCCGTCCTCATGAAGCTGGAAATCGGTCCAGACCATCGCCGCCCCACCGGCGAGGCGGCTGCCGATCAGGCTCGGCAGCCGGAAATAGCGGGCGAGGTCGGCCTGATGATGGGAGGGCGTGCCGCGCGGCTCGATCGCCAGATGCAGCGCCACCAGCCGCTTCCCCGGCAGCTTTTCGAGCCATTCCGCCGGCACGGCGCTGAGTGCCGTGTCCTCGAAGGGGTGCTCGAAGCCGCCGCTTCGGAAGAAGGTGTAGGTGCTGAATTCGCTATGCCGCTCGAATTTCAGCGAGAAAGTGCCGAAATCGCCGCTGTAATGCTTGGACGGTGCCGGAACGGGCCGGCCATGAAGCTGCAACAGCACCGCGAGATGGGCCAAATCCGCAGCAAATCCCTCCTCACCCGATACCATCGCGATCAGCGATCCGCGCAAAGGCGGCTGCAAGGCGAGATAAGGCCGCGCGTGCAACTCCCCCGCCAGCACCTCCCGCAACGGATGATCGGTCCAGCGTGGTTGCCCGGCCTGAACTAAATTTTCTGTATCTGGGGAGTAGCTCATATCCGGATCCCATGGGAGGAATTGTCGGCCAATGGACCCGAACTTAGCAGGCGGCCCCGAAAATTGCCAAACAAGCGGGGCCGCGAACCGGCAATCGGCAAGCCTGCCTCAATGCAGGCTTACCGGTTCCAGATCGTTCTGGCGGATGGTGACGAGGGCGATGTCGAGATCGGCCAGGACGGCCAGCACCGTTCCGTCGGCGGCATGGATGGCGAAGCCGGGTGCTTCGTCGACGGTTACGCGCCTGATATAGGCCACATCCTGCATGCCGTGCAGGGCGAATTCCTGGGGTGAAATCTGACGCAGTCTTTCCGTGTTCATCATGATGGGGGATCCTCTCAGCTTCTTGCGCCGGACGGGGCGGAACCGGCCTTGCGGCTTTCGATCACATCGCTTCCGATCTCGCCGTTGCGGATTTCGCCGTTGCGGATTTCGATGGTGCGAACCCGGCTCTCCATCATGGGCCGCTTGAGATCGATATGCAAAAGCCCGTTATCGAGCCAAGCCCCCGCAACCTCGATGCTTTCGGCCAGGACGAAGGACCGCTGGAACTGCCTTGCGGCAATGCCGCGATGCAGAAAGACCCGTTCCCGGTCATCGGCCTGCTTACCGTGGACAACAAGCTGGTTGTCCTCGATCCGGATGGACAGATCGTCCATCGAAAATCCCGCCACCGCAAGCGTGATACGCAAGCTGCTCTCGCCCGTCTGTTCGATGTTGTAGGGCGGGTAGCCATCTCCCGCCGCCTTGCTGATCCGGTCGAGCGTGCGCTCGAAATGATCGAAGCCAAGCAGCAGCGGTGAATTGAAAACCGAAACGCGTGACATGAAGGGCCTCCTCCTCGAATGAGCGAGCAGCCGGCTGGGGCCCGACGCGGCACCCCAGCGAACACATGGTATCTGGGTTAGATCCCGGATAAGATCAAGACTCTATAATCAATAAGCGGGGATCAATAGGCGGGCGCGAAGAAGCGTTTCAGCCGCGCGCTGAAGCGGTGGCGGGTTTGTTCGCGCCGCACGACGCTTTCATCCGTGACCCAGTTGAGCTGGATCGAGCGACGCGGCCCCGAGGCCGGTTCATGCCCGTGCCAGGAATTTTCCGCGACCTTGAAGGCGAGCAGCGTGCCCTCGATCGGCGGCACTTCGGCCACGTAATCCTCAAGATTATCCTTCGACCGCAGCAGCCGGAGCCGGCCGCCCGAGGCCTCCCACTTCGAATTCATATAGATCAGGACGGTGATCAGCTTGCTTTTGGTGTCGGTATGGATCTTCCCGTCCGTCGGGCGGGCGCAGCCACGGATGGTGATCATGGTCGGCCGCCCGGCGAGGTCGATATCGAATTTCTCCGCCATGGCGTCGCGGAGCGCGTCGCCCCGAAGCTCCGCCACCAGATCCTCGAAGACCGGCCCATAGGTCAGTTCGCTCAAGGGAAAGCTGCCCGGCTTGTCGATGGCCGGAAAGTCGCGGGCCACGTCTTCCAGTCCCTGCCCCGAAAGGAAGCCCGGCACCACCAGATGGGAGAAGGGATCGGTGCCGAGCGGTGCCGCCCGGAACGCATCGAGATCGATGAAGCGCGTCGCTTCTGCCGCTGCTTGTGCCATTTTGGGGTAGCGCCCGCCTATCCGTTGAAGGAACGAACCTCATTTTGCGGGACAGGCCCCCAGCGGTCAATTCCCTAAAGCCAAAACCGGCAAATGCCGCTTTCGCCACAATCTGCGCACCCGTCCGCGCTGCAATGGCATAAGGCGTCCTTCGAGACGCGGCCCAAGAGCCGCTCCTCAGGATGAGGTACGTAGGTGATGGCATTGAGAAAAGCCCTCATCCTGAGGAGGCCCCCTTGAGGGCCGTCTCGAAGCCTCATCCTGAGGAGCCGCCTCTTGGCGGCGTCTCGAAGGACGCAGCACCGATGTCCCGCCGGGTGCCGAATGAAGGGCCAAAATTAGAATTGCCGCGCCAAAACCCTCAGACCGGCGATTTCATCGCCAAGTCGAACATGACGGTCGGCAGGATGCCGCGGATGACGTTGCGAATCCGGGCCTCGTCCGCCGCCGAGGCGATGGCGAGGGTGCGGCGGGGATTGCGCTGAAGCACCCGGGCGAGCACTCTTCCGCCGGCACCGCGCCCGATCGATACGAAGACATTGGCCGAATCGAGCCGCCGCAGATCCTTGCGCAGGAGGTCGAGGCCGGGATCGTCGTCGAGATCGCGGACCGGCACATCCTCGTCGGCGGCCTCGGTGCCTTCTTCCGGCAGCTCGGTATCGACCGCCTCGACCGAACGGAAGCGGGCGAGGGAATGGAAGGTAACCGATCCCTCGTCGCGGTCGATGCGGGAAAGAAGCTCCCAGCTCTCCCCCCGCGTCGCCAGCTCGGCGATGAGGGCGAAGAGGTCGTCGCAATCGGGCTCGTGGCTGCAGGTGACGAAGGCGAGCCGCCCGTCATGTTCGACGATGCGGTCGTCATTCTCGGGAAAGCCCAGTTCGTCCAGCGCGTTGTTGAGGGCACGCGGGGAGGCGACCAGCAATGTCGTGACATGCCGCCTCACTTCCTGCGCCGCCGGTTCCTTCGTCGCCTCGGTCATATCCCCTCCACCCCGCCATGGGCGGGAGCCTTCCTTATGTCTGCGCCCCTTATGTCACCGCCATGGGCTTCCGGGGAAGGGCTATATGGTCAAACGGTGATTTCCTTGGCCGTGATCACATATTTGAAGGAATCCGCGTTCAGGCAATCGAGCCGCCCGGCGACGGTTTCCGCCTCCGGATACATGAGGAAGCCTTGCGCCGGGTTGTTGGGCGCCGGGTTGTTGCTGTTCGCGGCTCCGGGCAAAACGAGGTCATGGGCGTCGTTATAGGCGATCCAGTTTCCTTCCCAGGCGCCGAACAGCGTCTGCCGCGCCGCCACCACCCTCGGATCCTCGATGCCGAGATTTCCGGGAGCCTCCTCCAGCAGCACCTTGCGGACATCCGCCGGATCCACCGGAACCCAGCCGAAGCCCGAAAGATAAACCTCGGCCCGGCAATGCTGGGATTTGCTGATCACTTCGCTATTGGCGCCGAGGCTCTTATAGCCGAACCCTGAGGGTGCGACGCGGATGCCGTAGAGATCGCGCGCCGGCAGCCCGGAGGCCCTGGCCAGCCCGACGAAGAGCCCGTTCAGATCCGCGCATTTCCCGCCGAGATTCCCGGTTTGCAGCATGTAGCTGATGTCGCCCAGGCCGCAGCCCCGAACCTTCGCCTCGCGGAAGCTGTTGGCGACCACCCAGGCGAAGATCCGCTTCGCCTTTTCCAGATCGGAGTGGGCGCCGGCGGTGATCGCGTCCGCCGTCGCCTTGACGATGCCGTCGGTCGGCAGCAGCCGGGTCGGTGCGGTATAGAGCGCGCGCTCGGCGGCGCCGAGGGCCACGGGTTTGCCGGGTTTCGACAGATCGACGGCGCGGTCCTGCGTGGCGACGATGCTCCGCACTTCGGCCACCGCCGTCATGCCCGGTGCCCAGGCGAGCCGGATCAGCTTGGCGTCATAGGGGCCGGGGCGATGCTCGGTGACCGAGGCGCCCGTGGCATTCCAGCGATCTTCGACCGGGCGCTGCCACCCGGCGGCGCTGATCGCGGCGAGCGGCAGCCAGGCGGTGACGGCACCTTGAAGGGCGCCGGCGATCTCGATGCGGGTCGTCACCTCGAATTTGCGCCAGTTTCCGGGCGCCGGCGCGAAAGCCGGTCCCGCCATCACGGTCCCCGGCAATAGCGTCAGTGCCGCCGCCGCCACGCTACCCTTCAGGAATTCCCGTCTTTCGATCGTCATGGTGTTCCCCCCAGATTATTCTTAATTACGCCGTCACGCCAATCCGGGGCACCCCCGTCACGAACTCACCGATCACGCCGGCATGGGCAAAGCCGCGCCGGTGCATCAGCGCCAGCACTTCCGCGACCGCCTCCGGCGCTACGGCGACCAGGAGTCCGCCGCTCGTCTGCGGATCACAGAGAATGTCGCGCTGCCACGGCGCCAGTGCCGCCGCGAGATCCACCTCGGCGCCATAGCTCGCCCAGTTCCGCGTCGAGGCGCCGGTCACGAACCCTGCCTCGGCGAGCCGCAAGGCGGCGGGAAACACCGGCAGATCCCCGAATCCGATCCGGGCGCCGCACCCTGAGCCCCGGCACATTTCCAGCGCGTGGCCGAGCAGGCCGAAGCCGGTCACGTCGGTCGCCGCATGGACGCCCTCGATAAAGGGCAATTCCGCCCCGGCGGCGTTGAGCTGCGTCGTCGAGGCGATCATCTCCGCATAGGATTCGGCGTCGAGTTCCCGCTTTTTCAGGGCGGCGCTGAACACGCCGATGCCGAGCCGCTTGCCGAGGATCAGCCGGTCGCCAGCCTTGGCCGTGCTGTTGCGCAGGAGCCGCGCCGGATCGGCGATGCCGATCGCCGCCAGCCCGTAGATTGGCTCCGGCGAGTCGATCGAATGCCCGCCCGCCACGGGAATGCCGGCCTCGGCACAGACCGCGTTTCCGCCGGCGATGATTTGCTGAATGATCTCGACCGGGAGCTTGCCGACCGGCATGCCGAGAATGGCCAGCGCCAGGATCGGGGTGCCGCCCATCGCATAGATATCGGAAAGCGCGTTCGCCGCCGCGATCCGCCCGAATTCGAAAGGATCATCGACGATCGGCATGAAGAAATCGGTGGTGGCGATCACCGCTTGCCGCTCGTTGATCCGGTAGACGGCGGCATCATCCGAAGTCTCGGTCCCGACCAGAAGATCGGCGAATCCCGCCGCTGCCGGCGTGCGCGAAAGGATCTCGCTCAACACCGAGGGCGAAAGCTTGCAGCCACAGCCGCCGCCATGGGAAAGCCCGGTCAAACGGAATTTGTCCGTCATCCCGCCCCCATGGGCCGTTGAAAAACAGAAAGCGCCGTCACGCGGCCGCAAATCGGAATCATGCGTAGAGTATCCGGTTGGGCGGGACGAGGGTCAAGCCATTGTTAGGTGAGCCAGCCATTCTCAATTTCGCCCGTCCTCGCGGCACAGGCATAAGGCGTCCTTCGAGACGCGGCCAAGAAGGCCGCTCCTCAGGATGAGGTAGATCGTTGATGGCATTGAATAAAGAATCCTCATCCTGAGGAGGCCCCCTTGAGGGCCGTCTCGAAGGACGCACCACCGATGTCCCGCCCGGCGCCGAATGAAGGGCCAAAATGAGAGAATTGTTGTAAGCGAACCTGTCCTAACGCGTCTTATCCATCCTCAGCACCAGCTTACCGGCCGATTTCTGCGTCTTCAGAAGGGTGAGCGCCCGTGCCGCGCCGTCGAGGCCGAATTCCTCCGAGACCAGGGGCTTCAGCCGGCCTTCCTCGAACCAGTGGAACAGCGTGGCGAAGGATCGGCGCAGCTTGTCCGGCGCCAACTGCCGATAGGCGCCCCAGAGAAAGCCTATCACGTCGCAATTCTTGACCAGGACGATATTCGCCGGGATCTGGGGCACCTTGCCTGAGGCAAAGCCGATGATGAGAATGCGTCCCTCCGGCGCGATCCCGCGCAGGCTCGCCTCGAAGGCGTCGCCGCCGACCGGGTCATAGACGACATCGACGCCGCGCCCCTCGGTCAGCGCCTTCACCCGGCTGCGCAAATCCTCGGCCCTGTAGTCGATGAGATGATCGGCGCCGTGAAGCCGGGCAATTTCCAGCTTCTCCGCCCCGCCCGCCGAGGCGATGACGGTGGCGCCCATCGCCTTGGCGATTTCGACGGCGGTCAGCCCGACGCCGCCCGCGGCACCATTGACCAGAACCCACTCGCCGGGCTTCAGCTTCGCCCGCCACTCGAAGGCGCCGTGCGAGGTGCCGTAGACCACGGGAAACCCTGCCGAGACCCCATAATCCATGGTGTCGGGGATGCGGAATACATCGCCTGCCGGCACCACCGCTTCCTCGGCATAGCCGCCCCAATCCAGAACCGCCATCACCCGGTCGCCCACCCGGAAGCCCTCGGTATCTTCTCCGACTTCCAGGATATCGCCCGCGATCTCGAAGCCGGGGCTGAAGGGCAGCGGTGGCTTGGTCTGATAGGTGCCGCCGATCATCAGCGTGTCGCCGAAATTGACCCCGGCAGCCCGCACCCCGATCCGCACCGTTCCGGGCTTGAGTTCCGGCGGTGCCACCTCCTCGACCGTGAGCCCGTCCGGCCCCCCCAGTTCCCTGCAAATCACCGCGCGCATGGGCGTTTCCCCGATTAATCCATCAAGTTTCGGGAAAGGGTCAAGCTACTGCCCGAGTTTCTCCGCGATCCGCCCGGCGATGCGGCGGAAGGCGCGGGCGTGGGGGCTTTCGGGATCGGTAATGGAGATCGGGTGCCCCGAATCGGAGGTCTCGCGGATGATGGGATCGAGCGGAACCTCGCCCAGGAATTCGATGCCGAGCCGCTCGGCTTCGAGACGGGCGCCGCCATGGCTGAAGATATCGGTGCGCTGGCCGCAATGGGGGCAGCTGAAATAGCTCATATTCTCGATGATGCCGAGAATGGGCACGTCCACCTTGGCAAACATGCCGAGGCCCCGTCTGGCGTCGAGGAGGGCGATATCCTGCGGCGTCGAGACGATGACCGCCCCCGCCAGCGGCACCTGTTGCGCCAAGGTAAGCTGCGCGTCGCCGGTGCCGGGCGGCAGATCGACGAAGAGGATGTCGAGCTCGCCCCATTCCACGTCGCGCAGGAGCTGCTGCACCGCCTGCATCACCATCGGGCCGCGCCAGATCATCGGCGAATCCTCGGGCACCAGGAAGCCCATGGACATGGCCACGATGCCGTGATTGCGCATCGGCACCAGCCGCTTGCCCCCGACCGTCTCGGGGCGTCCGGTGATCCCCAGCATGCGCGGGACCGAGGGGCCGTAGATGTCGGCGTCGAGCAGGCCGACCTTGAGGCCGAGCGCCGCCGCTCCCAAGGCGAGGTTGACGGCGACGGTCGATTTGCCGACCCCGCCCTTGCCCGAGGCCACGGCGACGATATGGCGCACGCCCGGAACCAGGGGCTTTTCGGGTTGCGAGGGGGCTTTCGCCTTTACCGCGCTGCGCTCGGCGGTGAGTACCGCCGTCACCGACAGCACCCCCGGCAAGGCGGCGACAGCCGCTTCAGCGGCGCGGCGCAGGGGTTCGAACTGGGCGGCGCGCGCCCGGTCCACCTCCAGCGCGAACCCGACATTGCCGTCGCGGACGACCAGTCCGCCGACCATGCCAAGCGTCACGATGTCGCCATCCCGTTCCGGATCCCGCAGCTGCCGCAACGCCGCCAGAACCTGTTCCTCGCCTATCGTCCCGCCGATTGCCATGTCTCTATCCGCACCCTAAATCCACCGTCACGCCACTAACACTTGACAATGAAGCGGCTTTTCCAATTATCGGCGTGGAAATCTCGCCTGTCGCCCCTCATATAGGAACGACGGCGCGTTTGCAAAGACGCCAGCCGCAATCGGTTACGTCTCAATTGCCGCTTCAGGGAGCAACACCGCATGGGGTCCTATCATCAAAGTGGCGGGCCCTGGGGCGGCGGACCGTGGCAGCAACCGCCCAAGGGTGGAGGCGGCGGCGGTGGTGGTGGTAGCGGGGACGGACCCGAACCGCCGGACATCGAAGCGATGCTGCGCCGCACCCAGGAGCAGCTTGCGCGGCTTCTTCCTTCCCAGCTTGGGCCGGGGAAGTTCATTCTTCTCGGGGTGGTGATCGCCGCCGGGCTGTGGCTGTCGACCGGCTTCTACCGGGTGCAGCCGGACGAGCAGGGGGTGGTGCTGCGTTTCGGGCGCTATGTCTATTCGACGATGCCCGGCTTCCATTATCATTTGCCGGCCCCGATCGAATCGGTGATCACGCCGAAGGTGACGCGCGTCAACCGGCTTGAAGTCGGCTTCCGCGCCGATGGCGATGCCGCAGCTCCGGCCCCCACCCGCGTCGGCGGACGCCAGATCGGCGAAGAGGCGTTGATGCTGACCGGCGATGAGAACATCGTCGACATCAATTTTACCGTGTTCTGGGTCATCAACGACGCCAAGCGCTATCTTTTCAATATCAGAGGCCCCGAAGCCACGGTCAAAGCGGCGGCGCAGAGCGCCATGCGCGAAGTGGTCGGGCGCACGCCCATCGCCTCGGCGCTGGCCGAAGGCCGCAAGCGCATCGAAAGCGACACGCAGACCCTGCTTCAGGAAATCCTGGATTCCTATGGCGCCGGCCTCACCATCACCCAGGTGCAGCTGCAAAAGGTCGATCCGCCGGCCCCCGTGATCGATGCCTTCCGCGATGTTCAGCGCGCCCGCGCCGACCAGGAGCGCAAGCGCAACGAGGCCGAGGCCTACCGCAACAGCATCGTCCCCGTGGCCCGAGGCGAGGGTGCCCGGATCGTCAACGAGGCCGAAGCCTTCAAACAGCAGGTGGTCGCCGAAGCCGAAGGCTCCGCCCAGCGCTTTCTCTCGGTCTATACGGCCTATAAGGCCTCGGCGGATGTGACCGTGCGGCGCCTCTATATCGAGACCATGCAGGACGTGCTCAAGAACGCGACCAAGATCGTGATCGACCGCACGGCCCAGGGCTCGGGTGTCGTTCCCTATCTGCCGCTGCCGGGCCTGCCTGCCGCCGAGGCGCCGAAGCCGGCGCCCGGGTATCAGGCCCCGGCCTATCCGTCACCCGCCTATCAAGGGCCTGTCTCCAATCAGCCGGCCCTGATCAATCCCATTCCCTCCACCGGCCGGGGGGCCAAGCCATGAACCGGTCGCTTATCTCCGGCATCGCCCTTGTGTTCGGCGTCACCCTGGTCTGGGTCGGCGCCACCTCGTTCTTCACCGTCAATCAGGTCGAGCAGGCGATCGTGCTTCAACTCGGCGAGTACCGGAACACGATCAGCGAGCCCGGTCTCCATTTCAAGGCACCGTGGCCGTTCCAGGACGTGGTCTATTTCGACAGCCGGGTTCTCGACGTCGATCCGCCGACGGAGGAGGTCATCGCCTCCGATCAGAAGCGTCTCGTGGTCGAGGGCTATGGCCGCTGGCGGATCACCGATCCGCTGCAATTCTTCCGCTCGATGGGGAGTGAGCAAGCCGCCACCAGCCGGCTCAGCAGCATCATCAGCGCCAGCCTGCGCCGGGTGCTCGGCAATGTGACGCTGGCCTCGGTCCTGTCCGACAAGCGCGCCGGCATCATGCGCGAGATCACCCAGGAAGTGGCGGCCCAGGCCAAGCCCTTCGGCATCGCCGTCATCGACGTCCGCCTCCGCCGCGCCGATCTGCCCGAGGAAAACAGTCAGGCGATCTATTCGCGCATGCAATCCGAACGTCAGCGCGAGGCGCAGGAATTCCGGGCGGAGGGCGACGAATACGCCCAGCGCATCCGCGCCGCTGCCGAAAAGGACCGCACCGTCATCATCGCCGACGCGCAACGCCAAGCCCAGATCCAGCGCGGCGAGGGCGAGGGTCTGGCGGTCAAGATCTATGCCGACGCTTTCGGCAAGGATCCGAACTTCTTCGCCTTCTATCGCTCGATGCAGGCCTATCGCGAATCGCTCGGCGCCAGCAACACCACCCTGGTCCTCTCCCCGGACAGCGAATTCTTCCGCTATTTCAACCAGCTTCCGGCGAAGCTCCAGTAAGGGGGAAGGCCTGGCCTTCCCCCTAGGGCTACCCTCGCGGCTCCGACGGAAACCGCTGCGAGTTGGTCTTGCCGGTGGCGCTGCCGACGGCTTCGGCGATGGAATGGAAGCCGTCGCGGCGGAGGAGGGTGGCCAGATCGCGCTTGATGGCGCCGATCAGGCCCGGTCCCTGATAGACCAGGGCGGTATAGAGCTGGATCAGGCTGGCGCCGGCGCGGATCTTGGCATAGGCGTCGGCGCCGCTCGCAATTCCGCCGACGCCGATCAAGGGCACGCGGCCCTTGGTCATGCGGTACATTTCGGCCAGAAGCCGGGTCGAGGGGGCGAAGAGGGGGCGGCCGCTCAGGCCGCCGGGCTCCGGCGCATGACGGCTCATCAGCGTGTCGGGGCGGAGCACCGTGGTGTTGGAGACGATGATGCCGTCGATACCGCTGTCGAGGGCGATCGCCGCGATATCGGCGCGCTCGGTCTGGGTCAGATCGGGGGCGATCTTGATCAGCAGCGGCGGCGTCGGCGTCGTTACCGTCCCCTGGCGGACCCGGAGCAGCTTTTCGATCAGGACGCTCAATTCGCTGCGGCGTTGCAGGTCTCGCAGGCCCGGCGTGTTGGGCGAGGAAATATTGACGACGAGGTAATCGGCCAGAGGCCCCAGCGCCCGCACGCCCATGGCATAATCGGCGGCGGCGTCGGCGGCGTCGCGGTTCTTGCCGATATTGGCGCCGACGATGCCGCCCCTTCCCTGCCGCGCTTGCAGCCGCTCGGCGGCAACGGCGAGCCCGGCATTGTTGAAGCCCATGCGGTTGATGACGGCCTCATCCTCCTTCAGCCGGAAGAGCCTCGGCTTCGGGTTGCCGGGCTGCGGACGCGGCGTCACCGAACCGATTTCGGTAAAGCCGAAACCCAGCCCCAGCATGGCATCCGGCACCAGCGCGTTCTTGTCGAAGCCGGCGGCCAGTCCGACCGGGTTGGGAAAATCCAGGCCCCAGACCCGCGCCGCCAGGATCGGATCGTCGGCTTCCTGCGAGCGCGGGGCGAGGCCGCTGGCGAGGAGGCGGAGGGTCAGCTCATGCGCCGCCTCCGGCGGCAGCAGCCGCAACAACGAAAGCACGGGCGAAAAGATATCCGCCATGTCAGCCTCCGCCATCAGGGGTTGGGATGCTTGCGGGAAAGCGGTGAATCCCGGTTTGCGGATCGAGCGGCAGCTCGTCCGCCCGGACCACGGCATCGGCGGCGAGCGTGCCGTAAAGATGGGGGAACAGGGCGCCGCCACGGGATTCCTCCCAGCGCAGAGCAGCCCCCAGACGAGCCGGATCGACGGTCAGCAACACGAGCCCGCTCTTGCCGCCATGATGCTTGGCGGCACTTTGGCGCAGTTGCGCTTCCGCCGAAAAATGGATGAAGCCGTCGCGGCGGTCATCCGCCGAGCCCGCGTAATGGCCGAGGCTTTTTGCATCGTCCCAGGCGCTCTGGGGGCAGATATGATAAATGAGGCGCTGTTGCATGGGAGAACGCTATCCCATGCGGGCACTTGCAAACAAGTCCCTGTAGTTTGCCGCACCTCTCCCGGTTTATGCTTTTTCCGATGAAGGCGTTTCCCATATCCATTTCCGATAAACTTCCGACACGGAATTTCGTCCCGGTTGCGCCGGCGCTGGCGGTTGGATTCCTTGAGGCGGTGCTGGTGGCGCCGGATGGCGGGATCGCTTCCCTGACCCTCGAAGAGGCGTCGCGGCGGGTGCGGGAGGAGCCGGTGCTCCTGGTCCAGGCGCGGGCGGTGGCGCGGCGTCTGGGGCTCGGGGTTTTTCCGGCCTATGATCTCCTTGAGCTCTTCGCCTTCGCGCGGCCGGCGGAATTCTGCGTGCCGACACCGCGCGGGCTGGCGCAGGCGCTGGGCCTGAAGATCCCCGGAAACCGGGCGGAAGAAGCGGCGGTGCTGCATGAAGCCGCGCGCGTGCTGCTGAACGAAATCCGGGGCCAGGCCGGCCAAACCAATAATGCCGGCCATACCAGTGGCATTCAATCCATCGCGGCCCAGATGGGGCGGGGCGGCTGGCTCTGGGCGGACGCCGTGCTGGCGGCATCGGGCGAGGGCAAGGCGGGCGAAAGCAAGGCGGGTGAGGAAATCGGGCTGGCGGTCTGGCGCCGCTTGCCGGAGTGGCAGGAGCAAGGGGCCGAGCCGCCTCCCGGCAATGAGCCGGTCGAGCCGGCGGCGGCGCGGCGGCGCCTGGCGGAACTGGTGGGGAAGGGCGCCGAGGCAAGGCCGCAGCAAGCCGATTACGCCGACGCGGTCACCCCCGCCTTCGCCCCGCGCGAGGTGGCGGATCAGCCCAATGTCGTCCTGGCCGAGGCTGGCACCGGGGTCGGCAAGACCCTGGGCTATATCGCCCCGGCCAGCCTCTGGGCGGAGCAGAATGCGGGGGCGGTGTGGATCGCCACCTTCACCCGCAATCTTCAGAACCAGATCGACCAGGAACTCGACCGCCTCTATCCCGACCGGGCGGTGAAAGAGCGCTTCGTGGTGCTGCGCAAGGGGCGGGAGAATTATCTCTGCCTGCTGAATTACGAGGAAGCGGTGGCGGGGCTGACGCTCCGCCCCGCCGAGGGCGTGGCGCTCGGGCTGACCGCGCGCTGGCTGACGGCGACCAATGAGGGCGATATCGTCAGCGGCGATTTTCCGGGCTGGCTTTCCGATCTCGTTGGGCGCGGGCGCTCGTTCGGCCTGACCGACCGGCGCGGCGAGTGCATCTATTCCGCCTGCCCGCATTACCGCAAATGCTTCATCGAACGCGGCATCCGCAAGGCGCGGCGGGCGCGGCTCGTTGTCGCCAATCATGCGCTGGTGATGATCCAGGCGGCGCTGGGCGGGCTCGGCGACGGCCAGTTGCCGACGCGCTATGTCTTCGACGAGGGCCATCATCTCTTCAATGCCGCCGATTCGGCTTTCTCGCTCTGCCTCTCAGGCATGGAGACGGCGGAGCTGCGCCGCTGGATCCTGGGCAGCGAGACGAGCAAGGGGCGGGCGCGCGGCCTGCGGCGGCGGATCGAGGAGCTGATCGCCGGGGACGAGCGGGCCGAGGCGGCGCTCTCCTCCGCCCTTATCGCCGCCCGCGCCTTGCCGGGGATGGGCTGGCGCGAACGCCTTGCCGAAAACCAGCCGCTGCACGCCGCCGAGAGTTTCCTGGCCCTCATCCGCCAGCAGGTGCATGCCAGGGCGGGCGATGTGGGCGCCGGCTATAGCCTCGAAACCGAGGCAAGGCCGCCGGTCGAGGGGCTGCTTCAGGCGGCTCTGGGGTTCGAGGCGGCGCTGGCGCTGCTGGCGGCGCCGCTCGGCAATCTCGTGCGCAGCCTGGAAGAGCGGCTCGACGACGAGGCGGCGGATCTCGACACCGGCACGCGGCTTCGGATCGAGGCGATGATCCGCGGCCTCCGCCGCCGGGGCGAGGTTCAGATCGCCGGCTGGCGGCGGATGCTGAAGGAATTGGCGGTCCCGCAACCCCCGGAATTCGTGGATTGGCTGTCGGTCGAGCGCATCAACGGCCAGGAAGCCGATATCGGCATGAACCGGCATTGGATCGACCCGACCCGGCCCTTCACCGAGGCGGTGGTCAAGCCGGCGCATGGGGTGATCATCACCTCGGCCACCCTGACCGACAGCCGCTCGAAGGATTGGGAAGTGCGGGATTGGGAGGTCGCCGAAGCCCGCACCGGCGTCCGCCATCTGGAGCGCGCCGCGTGGCGGGCGCGGGTGCCCTCGCCCTTCGATTACGCGGCAAAGACCCGGGTCTTCATCGTCAACGACGTTTCCCGCACCGATCCGGCGCAGATCGCCGCCGCCTATCGGGAACTCTTCCTCGCCGCCGGCGGGGGTGCGCTTGGCCTCTTTACCGCGATCAGCCGGCTGAAATCGGTGCATGAGCGGATCGCCCAGCCGCTGGAGGCGGCGGGGCTGGCGCTTCTGGCGCAGCATGTCGATGCCATGTCGCTGCCGACGCTGATCGACATCTTCCGGGAGGAGGAGAATTCCTGCCTGCTCGGCACCGACGCGGTTCGCGACGGCGTCGATGTGCCGGGGCGCTCGCTGCGGCTCATCGTCTTCGACCGGGTGCCCTGGCCCCGCCCCGATATCCTGCACAAGGCGCGCAAAGCCGCTTTCGGCGGGGCGGATTATGACGATATGCTGACCCGCCTCCGGCTGAAACAGGCATTCGGGCGGTTGGTGCGGCGGGAAGGCGATACGGGGGTTTTCGTCCTGCTCGACCGGGCGCTGCCGTCGCGGCTGCTCGGCGCCTTTCCCGAAGGCGTGGCGGTGGAGCGTCTGGGCTTGGGGCAGGCGGTCGCCCGGACGGCCGCCTTCCTCGATGCTAAACCGGAGATTACTTGACAGGACGTGCCGGGAGGCGCTTTCAAGGTTGGCCCCAAGAATTAAGAGGAGAAACCATGACGACCGACCATCAGGACGCGCTCATCTACATCATGGTGATGTTGTCGGCCGCCGACACGCATATGACCGATCAGGAACTGCGGATCATCGGCGACAGCGTCAACCATCTCCCGGTCTTCGCCGATTACGACCATCAGCGCCTGAGCGCCACGCTGGAGGAATGCGTCACCTTGCTGACGGGGGAAAAGGGCCTGGAAAAGGCGCTGCGCGTCGTCAAGGAGGCCCTGCCGGCAAAACTGCGCGAGACCGGCTACCTCCTCGCCTGCGACGTGGCCGCCGCCGATGGCGAGGCCTCGCAGGAAGAATTGCGGCTCCTGGAACTCCTGCGCGACCACCTGCAGATCGATCCACTGGTCGCGGCGGCGCTGGAGCGGGGGGCGAGGGCGCGGTTTAGGACGGTTTAGGCGGACAGACTTCGATCCCACTTGTTCAATATACGGCAATGCCGTAGCATCCTGTTGTGGTGGCGATCCCTCTTACTGTTGTCGAGGTAGAACCTTTCGCCGCTCTGGCCAAGGGAGTCTGGTCAGAGGCCGAACGGGCTGAATTCGTCGACTATATCGCTCGCAACCCCCTGACCGGGACTGTCATTCAAGGTGCGGGTGGGATCAGAAAGGTCAGGTGGTCTCGGGCGGGAACGGGAAAGCGCGGCGGTGTCCGGGTGATCTACTTTTATCACTCCATGGGCATGCCGATTTTCCTTCTGACCATCTACGCCAAAAGCGTCGCGGACAATCTGACGGCCGCACAGAAAAAGACCATGGCCCGGTTGGCCGATATTCTGGTGGCCCGGTATGGAAGGAGCGAGGCATGAGCACGCGCAATGTCGGGGACGAAATCATTGCCGGTCTGGAAAACGCTATCGCCTATGCCGAAGGTGAGATTCGGGGCGCCCGAACCCATGTGGTGACGGTTCCGGAGACTGTGAATGTGAAGGCGATCCGCGAGCGTTCCGGTCTGTCCCAGGACCGGTTTGCCGATCAATACGGCTTCAAGGTGTCGGCGCTCCGGGATTGGGAGCAGGGCCGGCGCAACCCGGATCGCACGGCTCGGATTCTGTTGACGGTCATCGCCCGGAATCCGAAGGCTGTTGAAGACGCACTCTCCGAGCGGACATAATCAACAAGCAAGGGTGGAATACGTTCGAATTTTATGGCGGGCTCCCTTGAATTTCTTTTCGCCGCAATTATTTCCAACGAGCCCTAAATCTTAGGGTGAATAACGTCAACGAGGAATTGGTTAAATGTTGTATAACAACCGAAGCTTTCACAGTCCGTATTGGGCCTGCTATCCCGCTGACGAAAAGGGGGATCAATTGAAGACGCAACATGTGCATGAGATCGAAGAGCTTAATCAAAAACTGTATTGGGAAAATGAGGAACTTCGTCTGAAGCAAGAGCGGAGGCGTCGAGAACTGGAATTGAAGCATCTGCACGAGATCGATGTCTTCTATAGATAAATCTAATCGCAGCCTTCATTAAAATTAGATTAAAGTTAATAACTTATGCCATATTGTAAGGAAGTTATCTTCGTATGTTTTTTTGTTATTCACTGAGTCCAAAAGCTTCAGTTGTTGTGATGATCCAGCTATTTATTGAAGATTAAGTGTCACATAAAGAAGGGCCGCGGTACTCTCCGCGGCCCTTCTCTCTTAACGCGTCGCTGATGAACGATGGACTTTAGAAGTCCATGTCGCCCATGCCGCCGCCCGGCATCTGCGGGGCAGCGGACTTCTTTTCGGGCTTCTCGGCGATCATGGCCTCGGTGGTGATGAGGAGACCGGCGACCGAGGCCGCGTCCTGGAGGGCCAGACGCACGACCTTGGTCGGATCGATGATGCCGGCCTTCACCATGTCGGTGTAGACGCCGTTCTGGGCGTCGAAGCCCCAGTTCGGGTCTTCGCTCTCAAGGAGCTTGCCGATGATGATCGAGCCGTCCGTGCCGGCATTCTCGGCGATCTGACGGGCCGGCTGCTGAAGCGCGCGGCGGACGATGTCGACGCCGACCTTCTGGTCGTTATTGGCGAACTTGACCTTGTCGAGCACCTTGATCGCGTAGAGGAGGGCCACGCCACCACCGGCGACGACACCTTCTTCGACCGCGGCGCGGGTTGCATGCATCGCGTCGTCGACGCGATCCTTGCGCTCCTTCACCTCGACCTCGGTGGCCCCGCCGACGCGGATCACGGCCACGCCGCCGGCGAGCTTCGCCAGCCGCTCCTGCAGCTTCTCGCGGTCGTAATCGGAGGTGGTTTCCTCGGACTGCGCACGGATCTGGGCGCAACGGGCCTGAATGTCCTTCTTCTTGCCCGAGCCGTCGATGATCGTGGTGCTTTCCTTGTCGATGCGGACGGTACGCGCCCGGCCGAGCATCTCAAGCGTCACGTTCTCAAGCTTGATGCCGAGATCTTCGCTGATGACCTGACCGCCGGTCAGCACGGCGATGTCTTCCAGCATCGCCTTGCGGCGATCGCCGAAGCCCGGAGCCTTCACGGCCGAGATCTTGAGGCCGCCGCGCAGCTTGTTGACGACGAGCGTGGCCAGAGCCTCGCCCTCGACTTCCTCGGAGATGATCAGCAGGGGCTTGCCCGACTGAACCACGGCTTCCAGAACCGGGAGCAGCGGCTGCAGGCCGGAGAGCTTCTTCTCGTGCAGGAGGATGTACGGGCTGTCGAGCTCGCAGATCATCTTCTCGGCATTGGTGATGAAATAGGGCGAGAGATAGCCGCGGTCGAACTGCATGCCCTCGACGACGTCGAGCTCGGTTTCGAGGCTCTTGGCCTCTTCGACCGTGATCACGCCTTCGTTGCCGACTTTCTGCATCGCCTTGGCGATCATTTCGCCGATTTCGCGGTCGCCATTGGCGGAGATCGTGCCGACCTGGGCGATCTCGTCATTGGTGGAGACCTTCTTGGAACGCTTCTTCACGTCCTCGACCACCGCTTCGACGCCGAGGTCGATGCCGCGCTTCAGATCCATCGGGTTGAGGCCGGCGGCAACCGCCTTGGCGCCTTCGCGGACGATGGACTGGGCGAGAACGGTCGCCGTGGTGGTGCCGTCGCCGGCGAGGTCATTGGTCTTGGAGGCGACCTCCTTGACCATCTGCGCGCCCATGTTCTCGAACTTGTCGGCAAGCTCGATTTCCTTGGCGACGGTGACGCCGTCCTTGGTGATGCGCGGGGCGCCGTAGGACTTGTCGATGACGACGTTGCGGCCCTTCGGACCCAGCGTCACCTTGACGGCATTGGCGAGAATGTCGACGCCGCGGAGCATACGCTCACGGGCATCGGTACCGAACCGAACTTCTTTCGCTGCCATGGTCTAAGCGCTCCTTAAGCGGATTTTTTCTTGGAGGAAGACTTCTCGAGCACGCCGAGAATGTCGGATTCCTTCATGATCATGAGGTCTTCGCCGTCGAGCTTGATCTCGGTTCCGGACCACTTGCCGAACAGAACGAAGTCCCCGACCTTGAGATCGACCGCATGGATCGTGCCGTTATTGTCCCGGGCGCCCGGACCGACGGAGACGACTTCGCCTTCCATCGGCTTTTCCTTGGCGGTATCGGGGATGATAATGCCGCCGGAGGTCTTGGACTCCTGCTCGACTCGGCGGATCAGGACGCGGTCCTGCAAAGGCCTGAAGCTCATGGGTTATAATCTCCAAAAATTCAAAAGCGCCAGGAGGGGCACTTGTTAGCGCTCACCCCCGACGAGTGCTAACGAGATAGGAGGCTCGGCTTCCGGTGTCAAGGCCCCAACAGCCGAGGCACCCATCCTTGTTTTAGCCCGTCATTTGGCACTGGGCTGGATATCGGTGGTGCGTCCTTCGAGACGGCCCTCAAGGGGGCCTCCTCAGGATGAGGATTTTTCTTAATGCCATCAAAGACTTCCCTCATCCTGAGGAGCGGCCCCTTGGCCGCGTCTCGAAGGACGCCGGGTGCCTTTGCAGCTAAAATAAGAATTGCGATACAGGAAGATATCTCAATGAGCGGCGTCGAAAATCCGCACGATTTCCTGGCCGGATTGCGGATCGTAATCGCCAATGAGAATTTCTCCCCCAGCGGCGGCAAGGCCGCCCGGTTTCGTGCCGAAGCCGTCGATGGCGCCTAAATGGGCGAGGCTGGCAAGATCGAAGATCTCGACCCGCTCGGCCCCGGTATCGGCGACGAGCAGGCGGTTGTTGTCGGCATCGATGGCGAGTTGCGCCGGCGAGAGGAAGCCGGCATCGATGGTCGAAATATGGCGGAAATCGCCGGTGCTGAATATCTCGACGCGGCGGTTGCGGGCGTCGCTGACGAAGAGGCGGTTATTCTTCTCATCGATGGCAAGCCCGGCTATTCCGCTGACGGCGATGGTGCCTTGATGGGAAAAGCCGGCGGCATCGAAGATCTGGACCCGGTCGTTCCGGGTGTCGCCGACGAAAATCCGGTCATGCACGGTGTCGGCGGCGACGGGGCCGCAGCCCTTGAAATGCGCATCGTCGCTGCCCTTGACCCCGGTCTGGCCGATGGTGTGGACGAGGGCGAGCTTGGCGTCGAAGACCTGGACGCGGCTGTTGCCGTCATCGCCGACGATCACATGGCGGTTGCGGCGGTCGATGGCTATTCCGCGCGCGTCGGCGAAATGGGCGTCGTCCTTTCCGGGCGCCGCCTTCTCGCCGATCGAGGCGGCGAGCGTGCCGGTTTCCGTATCGAGGATCAGCACCTGCGCCATATTGCCGGCAATGGCGAGAAGGTGGCTCTCACCACTGGCAAAGGCTGGGCCGGCGGGGGCGGGAATGCTTCGGATATAGACATAAAGGCCGGAGCCCGGCACCGATGGCGGGGACGCGAAAATGAACCAGACGCCGAGCACGAGTGCCAGACCGAAGAGAATCTTGATCAGCCATCGCAACATCTGCCGTCTCCCGCCCTCTTGGGGATGTGGATCACCCCCTACCGATTTGCGGCGGAACACGGTAAATGTCCAATTCATTCGAAGCTTGGGGGAATGATCCCGGTGATTTCCGACAAATCCGACCGCTCCAACCGCGCCATTGCGATCTGGCTTTTGGTCTGTTGCCTGATGATTCTGCTGATGGTGGTCATCGGCGGGGTGACGCGGCTGACGGAATCCGGCCTCTCCATCACCCAATGGAAGCCGATCGCCGGCATTCTTCCGCCCCTGACCGAGCAGGCGTGGCGGGAAGCGTTCACGCTCTATCAGGCGATCCCGCAATACCGCGACATCCATTCGGGGATGGATCTGCCGGCGTTCAAGACGATCTTCTACTGGGAATATTTCCACCGGTTGTGGGGAAGGCTGATCGGGCTGGTCTTCGCGGTGCCGTTCCTGTGGTTCCTGTGGCGGCGCCGGATCGATGCCAAGCTCGGGATCAAGCTTGGCGGACTCTTTCTTCTCGGCGGCGCGCAGGGGGCGCTCGGCTGGTATATGGTGGCGAGCGGCTTGGCCGACCGCGATTTCGTCAGCCAGTACCGGCTGGCGGCGCATCTCGGCTTTGCGGCGGTGATCTATGCGGCGACGCTCTGGGTGGCGCTTGATCTGCTTTATCCGAGGGGGCAGCTTTATCCGAGAGGCGAGCGGGTTCGCGGCGGCCTCACGAGATGGGGCCTCGCATCGGTCACGCTGCTGGTGCTGACGACTTTGGTCGCGGGCGGCTTCGTCGCCGGGCTTCATGCCGGGCTGATCTACAATACCTTCCCGCTGATGGACTGGGCCCTGGTGCCGGCGGAATACGGGCAGCTTGAGCCGCTTTGGCGCAACTGGTTCGAGAATGTGGCGGCGGTGCAGTTCAATCACCGTGCTTTGGCGATCACCACCCTGGCGGCGGTTCTCGTGGTCTGGCTCCTCTCCAGGCGGGATGAGATGACGGCACGGGCGCGGCTGACGCTCAATCTGCTGCTGGGGGCGGGGCTGGTTCAGGTCGGGCTCGGGATCGCGACTTTGCTGCTTTATGTGCCGGTTCCGCTGGCGGCGGCGCATCAGGCCGGGGCAATGCTCTTATTGACCGCCGCCGTGGCGGCTCTTCACGCTTGGGGCGCGGATATGTATAGTCCCGCCCGAGCATCGGCCGGCAGCGGCCGCCAGGGGAAGGTTTGAATGTCCGAGTTTCCGAAAAAGACGATCGAAGATTGGAAAGCCCTCGCCGCCAAGGAGCTTGGCACGGGCAGCCTCGATGATTTGACGCGGGAGACGCTCGACGGCATCCCGATCAAGCCGCTCTATACGGCGGCGGATCTGGAGAAGCTCGATCTCGAAGGCCTCCCCGGCTTTCCGCCGTTCCTGCGCGGCCCCCGCGCCACCATGTACGCCAACCGGCCTTGGACGATCCGGCAATATGCGGGTTTCTCGACCGCCGAGGAATCGAACCGCTTCTACCGCGACAATCTGAAGGCCGGGCAGATGGGGCTATCGGTCGCCTTCGATCTGGCGACGCATCGCGGCTATGACAGCGATCACCCGCGCGTCTTCGGCGATGTCGGCAAGGCCGGCGTGGCGATCGACTCGGTCGAGGATATGAAGCTCCTGTTCGATGGCATCCCGCTCGACAAGATGAGCGTGTCGATGACCATGAACGGCGCGGTGCTGCCGGTGCTGGCCGGCTTCATCGTCGCGGCGGAGGAGCAGGGGGTCGCGCAGAACCTGCTCTCCGGGACCATTCAGAACGACATCCTCAAAGAGTTCATGGTCCGCAATACCTATATCTACCCGCCCGGCCCCTCGATGCGGATCGTCGCCGACATCATCGAGTACACGGCGCACAACATGCCGAAATTCAATTCGATCTCGATTTCGGGCTACCACATGCAGGAGGCGGGCGCCTCCACCGTGCAGGAACTGGCTTTCACCATCGCCGACGGCCTCGAATATGTGCGCTCGGCGATGTCGAAGGGGCTCGGCATCGATGATTTCGCGCCGCGCCTGTCGTTCTTCTTCTGCATCGGCATGGATTTCTATCAGGAAGTCGCCAAGCTCCGCGCCGCCCGCATCCTCTGGGCCCGGATCATCAGCCAGTTCAAGCCGAAGAAGACCGCGAGCCTGGCGCTCCGCACCCATTGCCAGACCTCGGGCGCCAGCCTGACCGAGCAAGACCCCTACAACAACGTCATCCGCACCACGGTCGAGGCGATGGCCGCTATTCTCGGCGGGACGCAGTCGCTGCACACGAATTCCTTCGACGAGGCGTTGGCCCTGCCGACGCCCTTCTCCGCCCGGATCGCCCGCAATACCCAGCTCGTTATCGCCGAGGAGACGGGTATCCCGCAGGTGATCGATCCCTTCGGCGGCAGCTATTTCATGGAAAGCCTGACCCAGTCGATGGTCGATGCGGCCCAGGTGCTGATCGACGAGGTCGAGAAGCTGGGCGGCATGACCAAGGCCGTCGAAAGCGGCCTGCCGAAGCTCCGGATCGAGGAAGCTGCGGCAAGGCGCCAAGCCATGATCGACCGCGGCGAGCAAGTCATCGTCGGCGTCAACAAATACCAGCCCTCGGAGCCGACCAAGGTCGACATCCTCAGCATCGACAACGCCAAGGTGCGGGAATCCCAGATTGCCCGGCTGGAGAAGATCAAGGCCACCCGCGATCCGGTGCGCTGCGCCCAGGCGCTCGACGCCCTGACCGAGGCAGCCAGACACCAACCTGGAGAGAGCGGTGCTGGCAATCTTTTGGCGCTGACGATCGAGGCGACCAGGGCCAGGGCCACCGTCGGCGAGATCTCGGAGGCGATGGAAAAGGTGTTCACCCGGCACAAGGCGCAGATCCGGTCGATTTCCGGCGTCTATGGCGGCGCCTATGAAGCGGATGAGGGCTTCCACCGCATCCAGCGCGAGGTCGAGGAATTCGCCACCGAAGAAGGGCGGCGCCCGCGCATGCTGGTGCTGAAGCTCGGCCAGGACGGGCATGACCGCGGCGCCAAGGTGATCGCCACCGCCTTCGCCGATATCGGCTTCGACGTCGATATCGGGCCGCTGTTCCAGACCCCGGACGAAGGTGCCCGTCAGGCGATCGAAAACGACGTCCACGTCATCGGCGTGTCGAGCCAGGTGGCCGGCCACAACACGCTGGTCCCGGCCCTGATCGACTCGTTGCGGGCGCAGGGCGGCGGCGACATCCTGGTCGTCTGCGGCGGCGTCATCCCGCCCCAGGATTACGACGGACTGTTCAAAGCCGGTGTCAGCGCCGTCTACGGCCCCGGCACCAACATCCCCAAAGCCGCCGCCGAGATCCTGGAACTGGTGCGGAAGAAGCGGGGTTAGGCTACGCGCGACCTTCGTCATGGCCGGGCTTGTCCCGGCCATCCACGCGGTGCCGCATCTCATTTGGTACAGATTGAATGCGTTGCACGACCACGCCCTTGTCAGATCCGCCGGGGCACGCGGAGAGGCGTGGATGCCCGGCACAAGGCCGGGCACGACGTCAAAGGGGCCTTTAACCCCGGCGAAATCGTCCATAGGCGATCCGGTAGGTGATCCGGAGCCCCTCGGGCGGCTCGAAGCGGCGGAGAAGGCGGCGTAGGGCGCCGGCCGGCAAAGGCGGGCGAGCGAGGGGGGAGCGGTGGGCGCCGATGCCCTTCAACTCGGCCATGAAGTCCAGGCCGGAAGCATAGCCGTGCTGGATGCACGCTTCCTCCAGCGTGACCGTGCCCTCCGGCGGGAACATCGCCCGGAATGCGTCGAGGCTCGGATAATCCGGGATGCCGGGGAGCAGCCCGGCCTCAAGATGCGCCTGCCGCCATTCGGCAAAACTCCCGGCGGCAAGGCTGGCGAAATGCAGCTCCCCGCCCGGCGCCAGCAAACCCATGAGACCCGCCAGGGAAGTGGGCAAATCCGAAAACCACTGGAAGGCCAGGCTCGAACAGACGAGATCGAAGGTTGCTGGCGCGAAAGCCGGCGCCTCCCCATCCATCGCCAGGAAATTCGCATCGCCCGACTCTCCTAATAGATTCTGGCCGAGATTCCGGCGGCAATACCGGATCATCGCTTCCGAAAGATCGGTGAAAACCCACTTGGCCGGCCCTAGCCGCTCCAGCAAGGCGCTGCTGAGAAAGCCGGTGCCGCAACCGATCTCCAGCACCGATGGATGCGCCGACAGCGCCGCCATGCCGATGCGCCCGGCGAGATCGAGGGCGATTTCGCGCTGAAGCCAGGCATGGTCGTCATAGGTCGAAGCCGCCTCGCCGAAGGATGCCGCCACCAGCGCCTTTACCGTGGGAGTCATGACTCGGCGATACGCCCGAGAAAGCCGCGGATGTGACCCGCGCACCATTCCGGATCGCTCAGCGGCAGAAGATGGCCGGCGGAAGGATGCATCTCGGGGGCGGCGAAAGCCGCTTCGCTCATGGCCGGCGGCACGATCGGGTCGGCGCTCCCGGCCAGGGCCAGGACCGGAACATCGTCGAGCCCCGCCCTTCCATCCCAATCCCGCAATCCCACCAAGCCGGCGCGGAGCCGCTCCAGCCGGGGCTCGCCTGGAAGCGCTCCATCGGCGCCGCAACGCAAGCGGAAATCCCGCAGCACGGCTTGCGGCTCAAGGTCGAAACGCTGAATCATCCGATCGACGACCCGGCTGGAAACCGCTGGCCGGAAATCCGCCGCTTCGGTGAAACGCGGAAACCCGTTGATGGCAACGAGCGCATCGAAGGCGAAGGGCTTTTCATGCAGAAGCCAGAGCGCGCCGAAGGAATGTGCGATGGCCACGACCGGCGGAGCGGTCCGAGGAATAACCGCTGGGGCATCGGTCCGAGGAATGACCGGCGGCACCACTTCGCCGAAATAGCCGAAATCCGCCACCACAGGATCGGCACCGGGCAAAAGCGGCGCCAGCCTGTCAAAGAGGGCGGCGTCGAACGCCCAGCCATGGAGGAAGACCAGCACCGGCTCCATCCGCTTACGGGCCATTTAATGCCGGGGGCTGAAAACACGGCCCGTGATTTGGCGCTGGACTGGACATCGCCGGTGCGTCCTTCGAGACGGCCCTCAAGGGGGCCTCCTCAGGATGAGGACTTTCCTTAATGCCATCACATCCATACCTCATCCTGAGGAGCGGCCCTCTCGGCCGCGTCTCGAAGGACGCCGGATGCTTATGCAGCGAGGGTAAGGCGCGGGTGTTTGCCAAAATGAGAACTTCCGGCACCATTCAATCGGCGAAAAGATAATCGACATCGTCGCCCGAGAACGCCGCGTCGAACTCGCCGCCATTGAGGGCGGCATCGGCGAGGCTGGATTTGCGGCGCTGCAATTCGAGGATCTTTTCCTCGACGGTTTCGGAGGCGATCAGCTTATAGACGAAGACCGGCTTGTCCTGGCCGATGCGATGGGCGCGGTCGGTGGCCTGGGCCTCGGCGGCGGGGTTCCACCACGGATCGTAATGGATGACGGTGTCGGCGGCGGTCAAATTGAGCCCGCGCCCGCCGGCCTTGAGACTGATCAGGAAGACCGGCACCTCGCCGGCCTGGAAGCGCTTGACCGGGGTCTGGCGATCGGCGGTGGAGCCGGTCAGTTCGACATAGGGGATCTCCGCCGCGTCGAGTTCCGGCTTCATCAGCGCCAGCATGCTGGTGAATTGCGAGAAGACCAGTATCCGCCGCCCTTCCGGGATCATTTCCTTCAGCATCTCGATCAGGGCTTCGAGCTTGGTGCTGCTGGTCACGGCCTCGGCCAGCGGCAGCTTCACCAATCGGGGATCGCAGCAGGATTGGCGGAGCTTCAGCAGCGCGTCCAGAACCGTGATCCGGCTCCGCGCCAGACCTTGCGAGGCGATCGCCTCCCGCACCCGCTCATGCATGGATAGCCGGATCGCCTCATAGAGGTCGCGCTGCGGCGCGTCCAATTCGACGCGGCAGACCATCTCCGTCTTCGGCGGCAGGTCGGCGGCCACGTCGGCCTTGGTCCGGCGCAGCAGGAAGGGGCGGATCCGCCGGGAAAATTGCACGGCCCGCAGCTTGTCGGCGCGCTTCTCGATCGGAACCCGATAGCGCTTGTTGAAGGATTTGCGGTCGCCGAGCAGCCCCGGCATCAGGAAGACGAATTGCGACCAGAGTTCCTCAAGATTGTTCTCGACCGGGGTGCCGGACAGGCAGAGCCGCTGTTGCGCCGCCAGGGAACAGGCGGCGCGCGTCGCCTTCGAATCCGGGTTCTTGATCGCCTGCGCCTCGTCGAGCACGACGATGCTCCAGGACCTAGCCTTCATCGCCTCGATGTCGCGGACCAGGATGGCATAGGTGGTCACCACGATCTGCGAGCGGGCGACCGCATCCCAGCGCTGATGCCGCTCGATCCCGTGCATGACCACGGCTTGCAGATGCGGCGCGAAGCGGGCGAGTTCGGCTTCCCAATTGGGGACAAGGCTTGTCGGCACCACGACCAGCGCCGGCTCGGTGAGCCGCCCGGCATCATGTTCGGTGACGATATGGGCGATGGTCTGCGCGGTCTTGCCGAGTCCCATATCGTCGGAAAGGCAGCCCGACAGCCCGTTCCCCCGCAGCCTTTGCAGCCAGGCCAGGCCCTGGCGCTGATAGGGGCGCAGTTCACCCTGGAAGGATGCCGCCGGCATCGCCTCGCCGAGGGGAACCTCGTCCTCCCGCAGCCGCGTGAGATAGGCGGCGATCCTGGCGCTTTCTCCGGGCCGGGGCTGGAGTTCTTCGAGACCGAGGAGATTGTCGGCCTCGTCGATCGGAACGCGGAGCTTCTCGCCGACCCGGTAGCCCGAATCGAGCACCGCGTCGAAGACGCTTAAGAGCCGCAGGGTCCGCTCCGCCGGGAGCGCCAGCACCCGCCCGTCTTCGAGCATGGTGTGGATCTTGCCGTCGATGACGCGGGAGGGATCGAGCCCGCCGGTCTCGATCAGCCGTGTCAGGATCGGGACCAGGGGCCGGCGGACGCCGTCGATCTCAATGCCGATATCGAGATCGAACCAGCCGTCGCCCGCATCGGCGACCCCCATGGCGATCTCGTTGTCGGGCTCGACCACCGTGCCCCCGAAATCGGTTTCCTGCCGGATATCGCAGCCGGTGCCGGCCAGCGCCGGCAATCCGCCCGACGCGAGCCCGCCGGTCACGAAAGCGTGCCATTTCTCGGCGGCATCGCGGCCCCGGAAGCCATGGAAGCGCACGGCCTTTTCTTCCGGCCCCTCGGAGAGAGAGGCGACGCGGAATTGGACCAGCCCGGCCTGGGCCAGCCGGTCGAGCACGCCTTGCTCGACCCCGCGGTCGCGGCGGGCGAAGACGGATTTGCCGGACCCTAGGATGATCTTGGCGAATTGGCGCAGATCATCGGCCTCGATCTCGGACGGGTTGGCTTCGTCGCCGTAATCGAAGCCGACGCGGAGCGCATCGACCATGCCCTGATCCGGCGTCATCGCCTTGCCGAGGCGGAGAATGATCTTCGGCACCCGGTCGACGATCTCGGCCGTTTCCCCGGTCGGGCGCGCATGGGTGGGCGGGGGCTGGTATGAGGAGGAGGAGGCGGGGCTCCGGGCGCTTCCACCCGTAAATTTGACGCCGGCCTTGGGGGTTTCCTTCACGCGGCCCTTCGGTCCCGGCGGGGCGGGTGCGGGTCCGGATTTGGCGGTGGCGGGGGCCGGAGCGGATACGATTTGCAGCTCCGCCCGGCCGATGCGGCCGGATTTGGGATCGACGCACCACCAGCTTTCGCCGCGCAGGAGCATCCCGCCCTCGGGAAGATTGGTCGGGCGGATCTTGCCGGTTTCCGCATCCTTGACGCCACGGACGGTGCGGACCGGCCCCGCGGCCAGGGCGGCACCATCGCGCCAGCGCAGCCGGCCGCTGCCGGCAAGGCGCTTTAAGGTGGTATCGACCAGATATTTCTTGTCCTTGGGGATGGGCGTCCGCACCAGCCCGCCCGCTCCCAGCATGCGCGCGACCGCGCGGTCGAGATCGCCCGGCTGCGCCTTGGTCGTCCGGTCGATGACCAGCCTCGGCGTTGCCGGAATGCCTTCCTTTGCCGGCTGCCCGTCCGAGCCGATCCGGCAGAGATGCGCGGTAATGAACAACGCCGCCCCGCCGCTTCCGGGCTCGATGGTCCAGACCGCCACGCATTCCCCGCCCAGCGCCGGAGCGGGAACCGGCTTCGGCGCCGGGGCCTGTGCCGGGGCGGCTGCCTGGGGAGGCTTGAGCGGGATGGGCTGGACCACGGGTACAGCGCCATCCAGGAGCGACGCCTGGACGGGCCGCCGCCACTGGGGCCGGGTTTCCAGCACCGTCATCGCCGTCGCCGCCGTATGCGCGCAGACGCTGCGTCCGCAGCCGCAACTGCGATCGAATAGCACGCGCGGGCCGAGCTTCATCGGCGTCACCACGACATCGAGCTCCCGCCCGGAATCCGAAACCTTGGCTTCGATCCGCTTATCGTCCGGATCGAGCTGGACGGCCCCGCGCAGCATCAGGACACGGGCCCGCTGCATCGTCTTGTCATCGAAAATGCGGACAAGATCCTCCTCGGCGAAAGGAACGAGTCTTACCAGGGAAACCTGCTGCATGGGATCGATCAAAGACAATGGACCTCGACACGGCATCGGGAACGGCGGAATTCAGGAATAGCAAAAGGCATTCCGCACGGGGCGGACATGCCAGATAAGGGGTGGACCGGATAAGGGGCTGGCAAGTTAGCCGATGCCGGCCCCTACGGCAAAGAACGAATCGCATTTCAGCCGAGCTTTGCCGTGACCGGCGTCAGCGGATCGAGGCCCCGCTGACCACGGCACCATTGCCATTGGCATCGATGCCGAAAGCCGGAGACGGGTTTTCCAGTATCCCTCTCGACGCCTTTTGCTGCTCCATTCGGCGGATGGTTTCCATCTGCTCCCGCGTCATTTTGCCGTTCACATCCGCCGGCATGATCGCCACCCCGTCGCCCGTCACCACCCCCGTCGGCGGCGGTGCGGCACCGGAGCCGGAACCCGAGTCGAGATACTTGCTGGGATCGATGATGATCGAAGGCATCAGGTTGCCGGGCGGGGTATTGGGCGGCGGCACGGGCGGCGGAGGGGGTGGTGGCGGCGGAGGCGGGTTGCCGCCCGGAGGGTGCGGTTTGGACTGCGCCATTGCGGGAAGCGCGACAGCGATCATGCCCGCGCAAAGCAACAACACGGCGAGCGCCTTCAGCAAAGATTTCAAGGGCGATGTCATGGCGGGCAATCCTGATCGTGATCGTCCGCCGAGAATACCCTAAAAAGCGCTAGCCGCATCTTTTTGGAAATAAGGGCCCCGGCGCCCTGTGGGGGCAGGGGTAGGGCGCCGGGGTGAACCTGCACACAGGTTGCGCAAGCACTCGCCTAATCTGTGCTAACGCCGGACAAACCACAATCCACGAAAAAGGACGAATGCCGGGGCCTGCCACTCCTAAAGTATTGTTTCGCGGGCCAGCGGGAGCGGCTTCAGCCCCCTCAAATCCTCACCCTCTTCAGCCGGAGCGCATTGCCGATCACCGTTACCGAGCTGAAGCTCATGGCGGCGCTGGCGATCATCGGGTTGAGGAGCAGGCCGAACCAGGGATAGAGCGCGCCCGCCGCGATCGGCACCGCCAGCAGGTTGAAGACGAAGGCGAGGAAGAGGTTCTGGCGGATGTTGCGCATCACCGCCCGTGACAGCGCCCTTGCCCGCAGGATGCCCCGGAGATCGCCCCGAAGCAGCGTGATCCCGGCGCTTTCAAGCGCCACATCGGTGCCGGTGCCCATGGCGATCCCGACTTGCGCTTGCGCCAAAGCGGGGGCATCGTTGACCCCGTCGCCGGCCATGGCGACGTTGCGGCCTTCCGCCTGAAGCTTCTTCACCACCGCCGCCTTTTCCTGCGGCAGGATCGGGGCGAAAACCTCGGTGATCCCAAGCTGGGCGGCCACGGCTTCCGCCGTCACCCGGCTGTCGCCCGAGAGCATGGCGATGCGGATGCCGTCCCGGCGCAGGGCATCGAGTGCCGCCCTGGCCCCCTCCTTGATCGGATCGGCAACGGCGATGAGCCCGGCGGCTTGGCCGTCCACCGCCGCCAGCAGCACCACCTGCCCCTTGCCCCGGAGCGCGTCCGCCCGTAAGCCCAGCGCCGCCGCATCGATGCCGGCTTCCGTCAGGAACGCCTCGTTGCCGAGCAGAACGCGCCGGCCCTCGACCCCGCCGCTGACGCCCTTGCCCGCCACCGAGGCGAAATCGGTGGCGCTTCCCGGATGGAGGCCGCGTGCCTCGGCCCCGGCGATGATCGCCGCCGCCAAGGGATGCTCGCTGCCGCGCTCCAGGCTCGCGGCCAGATGTAGGAGTGCCGTCTCCTCGAAGCCCGGCAGAGCCTCGATCCGGGAGAGGCGGGGCTTGCCTTCGGTCAGGGTTCCGGTCTTGTCGAGAACGATGGTGTCGATCTTCTCCATCAATTCCAGCGCCTCGGCATTCTTGACCAGCACGCCCGCCTGGGCGCCGCGCCCGGTGCCGACCATGATCGACATCGGGGTCGCCAGCCCAAGCGCGCAGGGGCAGGCGATGATCAGCACGGCAATGGCGTTGACCAGCCCGAAAGCCGCCTGCGGCGCCGGGCCGAAGAGGGCACCCAGAACGAAGGCGAGGAAGGCTACGGCAAAGACCCCCGGCACGAACCACGCGGACACCGAATCCGCCAGCTTCTGGATCGGCGCGCGGGAGCGCTGCGCCTCCGCCACCATGGCGACGATCCGGGAGAGGAGCGTATCCCTTCCCACCCGCTCGGCGCGCATGACGAAGCTGCCGGTGCTGTTGATGGTGGCGCCGGTGACGCCGTCGCCCGGCACTTTTTCCACCGGCAACGGTTCGCCGGTGATCATCGCTTCATCGACCAGCCCACGGCCTTCCAGTACCACCCCATCGGTCGGGATCTTCTCCCCAGGCCGGACCCGGAGACGGTCGCCCACCGCCAGCAGATCGAGCGGCAAATCGACTTCTTTGCCGTCCGGGCGCAGCACCCTTGCCTCGCGCGGGGCCAGATCGAGCAAGGCCCGGATGGCGCTCGACGTCGCCGCCCTGGCCCGCAATTCCAGCACCTGTCCGAGCAGAACCAGGGTCACGATCACCCCCGCCGGCTCGAAATAGACGGCGACTCCGCCGCCCGGAGCGCGGAAGGAGGCTGGGAAGATCCCCGGCAGGAACATTGCCACGAGGCTATAGAGATAGGCGGTCCCGGTGCCGAGGGCGATCAGGCTGAACATGTTGAGGTGGCGGTTGCGGAAGGACTGGTAGCCGCGCTCGAAAAAGATCTTGCCGCCCCAGAGAACCACCGGCGTCGCCAGGACGAATTGCAGCCACTGCACCGCCTCTGCCGCCAGCCATCCTCCGGCCATGCCCAAAAGCACAAGCGGCACCGACAGCGCCACCCCCACCCGGAAGCGCCGCGTCATATCGACGAGTTCCGGATTCTCCCCATTCATCGCCAGCGGCGACATCGGCTCCAGCGCCATCCCGCAAAGGGGGCAGCTATCGGGGCCGGGCCGGACCACCTCGGGATGCATCGGGCAGGTCCAGAGCCCGCCATCGGTCTGGCCATCCGTTGCGGGCGCCGGCTTCGGGGCCGGGGCGGGGTTGAGATACTTGCCGGGATCCGCCTCGAATTTATGCAGGCAGCCCTCGCGGCAGAAATAATAATCCTGGTTCTCATGGCGGGTGTGGTGCTTGGCCGTCGCCGGATCGACACTCATGCCGCAGACTGGGTCTTTGACCTTTCCGTCATGGTTACCGCCACCGCAACAGGCGGCAGGCTCGGGTTTTGGAGGCGGCGCGGAATGGGAGCAGCAGCTATGTTCGGCCATGTCGGATGAGCCTTCCTCGTTCAGCTGCCCGCATTTTTCTGCCTTCGTTATTGCTTTTTCCACAGATTTCGCAGATGGACGCAGTGTTTCGTTTTCTCTCGAATCTGCGGCTATCCGCGAAACTTGCCATTTGCCCAGGTGCCCCTTGAAGCCCTCCCCCTTGATGGGGGAGGGTTTGGGTGGGGGTGATGGTTCCGCAAATTCCAGGGCGCTTTCACGCGCGTTCTTCGGATCCGCCAGCGCCTCGTTGTTCCAGTGTTCGTTTTCACCATCGTGGATGCGGTGAGATCACCCCCACCCAACCCTCCCCATCAAGGGGGAGGGCTTTACAGAGTATCTGCGCCCATCCGCCAAATCGGTGGATGAACAAGCAACCCCGCGCTCGAAAATCCTACCCGTGACCGCCGCAGCAGGAGGGTTCCGACCGCTCCTTATTGCCGGCGAGGCAATCGCGGTAGGCCTTATAGGCCTTCAAGGCCCACATCTCGCCGACGCAGCCGCCCATGACCGAGGCCACGGCCAGGATCTCGCCGATCTCGTCCTCGCCGGCACCGCGCTTCACCGCTTCCTCCATATAGAAGGCGATACAGGGCTCGCAACGGGCCGAGATCGACCAGAGAACCGCGGTCAGCGCCTTGAGCCGCGCCGGGACCGCGCCGTCGGAAAAAATCGCCGCCTGCCGCATCGCGCCGAGTTGCTTCGTGGTCCCCTTGGTGGCCTTCCCGAATTCGGCCAGGAGATTGAAGGCGGGGTCGATGTCACGAAGCGTCATGGCTGGTTCCTTGCTATCGATGGAAAACCCGCCTCCATGGCGGCCCGCTCGAAGGCGTCGGCATCGGCCTTTTCCGGATCGAAGGTGACGGTGGCGGTCTTGGCGGCGTAATCGACATCGACATGGGCCACGCCCGGCACGTTTTCGAGAGCCTTCCGGACGGTGACCCGGCAAAGCGGGCAAGTCATGTTGCCGACATCGAGGATAACCGTCTTTGTAGCCGCCGCCAAAGCGGCGTAGGGTAGCGCCAATAGCCCAAAAAGAAGTGCGGTCACGGTCCAGAAGAAAAGCCGCCGCCGCCTTGCCCCGCGTGGATCGGCGCAGAGCCCGCCCATAGCGCAGCTCCGCGCCATCCGCCGATAGGACAGAAAGAGGAACAGCAAGGACAGGCCGATGAAAATCGGGCGGTAGGGTGCAAGTGCGGTTAGATTGCCGATCCAGGCGCCGCCGATGCCGAGGGTCAGCAGCACCAGCGGTCCGACGCAGCACAACGAAGCGCCGATGGCGGCGAGCGCGCCCGCTGCCAAGGTAATTTTCTCGCCGGCTATGGCCATATCGAATTCTCCGCTCGGGGGTTCCAGCGTATTCTAGCAGCCGTACCCGGATACGGATTCAAGAGGAAAGATGATGCCGGCGGAACTGACCATAGGCGGGATCGCCGCCCTTGCCGGGGTGAATGTCGAGACCATCCGCTATTATCAGCGGCGGGGTCTGCTCGACGAACCGGCGAAGCCGGCGCGGGGTTCAAGGCGCTATCCGATGGCGATGGTCAGGCGCATCCGCTTCGTCAAGCGGGCGCAGGCGCTGGGCTTCGCGCTCGACGACATCGCCGGGCTGCTGCGCTTCGAGATCTCCGGCACCTGCGCCGAGACGCGGGATCTGGCTGCCCGCAAGCTGGCTCTGATCGAGGGCAAGCTCGCCGATCTCGGGGCCATGCGGGATGCGCTGTCCGATCTGGTCCGAAGATGCGATCAGGGCCAGCCCTCCGGCACCTGCCCGATCATCCAGGTTCTGGCGGGGGAAGACTCTTAAGGCCGCTTGCCCTTGGTCCCGCCGTCCAGGCCCTGCCCCAGGCCCTGCATCGCCTTTTCACGGCGGCGCTGGACCGAGGAGGGGATGCGGAGGGCCTCGCGGTATTTGGCGACGGTGCGGCGGGCGATATCGATGCCGGCCTTTTGCAGGATTTCGACGATGCCCTCGTCGGACAGAACGTCGGCTTCCCCGGCCTCGGCATCGACGAGACTCTTGATGCGGGAGCGGACCGCCTCCGCCGAATGCGCGTCGCCGCCGCTCGCCGCCGGGATCGAGGAGGTGAAGAAGTATTTCAGCTCGAAGGTGCCGAGCGGCGAGGCCAGGAATTTGTTCGTGGTGACGCGGCTCACCGTGCTCTCATGCATATTGATCGCCTCGGCGATGTCGCGGAGTATCAGGGGCTTCAGATGGCGTACGCCATGCTGAAAGAAGGCGCCCTGCTGCTGCACGATTTCGGTGGCGACGCGCAGGATGGTGTTGGCCCGCTGATCCAGCGATTTCACCAGCCAATTCGCCGATTGCAGCCGCTCCGCCAGATATTCCTTTTCCGCCTTGTCGCGGCCGGGCCGGTTCAGCCGGGTGAGATAGCGGCGGTTGACGAGCACCCGCGGCAGCGTCTCCGGGTTGAGTTCGATGATCCAGCCGCCGCCGGACTGCGCCCGCATCAGGATATCGGGCACGACCGTCTGCGCCGTCGTGCCGTCGAAGATAAGGCCGGGCTTGGGGTCGAGCTGCTTGATCTCGGCCACCATCTCCGACAGGTCCTCGGCATCGACGCCGCAGATCCGCATCAGCGCGTTGATATCGCGCGCCGCCAGGAGCGGCAGATTGTCGAGAAGCTTCTGCATCGCCGGATCGAAGCGGTTGCGGTCCTTCAACTGCAAGGCCAGGCATTCCGAGAGGTTGCGGGCAAAGACGCCGGGCGGGTCGAAGCGTTGCAGCCGCAGCAACGCCGCCTCCACCAGCGCCTCGTCGCAACGCAGCGCTTCCGCCACGGTTTCGAGCCGGGCGGTCAGATAGCCGGAATCGTCGAGAAGATCGATAAGATGCACCCCGATCAGCCGGTCCATGGGATCGGTGATGTCGAGCGTAAGCTGCGCCAGGAGATGGTCGCGTAAATTCGTGACCTGCGGCGCGCCGCGCTCCGCCGCCGTGAATTCCGAGCCGGAATCCGAACCGCCATTGCGCTGGTTCCACGCTTCCGAATCGCCGGCATAGTCGGTCTCGCCCTGGCCCTCGCTGCCGGCGGCGGCGTCCCAGGAATCGATGTCCTCGTTCTGAAGATTGCCGCCAGCGCTGTCCTCCGGCCCCGCCGAAGTGCCGGAAAGGGAGACCGGGTTTTCCGTCGCCGCCGGGCGGATCTCCGGCGGGGGCTCGCCCATGGCTTCCGTAGCGCCGGTGGTGCCCTCCGGCGCGGACGGCACATCGGGGTCGCGCTCGTCACGTTCGAGCAGCGGGTTTTGCTCCAGCTCGGTTTCGACGAAGGAGGCGAGTTCGATGTTGGAGAGCTGCAGCAGCTTGATCGCCTGCTGCAGTTGCGGCGTCATTACGAGCGCCTGCGTTTGCCGGAGATCGAGCCGCTGTGACAGTGCCATCTTGTGTTTTGCGCGTGCTGTTTAAAGGCTGAAACGGTCGCCCAGATAAACCCGCCGGACATTGACGTCGGCCACGATCTCGGCGGGTTTCCCCTCCATCAACACGCGGCCTTCATGCAGGATATAGGCTCGGTCCACAATATCCAAGGTTTCCCGCACATTATGGTCGGTAATCAGCACACCGATGCCACGATCCTTCAAATGCGCGACGAGGCCCCGGATTTCCGCGACCGCGATCGGGTCGATGCCGGCCAGCGGCTCATCGAGCAGGATGAAATGCGGGCGCGTCGCCAGCGCGCGGGCGATCTCCACCCGGCGCCGCTCGCCGCCGGAAAGCGCCAGCGCCGGCGCGCGCCGCAGATGGCTGATCGAGAATTCGGCCAGAAGCTCGCCGATGATCGCCTCGCGCAGATCATGCTCCGGCTCCACCACCTCCAGCACCGCCCGGAGGTTCTGCTCCACCGTGAGCCCGCGGAAGATTGATGCTTCCTGCGGCAAGTAGCCGATGCCGAGACGGGCGCGGCGATACATCGGCAGATCGGTGATGTCGTGGCCGTCCAGGCTGACCGTCCCGAGATCGGGGGCGATGAGGCCGGTGATGATGTAGAAGCAGGTGGTTTTGCCGGCCCCGTTCGGGCCGAGGAGTCCCACCGCCTCGCCCCGTTGCAGATGCACGCTCACATCGCGCAGAACCGGGCGCTTGCGGAAGCTCTTGCCGAGACCCTTGGCCACGAGCCCCTCATTATGGGCGATGAGGCGCGGACGGCGGGAACCGGCCTCGGCCGAAGCCGGGCCTTGCTGAGCTGAAGCCGGAGATTTCGCTTCCGCCGGCACCCGCCTTGGACGCGGCGGCGATGCGGGGGGCTTGGTTTCCACCGGCCCGCTCATCGTTTTCCCCCCTGGCCGCCGGCTTTTTCTCCCGGCCCCGCGGGGCCCTTCTGTGCCGGCACGATCAACCCCTTCACCCGCTCGCCCGTGCCGCCCGAAAGGCCGGGGCAGGTGCTCAGCAGGCGGCTGACATTGGTGTTGAGATCGACGACGGCGCAATGCCCGCTGGCGGTGTTGCCGCCGCGCGTCAGGGTAACGTTGCCCGCCAGCGTCGCCACGCCCTTATCGACGTCGTAGACGCCCTTGTCGCCCCGCCCGATCTCGCCGGTGGTGGTGACCAGGACATGACCCGAAGCATCGACGCGGTTCACCCGTGCCGCCTCGTTGCCGGTCTTCGTCACCTGGGCGACCAGCACATCCCCGGTCACCCGCTTTTCCTCACGGATCGCCACGGCGTTGCCGCGCGCCACCGCGACCTGACGGTTGTCGTACCATTCGAGGCTGTCGCGGGCGGTCACCGTATCGCGCGGCGTCACCAGCCGGAGATGCTTGCCGGTCATCTGCGCCACCGTCGTGTCGAGATCGTAGATGCCCTTGTCGCCGAAGATGGTTTGAGTCGGCGTCTGGATGCGCACATTGCCTTCGGCCTCGATCCGATAGATCTCGGTCCCGGCGCTGGCCTGGGCCGTATCGGGGGAAGCGCCGGTTTGGGAGGCGCCGGGTTGGGGAGCGGCCTTCTTGGCGGGGCGGTAATGTGCCACCAGCATATCGGCGAAGACGGTGACGTTGCCGCGCGCCGCCTTGGCGTTGCCGCGCGCGATATAGACGTTGTTGTTCTGCTGCCACTCGATCCCCTGATCGGCCTCGATATCGAGCGGACGGCGATCATTCGGCCCGGCGGAGCCGATCCCGAGCCCCGGCACCGAGCTCGCGGCTGGGGCCGGCACGGTTTCAGCCCAGGCCCCCGCCAAAGCGAGCGTCAGGCAGGACGCGGCCCCGAGGAGAGGCGGAAACACCCGGCGGGCAAGCGCGTTCATCGGTTTTAATCCTTCGCCGGGCGCGGAAAGAGGTGCAGCTTGGACTTGCCGCTGAAGATGATGGTGGCACCGTGGTCCAATACCCGGAATCCTTCGGCGGCGATGTCGCCGAAGGCGCCCTGGCCTTCGACCGGTTCATGACTTTCCGCCAAATTCGTGCCCATGTCGATATGGGCGGAATCGGTGGTGAACTCCATGCCGCGATCGTCGATGAGCTTCACGTTCCCGAAGAGGTCGAGCCCCTGTCCCTGCGGCTGGAATATCCCGGTAAAGGCGGTGACGATGAGCCAGGCGCCGCTTTGCAGCGTCATATCCGCCTTGGGGCTTTCAAGCGAGATCAGATCGTCCTGATTCGGCATCTGCCGGGCGACATCGGCGGTGACGACATAAGGCCGGTTCTGCTTGTCGACGCCGTTGAAGCGGGCGTTGACCATGCGCAGATCGCGCGCCTCCTTCAGGTTGAGCCGCGTGATCCCAAGATGCAGGCTGCTGAACAAGGAGGGCAGGCGTGGCCACACCGCGACCAGGAGCACAAGTCCCGCCGCGATCGCCGGGAGCACGAACTTCGCCAGAGCGACGAAGCGGCTATAGCCCCGGCCCGGCCGCGGGATGTCCGAGCCTGCCGTCCGAAGCTGCCTCGCATGCCGTCCGGAAAGCCGTCCGATTCCCGGTTTGCCGAGTTCCGGGAACTCAGGCAATTCCCGCCTCCAGACAGTCATGGAGGCGCAGGATGCCCTGTGGCCGGCGGCCCTTGCCGAGGACGAAGAGGCTCGAAATCGCATGCGTGTTCATGATGGCGAGCGCCTCGGCGGCGAGCGCCCGGGGCCGGATGGTCTTCGGGTCCGGGGTCATCACCGCGGCCACCGGCCGGGTCAAAAGGTCGTTGTCCATATGGCGGCGCAGATCGCCATCGGTGACGATGCCGATCAGATCGCCCGCCGCATCGATGATCCCGACACAGCCGAAAGTCTTTTGGCTCATGGTCAGGATCGCCTCGGCCATGCCGGCATCGATCCGCACCAGCGGCACCGATTCGCCCTCATGCATGATGTCGGCGACCCGGATCAGTCCCCGTCCGAGTTTTCCGCCGGGGTGGAAGACCTGGAAATCATCCGCCGAAAAGCCTCGTTGCTCCAACAGCGCCACCGCCAGCCCGTCGCCCAGCGCCAGCATCATCGTCGTCGAGGTGGTGGGTGCCAGGCCGAGCGGACAGGCTTCCGGCATCGCCGGCAGCAGCAGCGTCGCATCTGCGGCCTCGGCAAGCGGGCTTTGCGCCCGCCCGGTGATGGCGATGAGCGGAATGCGGAAGCGCCGCGTATAGGCGATGATGGCGGTAAGTTCGGCGGTGTTGCCGGAATTCGACAGGGCGACCACCGCATCTTGGCCCGTGATCATGCCGAGATCGCCGTGGCTCGCCTCCGCCGGATGGACGAATTGTGCCGGCGTCCCGGTCGAAGCGAGGGTCGCCGCGAGCTTGCAGGCGACATGGCCGCTCTTGCCCATGCCGGTCACGATCACGCGGCCGCGCGTCTCGAACAGGATCGAAACCGCGTTGCTAAAGCTCGCGTCGAGCGAATCGGCCAGCGCCTGCAGCCCCTCCATCTCGATGGCGAGCGTGCGCCTGGCGGCGGTTATGCTGGGATGATCCAGATGCCGAGCAATCACAGCTTTTCCTGGCATGTCAGCGATTTGCCGTTCCCTGTGCCGCCCGAAGGAATCCGTTCCCGCACATTAGAGCATTTTCCGACCAAGTGGCCTTCCGGATGGGCGTAGAAAATGCGACAAAATCAAGAATCTAGAGCGCATTCCGATCCTGCCTGATTGGAATGGGCACTAGGCGAGTATGGCCTCCGCTCCGGCAAAGTCAACCGACAGCTAGGAGCGGCAATGCCCAGTTCACTCAATGTTGAAGGCTTCACTCAATGTTGAAAGATGTCTTCCTCGGGCCAGCCCGCGAGGTCGAGCAGTGCCCGGGTCGGCAGGAACTGGAAGCAGGCTTCGGCGATCTCGGTCCGGCCTTCCCGCGCCAGCATCATATCGAGCCGGGCCTTGAGCGCGTGCAGATGCAGCACATCGGAGGCGGCATAGCGGAGCTGTTCGTCGGAAAGATCGTCGCTGCCCCAATCGGAACTCTGTTGCTGCTTCGACAGCTCGACGCCGATCAGCTCCTTGCACAGATCCTTGAGCCCGTGCCGGTCGGTGAAAGTGCGGATGAGCTTCGAGGCGATCTTGGTGCAGTAGACCGGCTGCGGCAGGACGCCGAGGAACTGCTTCATCATGGCGATGTCGAACCGCCCGAAATGAAAGAGCTTCAGCACCGATGGATCGGTGAGCATAGCGGCCAAATTAGGGGCTTGGTGGATTTCGCCGGGCCGGATCACCGGTATCTGCACGAGATGGCAGACCCCATCCCCGCCCGAAAGCTGCACCAGGCACAGCCGGTCCCGATGGGGGTTGAGGCCCATGGTCTCGGTGTCGATGGCGACGATTTTGCCAAGCTGAAGATCGGCGGGCAGATCGCCGCGATAGAGGTGAACGCTCATCTGCGCCTTATCGAAGCTGGGGTGCCGCTATGAACGATGTCCCGGGGAAGACTGGCGAGTCAGCCCCATAAGTATCTGAACTAAAAGGATGTTCTTCGCGGCTCATTGCCGAATGTGTACCAGCCCCGTGCCCGGCTTTCAAGCGCTGATTTGGCGGGGGCTCCGGATAGCCTCCGCGAATGCGGCGATGGGTGAAGAGCGCCTTGTCTCTTCACCCACCCATCCGTCACACATAAAGTTCGTTAGCCGGGGAGAAAGCGGCCGGGTCCGCCGTCGATCAGGAAATTGCCGCTATCCGGATTCGGCAGGAACGGCTCCCAATGCTTGCGCTGCCAAGCCGGCGTGGCGGCATCGCCGCCCCAGAAGAATTTGATCCCGAAAAACGAGGTGAAGGCATCGGATCTGGCGGGATTGCCGATAGGGGCGGCACCATCGTTTTCGAATGCATAAGTGCCATTGGCGAAGAGGGCGAAATATTCGTTCAACGGAACCTGGGCACCGACGCCGATCACGTCGTGATAACCATAGTGGTAGCCGGTATTGGCGTAGTTGCTGATCGTGCTCGTTTCCCCCGGAGCCCAAGAAAACTGAACATCCGCATTGTTGTCGAAGGTATACTTGTAGTACATGCTGATCTGGCTGGCGGCCCGGAAAACCTCGGACGGGGCCTTGCCGCCGGTTGCTTCACCGGAATGCCAGGAACCCGAGGCGCCGATCTCTTGATGGTCCGTCAACTCGAAGGCAAGCTTCCCACGCCACTGGCGCAGATTGACGGTGCTCCGGGATAAGCCGAGCTCCGAATTGGAACTGTAGTCGTAAGCAAAGCCGGCGCCGAAGCGCTGCCACCACGGCCCATGGAAATCCGGCTGCCGGAAAGCGCCGATCGTATAAAGGCTTTGGCGCTGATGGCTGCCGCCATTGGTTCCGGCGGCGTTGCCGCTCCAGTCGTAAAGCCCGAAGGTGCTGCCGGCCTGAACGCCGATGCCGTAGGCGGCAAGATAGGGAACAGGGGCGGCGATGTCGAAGCCAACCACGCCGCCATTGCTGTTCGGCGCTCTGTTCTGGGCGGCGGTGCGCCAGGAGTTCAAGCCCGCGTAAAGCGACCCGCCGGCGCAGCCGAACTCGGTGCAGAGGAAGTCATTCTCGGCCGGAGCCGGTGCCACGGCCACCACGGACGCGCTCGCCGGAGCGGCGGGCGGGGTCTGGACGAGACGCATCACCTCGGCGCGCGTGGCCGGAGACAGGTTGTTCAGCACCTCGGCGCGCGTGGCCGGAGACAGCCCGTCGATGCCGCTTTCCTGCGCTCCCGCCGCCGAACCGGCGATCGTGCCGAGCATCCCGAGCGCCACGCCCGACAGCCTTGATTTCAGTTTTCCCATGAGACGATACCCCTTCACTTCTTTTAATTCTTTCCTGAACCCGGCGATCGATTTCGCGTCGATGCAGGGCTGCCGGACGGCTTCGGTTTCAGAGGTTGGGTGGAGAGAAAGCTTCTCTCCACCCAACCCTGTCATGCATGGATTTCGTCAAACCGGTTTACGTCGGGTTGGTCCGATAACCGCCGTCGATCAGGAAATTGCCGCTGTCGGGATTCGGCAGGAACGGCTCCCAATGCTTACGCTGCCAAGCCGGTGTGGCGGCGTCGCCGCCCCAGAAGAATTTGATCCCGAAAAACGAGGTGAAGGCATCGGACCGGGAAGGATTACCGATGACGTTGGGCACATCGTTTTCGAACGCATAAGTGCCGTTGGCGAAGAGCGCGAAATACTCGTTCAGCGGAACCTGGGCACCGAGCCCGATCACATCGTGATAGCCATAGTGATAGCTGGTGTCGGTATAATGGCTGATCGTGCTCGTTTCCCCCGGAGCCCAAGAGAATTCGAGATCCGCATTGTTGTCGAAGGTATACTTATAGTACATGCTGATCTGGCTGGCGGCCCGGTAATTTACGCGTCCGAGACTGATGCCATTTCCGTTAGCCATAATATTTGTGCCGGTGGCTTCGCCGGAATGCCAGGAGCCCAAGGCGCCGATTTCTTGATGGTCCGTCAACTCGAAGGCGAGCTTTCCGCGCCACTGGCGCAGATTGACGGTGTCCCGGTTGTAGCCGAGCTCCGAATTGGAACTATAGTCGTAAGCAAAGCCGGCGCCGAAGCGCTGCCACCACGGCCCGTGGAGATCAGGCTGCCGGAAGGCGCCGATCGTATAGAGGCTTTGCCGCTGATGGCTGCCGCCATCGGTTCCGGCGGTATTGCCGCTCCAGTCGTAAAGCCCGAAAGTGCCGCCGGCCTGAACGCCGATGCCGTAGGCGGCGAGGTAGGGGACGGGGGCGGCGATGTCGAAGCCGGCGACGCCGCCATTGCTGTTCGGGGCGCTGTTCTGGACGGCGGTGCGCCAGGAGTTCAAGCCGGCGTAAAGCGATCCGCCGGCGCAGCCGAACTCGGTGCACAGGAAGCCGTTTTCCGCCGGAGCCGGCGCCACGGCCACCGTGGGCGCGCTCGCCGGAGCGGCGGGCGGGGCTTGAACGAGGCGCATCACCTCGGCGCGCGCCGCCGGAGACAGCTTGTTCATGATCTCCGCGCGCGCCGCCGGAGACAGCGCGTCGCCGCCGCTTTCCTGCGCACCCGCTGAGGAACCGGCGATCGTGCCGAGCATCCCGAGCGCCACGCCGGACAGTCTTAATTTCAGTATTCCCATGAGCCGATACCTCTGCATGTTTTCTTGGTGTGTTCCGAGACCCGGCAATCGCTTCGGCGCCGAAACCGGCAAGCCGGGCGGATGTCATCGGGGTCGATTTTCAGCCCGAAATTTCCCGGGGGCCAAAATTTCCGAGGCCAAAATTTCCGAGGGGTGTGGCCAACCCCCTATTTTTGGCAGGATAGACAAACCGTTCCGTTCTGAAAAGCAACATTGAGCTACTTTTCGTCCTGGGCATTGCCTCGGGGCGGCAACCATGCGGCCTCGCCCTGCCGGCAAGGAGGAAAGGATTACGGCAAAAAGCGGGCGTGATAATTAACCTTTGGTATAGGTAGTTTTGTATAGTATATATCTTCGACCTGTTGAAGTAGCGTCGAGCCTATCTTTTGGCTCTCCTTCAAAATCAAGATAAAAGGGAAGCAGCATGCATGTCGTTCCGTTAGGCCCATCAACGCGACCGGCGGTATCCGCCATGGCGGATCCAAGGAAATCGTTGTACTCGCTTGCGGCGGCATTGGTCTTGACGCTGCTTTTGCCTGGGACCGCCGGGGCGATGCCTTCCTTTGCCCGCCAGACCGGTCAGGCATGCTCGGCTTGTCATGTCGGCAGCTTCGGCCCGCAGCTCACCAGCTTTGGCCGTGCCTTCAAACTCAACGGCTATACCTGGGGAGACCAGGGAAACCTGCTGACAAACCTCTCGGGCATGGCTTCCGCCACTTATGAAAACGTCAGCAAAAACTATAACCAAGTCACCGATGCCGGAAATTCGCCGGGGTCTCTGGCGACGCGGTTTGGCGACAATAACAATGTGAGCCTCGATTATGCGGCTTTCTACTATGCCGGAAAGCTGACCGACAATATCGGTGTCATTTCACAATCGACCTATACGGAGACAAACCGCCATTTCAATCTGGACTGGACCGACATTCGCTATGCGAACACGGCCACGCTGGCCGGGCAGAGTTTGGTCTATGGGATCACGCTGAACAACAATCCGACCGTGCAGGATGCCTGGCAAAGCTCCGGGGCATGGGGCTTTCCTTATGCCGGCCCCTATATAGCCCTTGCCCCGACCCCGAACTGGTCGGCTTCCCCCTATATGCTGGGTTTGGCGGACCGCACCGGCGGCGCCGGAATTTACGCGCTTTGGAACGATCTGCTCTATGTCGAGATCGCCGGCTACCGGACCTTCAGCAATAAGACGCAATTGGTTCTGGGGCAGGATGGCGGTGCCGTCAGCGACCATCTGGACGGGACGGCGCCCTATTGGCGCGTGAATTTGCAGCATGATTTCGGCCCGCATTATGTGGCGATCGGCACCTATGGGATGGATGCCAGACGCTTCCCGGGCAACATGCGCGACAATGGCTCCGACGAATTCCTGGATTATGCCCTGGACGGCACTTATCAGGGCACCTTCGACGGCGGCACGCATATCGTTTCCGTCTATGGCTCGGCCCTGCACGAAGAGCAGAGCCTCAACGGCTCCGTCGCCGCGGGTTGGGCCGCGAATCGGAAAAACGACCTGACTGTTCTGAAGGCCAACGCTTCCTATTACTATGACAATACGTATGGGGTGACCGTTGCCCGTGTCTTCACGGAAGGCAGCGCCGACCCTGTGCTCTACGCATCCCAGACAAACCCACGCCCCAATAATGCCTATTGGACCCTGCAACTCGACTACACCCCGTTCGGGAAGGATGATTCTTTTGCATCGCCCTACCTGAATATCCGGTTCTTCGTTCAGTACTATATTTACGATAAGTTCAACGGCTCGGAAAATGCCTATAACAACAATGGCGCTCCGCTCCGCAATGCTTCCGACAACAACACGCTGTACACGGGTGCCTGGGTAGCCTTCTGATCAGGATCGCCCGAACGTGATGCCGGAGCCCCGAGGCTTTAAGCCTTGCGGCTTCGGTGAGCGCAGTCACAAATTCCTGAGATTCTAAGTTCTGGAGATTCGCATCACGGCGATATCGTGGCCGGAGGGGATAACCCCTCTGCCGCCCTCAAGCCCCTGCGGGGGTTCTTGAGAAGGATGGTGCCCAGGAGAAGACTCGAACTTCCACGACATTTCTGTCACAGGTACCTGAAACCTGCGCGTCTACCAATTCCGCCACCAGGGCAAGGTGAGGGGCAGTGATTTAGAGGCCAGCCGGGGCGTTGTCAATAGCTAGACCTCGCCTTTTATCGAAGTGTCATGCCTGTCTCGCATGTGGGCGGCTTTTAGGTTATGAGAGGCAGCCGTTTCGGCGGGATTGCCAGAGGGGAAGATTTAAGAATGAATTATCGTCGTGTGGCCGTGATCGGCGCTTCGGGGTTCATCGGCCGCTATGTGGTGAAGCGGCTGGCCGGCCGTGGGATTATCGTGACCGCGATCATGCGCGACGCCGAGGCCGGCGGCTTCCTCGCAACCATGGGCGATGTCGGGCAGATCGCCCGCCTCTCCGTCAACATCACCGATCCGAAGGCGCTCACCGCCGCCCTTGAGGGCCAGGACGCGGTCGTCAATCTCGTCGGCATCCTGTTCGAGAGCGGCCGTGCCGGCTTCGATGCCATCCATCAGGAAGGTGCCGGGCGCGTCGCCCGTATCGCCAAGGCGGCGGGTGTCAGGGCTTTTGTCCATATCTCGGCCCTGGGCGCCGACCCCGCCTCGCCCTCCCATTACGGACGCAGCAAGGCGGCGGGTGAGGCGGCGGTGCACGCGGCTTTCCCCGAGGCCGTCATCCTCCGCCCCTCGGTGGTCTTCGGCCCCGAGGATTCCTTCTTCAACCGCTTCGCCGAGATGTCGCGGATTTCGCCGGCGCTGCCCCTGATCGGCGGCGGCCATACCCGCTTTCAGCCCGTCTATGTCGGCGATGTCGCCGATGCGGTGATGAAGGCGCTCGACCAGCCCGAGGCCGCCGGCAAGATCTTCGAACTCGGCGGGCCGCATGTCTATACCTTCCGCCAGGTGCTGGAACTCGTCCTCAAGCTGACGAACCGCTCCAGGAAGCTGGTCAATCTGAGCTGGGGGCGGGCCAATCTTCTGGCCAGGTTCATGGAATGGCTCCCGAACCCGCCGCTGACCCACGATCAGATCCTGCTGCTCGGGCACGACAACGTGGTCGGCGCCAGCGCCCTCACCTTCGCCGATCTCGGCATCAAGCCCAGTGCCGCCGAGGCCATCCTGCCGGCCTATATGGACCGCTATGCCCGTGGCGGCTGGTATGGCAAGCATCAGAAGGGGACGAAATGAGATAGTCCCGTTTCGGACCTATTATGCGGGCGCGAAGGTTGAACTTCGCTCGGCAGGAGCCTGAAAAACCAGGATTTGACAAAACAAGGTAAGTTTCGCTTACCTTTCTGCGTTTTTTCCTGGATTGCTCTGGGTTTTTGCCGTAGGTTCCGATCCCCGATGCGGGTGAGGATCCCATGGCGCAAAAACTGTTGCAATTCGTCTCGACCGAGAAGGCCATGCCGGCCAAAAGGACGGCTGAAGCCCGCCGCCGGGATTTCAACGAGATTTATGGCGAGTTCGCGGGAGAGATCGCGGCGAAGCAGGCCGGACGCTGTTCCCAATGCGGCGTCCCCTTTTGTCAGATCCATTGCCCGTTGCACAACAACATCCCGGACTGGCTGAAGCTCACCGCCGAGGGCAGGCTCGAAGAAGCCTATGAACTCGCAGCCAGCACCAATTCCCTGCCCGAAATCTGCGGCCGCATTTGCCCGCAGGACCGGCTGTGCGAAGGGAATTGCGTGATCGAGAAGAGCTTCTCCTCGGTCACCATCGGCTCGGTCGAGCGCTACATCACCGAAACCGCCTTCGAAAAAGGCTGGGTCAAGCCGCCGAAGCCGCTGCGGGAGCGCCCGCAATCCGTCGGCATCATCGGTGCCGGCCCCGCCGGAATTGCCGCCGCCGACAAGCTTCGCCGCCGGGGCTATCAGGTTCATGTCTATGACCGCTATGACCGGGTCGGCGGCTTGCTGGTCTATGGCATCCCGAGTTTCAAGCTCGAAAAGCACGTGGTTCAGCGCCGTCACGACCTTCTGGCCGAAGCCGGGGTCGTGTTCCATCTGAATTTCGCCGTGGGCCGGGACGCGAGCCTGGAGCAACTGCGGGAGCGCCATGACGCCATTCTGGTGGCGACCGGCGTCTATAGGGCGCGCGACATGGCGGCACCGGGGATCGGCCTCGCCAACATCGTGCCGGCGCTCGACTATCTGACGACTTCGAACCGCAAGGGGCTCGGCGACACCGTGCCGGCATTCGAGGATGGCAGCCTCGACGCCAAGGACAAAAGCGTCGTCGTCATCGGCGGCGGCGACACGGCGATGGACTGCGTCCGCACCGCCGTGCGTCAGGGGGCGAAGGCCGTGCGCTGCCTCTATCGCCGCGACCGCCGCAACATGCCGGGCTCGCAGCGCGAGGTGAAGAATGCCGAGGAGGAAGGTGTCGAATTCGTCTGGCTCTCGGCTCCCGAAGCGTTTCTGGGCGATACCCAGGTGCGGGAGGTCCGCGCGCACCGCATGCATCTCGGCATCCCCGACGCCTCGGGCCGGCAGGCGCCGCAGAAGATCGAGGGCAGCCATTTCAACCTCGACGCCGATCTCGTGATCATGGCGCTGGGCTTCGATCCCGAAGACGTGCCCGGCCTGTTCGGGGCGCCTGAACTGGAAGTCTCCCGCTGGGGCACGATCGGCATTGACGAGCGCACCCTGATGACCTCGCTTCCCGGCGTGTTCGCGGCGGGCGACATCGTCCGCGGCGCCTCGCTGGTGGTGTGGGCGGTGCGCGACGGACGCGAAGCCGCCGATCAGATGCATCTCTACATGCAGGCGGAAGCCGAAGCCGAAGCTGCTGAATAAGCCTT
>Ga0265327_10000357_pt1 | contig 87016 bp, 84 predicted proteins | sample 41621metaG_FD_202089 | JGI IMG/M metagenome (GOLD analysis project Ga0265327, IMG submission 202089) | Rhizosphere microbial communities from Carex aquatilis grown in University of Washington, Seatle, WA, United States - 4-16-21 metaG | ecosystem: Host-associated > Plants > Roots > Rhizosphere...
GTGATTACTACCCGAATACAAACGCGCCGTTGAGTTTTCGCCCGCTCGCTAGCACCTAACCGTCACAGTGACGTAAATCGACCAACTCGGAGGTCACGCACTCGCCGGACTTTCGCGGCTAGCATCGAACTGAATTCGTCGGGGGGCGCCGCTGGCTGGGGCACGCCCTGCACGTGGTCGTGACGCTTCACGTCAGGTCCTTTTGCCACTGGCCACACGGGCGGAGCAGGGCATGCGATCATCAGCAACGTGCTGACTATCGCAACAGTCCTTGCCGCAGTGAAGGGCGCGGGCATCCCCGTCTCCAAGGGAGTGGCAGGGGCCGCAGCCAGCACCGCCACGAAATCGATAGCGGCGCACGTCTTCGGTACCCAGGCTAGGAGGGAAGATGAAGCGGTAGCGCGCGTCGTGGCAATGGCTGTCATTCGGAGCATCGAGGATGCACGGGACGCGCACACACCCGCCGACGAGGCGTGGTGGTCCAGAGCCGGGCGGCGACTAATCAAGCCGTTCGTTGGCAAGAGCGTTGCACCGTATGTTGTTAACCAATTGATTACCGAGCCTGCGAACGATGCGGCCGTTCAACAAATCCTTGTCGAGGCGCTTTTACGGTCGGGATCGGACATCGAGGCGCTCGCGGAATCACTGTCCTTTTCAGCGGATCGCTTCATGGCGGTCATAGTCCCTAACTTGCTCGATGAGTTCTACACCGCGGCAGCTGAGTCGGCTAGCCCCCTCGTGGCGCGTGCACAGCTTGCATCCTCGAGAGAGGTGGTGTGTGGTTCCCCCGAAATCGTGGAGGGTTTCCTATGCCGCTTCCGGCCTGGTCTTGGATTCCCTGATCTCGTAGTTGACGGGCGATAACCCATCGGCCGCACTGTGCCGACGTTGATGATTGTAGAAGGTATAACACCACTCGATCACCACGGCCTGCGCATGGATAGTATCACGAAAATGATTGCGGGACAGTACTTCCCACTCCAACGAGGAGAAAAACGCTTCTGCAGCCGCGTTATCGAAACACGACCCCACCCGGCCCATCGACTGCCGAATCCCCAACGTACGGCACAACGTTGTGAACGCGTGCGCGGTATAGGTGCTGCCCCGGTCGGTATGGAAAATGACCCGCTCAGACTCATCGTCCCGCCAGATCGCTTGCCGGCCACCGCGGGCAGCCACCGCCATGGTGATGGCCGCACACGCCAATTCAGCATCAGGATGCAGGCCCATCGCCGCACCCAACAACCGCCGACTGTAGAGATCGATCACCGTCGCCAGATACAGCTTCGGCCCGGACTCGGTCGGAATTTCGGTCATGTCGCCGACCCATTTTCGGTTCGGCGCGGCCGCGGTGAAGTTCCGTTTGACCAGGTCGGGGAACTTCGGTGCGGTCTTATCCTGGCGAGTCAGCCCGTTACGGCGTTTGATCTTGCGGGCCACCAGGCCCTGGCGATGCATCGAATCGGCTACGGACTTTTCTGACACCGTCCACCCGGCATCGCGCAGGTCAGCGACCAGCCGCGGCGAACCATGCACGCCCTTGGCCACCGTGAACGCCTTCGCCACCGCCGCATCGAGCTGCACGCGGCGTCGATCGGTGTCGGTATGTGCCCCATCAAGGTTGCCGGCCCGGGCGAGCCACTTGTAGAACCAGGAGATGCCCACACCCAGCACCGCGCACGTAAATGTATGAGGCACACGATACTTGGCCCTCTGGTCGGCGATGAAGCGTGCCACACTCACTTCGTCGCCTCCTTCACCCACAGGACCACCGATCGCTTGAGGACATCACGCTCCATCCGCAACTCAGCGACCTCGCAACGCAGGCGTTTGAGCTCCTCGAGATCATCGCGGCTCAACTCGCCACGACCTTCCCGAGCCTCCCGCGCCCGCGTGACCCAGTTACCCAGCGTGCCCTCGTTCACCCCGAGATCCCGCGCCACCTGCGCGATCGACTTACCCGTCTCTTCGACGATCCGGACAGCCCCCTCACGGAACTCCCGGTCGTACTTCTTCCGTTTCTCTGACATCGCTACTCCTTATAGCTGATGCCTCCACGGTCTCGGGGGAACCTCAGTGGCGCTGCTAGCAGGTACCGGTCCCGGCACCGAAACTATCTCGCTAACAAGGGAAGTTGGGTCGCTAACAGACGATGACGCGGTCAAACTACTGGGCATAAGGCCCGCAGCCGGTGCCACTGACGTACCAGACACATCCGCGCTTCCCCCCTACCTCCTGCGCGATATCGACACCCTCCTCCGGACGAGACTCCGGGAGATCAGCCTAGGCCACAGGGGCGCCGTCATTGTCCTCAGCGGGGACTCGGGCACGGGCAAGTCGCGCGCTGCCTGGGAGACCATCAAGTTCGCCCTGCCCGATTGGCGAATCTGGTTCGACCTGGTGCCCGGGTATAGCTCAAGCACGTTCAACGAGAGAGTCGCCGCGGGGCTCGCACCAGACCGGACGGTGCTCTGGCTCAACGATGCTCAGAACTATCTTGAACCTGCTGTCGAGGGCGGCCAACTAGCGGGCGCCATCATCGAGTGGATCAATAGGCCCGGACCTCGCCTGGTTGTCGCCACCATTTGGCCGGAGCCGCTTCGGCGCCTCACCGACGACACGTCGGTGAGGCATGCAGCAGCCAACAAACTGTTGAGCGGCAACGTGATCGCCGTACCCGACTCCTTTACCGACCAGGAACTGCAGCGCGCGGAAAACCACCAACTGATACAGTCCGACTCACGGCTCCGCAACGCGGTGGGTCGCGGCAATCACGGGCGAGTAGCCCAGACTCTGTCAGGCGTCTATGCGATACGGCATCAGTACGCCGATTCGAACCCCGCAGAACGAGCGATACTTTGGGCGGCGACGGACGCGCACCGCCTCAGTAGCCGCTGGCGATCGATTCCGGCAAGGTTCCTTCACGACGCCGCCCCTGGATACCTTACCGATACTCAGTGGCAAGAGGCTCAGCCGTGGTCGGCTGTTTTCGATAAAGCCATTGATCGACTCACTACACGTGTCTGCGGCAGCGGAGGCCTCCTTGACCGCCACATTCCCCGGCCGAATTCCAAGCAAGACAACGGGTACCAGCTAACGGACGTCCTTGAACAAGAGTTGCGTGGCACACGATTTACAGAGTTCCCGCCGGCCGAGTTCTGGGATGCTGCGGCCAGCATCATCGGTTCGCTAGACAGCAACATCGCATTCGAACTCGGAGCGTCAGCGATCTGCCGGGGCAGATTCCGTCGCGGATATCAGCAGTTCATCGTGCCGGCGGCACAACGCGATAACCCGAACGCACTCGAGTGGCTTGCACACCGCCATCTCGACGACTACGACTCTGCAGGTGCAGTCGCGATCATGTCAGCCGCTGTAAAGGCGGGGGCTACAAGCGACGCCTGGGTCCGGCTTGCGCTACGCGTTGTTTGCACAGATACGCCACTGAGCGTGGACCTCGCAATACGGGCGGCACGCGCAGGCAACACTGACGCGGGTGAAGGAATTGCGAGGTTCTTCGCCGACCGTCAGGACTGGCCGACCGCCATTGATGTCGGCCTCCTGCTTAACCCTTTTGACGCAGGAGAAGCGCTGGCGCTGGTGGCCATTCTGATGGCGGTGGACGGCGAACAGCTCAAATACGCCGAAGAGCTGGCCCGCAGAATCACCGACCGCCGGAAATCATTGGCGATACTCCAGCTGATCAACGAGACCATGCCTCTCGGGCCGCCAAATAGGGAGCTGGTCCACGAGCTGCCGGTCGACGAGCTGAACGCAATATATGGTTTGAGACGGAGGGACGACTTCGGCGGATATTTCATAGATCATCGAACCGGCGAGTTGATTCGAACCCCTAAGCTCGACTACAACGTCCCCCACGTCGATCTAACTGTCCCAGAAGGCTGGGTAGTGGCTGAGGAGCGCGCACTTGCCGACTTGGAACGCGGCGACACGCAGCCGCTGTTCGTTCTGGCGGTTCGCAGGTCCGCCTCGGACCCCGGAGAGGCTAGAAGGCTAGCCAGCCGCGCAGTCAGACACGGCGGCAGGCATGGAATCAGGCATCTCGGCTATCTGCTCGCACACGCACCGGCAGATGCCGACTGCGCACCCCTGTGGAAGTTGATTCTCGACGTCGGCACGCCTCCACAGATCGACTACTGGAGGCCGCCACTGGAGCAATGATCAATACCTGTGGATGAGGCCCGAGGAGGCGGCCTGAAAGTGGGCGCACCTTCCCGAGGATGATCATCACGGAATCAGGTATTCGATCAAGACCGGCGTTGGCGCGCTGGTTGGGAAGGTACGCCCATGCTCACCGTAGTTCACGATGCCGAGGAGGCCAACGGCGGCGAGGCCGGCCGGTCGTTGTTGGACGAGATCGTCCGCGACGGAGCCCGGCAGATGTTGGCCGCTGCCCTGCAGGCCGAGGTCGCCGCGTACGTGGCCGCATTCGCTGATCAGCTCGACGAGAACGGTCACCGACTGGTGGTCCGCAACGGCTATCACCAGCCGCGTGAGGTGCTGACCGCGGCCGGTGCCGTGCAGGTGAAGGCGCCGCGGGTCAACGATCGCCGTGTCGACCCCGATTCTGGTGAGCGGCAGCGGTTTTCCTCGGCGATCCTGCCGGCCTGGGCACGCAAGTCCCCGCAGATGAGTGAGGTGCTGCCGCTGCTGTATCTGCACGGCCTATCGACCAGCGACTTCGGGCCCGCACTCGAGCAGTTCCTCGGCTCGGGTGCCGGGTTGTCGGCCACCACGATCACCCGTCTGACCGCGCAGTGGCAAGACGAAGCCCGTACGTTCGCTGCCCGGGACCTGTCCGGCAGCGACTACGTCTACCTGTGGGTCGACGGCATTCACCTCAAGGTCCGCCTGGACCAGGAGAAGCTGTGCCTGCTGGTGATGCTCGGCGTGCGCGCTGACGGCCGCAAAGAGCTCGTGGCGATCACCGACGGCTATCGGGAGTCATGCGAGTCGTGGGCGGATCTGCTGCGCGACTGCAAACGACGCGGCATGACCGCCCCAGTGCTGGCCGTCGGCGATGGCGCGCTCGGGTTCTGGAAGGCGGTGCGGGAGGTATTCCCGAAGACCCGAGAGCAGCGCTGCTGGTTCCACAAGCAGGCCAACGTCCTTTCCGCACTGCCGAAGTCAGCGCATCCGGCCGCGCTGGCGGCCATCAAGGACATCTACAACGCCGAAGACATCGACAAAGCTCAGGTCGCGGTCAAGGCCTTCGCGGTTGCCTTCGGCGCGAAGTACCCGAAAGTGGTCGCCAAGATCGTCGACGACCTCGATGTCCTGCTGGAGTTCTACCACTACCCCGCCGAGCACTGGATCCATCTGCGTACCACGAATCCGATCGAATCCACCTTCGCCACAGTGCGTTTGAGAACGAAGGTCACCAAGGGTCCGGGATCGCGGGCCGCTGGATTGGCCATGGCCTACAAGCTGATCGACGCCGCCCAAGCCCGTTGGCGGGCCGTCAACGCCCCACATCTGGTCGCCCTCGTCCGCGCCGGAGCGGTCTTCCACAAAGGCAAACTGCTCGAACGGCCCACCGACATCACCCCACCGACACCACCGTCAGACGGCGATCAACACACCGAAACGGAGGTCGCCTGAAACACCCCGATCCACAGGTATTGACAATTGCTCCCGCCACTGGACCCCGACGGACAACCCATAACAATCAGCCATTTGCTGTATGAAGCCCTCGACGGCGCCACCGACAGCGACGGCGATGAGCACGTTCTGTGGTTTGGTATCACCGATGACGGGTCGGTCGAACAAGAGTGGTCCTGGGGCCTTGAACTTCCGTCTGAATCTGGCCAGGGATGCCCTTGATCCTCGCACGGTGATGCTGTGACACCGCTAGGCGCCGTGACAATGGCGAACCGGGGCTTTCCAACGCAGATAACGCGGACATCGCGCCACGGTCTCATCGCGGGCCGTAGTGCTGCCACCACCACTGGGCGTATGCCTGCGCCTGTTTAGCCTGCTCGTCCAGTTTGCTTCGCGCGCTCCAATTGTGTGCGAGCGCAACCCAATTCATGATCAGGACGGAAAGGAAACTCCACCATCCAAGCGTGAGGTTGTGGGTCTGGGCTCTACGGATTGCCGCCCTGCACTGCTCGTGCGTTCCCGTGATGACTTGCCGCTGATTGACGAACATAATCAGCGCACCAGTATGTGTCATCGTGGTGACCTGAAAGACAGGTACGGCGGGCGGCGGCTGAGGATGCTGCGTGTGCGGGCCGACCGCCCCAATCTGTGCCGAATCGGCCTGCCACTGTTGCGGTTCTGACATCGAAATCTCCTGCGGCTTCGGCTGTTTAGCCGCGCGCCGATGTGCAGAGGATGCCGTGCGCGATGCGCACGAGCGCTCCTGCTCGCGCGGGGTCGACACCATTTTGGGCCACGATCGTGTCAGTCGCGCCTTGAGTGCCATGCCCGGTCATGAGCAGCTGGCACCCGTACAGGCCTGCTTGAAGGACGTCGTCATCTGAGCCTGGATACCCTGCACTACGTGCCTGGTTGATGAAGTTCTGCTGCTCTGGGGTGATTGGGATGGGCCAGGCCCAAGCAGTGCCGGCGGTGGCGCCCAGCATGGCTCCCGCGGCCAGTGCGATGGTGGTGGCGCGGATGATGTTTCGACGTGACATAGATGGTCCTTCCCCCGTGGGCCGCCGCCATCGCCTGGTCGGGATGCGTCGAACTGGCCCCAGAGACAGCCTAAACGCCGCGTGGAACCCTGCCCGACACCAATTTCGGGTCATCCAGAACGGGCCAGACCCCTCGCGCGGCACTGATCCCGCACCGCCAGCAAGCCGCACTCCTCTGACTCGGCTGGTATCGGCGCGCGCCAGAGGATCGCTCCACGCTCACTGCATCGGTCGTTTCGAGCGGGTCTGAATTTTGGTGTCGGCGAGCCACTTTCGGTGACCCGATAATTGAAGTATGCAGCCGAACACTTCCGCAGCCGGCAACCGCAGCCGCGAGCGCAGCAGGGCAGCGGACCGTTCTGCTGACCAGGACAGGCCAGTTACGCGACCGAAATCTCAAGAATCGAGTACAGGTGGCACACCGCGAAAGGCGACGGCAATGGGAGATTCTCCTCCGCAAGATTATGCCGGCGATCCACCGGTCCGCGTGGTGGCCACAGCAGTCTCGGCAAAACGCACGATAGCGGTCGATGTCGGGGACAACGGTCAGGTGATAGGTCTACGGATTCTGAGTGACGTTGTCCGGCAATGGGATACGTATACACTCAGCCAACGAATCATCGCGGTAGCAGACGTGGCCCATGACCGCTACCTGGCGAATCAACCCAACCACGACGGTTACTATCCCGATCATGCCGAGGTTTCAGCGGCCGAACGCAAACTGAAATTCTGACAGTGCACCGCGCGACGGTATCGGGTCGAGTGCGACAGCCTGCGTCAGTGCGGTTGACGTGGGGGCACATCCCTTGGGCGGTCGGAGCACGTTGGTGTTGGTCAGAACCAGTGGGCGCGCATTCCATGCACGTCATGATGTTCGTGCACGACGGCCCGCATTCCGTTGGGCAGCAACGGTGATCAGAGGCTGATCCACACGTACAGCTGCTTGCCGCGTTCTGAGGCGGCGGTGGCGAACAGTGGGTGCAGGACGGTAAGCATGTGGTCGATATCGGTCGTGGAAGCGCCGGCCATCTCGTCGGTGCGCGCCCATTGCGGGATGCGGGCGCGCAGCTCGTCGAGTGTCTTGTTGCCGATGAGTTGCGTGGTGGCCGCGGCGATTCGGATGACCATGCGGTCGTAGTCGCCATCGTGGGCAACGTCGACGGCGTGGTCGGGACGTGAGACCAGGGCCACCGCTTCGGGGCCGTCGGGGTCCAGGCTGAGCAGGATCGCCTCTAGCGCGATGAGTTCGGTGTTCGGGTCGGGCCCGATGACGCCTGCGGCTGGTCCGTCTTCGAGCGCCTTCGCAGCGTCGGCGTCCGTTGGTGCGATGAAGTATTCGTTGGTCACGCCCATGATTCCCCGCAATCCCAAACGTTCGGTGACCGCCGCCCCACTACACGCAAGTTGGCTCAGGCCCGCTGTGCGCGAAATCTGTTCGCGCACAGCGGGGTTCGCCTATTTCTGGGAGAGGGTCAGTGGGGAACGTGTCAGGTCGACGGTGCCGTTGATGTACATCGACTGCTGGTCAAGGGTTTTGATGGCCCCTGCGTGCCATTGATCTTGCCCGGTAACCGAATTGAAGAATGCTTGACCTGACACCCTCACCGTCAAGCCTGCGGATGAGTAGTTGTCGATGTTGTCGATTTTGATGCGGCTCAAGTCGGCTGGGCCCCAGTTGACTGTGCCGTCCACCACTCCGAAAGCCACTGTGTCGCATGGTTTCGGCGGTGCCGCTGCGTGGGAGTTGGTGCACGCGTCGGTGATGGTCTTGACTTGAGCCATGATCGCGGTCTTGGCCGCGTCGGTGACCGTGTAGGTGGGTTGCAGTGATGCGCTCGATCCGCCGGTCAAAAGCTGGTCCAGGAGAACCGGTTTCGTGGTCACGGTGATCCACTGGTTGCTGGAGGCGACGTCCAGGAACCCGGGGAAGACGTAGGCGGGGTTGCCGTTCAACGGTTTTCCGAAGATCGTCAGAGTGTTCGCCGCGGCCTCCTGGTTGCCCAGGCCTGAGCTGGTGGCCTCCACTTTGATGGCGGCCCGCTCCAGTTTCCAATGGTCCCCGTCTTTTTTGGCCGTCAGGGTTGTATCGGACGATTTGTCACCGAAGTTCACCGCCACGTGCACCTGGCCGAAGCTGATCGCCGAGTTGCCTCCGGATGACGAGCTGTCGCTGAGGATGCGGATGTTTGTGATCGGCCATTTGGCGATCTGCTGCTTGAGTATGTCGTCGGTCAGGAAGTCCTTCGACGCGGGCTGGTCGCTACTGAATGCCAGAGCGCCGTTCGCGTCCCCGCGGGACAGTGCCTCGAGGTAGCCCTTGACAGCGTCGCCGGCGGAGGCGGCGCTGTCCGGGCCTGAGCTGCTACCCGTGTTGAGGAACGTCCAGCCGGCAGCACCAACGATGGCGACGACAACCACGATCGCAAAGGCGATGAGCAGCGGTTTGCGGTTCTTGGCCGGTGCTGGTGGCTGTCCGTACCCGTTGGTTCCCGGCGGGGGTCCGTAGCCGGGCTGTGGCGCGACAGGCTGCGGCGCGGCCAGCGGTCCGCCGTAGGCGTTCGTCCCCGGCTGCGGCGGAACAGTGGGCGGCACCTGCGCCTGCTGCGGGGCCAGTGGGTGGCCGTAGGCGTTCGTGCCGGGCTGACGCGGCGGATAGCCCCCGGCTGGTGTCTGCGGCGGCTGCGCCAGCGGATGGCCGTAGGCGTTGCGCGGGCCTTCGGTGCCCGGTTGTTGGCCGGGTGTCGGTGGTGTCCATCCGCCCCCGTAGCCGCCGTTACCGGACCCTGGCATGTTCGTCATTTCTTCCCCGCTCCCCCTGTGTTCGACGGGCAGATTGGCGCTGCCGTCACGCACCGTAAGTCTAGAGGCCGTCCCGGACCCTCCCCTGCACTAATCGCGTGCCGGGTTACGCGGCAGACGACGCGCACCCGGCGGCGAAAGCGCACCGCTCCTGGGCCTCTGGCTGCCAGAACCCAGGGTGCGGGGTTGGGCTGCATTTCGGTCGTCTGCGCTGTAGCCCTAAACATGCTGGCGGCGTGGACAATCCGCTCCCGTGGAGGGTATTTACCGGAGGGCCACCGTCGGTGGTGACGCTTTGAGATCGACGTTGCCGTAGATGTACATGGTGTCGTTCACGGGCGGGTGTGGCTGTCCGTCGTGCCCCATACCTGTGACGCCCAGGAAATCGGCCTGCCCCATCACGGTGGTGGTGAACCCCGAGTACTGATCAATGCCGTTGATCTTGACGCGGCTCAGATCGGCCGTCGGCCAGTTGACGGTCCCGTCCTCCATCCCTGTAGCCAACGCATTGCACGGCGCCGGAGGCTTGTGCAGACGGGAATTCGTGCAGGTGTCCGTGACGGCTTTGACGCCGTTCAAGATGGCGGCTTTCGCGGCGTCGGTGATCTCGTACGTGGCCGCCAGGAACGCGGCGGTTCCCCCGGTAGCCAGGCCATCGAGCAGGATCGGTTTCGTGGTGACGGCGATGTTGGCGTTCGTGGAACCGACGTCCAAAAAGCCCGGGAACAGGTAGGCGGTGCGGCCGTTGAGCGGCTTCCCGAACATCGTCAACGAGTTAGGAAGCTCCTGGTTTCCGACGCCGGAGGCCGTGTCGAGCTTGACTGTCGCGTGGGCGAGTCCCCAGCGGCCGTCCTGTTTCTTCACGATGAGTGTTGTATCGGAGGTCTTGTCGCCGAAGTTCGCCGCGACGTGGACTCGACTGAACCCCGTAAGTGAATTGAGAGGGGTCGAGTCGTCGTTCAGGATGCGAACATTAGTGATCGGCCATTTGGCGATCTGTTTTTTCAGGACGTCGGCGGTGAGGAAGTCTTTCGAGGCGGGCTGATCGTTGCTGTAGGCCAGGGCGCCGTCCGCGTCCCCGCGCGCCAATGCTTCGAGGTATCCCTTGACGGCGTCGGCCGCTGAGCCGGCGTTGCCTGGGCCCGAGCCGCTGCTGCCGAAGTATTTCCAACCGACTCCGCCGGCAACCGCCAAGACGACCACGATGACCGCGACGATCACCAGTGGCTTGCGACTCTTCTTGCCGGGGGCGGGCGGCTGCCCGTACGGACTCGCCGCGGCGGGTTGCCCGTACCCGGCTGCCGCCGGCACCGCCCCCGCGACGTAGCTGTAACCGTTGACGCCCGCCGGCGGCCGCTGGGGCACGATGGGTGGCACCGTGGGTGGCGGTGCGGCCGGCTGGCCGGTGCCACCCCACTGCCCCGTACCCGGCTGCTGACCTGGCGTTGGTGGCGTCCATCCGCCCCCGTAGCCCCCGTGGCCGGACCCAGGCATGTTCGTCATCGCGCGTGCTCCCCCTGTTTGTACGCGCAGCGTGACGCTCGTGCTGTCGCGTGACGTCAGTTTATTGGAGCTGGCGGAGGCTGCCCGTCACCAGTTTCGGCATGCCGGTGGTTTGTCTCACTGAGCGGCGTCGAACGCCTCGACCACCGCTGCGGAAATGCGGCCCCGCTCGGACACCTTGTGGCCGTTGTTGGCAGCCCATGCGCGGATGGCCTTGGCGCGGCTGCGTTCATCGGTGTTCACGGTGGCCTTGCTCGCCGCGGCCTTGCGGGCGGGCGCGGTCTTGCGTGCCGGTGCGGCCTTGCGGGCGGCTGCGGCCTTGCGGGCGGGCGCTGCCTTGCGTGCTGCCGTGTTCTTTGCCGGTGTGGCGGTTGTGTCTGTCCCCGTGGACTTTTGAGTGCGAGCGGCGGGCTTGGCCTTTGCCGCTCGGGCGACCTGTGCCTGTGCTTTCTCGGCGGCCTTGATCCACGGCGCGATGTCCTTGTCGAACTGGGAACCGTGCCGTTTGGTCAGTACCAAGGTGTACGTATTTCCTCGGTACGAAAAGTCAACGGTGTCAACGTTCTTCGGGTCGATGTCAGTGTTGTCGATGTCGTCCACGTAGTCGGTCGTGACGTATGCGGGCATTTGCTCACTTTCTTTGAGGGTCGATCGAGACTATCGCGCTGCACCGATGAGCGTCTTTTCCGCGTCGCACGGCTCTACCACTGAGTCAGTCAGAAGGCAGGGAACTGACCGGCGCGAAGTCGCTGGAGCGCCACGCCATTGCCCAGTTCACCGCGCGCGGCGGGCGTCAGCCAGTAGTAGCGGATCATCCAGAACAATGCGGCCCCGTTCGGGGCGTACAGGCTCGCGTTGGCGATGACCGCCGGCTGGCCGCCGTGTGGCCAAAAGATGATGGGGCGCAGGTTCTTTCCTTGCACACCGGTGCCGGTGATGTTGACGACATCTGACCACGGCAAGGTGAACGCGGTGACCGCGTCGTGAAATTCGATCCCTGCCGGCGAGAGTCGCAACCCGGGTCGCGGTCGCCGGCCGGCTCGGACCATCGCGACTAAACCGAGGACAGCGCCGAGCACCATCACCGCGAAGAACGCCGCGCTGCGGGCGCGGACGTCCGGGAATTCGCCGCCCATCTGCGAACCGAACATCAGATAGCCGGCGACGGCGACCAGGACGGCGCCGAACCACACGGTGAGCCATCGAATGCCCGTCGCCAGGGCGAGGGTGGTCCCGGTGCCGTCCACGCTGGCCCGCAGACGACCGCGTCCGGTGAACATCAGCACGATCCACACCGTCGGGATGACGAAAATGGTCGTCGAGACCGCGGCGACGGTAGCTGCAGCCCAATGCCCGTGTGCCGTAGCAACAACCGTCTTCACGGTGAAGTAGATGCCCCCGAGCGCCGCGATCGCCAGCATCGACCCGAAAAGCCGGTAGCGGTTGTTCCAGCCGTGCGGCTGAGGCAACTGTGTGTTCACTTCTGCATTCTCCTCGACCACATAGGGTGCGGGGATGATCGAGGACAAGGGACACGATTCCGAGGCGATATTCACCATGGAACCGGTGGAGGCTCTGATCGCGATGGCCAGGCTCATCGTGACCAAGCAACGCTTCCTCGCCGACGCCGCCCGCGCGTACACAGCCCTGTCTCCGCAGATGAGGCAGACCCCCGAAGGCGCCGCGCTCCGGGCCCATCTCGACGCGCTCGGTCAGCGGACCGCCGAAGGGTTTCCCTCTATGGTGGCCAGTCTTCGTGTCGCACTGGAGGCATACGACACGTTCGGCCCGGGACGGATCACCGTCGATGAGCCTGACGAGGCCGCGCTGTGGAACAACAAGCACTATGTCTGGACCCAAGAGCTGACCGTGCCGCCGCTGAACGAGTGAGCACCAGCATCACCGAACTCCGGCCCCTTTTGGGGCTGGGCGGCGGCCCCGCGTAGTTCTACCCATACCGAGCGCCCTGATGGGCACCAATACTCGAGGCATGCCTGCATGCAACGGCGAGCGCCGGCGCCGGTCACCGATTCGCCTGGTGATGGCCACTGCGATGGTCGTGGCGATCGGAGTTTCGGCGGCTGGCTGCATCTTTGGCCGCCGCGGCGCCGCCGAGGACCTCGACCGTCACGTCCGTGCGATGCCCGGGGTCGCCGACACTGACATGACATACGTCAACTCCTTCACCTCGGGGGAACGCTTCGATCTGAATGTGACGCTGCGCCAGGACATCACGGAGCCGCAGATCCGAGACATCGGAAAATTCTTCGCCAGCCGCACCGACGACACCGGGTTGGCCGAACGCTCTGCGGAGCTGTGGCTGCGCCTGCCGGTCGTGCCGCCGCCAGCACCGAACAACCTCTACGCGCCGGACCACCAATCAGCGTCCTTCTCCCGGGGCTACTACAGCACCGCCCACAGTCCCACCGGCGACCAGATCGCCGACGCCGCCGCGGCCTGGCTGCGCATGACCCGGTCACCGATCGTGGCGAACGCCAGCCTGACCGCACCGACCTGGGGCGGCGCGGGTGACAGCCGCCAGGTCACGGTCACGCTGAAACCGACTGCCACCCAGACCGAAGCGCTCGCCCTGCAAGCCGGCGAACCGATGCTGTCGGACGCCAATTGGGGCATCGCGATCCAGGACGACCCGACGTCTCGACCGCACGACTACTTCGCGAGCCCACGACCTCCCAGCGATGACGACCTCCGAACGTGGCGGGAGATCAGCGCACTCATCGGGTCCTCGTATGAAGCGAGCGCACAGACCAACGCGCCGGCCGGCCAGGGGCAGCAGGCCGAGACCGTCGTCAAGTTCGCGATCGCCACCGACGCCGGCAGCCAGCCGCGGGCACGGCAGATTGCGTTCGGTGTTCCCACACTCCTGCAGCGACTCGGCAGGCCTGTGGCGGTGACCATCTGGGGAGGCGGCGGGGGTGCAGAGTTCATCGTCGGGGGCTGTTACCGGCACGACGAGAAGCACCACCGTTTTCCTCTGGAGCTTGATCTGTCCGCCACGTTTGAAAAGTGCTGACGCGCTGCGCGATGCGGCGGCTGAGGGCACGCACGTGCAACGGCCCGCATGCGGGTCCTGTTGTGCCGATTAGGCGGCGGGGTTGCGCGTTCGCGAATCGCGTCGGCTCGCAGCAATCCGTGCCTAATTCGTTGGATAGCAGTCCTTTTCGGCGCCTGAGGGTAGGTCGACGTTCGTACTCGTCAAGTGCGCGTTCACTCCTTGAGCGGTCACTGCGAGTTGATCGACGTGCAGGCCCAGGGGCAGCGTCTGTTTCGCCATGTAAGTGTCCAACGCCGGCTGCAGCGTCTCGACCGCTGCCAGACCCGGCCCAGTAGTGTCGACGACGTCTAAAGCGATGGCCCCATTGGCGAGCGTCTTCGGTTTCACGGTCACACTGACCAGAAAGGTGCCCAGTTTGACGGTGCCGTCACTGGGGCTAGCCGTGACGTCGGTGAGGAGCTTCCCCGCGACGGGTATTGCAGCCTGCAGCGTCTCCTTGATGCCATCGAGGCTCCACGTGAGAGAGGCGTCGGCCGATCCGACAGAGCCCGCGGAACCGTTTGCCGCGGGGCGCACGTCATGCAAGTTGATGACGACGGGCATGCCCCGCATGCCACGAATCCTGTTGCCCGAGGTCTGAATCCGGATGGATGTGTAGGTACCGCTGGCGGCTTGCCACAGGATCGGCGGCATCGTGGCGAACGAGACCGTGGAGGTGTCACCCGTCGCGCACTTGACGGTGTCGGCAACGACCGACTCCGCGTGATTGCGAACCAAGACCTCTGCACCGATCAGGCCAGCCGCGGCGACAACGATGGTCCCACCCAAGGCGATGAAAGCCTTGCGGCGCGACCGGTTGCGGGGTGCGACAGGCGGGGCCGCGTACGCCTGCACTGGCGGCAGTGCTGGTGGTGGTGCCACGGGATGGGCGGGCGTGGGTACGCGGGGCGGATAGGTCGGGTGCGGCGCCGTCGGGCCGTCATCGCCAACGAATCCGGCCGGTCCGGTCTCGGCATGGCGATATCGAGGGAACTGGATCGTCGGACCGTCCGCCGGCGTCGGCGCAGAGAATTGCCGGGGACCGGGCTCACGCGGCGGGTGGTCGACCATGGAAACGTCCTCCCTGATACTCCTGGTTGCCGCTCATACCGCTCGGCCCACATGGTGCATCGCCTCATCAGTGCAGGCATTGATGAACTCGCCGCGCATGAGCTTGCCGGGCGCCAGATGCGTCCCGTTGGCCAGGTCGGTTCCGGTCGACCCGACTCGAAATGCCTCGGCCATGCACCGCCATTCGACGTCGGACTTCGACAGATCGTCGGCCCGGCCGGCCGCCTCCTGCGCCTTGATCCACCGCAGGGCATACTCGCGGCCCGCCTGCCGGGACGGCCCAACGGCGTTCTCCCAGGCTTTGGGCAGGCAGATCACCGTCACCGCGATCCCGATGGCGCAGAACGCCAGCAGTGCCGTCAGCGCCCACACCGGGTGGCGTGCGACGAATCCTGGGGAATCGGCCCGCACCGACATAGGTGGTTGGTGCAGGCTGGCGCTGGGTGACGGCTGATACACGTCAGAGGTCCAGCTCGTTCCGTTCCACCACCGCAGGCCGCCGCTGCCGCCCGGGTCGGGAAACCAGCTCGCGCCGGTCACCAGCAGAGCTCCCACGTCATTAAATCCCCCCGAAGACGGTGCCTGGCCATCAATTCTGCCCCAGGCGAGGGAGGGACCCCGACACGAATTTTCGAGCCTTGCCGGACATCACGGAGACGGAGAATCAATCACGACGCGATCCCGGCGATGACCGGATTCACACCCGCCCCCGACCGTTCGTCGGCCCGTACCGATCTCCACAGGAACATCACCCGGCAACGCCGCGTCTTTGCTTCCTCAACAGCGCCGCTGTACGGCCGCCACGTGTCGCGGAATGCGTTGCTAGCAAGACTCATCGGGGACTGAATGAGCCGACCGGCAACCCCTCGTTGTACCGGTCGGCTCAAGCCAGTTGCGCGGGGCGTCGACCCGAGCCAGCCACACACCTCGCACGTGGTGCGCCGCGGCGCCCACCACGTTGAATCCCCCTCCCGTACAGCGCATCTCCGGCAGCGCAAGGGAGCCTCGTGACCTGTTATGCAAGGTGTAGTCGACGAACCGACGTCCAACCGAACGCGCCTATTCGGTGATCTAGGCCACACGCTGCGGGAGGGGTAGTCACTTCCCTCGGCTCCTCCGTCGAATTGGTCCCGCCGCCGCCAGAGAACGTGACGTTCTGTTTGAAAACTGACAAAGAGAGAGCGTCGACCGACCCCGCAGAAATTGGTGCAACCCAGCTCAAAAGGTGTGAGCTACGGTTAGCCCTGGACTGACCAACGAGGGGGGATGTCATGGGTTCGGGAATGGTCGCGCCACCGCTGGTGGTGCGCCTGGGCGACGCGATGTTTACGTTTCCGCCCGGCAAAGAGGTCATCGTGGGCCGCGGCGAAGGCGCCGACGTGCGTATCGATGTCGACGCCAAACAAGCGATTTCCCGCACCCACATGGTGTTGCGTGTCGAAAACGGCCAATGGACAGCCATCGACCGGAGCCGAAACGGCATCTATGCCGATGGCATTCGGGTGCAGACCATCCCGGTCGACGACAGCATTCCCATTGCTCTCGGCTCGGTCACCGGCCCGAAACTGATTTTCAAGACCGCCACGCAGATCGTGCCTGCAGCTCGGCTGGCCACAGCGCCCCCGCCAGCAGCACCGGGTCGTGCAGCACCGCCGGCCGCCCCGCCAGGGTGGCCCGTGCCTGCACCGCCCCCAGGGCCGCAGCCAACCATCCAGCCAACGATCTCGCCGCCGCCGCGGCCGACCGGACCCATGCCGCAGCCGCGGCCCACCGGTCCGCAGCGGCAACCAGCACCACCTGCGCCCCACCAGTTTTCGCCCCCGCCACCGGGCCAGCAGACCCCTGCGGCGCAGGCCCCGCAGGGTCCGCCAGCCGGGCACGCTCGTCCGCCATCGGGGGCGATTCCCCGTCCTGCTGGCCCGCCGCCGCGCCCCGCGGGGCCGCCACCGGCCCCAGGCGGCGGCCGGCCCGCGCCGGTGTGGCCGAACTCCGCGGCAGCACCAGCGGCTCCCCCAGCCCCACGCCCGCTGGAGCCCTCACCGGCCGACGACGCGGACGCGCTGGCCAAGGTCACCGGAATGGTCAAACGGGTTCTGCCCCAGCGCAGTACGCCCACGCTGCCGCCCGGCGCCATCACCATCGGCCGCCACTCCACCTCGGCGATCCGCATCGATGACACGCTCGCTTCGCGCACCCACGCCTATCTGCTACCGGCACCGACCGGCATGCAGATCCACGACAACAACAGCAACAACGGCATTTTCGTCAACGGCGTGAAAGTACCGGCGGCGACGCTGCAGCCCGGCGACGTCGTCACCATCGGCAACACCGACTTGGTGTTCACCGGCACCACACTGGAGCCGCGCACCGCCGCAGCGGCCACCGGCGGCCTGCAAGCGAACCAGGTCGGCTTGACCATCGACGGCTACCAGCTGCTGACCAGCGTGTCCTTCGCCGCGCGTCCTGGCACCCTGACCGCGGTGATCGGACCGTCGGGTGCGGGCAAATCGACGCTGATCAAGCTGCTGGCCGGGGCCACCCAACCGACCTCCGGTCAGGTGACGTTCGACGGTCACGACGTGCACGCCCACTACGCCTCGCTGCGTTCCCGGATCGGCGTGGTCCCGCAGGACGACGTCGTGCACCGCCAACTGACCGTGGACCAGGCCCTCGACTACGCGGCCAAGCTGCGCCTGCCCGCCGATACCAGCAAGGCCGACCGGCGCGCCGTTGTTGAGTCGGTGTTGGCCGAGCTCGAGCTGACCCAGCACCGGTCCAAGCGGGTGGAAAAGCTCTCCGGTGGCCAGCGCAAACGCGCCTCGGTCGCGATGGAGCTGCTGACAGGGCCCTCGCTGCTGATCCTGGACGAACCGACCTCAGGCCTCGATCCCGCGCTGGACCGCCAGGTGATGTCGATGCTGCGCAAGCTCGCCGACGCGGGCCGCACCGTCATCGTGGTCACGCACTCGCTGACCTACCTGAGCATGTGCGACCAGGTGCTGCTGCTGGCCCCCGGCGGCAAGACCGCCTACGCCGGCCGACCCGACCGCATCGAAGCGGCGATGGGCACCACCGACTGGGCCGACATCTTTGCCTGGGTATCGGCTAAACCCGACGACGCCCACGCGGTGTTCCTGCACAACAACCCTGCGGCCGCGCAACCGGCGGCCGCGGCGGCACCGGCGGGGCCGCTCGGCGAACCGGCCCGCACCAGTACCGGCCGCCAAGTGCTGACCCTGATGGGACGCCAAGTCAGGCTCATCCTCGCCGACCGCGGCTACGCGGTGTTCCTGGCCCTGCTGCCTCTGGTGATGGGTGCGCTGTGCCTGGTGGTCCCTGGCAAAAACGGGCTCGGGGTGACCAAGGCCAACGGACCCTCGCCGAGTGAGCCTGCCCAGCTGCTCAGTGTGCTCATCATCGCTGCGGTGTTCATGGGCACCGCCCTGACCATCCGCGACCTGGTGGGCGAACGCAGCATCTTCCGCCGAGAACAGTCCGTCGGCCTGTCTGCGGGGGCCTACCTCACCGCAAAGGTCGTGGTCTACAGCATCGCTGCGGCTGCGCAGACCGCCATCGTCGTCGCTCTGGTGGTCGCACTCAAAGGCGGCCCGGCACGCGGCGCGCTGGCTTTCGGCAGCCCGGTCGCGGACCTGTACGCGGCGCTGGCGCTGACCGCTGTGGTGTCGGCGATCGTCGGCCTGCTGCTGTCCGCGCTGGCCAAATCCGGCGACTGGATCATGCCGATGCTGGTGGTGATGATCATGAGCGCGATCGTGTTCTCCGGCGGCCTCATCCCGGTCAGCGGCCGCGCCGGGCTCAACCAACTGTCGTTCCTGCTGCCGGCCCGCTGGGGCTTCGCTGCCTCTGCCTCCACGGTCGACCTGATGACCGCCAACGCCCTCAACACGGTCGACGACCCTCTATGGCGCCACCAGCTCACGTGGTGGCTCACCGATATGGGCATCCTGCTCGCCCTCGGCATCGCCGCGACGATCGTCGTGGCGCGGTTGTTGCGACTACCGTCCACCGACGCCGCTGGCGGCGGCGGACGCACGACGATGTCCATCGTGGTGGTCATTGCGCTCCTGGGCGGGTTCGTCGCTGGTGCGTCGTACTTGACCCGCGGCAGTCACATCCGCGACCACGCCGCCACAGCGGACCTGCCCAACATGCCCAAACAGGGTCCGCCGCCAAGCCAAAAGCCAGTGGCCGCAAGCGATCTTCCCGGGCTGCTGCCCGACGCATCGTCGGTCGGCGCTGTCATGGGGTCGACTCTGACGGTCACCGGACCGAACCCGGCGACCACTCTGGCCGCCACCACCGTGGATCCGGCCAAATGCGCGGGTGTGCCCGCAGCCGGCACCGCACAGGTCTATGGGCCGACCAATCCGACTGGGATCGCCGGGGTGAGCTTCACTGGCAGCGACCCCAACGTGACCGTCACCGAATACGTGCTGGCGTACCCCGACGCCGACCACACCGCGTCAGTCCAGAGTGACCAGATCAACGCCTGGCATCCCTGCGCCCGCACCACCGCCAACCTGGCCGCCGACGGTCAACCGCCGGCCCCGGTGGCGATCGGCGAGGTCAGCTTGCCCAACGGCCATGCCGCGGCCGACCTGACCATTGGCACCAAAACCTGCCGACATGTGCTGGTCGCGGACTCCAACGTGCTCATCGACGTGCTGGTCTGCGGGCCCAACGCCGGAGCACATGCCGACGACTTGGCCGCGAAAATAACCGAGAAAATCCACTGACCCCGTGCGGGGACGCCAATTTCGAAATTGGCGTCGGAATGGTCACTGATTCGGATTTAGAGTAATGCCGGGGAGGTTCCCTGGGGGGCGCCGCAAAGTGTGTGCGGAGCGCTTCGGTTGACACAGAAAGTAGGAAACTGAATGAAGTTCCGTACGACTCTCGTGGTCGGTGCCGCGGTAGCGGGCATCGCGCTCAGCGGATGCTCCAGCGAGCCGAACGGCGGACCAGGCAAGGGTGCCGACGCTTCGCAGCTGGTGTCGCAGTCGGCCGCCGCGATGAAGGCCGTGACCGGCGCGCACATCGTGATCACCGCCGACGGCAAGGTGCCCAACGTCAAGATCACCAAGCTCGAGGCCGACGTCGCCGACAAGCCGGCGGTGGTCGCGACCGGTGAGGCCACCATGCAGGTCGGCAACGGGCAGACCCAGAGCGCCAAGCTGATCTACCTGGACGGGCACCTGTATTCCGACATCGGTGAGCCGGGCAAGTGGGTCGACTACGGCCGCGGCGACTCGATCTACAACCTCGGCGTGATTTTCGATCCGAGCCAAGGCCTGGCCAACGCCCTCTCGAAGGTCAAGGACGCCAAGGAAGCCGGGTCCGACACGATCAACGGAACCGATGCCACCAAGGTTACCGGCACCATTTCGTCCAATGACGTTGCGCAGCTTGCCGGGTCGCGCAAGGCCCCTGAGAAGGCACAGGACGTGCCGATCACCGTCTGGATCGACAAGAAGGATCCGCACAACCTGGTGCAGGCGCAGGTGGAGTCGCCGCTGGCGCAGGACGCCAAGCTCACCATGACGCTCTCAGAGTTCGGAAAGACAGTCACCGTCGAGAAGCCCCAGGTGACCAACCCCACCGACGACGGCAACTGACCCCACCGACCACTCAGGCGCCATGGCATGTCCATGCGCGCCGACTGAAAGGACTTTTCCTCCAATGAAATTCACCTTTTCCACCCGCCGCACCGCTGCAGCCGCCGTGGCCGTGATCGCCGCGTCCACGTTCAGTGTTATCGAGTCCGCACCCGCTGGGGCCGTCACCGGCTATGGCTCCATCGCGTACTCCTCCACGGGCGCCTCCGGCTGGGCCGTCGACTACCCCAGCCCGAAGGACGCCGCTCAGGCCGCAGAGAACCAATGCGGCTACAACGACTGCCAAGCGCTGACCACCTTCACCGGCTGCGGGGCTGTAGCCCGCAGCAATTCACAGTCGCTGGTGCATGGCGGACACGGCACCACCCTGGCGCGAGCCGAGGCAAGCGCTCTGCGGCAGCTCGGCGCGGCCGATGGCTATATCGATCAGTGGGCCTGCAACTAAATCGGTTGCAGCCCAACGCAATTGAGCAGCAGCGGCAACAGCTGCATTTTCTTGGCCGGTGGGTGCCGCGACGACGTGGTCACTGCGGCACCCACCGCCAAAACCATTAAACAGTTCGACATTCGGGGGTCGTCGTGGACGCATCCACACCAGCGCGGCGGGGACTGCGCACCATCGCCATCGCGGCCAGTGCAGTTCTCATGCTGTCGGCCTGCAACACCGCCACCGTCGTCACCGGACGCGGCGTGTCGCCGATCAACGACCCCACCCATGTCGCGGACCTGACCGCCGCCGACGGTCCAAGTGGCGTCAAAGATGGAGCTCCGGCGGCCACGGGAACCGTGCAGAACACCGACCACGGCGACATCGATAAGCTCGTCCTCCTGGCGATCAACGACCTCGCCGACTACTGGCAAACCACCTACCCCACAACGGATTTCAAAGGCAAGTTCAAACCAGTCCCCAACCTGGCATCCTACGATGCCCGCGACCCCAACAGTCCGGAACTGTGCGGCGAGAAGACCTACGAGTTGGTCAACGCCTTCTACTGCCCGCCAGATGACCTCATGGCCTGGGACCGCGGTGTGCTCGTCCCCGCCGGGCGCAAGTACTTCGGCGACATCTCCGTCGCCGGCTTGATCGCACACGAGTACGGCCACGCCATCCAGCGCATGGCCAAGATCGTCAACAAGAAAAGCCCCGTGGTCGTGCGCGAACAGCAGGCCGACTGCTTCGGCGGCGCGTACATCTACAACGTGGCCGCCGGCAATTCGAAACGCTTCCAGGTCAGCACCGGGGACGGACTCAATCATGTCCTGGCAGGCCTGATTACACTTCGTGACCCCAGTTACGGACCCGATGACGAGGAACTCTTGGAGGAGGGCCACGGCACCGCGCTGGACCGGGTCAGCGCCTTCCAGATCGGATTCACCCAGGGGCCAGCCGCATGCGGGAAGATCGATATGCGTGATGTCGAGCGCCGCCGCGAGGGACTACCGATGGAGCTCGACGAAGAACCCAACCGCGACAACCAGCGTCGCGGCACGGACGTTCCGCTCGACCAGGGTGTGTTCACGGTGCTGGTGGACACCCTCAATGCCGTGTTCGAGCCAAAGAACCCGCCGAAAGTCAGCTTCGATTCCGCCAGCTGCGCCGACGCCAAAGGCGGCTCCCCGGCGTCCTACTGCCCGGCCACCAACACCATCGTCCTCGATCTGCCGGAGCTGCAGAAGCTCGGCAAGCCAGCCGACGAAATCAAACAGAAGCTGCTTTTGCAGGGCGACAACACCGCCCTGAGTGTCGTGGCATCGCGGTACATGCTTGCGCTGCAACACGAAAAAGGTGTGCCGCTCACCGGCGGCCCAGCGGCGTTGCGCACGGCGTGCCTGACTGCCGTGGCCGAACGAAGCATGGTCAAGCCGGTGAAGACGCCCAGCGGACAGAACCTCACGCTGGCCGCCGGCGACCTGGACAAGGCCGTTGCCGGCCTGCTCACCAACGGTATCGTCGCGACCGACGTCAATGGTGATGGTGTCATCGCCGGCTTCACCCGCATCGCTGCGTTCCGCGCCGGGCTCATCGGGAACCACGACGACTGCTACGACCGCTTCGCCTGACCACCCGCTAGCCCGACTCTCGGGCCCGCTCCGTTGAAAGAGGGGCGTCGATGAAGGCGCGTGTCTATGACTACGTGGTGCTCACCGCCGATGTCCCCGGCAGTTCCGGGGACAGGATCATCCCGAAGGGCACGCGTGGCGCGGTCATCGACGCTTACGACCAACCCACAGAGCGATACACCGTCATCGTGAACATCACCGACGACCGATCATTGTCGGGATCGCGCGCCGCGCCAACGTGATACTGCGTCCCGATGAATTCGCCCTCGCGCCAACGGATTAGCAGGCCGAAGACCTCCCGGTCCGGTTCAGCGGTGGTAGCCCGCGCCGAAGTCAACCGACAGCGCCGCGGCCAGCTCCGCGATCCGGCGCCGGTACGTCGCGCCGAGCTGGTCGAAGACAATGCCGGCGCCAGCAGCGATGTGTCGGTCGTAGGGAAGATCGATCACACGCCCCGGCATGATGTGCCGCTCAAACTGGGCGATCAGATCTTTCATATCGACCCCCGGGCGACCTGGCGTCACGTGGTTGATCACCACACAGGCGCGGTGGGCCAGGTCCTGATAACCGTTGAGGCGCAACCAATCCAGCGTGGTCGCCGCTTGCCGGGCACCGTCGACCGATGCGGTGGCGACGACCACAACGTCCGAGACGGTGGACAGCACGCCGAGGGACGCTGAGTGAAACAGACCTAAGCCGCAATCGGCGAGCACCAGGTTGTAGAAAGGGCTCACGCGCTCGACGATGCCCGTCCAGTCGTCGGCGCTGAAATCACGCTTGGCGACACTGTATGGGTCCGATGCGATGACTTCGAGGTTGGCATCGGTCGTGCGCGTGTACGCGCGCAGCGCGTTGGAACTGTTGATGTTGTTGTCCGCCAACAGGTCTGCCGCGCTCACCTCGGACGGCAGTCCGGCCCGGTCGGCTAGGTTGCCGCAGTCCGGATCAGCGTCCACGGCGAGAATTCTGTCGCCACGAACGTCCGCAAGAAGCGATCCGAGGGCGACCGTTACCGAGGTCTTGCCGGCGCCCCCTTTGAGCCCGATGATCCCGATCTGGTAGGAGCCCACGACGTTGCTCCGGATGCGGCTGAACAGGTCGCGCTCATAGATTTCGTCGCGGGAGGGACCGAGGTTGATGCGGGTCGTGGCGTACACGGCGCGGCGCCAGCCGCGCCGGGGTACCGGCTTGTGCAGGCCCCGGGCTGCCACCGTCGACACGGATTCGGTCGCGGTGGGCAGGCCGAGCTCGGCGGCCGCCTCGGGCGCCATCTGCAGACCAGGCAGCACCCGATCCTGCCCATAGAAGGGGTTGCTGGCAGGCTCCGGATAGCCGGCGCCAGCAGGTCCCGACGGGTGCGCCGGCACCGGCGGGAGCTGAGGGAAAACCTGGGTCCGCTCCAGCTCCTGGGCGGGCCCGCCAACAGTGGCCGGCACCCGTCCACGGGTGGCAATAGGGTCAACGCCGGCAGGATTTTCGCCGTAAAACTGCTGCTCAAATTGGTTATTCATAAAATACCTCTCAACGTGTGCATCCCCGTGCACACCAAAATGTTTCGCATCGACCCTACGTCGGGACGCGTGCTACCGCCCTGGCACGACGCTTCAATCGAAAGTCAACGGCGAGTGGATCGTTAGCTGGCGGCTGGTGCCCGCGGGCTGCGTGAACGGCCGGTTCGTGGCCGAGCGTGGTGCGTCGTAGGGTTGGGCGGATGGGGCTCGGGGGGACGCGACGTCGATGACTGCGCTGCTGCTGTCGTTGGCGGGCCTGGCGCTCCTGGATTCGGTCAACGTGTTGAACATCGGCGTCGTCTCGGCAGTGATCTACGGCAGCCGGTTGAATCGTCAGTCGGCGCTGCCCGGTGGGGTGAGCTTCATCGTCGGGCTCCTGGCCGTGACGACCCTCTTTGGCCTGGGCGTCGTGCTCGGCCTGGGGCTACTTGCTGAACTGACCACGTTTCACCTGACGCCCACGGTCCGGTTGTGGGGCGAGCTCGCGCTTGGACTGGTGCTGATCGTGGTGGCCTTCGTCCCGTTGACGGCGCACACCACGGCTCCAGGATGGGCGCTGGCGGCGATGCGCGAGCGTCCATGGCTGCTCGGATTCTTGGGCGCCGCAATCGGTCTCGGGCAGGCACCCACAGCGGTTCCCTATTTGGCGGGGCTGGCGATGATCTCGGCGATGCACCCACTGCCGCCGGCGTGGCCGGTCATCGTGGTGGTGTATTCGGCGCTCACGGTGCTGCCGTGCGTGGTGTTGCTCGGGCTGTCAACTCGTGCGAGCAGGCACGCCGATCGACTCCAGCGCTGGCTCGTACGTGGCCTCACGCGGTACGGGCCGCTCGGGGTTCGCCTGCTGTTTCTGGTCGCCGGTGTCGCGATGGTCGCTGATGCGCTTGTTCACGCGCGCCGATGGTGGTGACGCTCGGGCCCGTGACGCCCTGGTCGTACCGTGTACTTGCTTAGGCGCACACCGACATTCGGATTGCCAGTCCGTTGTACATGGCCTCCACGCACGTGAGCAGGGCACGCGCTTCACCGATGTTCTCGTCGACGGCCAATGCGGCGAACTCGACACGCAGCTCCCCCAGGCGCTGCAGGAGCTGCAGCATCGTGCGGGCGGCGAGAGGCTGCCCCGGCGCCGGCACCATCATCACATCCTTGATCACGTCTCGTAGCTGCGCGGCGGCACGCTCGTAGCGGGTCAACTCGGGCTCCTCCGCCTGCGTTGCTGTGTCGCCCGGGGGGCCGGCCGCCGGCGAGCTGGCGGCGGCGGGGGCGGTGATGTCCTCAGCATGGACATAGCGGAATGTGATGGCGATGCCTTTGGGGTTGGCCAGGTGCACCGTCATCCCGTCGGCGATGGGCGTGGAGTGCCGGACCCGGACGCCGTCGACGTAGATACCGTTGCGGCTCTCGTAGTCGACCAGGCACCACTGTTTCTTCCCGGGCATCAGACGGGCGTGCACCCGAGATACCGCGAAGTGCTCGACGGACAGATCGAATGGTGGCCGGTCGCGGCCGATGATGAACGAGCCATCGGCCGCATGTCGGATTGACGTGTGGCCGTCGTAGGTCACTATCAGGTCGGGTCCGCTCGTGGCCGCACTACTGTCCCCCATGGCCAGGCCCCCCTTTCGTATTGCGGTGGTGCCTCAGATAAACCATAGCGTTACATCGGATATTAGGCCAGCAATCGCCGCCTTATCGCGTCATATCGCGCATCGCCGCTTGCCCTCTTGTCGGTCGGCCGTTCCGCAATCGACCTCTTTCGCCTATATAAGCGCAGGTGGGGAGATACTTCCGGCGGCTGCGTGCGTTTGGATTGCCGCTCCACTTGCATCCGTAGCGATGCTACGGTTAGAGTGTGTCAACGCTACGGTTACTACTTCCGAGAGAGGCCATCCCATGACCACCACCGCCAAGACCATCCGGACTATTACTCACACCCCGGCCAACGGCCGTGGCACCGTGGTCCGCCTCGCCACCGCAGCCGTTTTGGCCAGCATGGCCGTCGCGGCGGCAGGTGGGACCGCCGCCGCCGCTCCGTCCGCCCCGCTGCCGACCTTCACCGGCTACGGCAACGGCGACTCCACCACCGGCGACCGTCACAACAACGGTGGCGACACCACCGATTCACCGCTGCTGTCGCCTAAGCAGGTCGCCGCGGCACTTGGAACCGGCACCTTCAAAGAAGACTGGTCGTCGGCCAAGCTTCGTGACAACTACGCCAACGTCTCGCCGTCGTCCTGCATCGCCACCTACGCGCCGGCCATGGCCGACGCGTACGGCGCCGCCCCCGAGGGCGTGGCCCAGAACATCCTCGTAGACACCGGCAACGACGATGTCCGCATCACCCAGGCCGTCGTGGCCTTGGCCAGCAAGTCCGATGTCGCCGCCCAGATGAAGGCCACCGTCAAGCAGTTCAAGGCGTGCGCGGGCACCACCATCGCCTTCCGCGAAGAAGGGTCCAGCCCGATCAAGATGACCAACGGCGACCCTGAGATCAACGACGACAAGACGGTGCTGTCGCTCTTGCAGCATGACACCAAGGGCCCGCAGACCTGCGAGCGCGCGGTGGCCGGCTACCGCAACGCGATCATCGACGTCCTGGTCTGCGGCTCCGGGTCGACCCACGGGCAGGGCGTCGCCTTGGCCCAGGCGCTCACCGACAAGGTCTCCAGCCAGAAGGCCTAAGGCCAAGCCCCGCTCCCCCCGTCGGTGGTCACACCCGGCGGGGGGACGCACAATCCTGCATCATTTCCCGACCGACGTAAGGCAAGCTAAAGCCATGAGCTACGACCGCAACAGCGACGCAGAAGAAACGTCCGCGTGGCCCGGCACTCAGCCACCGTTTTCTGCCCCGGTACCACCTGCTGTCCCGCAGACCGGCGCACAGGCACAGCCCTGGCAGCAGCCCGCCCCCCAACCGAGCTCCAGCGGGTGGGTTCCCCCCACCCCGCCGGGGCAGGCGCCGGGCGCCCCGTTCACCGGCTACGGTCAGCCGCAAACCCCCCAGATGCCCACCCCGGCAACCGAATCCGGCGGCTCCAAGAAGGGCATCCTTGCCGCGGTGGCCGTTGTTGTTGTCCTGGCTGTCGGTGGCGCCGGGTTCTACTTCTGGACACCCATCTCAGACAAACTGCTCGGGCAGTCCTCGACCACGAGCTCGGCCGCTCCCAGCGCCACCACACCGAGTTCGACTCCGCCGAGCACCACCAGCACACCTGCTCCCAGCCCTGCGACACCGGCACCCGGCGCCGCAGCCACGCCCGCACCCAGCGCCCCGCCGAAAGCCGCCGAGCCGGTGGACCCGGCCGACCTGCAGTCCTATCTGGCTACAGCGGACGCGCTCTCGACGCGATTCGGGGGCGCCGACATGCAGCCCGTGGGCTTGGGCAAGCAGCCCATGAGTGATATCGATGTCAGCCCGTTCAAATGCTCGGGTGCTGCCGTCCCCGGCGCCTCGCAGGCATGGAGTGGCAGCGGGTTCACCGGCTTCGTTCAACAGGTCGTCAACGACAGTGCCGGCGCACACAGATTCGTGCAGACGCTGGGCACATTCCGCACTCCAGAGGCCGCCAAGGCCTTCGTCGACAGCCAACTGAGCCAGTGGCAAGGCTGCGCCAACACCGATCTCACGATCACCCCCAACGGCGGCAAGAGTGACCACGCCACCTTGGGCGCCGTGGCCACCACCGACGGGGTGAACACCATCGTGCTTACCCCGCCCGCCCCGGGATCGCGCCAGTGTGAACGCGCCATGACCTCAAGCAGCAACGTCGTGATCGACGTGCGGGCCTGCGCCGTCAATGTCGGCACCACCGGATCGGCCATCGCCCGCGACATCAGCCAGAAAGTCGCCGGGCCACGCTAACCAGCAACGCGCACGCGAGCGGCCGCCTGCATATGCCACAGTTAGGGGCGACACGCCGGCGGCCGCTCACACGGCAACCACGCAGGGGGAACTCGGGCCTGGTCCGAGCACGAGGTAAGGGGACTGTGCGATGAGCGCACCAGAACTGGGAAGCAGCGGCGCGAATCCGGAGAATGGTCCGGCCGCGGGATTCGAATCAACAGGCCTGTGGCCGATCGACGACCCCGAGCAGACCACCCACATCCAACGCCCACCGGCCACCCTGTCAACGCCCGCATCACCGGCTCCAGCCGAGCCTTCCGCGCCAGCATCGGTCGCCACCCCACCGGCAGCCGCGACGCCGCCCGCCGCAGCGCCGGCAGCTGCCGACCCTGCACCACATGTGGACCCGGAGGCGACCTCGGTGGTGCACCGGCCCACCGGCAACTACACCCAGCCGTGGGAAGCCGCCGCACCATCTGCGACACCGCCGGCACCAGCACTCACCGCTGGGTTTGCGGGCTACCCGCCGCCCCACGAGTCCGCCGGCGGCTACCACCAGCCGTACGGCGGTTACCCGCAGGGCGCGGGATACCAGCCAGCACCCGGGTATCCCACAGGGCCCGGTGGCTACCCTGGCGGCTACGCACCCAACCCGGGCTACGCGCAACCGCAGCAATCGGCAGCGGCCGAACCTGCGCCGGGTGGCTTCGACTTCACTCCGGTAACCGCGACACGTTCCGGCCGCCGCCCCGTCTTGCTCATCGGCGCCGGCGTCGCGGTGATCGCCGTTGCCGCGGTCGGCATCACAGGCTTCTGGAAGCCCGGTTTTTTCGTCACGCGGCAGCTGAACGTGTCCAAGGTCCAAGAGGGCGTGCAGCACATCCTGACCGACCCGAACACCGGATACGGCCTCAGCGGCGTCACCGGGGTGGTGTGCAACGACGGGCACGATCCCTCGGGGGACCAGGGAACCAAGTTCCGCTGCTCCCTATCGGTAGGCGGTGCGCAGCACTCCGTAGAGGTGACCGTCGTCGACGATCACGGCACTTACCAGGTCGGCAAGGTCGGCTAGTCACACCCCGGATTGAAGAGCGCCGCGACCGACGTCACCGAATACGTCGTGGACCTCGGTGGCGCCCCCAACACGAGCAGGCCCGCCGTGTGCAGGCGGACAGCGTGGGTGACCGCGACCGCCCGCCCACGGTCGTGACGCAGGTCCAGGCCATCCCGGTCGACATCACGATCACCAGCGCGACAAAGAACCGACCCATCGCGTCCCGCGCGGACACGCCGGCTAGTCAGCCAAGCGCTCCAAAGCACGTTTGGCGTACTTGCGCACATCGGAGTTCGCATCGTCGACGTAAGGCGCGATCCGCTCACGCACGCCGCGGGCCTTCATCGCAATCAATGCCCGCAGCGCGAACCATGTCCATTCGGTGTCCAGCCAAGTCAAGACGATCTCTTGCGCCTCAGGGGTTTTCACCCGGCCCATGTATTCGATGAAATCTCCGCGCGCCACCTCCGGCGGCATCTCCACGAGCAGCGCCGCGATGGTCGGGAAGTCTTTGACGGTCGCGATGCGAGCGAGCGCGAACTGCGCGCAGTCTGCTGCCCGCCGGGGTATCGGTGGTCGGCGCCGGAGCTGAGCAGCCAACAGGTCGATGGAGTCCCTGTCGCCGCGGTTGGCGATGTCGTCGAGGCCGCGGATCAGGCCGATACGAACGGCGTTGCGGTGATCGGTTTCCGGACCGGGGATGCGTTCTTCTAGATGGGCGAGCCAGTCGAGGAAGATGGGGATTCCTTGCGGGACGAACCGGACATGGTCGGCGAGCTGGTTGACCGTGTAGCACGGCACACCCGCGGCGGCGAGCTCCTCCATAATCCGGCGGTCAAACCCTCTCTCGCCGTGGTGATACCAAGCCGGTAGCTTGTTCATCCAGTCATCGCCTTCGGGCATGCCCTGGTAGGTCACAGGCGGCCAGGTACCGTCGGGCAGCTTCTTTGGTGTCGATGGACGCCGCTTCGATGGCGCTCGGCGCACCGCCCGGGCGACCGCGACGCGGTCGCGCGGTAGGTCGGTGCTGGTGGCCTCGATCGCGGCTACGGCCTGTCGCAGTGCGGTGATCACATCGTTCCGCACCGGCTCGCGCTGGACCCCCGAGGAATGTGGCGTACCGTCGCACTCGGTCATACTGCGAGCACCCGCATGTCAGGCGCCAGCAGGTCGCTCACCTGCGACCAGGGCACGGTGATCACCGGCAAGCCGTGGCCGAATTGACCGTCCTCGAAATGGATTTCGATTCCTACGGCTGTCGGAATCCAGCTGTGGAAGTTCTTCTCGACGGGAGCGTTGCCTGGCTCATCGCTCATCGGCCGCCCATACACGGTGGGCCAGATTTTCTGGGTCTGCTCGGAGAGGCGGCGGAGCCCGGCGTGGGTATCGACGAACAGGTCGTCGAGGGTAATCGGTGTGGCGGTGCGGGTGTCGATCACGATGGTGGTGACGTAGTCCAGCGGATGAGCTGCGCCCTGGTGGTAGTAGGCGCCATGGAGTACTTGCGCGACCGCTGTGGGCCGAAAGCTCACGGTCGGGGTGGAATCAAACGTCGCGTGGTCACGATCGACGTCGTCGCTGTCGAGCAGGCTTCCCATAGTTCTGCCGGATGCCACGCTGGCATTGTTGAATGCTGTTGCCACAGCGTCATTTCCGCCCGAGAGCTGCGCGACGTTGACGTGCCATCGGGCACCGAGATCGATCCCTGTGGTCGAGACGTCGTATGTCGCGCCGTAGCTGGTGCCGGTATCAGCTAGGGCGATGCCGGCGGCGACCAACGCCGCAGCGAGCAGGGCCGCGACCATCGCGGCCGCTCGGGTAATGGACATCGTCCTCGCTATCGCGCCGGAATCTTCTGAGTAATCAGTGCGAGCACCGTCTGGGCAATCCGCGGGTCTGTCGACATGTGCGGTGCACCGACTTCGACCAGCACCTGTGCGCGTAGCGCATACACGCTGACGCTACCTGGTCCGTTGACGGTCTCGGGGTACCGCGCCATCAGCGTCACCGCGTCTGGTTCGGTCAGGGTGTCGCCGGCGTCAAGCACACCGGGCGACGGGTGAAGGTGACATTGCTGCGCGGCAGTAGTGAGCGCCTCGAAGACCCGGCGGGCGGTATCGGCGTCGGGATACACGGCGATGTGTTGCGACACACCGACATTGCTTGATCCGCTGTAGCGGGTGGAGGCAAAGTTCACCCAAGAGCTGCCGAACGCCTCGTCCTCGTTGGCAAAGTGTCGGCACGGTGCCGACAGTTCAGGGTCCCTGCTGTGGTCGACCCACGGGCTGGTGCGGTCCTCGAGGGGGTTTGCGTGCAACGTGGGTCCGCCGCCATCACTGACGATGGACTGCACCTGCGCCAACGGCAATAGCGTGTCGCGGCTGTGTGGGACTCGCGCCGGGGACGCTGCCGCCGCGGGGACAGTGACGAGCCAGATCGTAGCCCCCGCAGCGGCCGCGGCGCGACGTTGCCACCGTCGTGGGCGGCCGTTTGACCTCATGCTGTCTGTTACCCCTTTCTCAGACACGTTGGGCGGCAGACGATATCGCATCGCGCGAACCGGGTGCGCTCACTTATCTGCGATTGCCCCGGCCGACTCGCGTCCGGGTTCACCACGAACTGGGCGGAGACGGACCCGGCCCGCCTCATGGCTCACGCGACGGGGATCCGCTCGAACGTCAGTCGCTCCAAGGCCACACCGTTAACGAGCTCGCCGCGATCGGCCGGATGTTGGAAGTAGAAGCGGCACAGCCAGTACAGACCGGCCCCACCGGGGACCCAGGTGTTGGCGCTCGCGATGACCTGCCGGGTACCGTCGCTGCATTCGAAAACGATGGGGCGCGTGCCTTTTCCACGTTTGGTCAGCGGAATGCTAGTGATGTCGACGATGTCATCCCAGACGATGGTGAAGGTCCGATCCCCGGGGAGCGAGTAGGCGATGCCTTCCGGCGCGAGGATCAGGGTGGGCCTGCCCTTGATGATGTTCCGCAGCATGAATGCCGCACCGATGACGCTGATGATGACCAGGACGATGAGGCGGCCGGCGTCCCGGCTGCTCGCGGTTGGCAGGTCGTCATGCACCTGCGACCCGAACAACAGGTACAGGCCTCCACTGAGGGCCAGCGCCACGCACATCACGAGCGCCCAGGGCTGGGCCGGAACAGCATCGAGCGTGGTGCCCGACTCGTCGTAACTGCCACGCAGCTTGTTTGCCGCGGTGAACAGGACAATCAACCCGATGGTCATGATGCCGAAAGCCACCGCCGCACACAGTGCGATGAGTGTTGCCAACCAATGCGACTCGCCTGCTGCATTGATCGCGGTACACCCGAAGTACGCGAACAACGAACCGATCACGGCAGTGCCGATCGAGAACAGCACACTCCGGTTCTTCCAGCCTTCGGGCTTCGGTAGCGCGCTCATAGCTGCACCCGGATGTGGTTGTCCACCATGGCATTTCTCCCCCGATACTGGCCCCCTGCGTGGCCTCCTCATCGATTGTCCCGCGAGTTCAGGACACTGCCCGACACCAATTCTCAAGGCCTGTGAGAGCACCAGATTCCGGCTAGCCTGTTCCCGCCGCGGCGGTGCGACACCGAGAGCGAACCGCTGCTCACCAAACATGTGGGTGGGCGGCAAGTCGCTTCTGACTCAAAGCGATTCGCATTAGCCCTTGTGCGGACGTCCGCCGGGCAGCGTGCGAAATGGCATGAGTCCGGATTAACCGAATGGGCAGGGCAGCCCGCTGCCCTCGACGCCGCGCGGTAGACAGGTCACTGGGGTATGCTCGCGGCGGCTCGGCGCGCGGTGTGTGGCTCGACATGCGTTTGCCGTCGTCTTGAGGCATACGAGGCGACTGGCTTAGCGTTCGTTTACTGCCCACCCTGCGGGCACGCTGCGTCTCCCGGGACGCGGTGCCGGGTCCGGTAGCTCGCCACTGAGCGGGCGCCGATGGTGGCTCCTGCTGTCTGATTAGCTTGTTCCCTGTCGGGCTTCGGTCCGATTAAGTCCCCATGGTGTCGACAGCAGGGAGCCAGCGTCCGTTGACTGGAACGACACTGATTGGGGCGACATGACCGGCCTCGGGTGAACCGCCCCAGGTTTGATGCCGCTGCTGTTTGAGTCCGGAAGGATGAACAGCATGCCCAAGAAGATCGATCCTGCGTTGCGTGACCGTGCGGTGCGGTTGGTGACCGAACATCAGCAGGAGTACTCGTCGTTGACCGCGGCCTCCGAGGCGGTCGCGCGTCAACTCGGCGTGGGCAAGGAATCGGTGCGTCGTTGGGTGGTCCAAGCCCAGATTGATGGCGGACAACGCCCGGGTGTAACCAGCGAAGAAAACGACGAAATCAAACGCCTGAAGGCTGAAAACCGAAGGCTCCGTGAGGATGTCGCGATTCTGACAGCAGCAACAACTTTCTTCGCGGGGGAACTGTGCGCCACGAGGCGCTGGGTATATCGAGAGGCGGTGAGAGACCGTCTCCTTTGGGTCGTCGCAGCGGCCTGAGGAAGCATCGGGGCAGCCGATCGCCGGGAACGACGGTGAGCGGTGGCAAGCGGCCCCGAGAAGGCGAGCCGTGCCGGTACTGCCAGACGGTGCGGGCTTGTCGAGCAAGGTCAGAAGGTGCAGCGCAAGCGAACCAGTGTCAGACGCTCCGTAACCGCGAAGCCGGCTCCAACCTGGTGGATATGGGCCGGTATGCAGTGCACGAACCCGAGCGGGTGGGGTTTGACTCCGAAGCCGTTTAGTTCCAGCGGTGGGGAGGCCACGGTGAAGGCCTGCGGCGTAACCATGGCGATGCTGCCGGAGTAGAGCTGGGCGCCTCCCTGACCAATCGATGACCTGGTGAACGTGGGAACCACCTTGCGGGACCGTTCATTTCGTTTCCGGTAGCCAGCCGGGGCGGGTGTGACGACTCGGGTTCGGAGTCAAGGAACCGCATTCGGGTGGGGCGGAGGCTTCGTAGTAGTCGCGGGCGGTGACGTGCCCGCCGTGGAGACCGAGAAAGGCGGTCACAGGGCGAAGGGGGCCAGCAAGACATGCAGTGCGGAAATTGGAAGATCAGGAGATGACGTTATGTCGCCGGTGAATACCGACGAGCTGGAGTTGGCGCTGATGCTGGCGCGGCAACGGGTACTGAAGATCCAGACCAAGCTGCACCGTTGGGCACGCGATGATCCTCATCGCCGGTTCGACGATCTGTTCAACCTCGTCACTGATCCCGCGTTCATGTTGGTGGCGTGGGATCGGGTCAGCGGGAACAAGGGTGCCGCCACGGCCGGGGTCGATCGACGCACCGCGTCGTCCATCACGGCTGGGCAGGGTATCGAGGCGTTCCTCGATGAACTGCGGTCGCAGGTAAGGGACCGCAGTTTCCGCCCGTTGCCGGTGCGCGAGCGGATGATCCCCAAGACCGGTGGTGCGTTGCGCCGCTTGGGGATTCCGACCGTGACCGATCGGGTGGTCCAGGCATCGTTGAAGTTGGTGTTGGAGCCGATCTTCGAGGCGGATTTCCTGCCGTGTTCCTACGGTTTCCGTCCGAAGCGCCGCGCTCATGATGCGGTGGCCGAAGTGCGTTACCTCGCAACACGTCCCCGGTGTTACGACTGGGTTGTTGAGGGAGACATCAAGGCCTGTTTCGATGAGATCGACCACACGGCCCTGATGGGCCGGGTGCGTCGACGCGTCGGGGACAACCGTGTCCTGGGATTGGTGAAGGCGTTCCTCAAGGCGGGCATCTTCACCGAGGACGGCCTGCTGGCGGACAGCACCGCCGGAACCCCGCAGGGTGGGATTCTTTCGCCGTTGTTGGCCAATGTGGCGTTGTCGGTGCTCGACGAACACATCGCCGGGTTGCCGGGTGGTCCGGCCACCGGCTCGGTGGAGCGTGCTCGACGACTTCGTCACGGGCAGCCGAACTTTCGGCTGGTCCGCTACGCCGACGACTGGTGTCTGATGGTGCGGGGCACCAGAGCCCAGGCCGAAGCACTACGGGAGGACATCGCCGCCGTGTTAGCGACGATGGGGTTGCGTCTGTCGCCGGATAAGACCCTGATCACCCACATCGACGAGGGGCTGGACTTTCTCGGGTGGCACATCCAGCGTCGCCGCAAACGAGGCACCAGCTGCAGCTACGTCTACGTTCATCCGTCCACGAAGTCCGTGTTGGCGGTCAAACGGAAGATCAAGACGCTGCGCCGAACAGTCGAACCCAGCCAGCCGCTCGATGACCTGCTGCGCCGGATCAACTCGACGCTGCAGGGCTGGGCGGGATATTTCCGGGCCGGGGTGTCCTCGGCGACCTTCTCCTACCTGAGCCACTACACGTGGCAGACGGTGTGGCGTTGGCTGCGCCGAAAACACCGCAAATCGACCTGGAAACAGTTGCGCCGCCGCTACTGCGGCGGCGGCTGGTGGCCAACCACCGAGGACCGGATGCTGATCGATCTGGAGAAGATCGGCACCACCCGCTACCGCTACCGCGGCGCGGTCATCCCCTCGCCCTGGCCGACCCCCGAGGAGGACACCACAGCAGCCTGACCGGGTCTTGTGGAGAGCCCGGTGCATTGAAAGGTGCACGCCGGGTTCGGGAAGCGGCCCGGGAAAACGGAACAGCCCCAACGGTTGTCACCGCGTCCCGGGCCGACTTTCACCGACCCCCGCAACCGTTGATCGCCGCGTTCATCGACGATCAACGCGCCGCCGGGCACGCGGTCGAGTCGATCTGCCGGGTCCTGCACGAGCAGGGCTGCCAGATCGCCGCGCGCACCTACCGGTCCTGGAAGCAACCGGGCCGTATCGTAGCGGCCCGCACCATCACCGACGCCCAGGTCATCGACGCTATCCACGAGGTCGCCTGGTCGACTAACGCGGCCGGGCAGAAGGTCCTGGCGCCCGAGGGGCTCTACGGGCGGCGCAAAATGACCGCCCTCATCCGCCGTACCGCCGTGGCGGACGCATCCGCCGGGTCAGTGGACCGCGCCATGCGCACATTGGGTTTACAGGGCATCCGCCGGTCCAAGAAGGTGCGAACCACCATCGCGGACGCCGGCGGCTCTCGGGCACCGGATCTGCTCAACCGCAACTTCTGTGCCGATGCCCCGAACCGGGTGTGGGTCACCGACTTCACCTACGTGCGCAGCTGGGCCGGATTCGTCTACGTGGCGTTCATCGTGGACGTGTTCGCCCAGCGGATCGTGGCCTGGCACGCCTCCACGTCCAAGGCCACAGATCTGGTCATGACCCCATTACGCATGGCGGTATGGCAACGCGACCACGAAGGCCACCCCACCACGGCCGGCGCACTGATCCATCACAGCGACGCGGGCAGCCAGTACACCTCAATCAAATTCACCGAACACCTTGAACTGGAAGGGATTTCACCATCAATCGGCAGCGCGGGAGACGCCTATGACAATGCGTTGATGGAAACCATCAACGGCCTGTACAAGACCGAATGCATCCGCACTACCGTGTTCCAGCCGGGCCCGTTCCGCACCGTCGCCGACGTCGAGTACGCGACAGCGGCCTGGGTCGAGTGGTACAACAACCGGCGGCTGCACTCAACCCTGGGCATGGTCACCCCAGTCGAGTACGAGCAAGCCCACTACGACGCCCTCAACCGAGAGCGTCAACCCGTATAGCAGCGGCAGAGAACCTGGGGCGGTTCAGGGACCATCCAGGCCGCTCCGTCGGTGGTCATCGGCGTTGATGCGCACAAACGCACCCATACATTGGTGGCTGTCAATCAACTGGGCCACAAACTGGGCGAGTCGACTGTTGAGGCAACTGACTCGGGGCATGAAAGAGCGTTGCGTTGGGCGCAGACCACGTTCGGTCCCGGTCCCGCTCTCTGGGCAATCGAGGACGTACGCATGGTGTCGGGGCGCCTCGAGCGCTTCCTGATCGACGCGGGCCTGACCGTGGTGCGGGTGCCGACGCAGACGATGGCGAGAACCCGTGCCTCAGCCCGCGCCCCCGGCAAATCGGATCCGATTGACGCCGAGGCCGTAGCGCACGCCGCGCTCCGTTACCCCGAGTTGCCCCGGGCCTGTCACGAACCGGTCTCCTACGAGATGAAGCTGCTGATCGATCACCGCGCCACGTTGATCAAACAACGCACTGCCACGATCAACCGTCTGCGGTGGCGGGTCCACCAACTCGACCCTGAGTACGACTGTGGGCCCAACCTCAAAGCCGATATCCACCGAGAGCGACTCCGCGACTGGCTGAGCGAGACCCAGTCGGGTGTGCTGGCAGAGATCGCCGCCACCGATGTCGACGAGCTCTCCAGACTGAATCAGTTGATACGGCCACTCGAACGTGACATCGAGATACGCATAGCGGAGGTCGCACCGAATCTGCTTGCGGTGCAAGGCTGCGGGAGCTTCGGCGCCGCCCGGATTGTCGCAGAGACAGCGAATGTGACCCGCTTCCGCACCGAAGCCCAGTTCGCCATGCACGTGGGCGTGGCACCACTTCCCTATTGGTCATCCAACAACCCCCACGTCCACAGTGCGCGATACGGCAACCGGCAGCTGAACGCGGCGATCCATGTCATCGCCATGAGTCAGCTCCGCAGCGGCGGCATCGGGCGGCCCTACTACGACAAACACATCGCAGCCGGCGACAGCACCAAGAGTGCGCTACGCCGACTCAAACGGCGACTGGCGCGCGTGGTGTTCAACGCGATGCGCAAGGACTACGCACTGAGGACCGGCGCAGAGCCCGGGCCGGCCGTGGGCGCGCCGTGAAGTAGTTTTCTAGTAACTTTCGAGTACACCTGGACAGTGAGCCATCAGTGCAGCTAGGACGGCATTTCTCCCGACGGATGGAGGCCGAATCCGGTTTATAGCTGATTTAGAGTAGGCCCACATCCAGCCATTTGGCGGCGGTGCAGCAAGCGACCGTTCCTAATGCGGCGATGACCGATAACCCTCAACTTGGTTAACTGCGCACCTGGAACGTGCATCACGGCGACGACAAACCGAGGGCATCGACAGACTCAATCGCCTGGCGTGAATGCCACCGGTCACCCACCGTTCGACGAGCGTCGCCTGCGAAGCATGACAGCGACGACCGGGATGGCAACCGTCATCGCGCCTATGACAGAAAAAAAGATGTACAGCCACGTGTTGTCGTGCGGGGCGCTGATCCACAGGACCGTATCGTCCGAAGAGCACGAAATACGCAGTGGGCCGCGGTCTGTCGGTAGGACCGCGACCGCCCAATACTTCGTAGCGTTTCGACGCGACCCGAGCGATTCCCGGCGGTTTGCGCCTACGAAAGGCGCCAGCGTCAGGGACTGGCCACCGGATGTGGTGGCAGTGCAACGGATTTGCGGATCATCGTTGTGGACGTAAACGACATCGCGGCCCCGCCCCGGTTCGACAACATCACCGCGCCCAATCAATGTGCTCGAAGTCATGGGTGGCCATCGAACCCAATGGCACTACGACCGCGAACAGAAAGACGACGAACGCCCCAAACCACAGGCGCTGGCTGCGGGTCCACGTGGCCCAAATCGGCGCTCGACCCTCAGGGGCCGCCGACCTATGGCCGTCTGCATCATCATCATCCGCCATCGACGAGCTTGTATCCCTCAACCGGACGGCGCGCGACGCCGAGCCCGATATCGCTAGTCAGGTAACAGTTTTCACGCATGTCAGCGTCAGCTGTAGTTGGCCAATTCGGGGATTAACTTGCGATCAAGGTATTGAATCGCTAGGTATCCGCCCGGGTCGGCCAGCGCCGCAACTGTGCCCGGGTCGTCGACCACGATCAGGCCCGGGTTGGCGGTCAACGCCCCCGGCAGGCCCGACTGCCCGCCACCGCCGGCGGCCTTGTCGGTGCGCACCACGATCACGAGGTTGGTCTGGACCAGGTACAGCTTGGCCTGATCGGCCAGCACCCGCGTCGGCCCCTTGTCGTCGGGTTGGCGCACCAGCTTGTTGTCGTAGTTCAAGCCCAAACCGGCCAGGAAATCCGCGGCGAAAGATGGCGTCAGCGTCTGGGTGACACCGTCGTCGGAGTAGTTCAGCACCGAGACGGTTTTGCCGACCAGCTTGGCGTTCTGATTCCTCAGGTCAGTCTGCTGGGCCCCAACCTGGGTGATCAGCGCGGTGGCGTCGTGGTCGCGGCCGACGATCTTGCCGATCCACTGCAGCTGGGTCTGCCAGTTCCATACCGCGCTGGTATCCGAAGGGCGGGTGATCGTCGGGGCAATGGCTGTGAGCCGCTGGTAGGTCGCGTCGTCGATGTCGCCGGTGGCGATGATGACATCGGGGTGCGCGCCCTTAATCGTGTTGGTGTCAACGAAATTCATGATCGCCGGCTTGCCAGTGATCTTGTCCTGCATCCACGACGGAGGATCGGCTTTCACCCCGCCGATCGCCACCGGCTGGACCCCCAGCGACAGGACGGCATCAGCATCACCCGGGCCGATCGCCGCGATCGCCGTCGGGGCCTCCTTGATCTCGGTGCTGCCGTGCACGTGGTTGAACGTCTGGGCCGTGTAGGGCGCCTTTGTAGGCCCGGCGGCGTAGAACACCATTCCTACGCCTACCACCAGCGCGATCACCGCGAGCACCGCCCCGGCGATGATCAGCCGCTTCCTGCGCGCCGGAGCCGGGTCTGGGGCCGGCACACTCCCCTGCCCAGCGGGAGCGCCCGGGCCGTAGGGGCCGCCCGGTCCGGGGGGACCGACCAGTCCGCGTGGCTGGGTCGGCCCCTGCGAGATGTTGTATCCATCGGTCGGCGGGAACGGAAGGGGCCGCGGCCCGCTGGAATACGCCGGCGGAATCGGCCCGGAGGGCCCTCCCGGACCCGTCTGGGGTCGGGCCGACCACTCTTGGGTCGGCGTCGCTCGTGGGATGGCCATCGTGGGATCGTTGATCGCGGCCGCGGCCGCGGCCGCCAACTCTTTCGCCGACTGGTAGCGCTCGGCCGGATTCTTCGCCATCGCTTTGGCGATCACCGCGTCAATGGCACGGGGCAGCTCTGGCACCACATCCGTGGCGCGCGGCGGCGGGGCCTGCAGATGCGCCGCCATGATCGCCTGCACCCCGCCGGGCAGTCCGGCGAACGGGGACTTGCGGGTCAACAGGGTGTACAGCGAGCAACCCAAGGAGTAGATGTCCGACCGGTAGTCGACGGCTGCCCCGGCCAGGGTCTCTGGGGAGGCATAGGCCACCGACGCCATGAACGTGCCGTCGGTGGTCAATTGCACCGCGTCGTCGAGGGCCCGGGCGATACCGAAGTCGGCGAGGAACACCCGCTCCTCGTCGGGATCATGTTCATCGGGGGCGAGCAAGAAGTTGGCCGGCTTGATGTCGCGGTGCACGATGAGGCGCCGGTGCGCGTAGTCCAGGGCCTTGGCGACCTCGGTGATGATGTGGACGGCCCGGCCAGCGGTCATTCCACCCTTGGCGAGCACTTCGCCGGCGTCGGTACCGGCGACGAGCTGCATGGCGATCCACAGTTGGCCGCCTTCAGTCTTGCCCTGGGCGTACACGGCCACGATGTTGGCGTGGCTGAGCTGGGCGGCCACCGAGGCCTCGCGCTCGAAGCGAGCCTGGAAGGTGCCGTCACGAGACAGGCCGGCATCGAGAATCTTCAACGCATCGCTGCGCGGCAGCGTGGGGTTGGCGGCCTTGTACACGACGCCCATGCCGCCGTGACCGAGCACACCTTCGATCCGGTAGCCCGAGACCACATCACCTGGCTGGAACCCGCTGGAAGTCATTGCCGCCCTTTACTATTTCGCGACCAGCATGAGGTACTGGGCAGATATTTGTTGAATCGCATCCGCGCTCTGCTTGGCGAACACCGTGACCACGTACCGATCCGCGGTGGCCACGCACTCAAACCGATCCGAGAACTCGCCGGGATCTTTGATGGTGAAGCATTTGGCCCCCGGGAACCCCGGGACGGTTGGCTTCTGTTCGTTGCCGTCGGCGAAGTCTTTGGCGACCAGTTCGGCGAAACCCGTTGCCGCAGCAGCATCTTTTGCTTGATAGAAGATGCTCTTGCCCTGCACGATGCGGTCGATGCCGAACTTGGCGAACCGGTCAGTCGCACTCTGCGGCCCGGTGAGCGAATTGCCGGCGGAGAAATGCAGGAACGCCGCTGTGGTCCACACGCCGTCGTTGACCGTGGCGTCTTTTTTCGGCAGCGCCCGCGCCAGCAATCCGGTGGGGTCGGGGTTCATCGTCGGCCACTGGGCCGGGTCGGTGGGCTGGAATTGGTCGATCTTGGGGCCTTGCAGGTCCAGGGCCTTGCCGACGGTCGCGGCCGCCGCCTCGGCGGTGTCGTCGGTCTGGGTGAACACATCGAAAATGTACGGGCCGTGCGTGCTGAACGATTTCACCGATGGCCGCCCGCTGTCTAAGACCACCGCCGTGGCCGAGGCCTCCGGGTGGCCGGGAATCGCGATGGGGTGCGCCCCGGTGCTGCCCTCCGGTGGAACGCTCTTGGCCAGGTACGCCGCCAGTGCGGCGTTCGCTTGGTCAGGGCCCGGGAACCGCATCACGATCACATTGACTGCCATGTGCGGCCCGGGGGCATCTTTCGGGGTCCCGCGCGAGGTGGTGAAGCCGTTGAGGAATCCGTTGGCCTGCGCTATATCGGGCATGATCCCGCCGGGTACCTGAATGCCCAGCGCCTGCGGGGACAGGATCGCGCGGGTGCCCAGCTCGTCCGACTCGGTTGCGGTCGGATAAGCCTCCCACGGGTAGATGACGTACTCGGCCATCCTCTGCGCCTCGATCACGCGCGACAACGCCACGCTGGGAGCCAGCGCTTTTTTCACACCGGTGGGGTAGTTGCCGGTCTGCAGCAACGCCGGGGTGACATCTCCCGGTTTGAAGCCCGGATCGCGCGCGGCGGAGCCGTCCATCACCGTCGTGCATGCCGCCAGCAGAATCGCCGATGCCCCGACTGCGGTGGTGCGGGCCAGCAGTCGGCGATGAGTCAGTGGGGGTCTCATGCGGCCGCCAGAATCAGGTATTGCGCGGCGGCCTGCTGCTGGGCGTCTTTGAGTGTGTGGCCCCAGACCGAGAACATGTACCGCCCCACCGCCGCGACGCAACTGAACGATGTGTGTGCGTCGTCGTCGGGTTGGCAATGGCTCCCGGGAAAGTTCGGGATGGCATCGTCAGTGTTGGCACCGGGTCCTTGCATGGTCTTCACCTCGCTGTCCAGTAGCACCGCGGCACTGTCGGCGTCGCGAGTGCGATCCACCCAACCGGCGGTCTGCACCGCGACATCCAACCCGACGTCGCCCAGGACCTTGGCTCGCGCGACGGGGTTGTACTGGAAATGAAGTGCCCCGTGCACACCGTATGTGGCGTTGTTGACCAAGTTGGAGTTGTCCTTGTTCACCGGCAGCGCCAAGGCCAGCACCCCGCTGGGGTCTTTCGGCAGCGACGGGAACTGCGCCGGATCAACCGGCGTGTACATGTCGATGGCCGGCGCCTGCACATCCAAAGTCTTGCCGATCAGTGCGGCCCCGACCTCGGCAGGCCCCACCACTTCCGAGCGCTGGAACAGCACAAACGGCCCGTGCGCGGTGAATGATTGCACCGTCGTCCATGTCGCATGCAGATCTGGGTCATCCCAGGTGTAGAAGGTGCCGACCGCGTCGGCATGCCCGGGGATCGGCACGTCCGTGAGCGTCTTGGCGGGCAGGTCAGGCATGCTCGAGTTGGCGTGTCCCGCCTCGGCGACCACGGCGGCGGCCGCGGCCGGGTCGGGGTACCGCAGCACCACATTGGTCAACGTGCGCTGGCCTTTGACTTGGCGACCGGCGGCGAAACCGTTGATCAGCCCGTGCCGAGCGACTGCGGCGTTGACGTCCGAATTCGGCATAAACACTCTGGTGATATCGGCCGCCAGCATGGCCACCGCCGCCGGGTAGGCAGCGAAATGGATCGGAGTGATGAGGGCGGGGTCGACTTCCCAGGGGCCGGTGACGTAGTCGGCCAGGTGCTGGGCATCCAGCAGAGCACCGACGTCGGCCGCGCCGGCACGCCCCAGCGCCGGCCGAGGTTTGACCGGGTAGTTGCCCGCGTTGAGCAACGCCGGGTCGACCGCGCTCGGTGAGAACCCAGGATCACGTACCGCGGCGCCGCTCATCACTGTGGTGCATCCGGTGACGGTGAGCGCGATGGCACCGGCGAGCAGCCCCCATGCCCACCGGCAGCCGATGGTCATTTCGCGGTCAGCAGCAGGTACTGCGCGGCGGCCTGCTGCTGGGCGTCCTTGAGCGTGTTGGCGTCGATTTGGTAGGCGTACCGGTCCGCCGACGCCACGCACGTCACGCTCTTGCCGTCGGTGGCCTTCTGGCAATGGCTGCCCGGCAGGTTCGGCACCGTCTCGTTGACCGGTGCGTCGGCCTGCATCTTGGCGACCATGGCATTCACCAGGCCCGTCGCCGCGGCGGCATCCTTGGCCCGGTACACGAAGTCGCCCGCACTTACCCCGAGGTCCACCCCGGCATCGGCGTACGTCTTGGCCGCCGACACCGGGTCGCCGTCGAAATTGAGCAGCCCGTGCACATCCAAGGTCATGTTGCTGTTCGGCGTCCCTCGCCCCTTAGGCACCGGAATCGCCCGGGCCAGCAGGCCACTCGGGTCACGTGGGACCGACGCGAACTGTGCCGGGTCGACGAGGTTGTACTTGTCGATCGCCGGCCCCTGCAGATCGAGCGCCTTGGCCACCATCGCCGTCACGCCGTCAACCGGACCGATCAACTGCGCGCGCTGCATCAGCACGAACGGCCCGTGCGGGGTGAACGAATCCACCACCGTCCAGGTCTGGCCGATGTTCTTGTCCTCGAACATGTGCGTGGTGGCCACCGCTTCCGGATGACCCGGGATGACGATCGAGGTGGTCGGGATCGGCGGGGGCAGCGGGATCGGGTGCGCGATCTGGGCCTGGGCGATGCTGGTGGCCGCGGCGGACGCCGCTGCGGGGTCGGTGAACCGCAGCACGACGTTCATCAGCTGCTTCTGATTCTTGACCGCCCGGGCGGTGGCGAACCCGTTGACGTACCCGTCGAGGGCCATGGCCTGGTTCTGATCCGGGGAGAAGAACGTGGTCAGCGCCTTGGCCCCGCCAGGGAGGGCCAGCGAGCCCGGCCCGATGCCGAAGGCCAACGGCGCGGTCAGCGCCGGATCGACCTCCCATGGGCCGGTGACGTAGTTGGCGAGCCGCTGCGCCTCCAACAGGGCGCCGACCTCGGGCTTGCCCGCCTCTCCCAGCGCCTTGCGCGGTTCGATCGCGTAGTTGCCGTGATCGAGCTGCGAGGCGTCGACCGCGCCGGCAGCGGCGGACGTCGACGTCGGCTTCGTCGCCGTCCCGTCCATCGTCGAGCCACAGCCAGCGGTGACGGCCACGGCCAGCGCCGCGGCGATCGAACCCATCGTGAGGCCAGTCCCCCGTTTACGCATGAAATCCCTTTCCCCCTTGGAAGCCGTCCCGCGGGCTGCGCGGACGGGGCACTGCGAACTATTGCAGCGAAGCCAGAAAATTCTCCAGAACAGCGTTGTCGGCGGCGGGCACCTCGCCACCGGTCTCGAACGCCCGCACGCTCTCCGCAGGCACCCCCGCGAGCATTGCCGCGTCCTCAACGCTGAGCCGATCCCGGTCGCGCATGGCGAACAGGCGCTGACCCGACGTCGCCGCAGGCGATTCAGCCGCGGCCAGTATCACCGCGCGCAGCTCGTTGCGCACCTGCAGGAACACCGGGCGCAGCTCCGGAGCGGCAGAAGCGTTGTGCACCAACAACTCCAGCGATGACAGCTCGCCAATCAGCCGGGCCACCGCGGGCTGATAGGTGGGTTTCGATGCCGGCGGCAGTTCGGCGCGGTGGGCGCGGGCCTGCGCCAGCTGCTGACTAGCCCACTGGGCCAAGAATCCCGGAGCGATCGCCGATGCGCCGGTCTCCTCTCGCGCCGGCGGCGGCGACGGGGGCACCACCACCGTCTTTTCCGGGTCAGGCACAGCAGCAAGCACCGGTGCGCTCACCGCGGCGGTGGTCTGCCCGCCACTGGCGTACTCCCGGCGCAACTTCTCGATCGTGCCTTTCTTCCACTGCACGACCTGCTCGAGCTTTTCGCGGGTGGACTTGCGCGGCCACGAACGCCCTTTTTCAAAGCTGATCAGCGCGCCAGCGTTGATGACCCCGTCACTGGCCAGGGCACGTTGGGAAAGCCCCTTCTGTCGGCGCGCGGCGGCGAACTGAGCGCCGGCGTACACGACGCCGGCATCGCGGGGGCTGAAAGTGACCTGGATACCAGCGGCCGGATTACCCAGGTGAACGATGATTTCGTCATCCTCGGGAATCTCGAACTCGACGACCTTCTCCTGATTGATGAACGTGCCGTTCCTGCTGCCTGGGTCCGTCGCCACCCAGCGGCCGTTACGCAGCGACAACACCAGGTGCTGGCGCGAAATCCGGTAGTCCACAATGGGAATGTCGGCCGGAGGCGTGTCCGATGACGTTGCTGAGGCAGATGCAGGATCGACCCATCGACCGATCACGACGGGCGCCTGTTCAGGATCGATCGCATGCGCGACAGAGGATCCGATCAGCACCGTCAGCGTCGGCGCATCATCGTCGACCGGGCTTGAGCTGGTGAGTCCAGTGGCGGGTGACGACATACAAAAACAGTAGCATCGCTACAGCTAGGATGGCTGCACCTATTCCGTAGCGGGGGGTGCTTCACTTTCGAGTTTCCTCGTCGTTGGCCAAAGAGGTGTCGGTAACCTCTTGCCGGAACCACTAACGTGAGGCCTATGAGCGACAACAACATGGCCGCCGACCCCGACGAAACGTCCATGGTGACCCCGGCCCCGCACGCCGACCCCGACAAGACGTCCCTGGTGACCCCGTTCAGCACAGGCGCACCACAATCCGCAACACCGCAGGTCAACCCGCACGCGGCGCCGCCTCAGACCCCCCAGTGGCAGGCCCCCGCCCCGCCGAACCCTCAGCCCACGCCCGTCCCACCGCCCCCGCAGCCGACCTGGAACCCAGCGGCGCCGCAGTGGACACCGCCGCCGGCAGCCCCCGCCGCTCCGCCCGCACCGCCGACTGGTGCCGCCCCGCCGTACGGCGCCCCGCAGTATGGAGCACCCCAAAATCCCGGAGCGCAGCAGCAGTGGCCGGGTGCCCCCGGACCGCAGCAGCAGTGGCCGAGTGCCCCCGCACCGCAGCACCCTGCTGGCGGATTCGGTGGCCCCCCACCGCAGTCTGGCCCCCTATACCCATTGGGCCCTTACCCTGCCAATCCAGGCCCCGGCGCCACCCCGCAGAGCCCCGCCGAACTGGCCAGCAACCTCATCGGCAAAGGCAACACATTCCTGACCAGGCTGATGCAGCGCGGCATGCAGGGCGAATTGATCAAAGCGCCTTGGTTCCAGGCGTTCCGGCAGTCCCCCGACCAATTCATGCTGATCAGCTACATCGTCGTGGCGGTACTCGTGTTGCTGCTGTCTTACGGCGGCGGCCTGATCGGCAGTGTTCTGTCACTGGCGTTCTGGGCAGGATTGGCCTACACGTTCTTCGCTATCGGAACCCTCAAAGCTCACAAATGGGTGGCGAACGGTATCGGTTATGGCGGCGCGGCCATCGCGCTGGTGGGCACCATCGACCCGATCACGGCGTTGGTCGACTTCTCCGACTATGCCCCAACAAGCCTCGGGCTGCGCCTCGGGGTCAACATCGCCATCTCGGTCATCGTGGCCGCGGTGCTGGGCCTGGCCGGTTATCTGGTCAACAAAGAGATCAAGCGGTTGACCACCAACCCGTTCTGACCCTAAAACCGTTGCCGGCCAACGCTGTTGACCGCCATTCAAGACCGCGAACATGGCCGCGATTCGTCGCGGCCATGTTCGCGTTGCCATGCTGGGGGACCGTAGCGCAATGTGGTGCCTCCAAGGATTCGATCGCGCGACTGAAGCGCTCGTGCAGGAAATCGCCCTCGCTCGGGCCGATGCCAATATCATTCGACGCGAATTGAACATCGACGACGATCTGCCGGTCGAGCCATTCGACTTTGACGTGGCAACGATCGCGGCGGCGCGAAAGTTGGCGGCGTACGGGGACGAAGGTGTGGACGTCGACCCCCGTCTGTTGTATCAACTCGCCTTCTACGCCGATCCGCAGTAGCTGTGCTGGGCGTTTCTCAGCGGCACAAGTCAGTCGATAGCGCACTGCTAGCGTGATGTGATGGCATCCGCTCGAGCCGTTAGATGTATCGGAGCGCTGGCGGGCATCGGTCTGTTACAGGCGCCGCCAGCGGGCGCCCAACCGCAACAACCGGACTGGGACCGGTACACCGCGGTCAAGACATCGGACTACACCGTCGCGATTCCCACCAGCGGCTACAACGGAGCCGTCAGCAGCGTGCAGTTCAGCACACCTGCCGGCCAGAACTGCAGCGTGGTGATCAACATTCGCGGCGAGTGGGACACCGCGACCTGCACCGGCCTGATACCCGGCGGCAGCCACACCCGCGTCACCGCCAGCTACCTGGAGCCCGGCAAGTTCGACGACGCCGCCCCCAGCCCCGGACAAGCGAAACTGCTACCCGCCGGCAGCAAGATCATCTTCACCCGCGGGATATGGACAAGCACCTGCGCGGTCGACCAATCGATGACCGCCTGCATGGTCAACACCATCCCCGAGCCTGGCCAGACAACCCCCAACACCGCACACGGATTCGTTCTCGGCCCAAACAGCAGCTCAACGTTCTAGCCAGACCACACCATCACCCCCCCTTTGTCGAGATGCACCGAAGGTTGACAGGACACGCCTGGCTACTTTGACACGACTCGGGCGTGTCGCGGACCCTTGTCAATCTTGACTGAATGGCGACATCCGTTCCTGCCGTGCATATTTCGGGCTATGGCGGCTTCGTAAACCACCTTGTTAAACAATCCGCAGGGGTTGTCAATCTTCGCTGCATCTCGGCAGCAGCGGCACAGCGCTGCCTCGAAGCAGCGGCATTGGTGTTGTTGAACAGAAACTGTTGCGTTACTACGGCCAACTAGCGCGCTAACCGTAGCGGTGCTATGGTTAAACCATCGCGTCCGTACAGAGAGGCCTTTCATGACCCGCTCCATCGCGCAGCATCTCGCCACCAACCCCGGGATCGCGCAGCACCTCGCCGGCACCATCGGGGGCGGCGGCGCACCCGTACGCCTCTATCACAAGGTCCACCTGCTGCACCACGGCGTGCACGGCGGCTGGGTCACCGCGGTCATCGCCCTGCTGATCATCAGCCTTCCGTTCATCATTGCGCTGGCCGGAATCATCTACCGCCGCACTCAGCGGGGAACGGCACAGGCCTCGCCCGCCTACCGCCCGGTCAGCATCGCGCCCTGGCAGTCCGGCGCGACCACCGCGCCCGCCGCCGCGCCCTGGCAATCGGGCATGGTCAGTTCCGCCGCGCAGCCGTACAGCCCACTGACCCACACGCCAGTACCGACTGCACCCGCTACTCCCATGGTGTCGGCGTGGAGTACCCCGCACGCCAGCCAATGGGTGGCTCCAACTCCCCAGTGGACCAACCACCGCTAGTTCGGGTAGCTGCCAGCGTCGCGCACGTGCCGGATGCGCCGATCGGTCGGTCAGGTACGCGAGACCGCGTGCGTGGCAACGCTGTCGGATGCTGAGACGAGAGCGACCCGCCGCGGAGCGACGTCCATGTCGCACAGCTGATGCACAGGCGACACAGTTACCTCGGACTGGGTTGAGCGGCACCGATACGATGCAAAAAATGGGCTAAGGGGGCAGGCCAGATGAACATTCGGGTCGACACAGCCGCGCTGGCTGCAGCCGCAGGGGAACTGTCGGCAAGCAGCCAATCCCACGCCCCGCTGGTTGCACAACCTCCGGGCGTGGATGCGACGTCGGTCGCGGCCGTCGCCCAGATCAACGCCGGATCGGCTGCCTTGGCGGCACTGCTCGATCACGGCAGCGGCCTGCGTAGCGTGGGCGGCGTTGCCGTCGCCAACACCGCGGCGTTCCTGGGCGGTCAGGACGAAGCCAACGCCTCCGCGATCACTGCAGGAAGCTCCCCCGATTCCGCCAGCGGCCCCGCACCGCTTCCGATGCTCCCGACACCCCAAGTGCCCACCGTTCCTCCCCTCCCACCGACGGCGCCAGTAATGCCCGGTGAAGCGCACGCCCGGGCACTGTACGGCGGGCCGGGCACGCAGTCGCTATACGCCTTCGCCGATCACTGGTCGGGCATGAGCGGGCAGCTGCGCGAACTGTCGGCCACGATCGCAAGCGCAGCGCACGCGATCGACAACAGCTGGGAAGACGGCACCCAGCAGGCCGGCGCGAACACGCGCCGGCATGCGCAATGGGTGTCAGATATGGCCGACCACGCCGACGGCATGGCGCGCCATGCCCGAGACGTGGCCGCCGGCTTCGACGCCGCTAAAGCGAACACTCCCAGCCCCGACGAGTTCGCGCGCAGCCGCGAGAACCTGGCGGCTGCGATGCGGCGTTTCGCAGCGAGCCGTGGGGCGAATGCCGCCGAGGTCCAGCAATGGACGCAAGACCTGGCCACCAAACAGACACAAGCCACGTCATCCGCCATGGACTATCACGCTGGCGTGACAGCCTCGACCTGGCAGTCGACGAGCTCGACGTTCAAAACCGCCCCGGCGATCGCTACCGGGGGCGGCGGCCCTGATGACACAATCGTCGGCCCACATCAGGGGCCGCACGTGCAGTTGGTGGACAACGACAATGGCGTGAAATTCCCCGGCGACCCTGGTAAAGCTCCGCAAATCGGGCCATTTCCCGTCCCACCGGAAATCGCCAAGGCCGCTGAGAACATGCCATTGGTGCCGCCGGACAATCCGCTCAACAGAACGCTCCTACCCACGATGCCGTCGCCTTTCGCGATCCCCGACGGCACGCAGAAGTTCTACGACGAGCTCACCGCCATCATCAATCAGCACAGCACGGCAGACGAGGCGCTCGAGGAGGCGCGCAAGGCACGCCAGATCGCCGAGCAGGCGTTGAACCAAGGCTGCAGCACGCTGACGTGGACGGGGAACTCGTTGGCTTTTGTCGGGGCCACCGGGGCGTTTCTGCTGACGCTGCCGGTCGACTGGACCCCGCCGGGTATCGCCGCGGCGCTGGCCACGGGGACCGCCGCGCTCGGCTCTGGTGCGGTGCTCGCGGACTGCTTCGCGAAATGACCGCCTGGAGGTGGTGGGGCGTAGCGGCGCTGAGCGCCCTGGCCCTGCTGGCTGCCGTACTCATCGGTGGCGTTGCCAAGTCACCGATGTCGGCGGCGCTCGCGGCATTGGGTTTGGCCGGTTTGGGGGTTGCGGCCTACCGGCGAACGCGCGCCAACGGCCCGACCAGCGATTAGGTGTGGTGTTCCACCACGTTGTGTACACGACCTGGACGTGTTTCCCCTGGCGCGTTGGTGGCTCGCTGCTGCATCCACATGTGCGACAGCCGCTGGTGAACGCCGGGCTCTTCGTCGTACTCGACCAGATGGACCATTTCGACAGTGAGGCCCAGCAGATCGAGGACATCGATCAGTTCAACGGTGTCGATTCCTGCGACGTTGGCCGTTCGGCTGTGAATGTCATCTCCGCCTAAAAGGACGGGGCCTTGAACGGTGACCACGGTTCCTGTTCGGCCGCGCGCGAACTCGGGGATTGAGTTTCCCTGTTCGTCGCGGTCGGGAACCGTGAACCGTGCGCCCGGGGGGTAGATCGTTGCGCGGGGCCATAGGGTCGCGGCAAGAGCCATGAACAACTGAATGTCGGGTTCGTGGCCCGTTGTGTCAATCATGCTGTCCCCCTTGGTAGATATCTAAAACTAGCTGGTGCTGCCGTACATTTGGTTGACGTCGATAGCGCGCTGAACGACGCACCACATGCCCCACATGTGGGGTTGAATGTAGACATTTGTCGCGTGAACTAGGTTCGTGAAACGCACTGGTACGCAGACGAATTCTCCTGGCTGCGCAGCCTTTAGCGCTGCTTCAACCGCCATGGCGGATTCGTCATTGTCTTCTGCGAGTGCGTAGATAAGAAAGTCATTGCCACTGGATGTCGGGTGCTGTAGCGCCACCGACCAGCACAGCACTGTTCCGCCGGTCATCATGAAAAGCCTCGTTCTGTGGGAGATGGATACGGTTCGGCGGTTGCGGCGCAGCTGGCTGTGTCCGTCGCATCACTGCGAAGCATATTGGTTCCTACAGTCACCAGATCCGTTGTGCGACATGTCCACTGTTTCCTTCCGTTGCTTGTCGCGGGTTACGCCGCGATCCCGATGATGGTGCCGAGCGCCATTGATCCGGGGATCACCCATGCCAAGGGGGTCGGGATGCCCAGTAGCGCAAGGGAGACCACAACCAGGGCGGCAAGGATGCCGACCCCGACAGCTTTCGCCCATCTCTGGCCCATTGCGGTTCTCCTTCGCGAATCTGCGGGCGGCTTATGTGGTGATGGCCTGGGCCGGCGTGGACGGTCCGGCCGCCAGGAGCGGACGCAGCCGCGCGTCGTTGACCCAGGCGGGGCCGTAGATGGCGTGCGCGCACCAGAGTGCGATGGCCGGTGCCGTGGGGCCGTCCAGGCGCAGCGGGGAGCAGCGATCCCCGAAGGCGAATGTCACCGATCGTGCCATCAGGTCGGGGTAGAACTCGGTGACGTATTGGAACCAGAAGTCGACGAGGGTGCCGTCTGATCCGCTGCACATGATGCGCTCGTCGGTGACGACAATGGTTGACTGACGTGGGTCGCGCCATTGTGCGACGAGGTCGCGCTCGGCTTGCTTGCGACGCCGGTGATTCATAACACCCTGTGCGGCAAGCATTCCGAACATCAGGCCGGGGCTACCCATCAGGAAACTGGAAGATCGGCGGTAACTGCCGTCGCCGGCGATGAGTCGGCTGGCCATAGCGGATGTGCACAGCCGAGCCTCCTCGCCGTCTTCGAGTACAGGGCCGAATACCTGCGCGGCTGGAGCTGGCTCCCCGCGGTACAAGGCAACGGCGCACGCGCGGGCGTAATCCCACCAGGGGTCGCCCCCGGGAAAAACCTCGATGCTCATCGTGTCCACCCCCGTGGATGTAGCTGATGGGCTGACCGTACCGCGACGGTATGACAAGTGGGGAAATTGGCGTCACGGGCGGAAACCGCGAAGCGGGGAGAGTGCCCAGCGGCGTGCGGGTCAGGGGGTGAGACCCGTCCGCCCGTGACGGCCGCCACGACGATAACACCGCCGGTGCACGGTTTCGGCGAATATGGAATGTGGCCCCATGAAGCTATAGGTGAACAGTCGATGGCGGCGGCACCCCGTTCCAGGGATCGCCGCATATTCGCGCATTTGCTGGTGATGCACGTGTTCATGCCGTCAGCTATGGTCATCAACGCAAGTGTAGCAAGAGTGTTCACGAATTGCATTATCTGTTGTAGCATCTGGCTCAGAAACATCTGTGCCGCCACGATCAGCAAATGGGCTGCAGGGGCACTAGACATTCGGGGGCTCTATGGGCGGCGGTGCACGGCACGTGACGACGCGCTTCGGTTCGCTCGCCTTCCCCTACCCATGGCGCGGCCTGGCGCCGCCTCCAAGACCGACGCACCCCGACTGTTGTCCAGGCTGCGTCACGCGGTAAATGCTCCAAATCCCCTCTACCCCAACGTTATTCGGAAGGCAATCATGGAAATCACTACACGCCCGTATCTGAACGCCGGGCTGGCGATGTCGTCAGCTGCGATGATCGCGTTCACGCCGCTGGTCGCAGGGGGTGGTGTCGCTGCGCCGATCCACACCCCGCACATCGCCGCCACGAATGTGCACCTGACCGCACTCATCACGCAGGCCGACGTGGATGCTTTGGTGGCGAACCTGGGCACTGTCCTGCACTCGATCGACTCGACGGTGGCTGCCGCGGCGGCGGTGCCAGGAACGAGCGTGCACGATGCGCTCAATGCTGCTGCGGTGCTGAATAATTCGTTTTGGAGTGGCTTGATCGGTGCGACCGACAACTCGGCGTTGTCGGCTCTGCTGGCAGGGTTGCGGGCATCGTCGAGCGGTGGCCTGACCAGCCTCGCGGCCACGGCGGGGTCACTGTCGGGAACCCTGACGTTGACCACCGGGCAGGTGGCAACGCTGCTGACCTCGGTGCTGACCGGTTCGGCGGGCACAGCCGCACAAGCGGTCGCCGCCGTCGTCAACAACCCTCTCGCCCTCTCGAGCTACACGAACCTGGTGAATGTGCCGCTCAACCTCGTTGGCCTGGCGGTGAACACCGCGATCACGGCCGGCGATCAGCTCGGTGACAACGCGCTGACGGCGGCCAACACACTGGTCCATGGGGTGACCGCGCAGATCAGCAATCTGCTGTCGGCGGTCAACGGGGTGGTGAAGTCTGCCCAGGCCATCGCGGACAACAACGTCATTGACGGTTTTCTCACCGCTGCCCAGGGCATTGTGATCGCACCGGCCTCGGCGGTCGTCGAACTCGTCAACGGGGTGTCCTCGGTGCTCACCACGTTCGGCACCACTGTGCTGGACAAGCTCGCCGTGGGCGCATCGGCGATCACGACCGATTGGGTGGGCAACGGAACCGTGCCCGGCGCACTGCAGAACGTCGTCACCGCCATCGGCACCAATCCCCTGTCCCCCGCCAGCTACACGGCCGCCGTGGGAGCGCTCGTCAATGCTGCCGTGGACACCGGCTACCGGGTGATCACCACCGCTGGCTCGCTGGTGGCCGCACCGATCTATGCGACGGCGACGGCGACCATCGCGGCCGCGAAGGTCACCGGGGCGTTCGTCAACGGGGCGGCGTACGTCGCGTCCGGCCTGCTGACGATGCTCGGAACCCCTAGCTTCATCGCCCACCTCCCCCATGATCTGGCCGGCACGGTCATTACGGCAATGAACCTCACCGCGAAAGCCGTGGCGGCGGCCATCAACGGTGTGGGCAACCTGGTGAGCGCGGGTGCCTCGGCTGCCAACGCACTGGCCGCTACCGCAATCCCCGACACAACGAAGATCACCGCTGTGCGGTCCGCTCCGGTACCCACGTTGGCCGCCACGACTCCAGCGAAAACCAAGGCGATCGCGGCGGGCGAGACCCCGTCGAAGACCGGCGCAGCGGCGGCCCCCGACGCGGCCGGCGAGTCCGGCACGGCCGGGGCCAAGCCGGACCACAGCGCAGCGGCGACGAAATCGAAGGAGCCGGCGGTCAGTGTGCACCCGGCGAAGGCTCCTGTACCGGCCACATCCACGGGCACCGACGACGCCACCGCTACGAGCAAGGGCACCGACGGCCCCACCGGGAGCACCGCGGCGTCGGGCAAGTCAGCCGCCAGCAGCGACGCTGGGACCCCGACCACTCGCCACGGCGCCGGGGGTAACGCGTCGACCGTCAGCGACTCCCCCGCGGTCAGCGGCACGGGTAAGCACCGGGCGCCGGCGAGCACGGCCGCCACGAGCTCCACATCGGCCGTATCGTCGGAGTCGGGCGGGCGGCACCGCCGCAGTGAGAGTCCTTCCCGGTCGACGTCCGGCGAGGGCAACAACTCGGCGCACGGGCACAGCTCGGCAGGTGCTGCCCGGTGATCCGCCGGTAGGACCGAGCCCCGGGTGTGGCACTGCCGCTACGCCCGGGGTTCGTTGCTGGCGGGGGCCGGATTGCCGGGGGCGGCAACGCGTTTGGCAGCGGGAGAGGATTTCAATGGGGCGGGAAGTGATGGATCAGTGGACACGGCACGCACGGTGGGCTTACCGAGACATGTACCCGCAGCTGGTCGCTGAACTGTTCGACATCAGCATCGAATGTCTGTTGCAGGACGTCGCGGCGGGCTCGCCGGTCTATCCACGTCCGCGCGAAGTCGGCTTGGGTAATCCGACCTGGTCCGAGCTGGCGGTGTTCAGTGCGATCTGGGAGCGTTTCCCCGCTCTTGGCTCACGCATCCCTCGGCTGTTCCCTGATCCTGGGGCAAGCCGTGCCGCCGCATTCGTGGGCACACAGGTCCTCGCGCTGGGCGGCAGGCTCAAAGTCGACCGCTACGGCGTTCACTTCTGGCTGCCTGGGGACGGCCGCGGTGTGCTGGCCCTCGCGTATGGGGCCGGGGTCGACGACGGGAGCGCGTCCGCTGCCGCCCGGCTGTTGCGCGCACTCCCAACGGTCAGCGCGGTCATCGTTCCCGAGGTGCGGGCAATGACGGTGCCCGGCGGTCAATTCGGGGACCATCAGCCGTCCGTTCACGTCGCCGAGCGCGGCAGGTCGCTGTTGAGTGCGTGGGCGTGGTTCGACGTGGTGGCCCTGTTGCGCACGGACATCCCCTGGTTCGCTGATGGGGCCGACCTCGACACGATCGTGTCCTGGCGTCCCGGCGTACCGGCGAGGCCTTCCGCAGTTCACCGGCCCGGGTGCTCGGCCCTCATCACCACGGTCAGCCACCTACGAAAAGGGGCGTGAGCGCGGTGTCTGAGAGCCCGTGCCGGCGCGGCGCCCAACCTGCGCAGGAGCCGGACATTGTGTTCGCGCTGCCGAGCCGTCCAGCGATCCAGGTCGGGCGGTGTCTGCTTCTGGCGGCTGTATTCGTGTGCGGGATGTGGAATCTGGTCACCGGCGCCGGCGGATGGGACGCGGTTCCGGCTATCGTGCGCGTCTTTGCAGCGATCGTGTGCGCCGCAGTGGCACAACATTTCGTGCGCGGCGCACTCGAGCATTGGCAGACCCGCCGGCGGGTTCCTCTCGGTCCAGCGGCGGAACGCATCGACTCCCCTGACACGTCGTGCTGACCGACCGATGTGTACGCAACCGAGGGCGCATCGTGGTGGCGGCGCGGTTGTGCTGTGCGCCAGGCGAGTTCACGGGCAGCGCCACGCGGATCATCAACCAGCCGCTCTGCTCGACCCGTGTTGTACCCTGGGAGACGGCATTCGCGGGTGCCACGAATCTCGACATACGACTGAACCGCCCACATCGGTCAGTCACCTTCACGATCGAGACAAGACCCCTGGTTTCCGCACCACCCAACGAAGATGGTTTCTGCGCAGATGTGGGCTGGCAGAACAACTCTCTTTGAAGGGATCGCGCCGCAATGCGTAAAGACGAATCGTCCTATCGGGCCGCCCGACAGTATCAGGCCGACCATCCCGGAGTGTCGTACACCCGGGCCAAGCGGATCGTCACGGCCTCCATGACCGCCACTCGAGCGGCATTAGCCGCGACGTACCACGGTGCCGATGGGCGGCCCGTGGTGGTGAACTTGGAGTGGCCGTCCGATTTCCGGGGCAGTTCGAGTTCTGGTCCGCACGCCGTGCTGATCGGCGCCGACTCCGCAGCACTCTTACCGTCGCTGCTGCACAAGCTCTCGGCCGCCCAAGACGAATGTGACCTCGAAATCGTGTACAGCACAGCAGAATCGCCGGTCTACAGCATCGGCGCCAAGCACACCCATCTCACCCATCAGCAGATCGTCGACCATGTGGACGGCCTGGCCTGCACGCGCCAGGACATGCTCAGACAGAACAATGTCCCTGACATCGAAAAGGCCCGCGCCGCCGGTCAACGCATCCCAACCGTGGCCGTGTTCATCGACCGGCCCGACTTGACGTTGGTGGAAGCCATCATCGGCTGGTCGCGCATAGGTCGCGCGCTGGGCATCAACTTCGTAGTGGCCGGTGAATCGGCCCCCGGTCCGGACAGCGACGATGACGTGGCCCGAGGCGACCTGCACCGCGCAAATCTCGATAGGGCGGTACCGGAGATGGACTATCTGCTGAAAAGCGGCATGTTTCCGGTGGTTGTGTCCGTCGTGAGCGACAGCCGTGCCGCCCTGGTGGTCGATGAAAGACGTCCCGTCACCGAAACCGACACACGGGTCACCGAATTCCTGTTTACGCCGGCGGCGCGGTTGTGGCGCCCATGAGCACCGACAAGCGCACCGTCACCGGCGCGAAAGTAGGCGCCGAGCCCACCGATGCCGACATCATCGTGGCGGAAAGAACTGGGCCTGAACGGGATTGCACGCTGATCGCCCGGTCGGACGGTGTCGCAATCTGGCACACCGACAAGACGACAGCACGCGACGTTCCGCTGTGGCTGCCGCCGTTCGGATGGGAGGCGCCGCTCGGGCTGTATCGCGGCTTCGATGCCGACGCGTTGGGCGGTGTCCTCGAACATGGCCTGGACGTTCCGTCAGGGTGCGCGTTCTTCGCGACCGGGCATGCGGACAAAGCCTGGGAGTATCCGACCACCAGGAGCATCGCTGCGATGCTCGTGCTCGACAGCACCAAAGCCAAGCCCAGTTACGTATGCGAGCCCTCCGGTGCCGATGACGCGTGGCAGCCCGATAAAACGTTATATCCCAACGCATACGTCGATAACGGGAAGGTAGTTCACACGCGTTTCGCCGCTGACCGCGGCACGCGTTGCTTCCAGGATGAGCAGATGTACGGCCACTGGATTCCCGGTAACGCCCGCGACGCGCTGATCGCCATTGTGCTCGGAGGTCCTCGGACGGCCATCCAAACACGGCTGGAGGGGCTACAAGGCCGCGGATCGTACCGCGTGGAACTGCTGCCCGGCTAAGTGTCTGTCGCGGCGGTGGTGCTGTTGTGTTCGGCCGCTGCAGCCTTCATCCGATCCAGGCGTTCCTGCGTGCGATTGCCGGCGTGCGTGCTCCACCAGCTTGTGGCGGCGATGAAAGCGGAGACGCCGCCGTATCCGATGGCTTTGCGGTAATCGCCGGCGGCGAGGTTGAGTATCACGATCGAGGTGAAGATGGCTGGCCCGATCCAGGGAATGATTTTGGGCCACCAACCGGATGGGCTGTGCCGGGCTCTGTCGCCGAGGCTGGCGGTGCACAGTTCGATCGCCGCTGCCAGTATGTGCGGGTCGGTGGGGATCATCTCGCCGTGTCGTGTCGCGGTGATTGCTTGAGCCCGTCCGGCGCGGTCCAGCCCGTTCACTGCGTTGGCCATGGTGCGGCGCGTCGGCCGTTGGGCGATCGTGGCCAGGGTCGCCATGAGGACGCCGAAGCCGGTGGCGGCGGCGAATATTGGCCACCCGATGTCAGTGTCGGGCCTCTGCAGCAGCAGCCAGATGGGGCCGACGAAGGCTGCCGTCAGGAGTGCTGTCGCGATCCAGGACACCCACGATGGTGCGAGCAGTAAACGGATCCACATGGGAACAATTCTCCCAGCGCTCGCAGTGGGGTCCCGACGCCAAAATTGTTTTGCCTTAGGTGTGGTGCTCGATGACCTAGGCGACACGAACTAGCTCGCTCACACGACGAGCGTCACACGGTCAGCCCCGGTACATCGACAGGAATGCGACCGGCGCGGGTTCGTCGTAGCGGTCACCTACAGCGCGGAGGCTTACCTCAGGGGGCAAATAGACGTCGCAACCATACGGCTCAGCGGCGAACGTGGATTCGCGCTGCATGGGCTCTACGCTGATATCCCGGACACCGTAGTTCCCTGACGGATCATCCTCCGCTTGGAACACCACGGGCAAGGAACGGTCCAGTCGGGACAGGCGATCGATGACCTCACCGACGGTGAGTGTCCGATTCACGCGCGACCTCGGATCATCGTCCGCGGGCCGTTTGGCGGGTTCGTTTGCAGTCATTCGACGCTTCCTAACTCAGGTCGCTGGGCGCAGCTGTCCTCACTTGCCGTCATGACCCCGCGTGATCGTGGGCTGTATGCAGCTTGACATGTCGGATTCTCGCTGCGGGCTGCTCAGGCTGTAATCGCTTGGCGCTGAACGGTTTCGATACACTGGGTGACCTTGATGACCAATCGTTCGGGGACGATGACGCCAACGTCGTCGAGCAACAGCAGTGCCTTGGTGTGGGCGGCTTCGGCCTCAGTGGGTGAGGTTCCCGGGTGTGTTGCCGTGGTCATCAGTTTGCGGGCTTGGTCAAGTTTGCGCTTCTCGGTATCGGTGAGGCTGCGGTCTTGGTGGACGATGCCGAAACGCGCTTTGCGGCGTGCATTCTGGTCGGCCATGAGGAAGGCTTGTTCGGCTGCGCTGGCGGCCACGATGAAGGCCTCGATCGCGGCGTCGTCGGCGGGCGCGCGCGAGGTTTTGAGGCTCTGTGCGGCACCGAAGGTCTCGTAGAAGTAAGCGGTCAACGGCTCGTTGATGTCGCCGAGTAGCGGTCGGGTGAAGTACACGGATTCGGGGTCGGTTTCGAATGCCATGAGGGCTTCAGCGGCGACGGTGTAGCTGGCGAGGCCGTTGGCCCAGCGGTCGAGTTGGGCTTGTCGTGCGTCATCGCGTTGGGCCTTGCGGTGGCGCCGCTCGTCGATCGCGGACCATGTCTTGACTCCGGCGTATCCGAGTCCGCCGGCAGCCCCGACCACGGCGGCGGCGATGATGAACGGCGTCCAATCGATCGGTGTCGACGGTTCAGGCGTCGGCTCGGGTTTCGGTGCAGGAGCCGGCGGTGTCGACGACATAGTCGGTGCCGGGGGTGTCGTGTCCGGCGCGCCGGTCGGGTCGAAAAGCTGATCGATCAAGCCTGGTGTGTGTGAGTCGCTCGGCTTAGGGGATGTCGCCGTCAGCATCGCCGGCACGACGTTCAGCGGCACCAGGACCATCCCGGCGAAAAGTACCGGTGCGAAGGCATATCCCATGCCCCGACCGTTCGGCTTCATGAGCCGGAACAGGCACGCGATGGCGCCGATCAGCATGACCGGAACGGTCGCCGCGGAGATGATGGTGTGAAGGTTCATGTATCGCCTTGCGGAGTGGTCGATGGCCCTGGTGTGGACCGTATCGTTGCGGTCTGACATGCCGTTGACGCTCCCCGCGCCAACAGGTGGCTGTACACCTCGAATGTACGCGCCCTAGCGGTGGCTGTACACCCTGTGGGAGGATTTCGTTATGCCGAACCAACACCGATGGCCCGCGACCTCGATTCGCATCCGACCGTCGCTGCGGGAGCGGTCCAAGATCGCGGTCCAGCCGGATTCGACTCTGCGTGAACACATTGAGGGTTTCCTGTCGTGGTTGGTCGGCGACACGGACGAGTTGCCACCCCGTCCGGGCCGTCGGGTGCCCGACGAGTTCGGGCACCTCGACGAAAAGCGCTAGTTCCACCGTGCGAGGTGGTCACCGGCCGAGGCCGGTGTCCCCTTGATCGGTGTGTCCACGGTCGGTGATCCGCCCTGGATGTTGATACGCGGCACCGTTCTGCCGGTCGATCAGACGCTGGAGCACCGTTTTGGCCCCATCCGGCAAGCCCGAACCGCTCAGGTCGAGAGGTTCGAGTGTGTTGTCTGCCAACGGAACTGGCCGCAGGGTTTGCACCACGGTCTGCAGGTCGTTACGGGCCGCGGCGATGTCCCGCAGAGCCTCAGCCGTGGTTTCCGGTTCGGAGCGGAACTGCACGACCACCTTCAGGGACTCCTCGTCGGGCGCGGTGACCAAGACCTCGTCCACGGGGATCTCGGCGTCCTCGCAGTCGTTGAAGAATTCTTCGACGTCGGCCTCGCACTCGGCGCGGAACGAAAAGACCGTCCCCCAGCCCTGGTCTTGGCTCACAACGTCGTCGTGATCCGTTTCCGAGGCTGCCCGTTCCCTCTCACGCTGCATGTCACGTTGCTTTTCGAAGTACTCGTTGGCGCGGTGCTGCTGCATCAGCAGTTCGGCGGCGCGGTAGCTGGCAGCGTCGGGCAGGCCGGATTCGGCCACCAGCGCGGGAGTGGGGTTGAGTTCGAGGGTCCAGCCTGGTTGGCGGCCTGATTCGAGCATTCGTTCCTCGGCGGCGGCGGCTTTGGCCTGCGCAGCTTCGCTCTGGGCTTCCATTCGCAGTTGCGCGGTCAGGGTGCTCAGTTCGAGGCGCTTGGCCTCCAGTTCGGCGGCGTGCTCGAAGTCGCCCAGGCTGGTGTTGTCGAAGTCGTCGAGCTCTCCTTGCAGCCGGGTGAGCCGGCTATCTAGGCGGGTGCGGTGGTGCGGAATGTCCTTGTACGCGTTCTCCATTCTTTGCAGGAGTCCGCGGGCTTTCGCGGCGTGGGTGTCGCCACTGATGGTGGGCGCGGTGGCGAGCACTTCGGCGTCATCGATGGCGACGGTGGTGCAGGGCACATCGAGGGTCAGGCGCAGCTGGCTGTTGAGGTGGCTGCGGCTGGCGGTGATGCTGATGCCGTTGATCGTGGCGCCCAGGGGGCGCGATTCGAAGCTGCTGGCATTCTTCAGTTTGAGGAAGGCGTCCCGGCATGCGGCTGCGAACGGTTCGGCGGCGTCTTTGCGTTCGGCGAAGGTCTTACCGCCCACGGCGACCTGGAGGGGTTGGTCGGCGGTGTGGGTGATGGTGTCGATGATCTGGTCCAGGTTGGCCAGTTCTTTGGCGGTGGCGGCGTATTCGCGTTCGGTGTCTCGGCGTTGGCGGTCGCGGCGCACGCCGGCGTCCAGGTGCGCGTTTTCCAGGGCGGTGAGCCGTTTGACGTCGTCGTCGAGCTGGACTTGTTTGACGTACCGGGGGTCTCCGGTGGCGATGGCTTTGGTTTCGGCGGCCGCGCCCGAGATGTCCCCTCCCCCAAGGTCTTCGATTTCGTCGATGTCGACGTTCTCGCGTTTGACCTGTTCGATGAACTTGGCTTTGGCTTCGACTTTCTGCCACATCACGGTGTCGAACGCACCTTCGGTGACGTAGGTGAGGATTTCAACTTCCTCGTTCTGGTTGCCCTGGCGGATGATGCGTCCTTCGCGCTGCTCGAGGTCGGCCGGGCGCCACGGGACGTCGATGTGGTGAAGAGCCGTGGCCCTGGTTTGGACGTTCATTCCGGTGCCCATCTTCTCGGTGGAGCCGATCAGGACAGAGATTTCGCCGCTGCGGCAGCGGTGCTGCAATGCCAGCTTCTCGGCGGGTTTTGCCGCGTCGTGAATGAATGCGATCCTCTCGGCGGGCATCCCGCGGGCGATGAGCTCGTCGCGGATCGCACCGTAGATCGTGAACTGCCGCTTATCTTTTGACGGTGTACCGCGGTCGCAGAAGCCGATCTGAAAGCCACCACGGATCGGTGAGATTTCGCCGGTATCGGCGTCGCGGTACGCCCGGTCGGCGTTAGCGCGATACACGCGGATCATTTCGTCGGCGACTCGGCTCGCCCGGGACACCGCGGGGGCGGGCAGGTTCGCCATCCGGGGATCCAGGCTCACGTTGCGGCCGTCGTTCGCGCATTTGAGCGTGTTGTCTTTGTCCGGCCGTCGTGGGTCTAAGTGGTCCAGGCGCCATCCCAGGTCGGTGATGAAGTCTTTGACGACCTGATCGGGCACCATGCTGATCACCGACCGGTGCCCGTCGACCAACTTGGGCAGCGCCATGGGTACTTCATCGCGAGTGACGACGTCGGTGAAGATCGACGACAGCGACAGCAGTTCGGGCAGGTTGCAGAATTTCCCGACGCGGGTGACCGGTCGCAGTGACGTTCCGGTGGCATTGAATTCGACGGTGCTGACCGTTGTGGTGAACGCCGCGCCCCAGTCGTTGATGTCGGCCACGCCGGCGGCGGCGAGAAGGTCAGGCCGCAGATAGTTCTGCATGACCCACAGTTCCCCCAGGCTGTTCGCCACGGGTGTTCCTGTCGCGAAGGTGGCGACGCGTTCGACGATCTGGTCGCGGCGCAGCCCGGCCGCGCGACCTTCCTCCCGGCGCCGCTGACGCAGGACGCCGAGTTTCATGGCGAGGTCTTCGGCGCGCTGCGCGCCGCTGGCGCAGGACAGCTCCTCGATATTGCTAAGGCGCCCTTTGTTTTTGAACATATGGGCCTCGTCAATCACAAGGTAGTCACACCCACTCTGCTCAAACCGCAGACCGCTATCTTTGCGCTCCTGCTTGGTCATCTCTTTGAGCCGGGCATCGAGGCGCTTCTTCTGTGCCTCGATGCGCTTCTTGCTGACAGAGGTGACTGCGCGATCCTTGTTGTTGTCGAGTTCGTCGAGCTGCTTTTGAATGTATTCGCGCTGGGTTTCCTCGTTGACTCCGATTGCCGTGAACAGGCTTTGGGGCACGATGACCATGTCCCAGTCGGCGGCCGCGGATTGGGACACGAAGCGGCGCCGACCCTCGGGATTGGTGCCCGCCTCGCCGAGCAGTATGCGCGCCGCTGGATACCATTGGGCGGCTTCGCGGCCGACCTGCTCCACGATGTGGTTCGGAACGACAAACCAAGGCTGGGAAACCAGGCCGAGACGCTTGAGTTCCATCATGCCCATCAGGCACGATCCGGTCTTCCCGGCTCCAACGACATGGTCCAAAAGTACTGTGGGCTCAGCGATTATCCTCGCCACCGCGTCGCGCTGGTAATGGTGCGGCTCGAATTTGTCGGACAGGCCGGGCAGGGTCAGGTGGTCCCCGTGGTGATTGGGGGCCACGAGGCTGTTGAACCGGCGGTTGAATTCGGTGACGAGAATGTCGCGGCGGGTGTCGTCGGCGAAAATCCACTTCTGGAATGCTTGGGTGATCTTCGCGGCTTTAGCCTGGGCGGCCGATGTCGCCTCGAAATCGAGTGCTGGGCCGCCTGTTTCGGCGACTACCTCAGCGGGCCGGTTGACGACAATGGGTTTGGAGTTGCAGAGGGCATCGAGTATGTCGATGGCGTCTTTGGACTCGGTGCCCCACGTCTCGGTCATGGCGACCGTGCCGCGGAGATTGTTGGGGCATTCCACCGACCAGGTGCCACCGACGTGATCGGCAGTGACCTTGTCGGCTCCGAACGTCTCCCTCGCGAACTGGGCGATGTATTTAGCGTCGATCCAGGGCGTGCCGGGGCGAGTCTTGATCTGTGAGGCTTCTTTGTCGCGCGGCATGACCTGGCGCAGCGCGGTCACATAGTCGTCATAGACGGGGTTGCGTTCGGCGGCATCGGTTGCGGCAACCAGCTTTTCGCGCACATTCCCGGACAGCGCGGTGACGGCCGGGACCAGTTCCTCAGGGTCGTGTAGCGACGGGTACGCCAGACCCCGCAGTTGCTCGCGCGCGGTGTCCGCGTCGACGTTCAAAAGTGTGGCGATGTAGTCGATGTCGATGCCACGACGTTGGTCCATGCTGATCGCCATGGCATCGCTGATGGTGGCGGCGGTCTCGGGGACGGTGCGGGCCGACAGCACGTCCACCGAGAAGATCGGGGCTTTGGTGGCAACGCCGGTCAGTTCGTTGAAGATCTCCAGACTGGCCACGTGCGCCCAGCCGGGGTCGTCCTTCATCCCGCCGTCAAGGTGGGGCCGGCGCTTGGAGGGTGCGTTGGGTTCTGCTGCCTTTTCCGCCCACTCTTCTTGCAGGTGCTGGGGCACCGGACCGCGGTAGGGCCGGCCCTCATCGCCCTGGTCTTTGCGCCATTTCTCTTCGTATCTGGCGTATTTCTTGGCTTGTGCTTCCTGGGTCGGTGGGCCCGGGACAATCAGCTTGAAGCGGTTGACCGGACCGTGCTTGGTGACATAGTCGTCGTAGAGTCGGTTCAGGTGGGCGCGGAGCTGCTCGCGGACTTCCAGCGGCTGCCCAGTGCCTTGGGACGCGATCACCGATTGCGCGGCGTCGCGCAGCTCGATCAGCGAACGTGTTTCGCGCAGACGGGATTTCGGTGTGCGCTGTTCCACCCATGCGTGGCCGGTCCACCGCTGGATACTGCTGGTGGCCTCGTTGTACCGCAGGGTGTCAGGGATGGGTCGTTCTGCCCGGTCGGCGGCGGTGAGCAAGCCAGGATCGAACACGGTCGCGTCAACGTCGATCAGCGATTCTGGGGTGGCCGTGAGGCCTCGCCCGAGACCCTGGGCGTGCTCGATGATGGCGCCGAGCCGGTCACGGACCTGCGTGGCGAGCTCGTCGCCGGTAGTCTCCCCCACCACCTTGAGGGTCGCTGATCCGTAGATGCCCTGACCCAGTGCCATGCTGCCCAGGACGTTCTCGGGGTGGTTGTGGAAGTACTCGTTGATGTTGAGTGCGCCATCGACGTGCTCGGGCTTGAAGACGCTTTCGTCGACGAGCTGGTCCACGTCCTCGAGGTCCAGGGCTTCGGTGTCGATCCAGCGCGTCATGTCGTCGTCGATTGATGCGTCGAAGTCCTTGCGCCGCAACACCAGAATGTCGGTGACCACCTCGGTGCCCGCGACGCGTTTGAAGGCCGTGGACGGCAGACGCACGGCTCCGACCAGTTCGGCCTGCTCGGCCATGGCCCGCCGGGCGCGGGTGTCCATGCTGTCCATCGTGTAGCGGGAGGTCAGGACGGTGACGTACCCGCCGGGCGCGGTCAGGGCCAGGGCCTTGTTGATGAAGTGGTTGTGGATGGAGAAGCCCTGCGGATTGTGCGCGGGGTCGACGAGGGAGAAGTTGCCGAAGGGGACGTTGCCGACAACGGCCGCGAACGAGGCCGCCGGCACACGGGTGGTCTCGAACCCTTCGGAGCGGATCTGCGCGTTCGGGTACAGCGCTGCGGCGATGGCGGCGGTCATCGGGTCGTTCTCGACACCGACCATCACCGCATCCGGCGGTGCCAACCCGATGAAATTGCCTGAGCCGCAGCCTGGTTCGAGGACGCGGCCTCCGGTGAAGCCGGCGGAGCGGACCGCATCCCACATGGCGTGGGCGATGGCGGGGTCGGTGTAGTGGGCGTTGAGGATGCTGGCTTCGGCGGCGCGGTAGGCGTCGGGCCCGAGGGTTTCGCGCAGGTGGTCACGTTCGGCGGCGTACTGGTCGGTTCGGCGGTCGAACAGGTCGGCGCAGGCGCCCCATCCGGACCAGGTGGCCAGCACCTCTTGCTCGACCGCGGTCGAGGGTCGGTCTTCGCGGTGTAGACGCTCGATGACGTCGATCGCGGCGAGGTTGGCTTGGATGCGGGCTTTGGTTCCTGACGGGACGCGGATGTCGGTGCCGGGCCGGAACTGGATGGGTGCGGCGTCGACCGGCGCCGGCGCTGCGGCTGCCGGGTCCACTTGCGCGGTCTCGGGTTGCGGTGTCGGGCGCGATGATGTGTCCGGGGCAGGCGCCACCGGGGCTGGTGCGGCCGTGGATGGTGCAGTCGACGGCGACGCTGTAGTGGTGGGAGCGGCGTTGGGTGAGGTTGTCGGGATGCTGTTCGGCTCCCCCGGCCCGCTAAAGAGCTGTCCGACACGGGGTTCGGGCCCGGCGGCTGCCTCAATGTAGGCGCGGCCGGTGGCGCTGTGGAACTCGGCGGCGTCCTCGTCGCGGGTGAACAGGTCGTAGCCGCCGAGCTCGCGCACGGTCGTGACCGCGGTGGCCAGGTCGTCGGCCTGCTCGAATCCGGTGACGGTGTTCGAGGCGAGGTCGGTGTAGACGATGCGGTAGCCCTGCGCCCGGGCGGCTGGCGCTGCGGCGGTGATTGGCGGGGTGGCCCGTGGGGTTGGCGGCGGCGCGGCGGCAGGGACGCGCGGCGGGGGCAGCGGTGCGCCGCCGGGGTCGATGCTGCGCGGGTCGGTGGGTTGGTCGAAGTCCTCGAACAGGGAGAGCTGGGGCTCGGGTTCTACTGCTCGGGATACCCGTCGGCCGCTAGGTCCGCGAACACCAGCGGTGCCAGTTCGGCTGCCAGTGGGTGCTGGGGGCCGTCCGGCACCGGCAGCTGGTCCTCGATCCGGGCGATCAGTAGGTAGGCCGCTTTGATGCGGAACATCACCGAGAAATCCGGGTCCGGCCACACCATGTCCGCCAGGGCGTCGATCTGCGCCCCCGGGTCGGTCCGGTAGCGCGCGTCGTTCCACCGCAGATTCCACGGCACTTGGCTGGCCGGCACCGGCTGATGCAGCGGCGGGTCGACCGGCACCGTCGGCTCCGGTTCCTCCTGCTGCTCGATCAGGTCGTACAGTTCCTGCCGCACGATCATTTCCCGGGCGTTCTGCAATGCGGTCTGCCGCAGCCGGACGGTGGTCAGGTAGTCCGGGTGCGCTCCCTGGCGTTCGGTCCAGCTCTCGATCGAGGTGCTCGCCAGCTGGTCGGCCAACTCTGAGGCCATCCGGTCCAGCCGCGCTGTCTCGGCCACCAGGTGCCGTTCGGTCTGTTCGGGGGTCCAGTCCGCTGGCAGGGGCAGCCACCTCGGGTACACGTCGTTGACCGCCTGGCGCATCCACTCGGTCACGGGTGTCGTCGCCTTCCTCGATGCTGAACAAATCCGGCTGGTTGGTGTGGTCCCTGCGCGCCATAGCGTTCTCCCGGTGCCGCTGGTCATGAGTTCTCCTCGTGATCTGCGGCATCGACCGGGGTGGCCGTGCCCATGCCCGGCGCCACCGTGGTGGTCGCCTGTGGGGTGCGCCGCGAGGGCGCGGGTGTCGTCATGATGACGACTGGGAAGGTGTTGTCGGGGTGCTGGCGGGGATTGGTCGTGGTGAGCCCAAATCCTCGACAACCAAGTATGCCTGAGTCAGTGCTTGGTCGATGTCCTTGATCTGTTGATCGAGGGTCAGTTGCTGCCGCTCGGCGCGCGTTTTGAGCACCTTGAGCTTGTCGATGACCGAGGTGACCGGCACGAGGGCGGGGTGCGGCTTGATCTCGATCCTGCGGTTTACCGGGATGCCGCCTTTGAGCGTGGCCAGAGCGGAGCCGGGCTCCCACATGAGGTGGGTGTCGAGTCGCTCCAGGGTTTCCGGACTGGTCTGGTATCCGCGCTTGCCGAGGGTCGCCAATGTGGTGCGCCCGGGTCCACCGACGGCGGCCAGCCGGCTCTTGGTCATTTGCAGTTCCAAGAGCCGTTTTTCGATCCACATCGCGAGGTTGTCGAAATCGTCCTCGGCGTCGGGGTTGATCACTGGGCGCGGGCGCTTGCCTACCTGGGTCTCGCGGGGCGTCGGCATCGAGCCGAACATGATGGCGTGCGCCGAGCCGGCCTCCCAGGAGCACAGTTCGTCGAGTTTGGACAGGACGGTGCGGCCCGGCACCCGCAGCTCTTTGCCGTCGCCTTTTGGTTTGCCGAGCAAATTGAGCGTGGAGCGGGACACCAGGCCAAGTTTGCTGGCTTCGAGCTGGCTCATTCCGAGTTCGCGGAGCCGGTCGTTGACGAACTGCGCCAACCGGGCCACATCCGCTTTGACGCTGCTGCTGGCCAGCATCTCCACGTGGTTTTGGGTCAAGCCAGTCCGGGCCACGACCTCTTCTACGGGGTGGCCTTCGCTGAGCAAGGACCGTGCCAAATTGACTGCGGCATCCTCGTCTAACGGCGCGGCGGTGATGGTCGCCTCCTGGTCTAACCGGTCCGGTGGTCCCCCGTTCACAGGGATAGTACATGTTTCAGTATGGCACTAATAGAGCAACAGCGACACGCCCGCAACACAGTGGTGTTTACGAAAGTTAAGCAAAAGGTGCGGGATTTGCAAGACGCATGTGATCTGCTGTGGCCTCGGTGGGGGCGCGGGCTCCGGCGCCGCGTTCAGGCCGAGCGCAGTTGCTACAGGCCTCGATCGTAGCGTTGTGAGCGCGATGTGGGCGGCAGAAACTCTGTGGGGAGGGTGAGTTCACTGGCTGGCCGGCTGATCTGCTCGAAGACCGGGACCATCCATTCGTGGGCCGGCTCGGTCTGGGACATATCCGGGCAGGAGAATGCGGCCCGCTGGACAAATACCTCGCGGGGAATCGCGCCGTAGTCCAGTCCTCGATCGGCCTGGGCCGCGACGGCGTTCATGAAGGCGCGGGTGGCGCGTCCCGTGCCCTCGCGGAACGGGTGCGCGTAGTTGATCCAGCAGTATGTTCGTGCGGCCTTGTCAGCGAACTGTGCGTCGTCCAGGTCGGCCCAGTTGGTCTCGGCGACGATGGCGGCTGCGCGGTCGATGCAGGCTGTGATCGTGTCGGTGCTGGCGAAGCTGCTCCACTTGGCTACCTCAACCTCGCGGAATTCACCGGCGAAGGGGTACACGTCCTGAAAGAGCCAGCGGTGAACGCCCCGTAGGTGCTCGGCGTCGAAGGTTTCCGATACCGGGGCCTGGCCGCGGGCGAGCTCCATCCATCGGCTGTAGGCGAAATGGTGTTCGAGCCGTTCCAGTTCGCCGGCGTCGCGGATACCGAGGTGGTTGCGCAGAACGGTGGTGCCCGCCCAGAAGTAGTCGTTCCACTCCACGGGGTCGCGAAAGTGAGTTGCGGCTACCGATGCGCGTCGTGGCGCACGCTGGCGAGCAGCTCGGCCCGGTACTGGTCGCCGGTGATCTTTCCGGTCGCCAGGTCGGCGAGTCGAGCCACTGACTCGAGGTCGGGCGTGTAGCCCTCGATCGCGCCGCTGACCACTGCGTCGTGCACGAGGCGGCGTTCCTGGGGTGGCAGGGCAGCCAGGATGCCCTCGTAGGTGTCCGCTGCCTGCGCGCTGGTGGTCGCCGGAGTCATGACACCCAGTCTACCGACACCCCACGACATCCGCTCCCCCATTTTCCGCTCCTGACATGCGCGTTCGCACCCCCAACGGCGATGTATCTCCGCCGATGAGCGCTCATGTGGTTGGGGCAGCGTCCTTCTTGCCCGGCAGGAATGCGTTGAGCACCGGGGCAATCCAGGTCGAGCGCGTGTTGAACCCGAGCTGCGCGCCGATCGTGTCGATGACGTGGTCCTGCTCGGACGTGGGGCTGAACGCGATTTGCGCGCTGCCGCCGCCTAGGTAGCGCACCGCCGATGGGTCGGCCGGGAACAGGTCGTTGCTCGGCGCGGTGGAATAGCGACTCGCAGCGATGATGCTGGCAAGCTCTCCGGTCTTGTGAATGGCACTGATCGCTTCCAGAACCACATGCAAGTTCGTCGACTTGGTGCTGTGGCGGTACTTCTCGAAACGGGCTTTCACGCCTGGGCTGACATAGACCGCGGTCGTCGGCTTCGTCCGGGTGCGCGGGCGGCCGGGCCGGCGGGCGGGCACCTCGGCTGGCGGTACCGGCTCGATAACTGGCGTGGCGATAGGGGCCATTTGTCGCACGACCGCCACCGGAGCGGCGGGTTCAGGCTCGGGCGTGGCGTCGGGCGCGGGCGCGGGGGGAATGAGGCCGGCCAAGCCAGCGCTACGACTCGGCTTGGTGAGGTCCCCAAGATTCTCTGTCGGCAACTGCTGGCGGGTCAGTCCGCCCGTCACGGGTGGCTGGGACGACTTACTCACGGCCATACTCCTTCTTCAATCATGCTTTCGCGAATGTTTGATCCTCGCGTGAGAATCTCTGCTGTCAGCTTTGCGAAATCCTCGGCGACGGTGGCAGAGGTCGAACTCACCACCGAACTCGCATCGGCTTTGCCTCTACGGATTGCCGAGCGCGACGGGTTGTTCACAATCTCCTGCTCAAGTTCGTGCGCGAGTCGGCCGAACTTGGGCACATCCCGGCCGACGGCTTCGGAGTGTCGGATGAACGCATTGAGCATCACGTCCTCGTTCTGACCCAGGTCTGCGGCCACGTTCTTCTGCATTTCTTCACGGATCTTCTTGGACGAAAACCCATAGTCGAAGATGAAGCAACCCAGGAGCATGACGTACGGGTTGTGCTCCCGCATTGCCCGCAGATCACCGGCCAGCTCGCGCAATCCCGTCCGCGACAAATCGTCAGTCTTCATCGGAACGACCACGAATCGCGCGGCACACAGCGCGGCCTGCAAGAGCAGCTGATTCTCGGGCGGAGAGTCGATGAAGATCAATCCGTACTGGTGGCTGATCTGCTGCAAGGCAATCGCAAGGGACATCAGTGCCTGCTTGGCGGCCCGAGGGTTCCCCATTTCAGCGGCCATCACTGGGGCAATTTTGCGGACATACGGGCCACCGGTGACCACATCAAGGCGCGGACGAACGTCACGCACTGGCGTCAGTGGCGCGCCAGCCGTGATCGCGCTGTATAGGTTCCTCCCCTTGTCGTCGGCCTCGGTATTGGCGTAGCCGAGCATGTTCGCGACGTTGCCCTGACCATTCAAGTCAACGAGCAGAACACGGGCGCCATCGGAGGCAACAAGGGCGGCGCCGTGCGTCGAGCACGTCGACTTTCCTACCCCACCCTTGCCGTTCGCGAACAGATAGACATTGCCAAGCTTGCTGTAATCGACGGCGGGTTCTACCAGCCCTGGGCTGTCCCAAGCCGCTACGCTTCTAGTCATGCGGACGCCTCACTCTGCCAGAGTCGGGGTTTCTTCGCGTCTGTCACACAACGCCGGAACCAGCCCTGCGTCACATTCGCTCTCACGGTCTGCAGAGTCTATGGGCTCCACTGGCGTTGTACGTGCCGCGCCGTACCCGCACTCCCCTATTGCGTGTCATGCTGCCCTCAACTGCCGGGCACATGTTACTCAGTGCGACACATCAGGTAGCAAACGAAATATCGCCGTACATGAATCGTGCGGTGGTCGCGCAACCGTGGCGCCAGGTGCCGACCGTCACTCGGCGGTCAGTCGTCGTACCTACTGCGAGAACGGCGGATTGCGAGGTTCTGGTGCACGTCGTCAGCTCGGCTTTGGCGCGGGCGGAGCATCCCGGTGCGGCGACAATGCCCTGCAGCCCTCGGGCCATCACTGCATGTCAGGCCCTATTAACCATGACGCGGCGGATTCGATCCACCGCCTGACCCAATACCTGACTAGATACCTGAGGTCACATTGTGAACAGTATTGCGATGGCCACTTGATCGCCTGGCCCGAGCACTGGCGTGCGGCGGATGGTGTCATGCATGGAAATCACACCTGCGCATGTATTGCGAGTTATGCCAGCAACGCTATTGGTAACAGAGTTGCGGGCGCAGCTACACAGAGAACGCCGCAGAAGATTGTTAGAAAAATATTTTTCGCCATTCGGCGTGTCGCTCTGTTGGGCATGGTGTGTCGACCCGCATCGAGCATCGCTTCATCAGTGTGTGCACCGGCTCGACGACGAATAATGCACAGTGCACCGGCCGATGCCTGGACAGCTGTGTACGGGCATACAGCCATGCGTGTTTCCGGCGATGCGTTGGCTACTACGCGGTATTCAGTAGTTCATAGCGCGACGCATGCAGCCTGGCGCAGTGCGGACGATGAAATGTCATGGAGTATTAGTAGGAGTGCCGATGGCGGAGCGGCTAGACGTGTCTGTGCGTGGGTGCGGCCAAGGACGGCGAATGCTATGTGGCGCGATACTGCGCGAGCTGTCTCACCACGGGCTGTCAGCCAGATATGTTCACAGACGGCACCGAGTATCTATCGCACTGTTGCGTCGTGTGATGCATTACAGGTATTGGTCGCAGCATAGCGATCAATCGGGCTTTCCATTGAGGCACGCATTCATTGGCCATTATGTGAGTTTGAAGCGGTGTCCCGACCGCGTATCAGCTGACCTGCGGGTTTGTCCCGCGCAGCGATAGGCGTCCGGCCGCACCTGACGCAGAAAGGCGCCTTACGAGGTCGCTGTCGCGCGATGGGACGCCTCGGGCACTCTCTACTTAAGTGAGCGCCGATAGGCCAGCAGCGGCCCTTACAGCGGCCTCTCGCAGGTCAACGGCTCGGCCCACCCGGCGCAGGGCCGGCGTGGGGGAGTGGGCCTCCAGGTCCAGAGCTCCGTCGCGCGGGACAGCTGCGCGTTCTGCGCCGTTTAGCCGAGGGACGGATATGGTTGAACAGATTGCGTGGGAGCGGCGGATCGGAGGTGAGCGCCTGTGGCTGGTGATGTTCGCGGTGAGGTGGCGCCGGCTGGTCCGGGCGCTCGAGGAGCCGCCCAGTACATGGTCGTCCACGCCACCCCGAACCAAAGGACTTCCCGCGAAGGCAGGGTGGCGTATCAGGGCGTCGGCCACGAGGCCGTACTGCACTGGTCCGCCGGCACGAACGTTCCTGCCGTACAACCTAAACGGCGAAAGAGGCGCCCGATCCGAGTGTGGAAGCGCGCGGCCGCGGCGCGGGAGCCGTCGCCGACGATCGCGGTCAATCCGGTGAACCTAGAGGTTGGGCAGGCTTTCCTCGTCGCTGGTGAGCCCAATTGGCTCCTCATCGCTCCTGGCCATGAAGTGGTCGACCCGCCGGCGAACGTGCAGGAGTACACCAAGCAGTTGTTGGCGCTCATCGAGGTGAAGCTGAAGACTCAGCTGGCGACGATCGACGCCGCCGACATTGATCTAGCGACGCTAGGGTCCGTTGATGAGGTTGCCGACACGATGGTGTCTCAGCTGCCCGCCAGCCACCCTTTCGACAAAACGATCGGCCCGTTCTACGACGCCAACGGGGCCGCCAACCGTATGCACGTCTCACAGGACACAGTGCAGGCTCGCGCAACCAATCACGAGATTCTGGCATGTCCGACAGCCGAGGGCGACGAGGTGTTTCCGACCTTCCAGTTCAATTCCGACGGCACCGCATTGCCTGGGTTGGATCGGGTGTTGACCGCCCTGGCGGCCGGTACCCAGGATCGGTGGCAGGTCGCCCTGTGGCTGACGACGCCCAATGAGCAGTTGAAGGGCCGAACGCCGAGTGATGCCTTAAAAGAAGGGGCCTCAGCGGCGGTGCAGGCGGTCGCTGAACAGACGGCCGACCGCTGGTGCCACTGAGACGTACTGGCCTGGGGCTGCGCAAGCCTCCAGCGGACATCAAAGGGTTTCCTACGAAACAGCTTCGCAAAGGCAGGGCGCTGTATCGCGCCCACCACAAGAACAACGGGCCGTGGTGGTTTGCCAGCGACGACGGGGGTCGCTTCAATCTGGACGCACCGGCGGGCACGTGTTACCTGGCGATCGATGAGGAGACAGCGCTGCGGGAGCGCCTGGGCCGCGCAATGGTCAGGCGGGGAGTGGTCTCACAGGGCTGGGCTGACGAAACGGTGGTGTCGAAGGTGCCCGTGTTCAAGGGTGGGCGGGTGGCGAACACCTGTCACCGTGAGGCCACGAACCATGGTCTGACCCGGGAAATCGCCACCTACGCCCACCGCGGGTACGGCTTGACTCGCTTGTGGGCGCGGCGGTTTCACGCCTTGGGGCTGCGCGGCGTGCTGTACGAGTCGCGTTTCACCACGATCGCCGCCCCGAACGCGTACGCGCTGTTCGACGACGCTGGGGCGAAGCCCTGGCCGGATGATCCAGCCCCGGCATCGGGAGCGGATGCCTGCCGGCGGGCTGGTCTCCAGGTGCTCGCGCCGCCGTCAGGTAAGTCGCTGCGTGTTGTGCCGTCCGCCTGACGGCGTGTGGTCGGCGTCGCAGCGGTGCAAGGGTCGGCGCAGTTGCCGATGGCTGGCCGCTTCTAGGTCGAAGGCGGCGACGTTTTCGAGACCTGGCTCAGGGTGGTAATGGTCTGGCTCAGGGAGGCGATTGTGTCCAAGAGCTCGTTTTTGTCGTGTTGGAGCCGATCGATGCGCGCTTGAAGTTCTTGCTCTCGACGGCGGGAGGCCTCCAAGTCCGCGCCTTGCAGCAGTAGAAGGTGTTCCAAGTCTTGCGTTGGTGCGGTGGCGGCGGGCGGCCATCGCCCGATGGTGCGCAGGTGATTCTCGAAGCTGTCTGCGTTCAAGAACCATTGTTCGGCGCCTCGGCGGCCTGCGATGTGCCCGCGTTCACTCTCGACGGGGGAGTCGTCGCGGCTGGCGAGGTCGGTGGCCCAACGTGGTGTGAAGCCGGCTAGCTTTCCGGCTTGTCCGGCGAGGTAGGCACGGCGGCCCGCTGGGCTGATCACCTCGCCATGCTCGCCGCCTGGCCACGGCGTCCCCGCTGGGCCGTTCATGCGTCTGACTTTAGCTTATTCCGGCATGGTTCCGGATACGATGCAGCGGCGTTCCGCAATAGGTGCGCATTTGCCCGTATTGCGACACGTCTTCTGGCTTCATTCCGGAATAGTGCACGGTCATCTAAACTGTCATCCAGTAACGAAATGACTTGTGACCTGCGTCAACAGCCTGAGCAGTAGAACGGAACGGTTTCCGGAATCGGTTCCGTTGCCTCGGTAGTGACGCCGGTCGCAATCAGGAAACGGAGCAGGGATGGCCGACAAGTCCAGCACCGCGGTACTCGACGACGCCGCAGCCCGCCGCAAGCGCCGCCAGGGCTCGGAAACCCGCAAGATGAATGCGACTTTGCGGGTGCGCTACAACGAGGATGCTCTCGAAGTGTTGTCTGCCTGCGGCGGCGACCGTCTACCGGAGCTGATCCGGCAATACGGGGATTTCCTGACTGAAATGCTGCCGGTCGCCGATGCGAAAGGTGTTGATCCGCTGGAGTTGTTCCGGCAGACGGCGAGCGCTCTGCTCGACGACGAACGGCACAAGCAAGCCTCTTAGCCGCACTTCTGCCCGTTCCGGGCCTATCCGGGCCTGCCGGCGGTTGAGCTTTCCGGCACTTAGCGGCTCGCGACGATGCGGCCGCCGAGAACTTCGGCCACGAGGTCGAGCGCTTGGCGTTCGACCTCGATCTCGTTCTCGTCTTCTTCTGGTGGGCCGTGGGCCAGCGCGGCGGCCCAAAAGGTCCGGTCTACTTCGGGGTCTTCGGCCGGCATTGTTCGGGTGATGTTGTCCATTTCGGCGTCGGCGCGGGATTGGTCGCGCTCGGCGAGCCATGCCTGCCATTGGTCACGTTGGGCCCGGTAGCGGGCGATGCGGTCTTGGCGGACGCTGTCGGTGTCGTGGGCGGCGGCGAGGCTGTCGAGTGTTGTTTGACCGGGGGCCACGGTGCCTCGGCCTGTGCGGGTAATCAGGCCGAGGATCTCCAGTGCGGTGAGTGTTTCGTCGCCGGCGGTTCCGGAGACTCGAGCTGCGGCGAGAATGTCCGCGCGGCTGGTCAGCCCGTAGTAGGCAACCAGTTCGTAGATGCGCCGCAGGTGATGCCCGGCGACCCACCAGGCGTCGTGGACGGGCTCGATGCGGACTCGTTCTGCCCTGGCCGGGTCGCTGGCGATGCCGTGCGGCGTCGTGAGGGCGTAGTAGTCGGCGTCGCCGTTCACGGCTTGTCTGGTCAGAATGAGGGGCGCTCCCGGGCGGTCTCGCAAGTCGCGCAGCACCCGCCACACAGCATCCGGGCTGAGCAGGCCGGCGCCGAGCGATAAGTTACGGCCGCCTACTCCCACCACCCAAACCTCGTTGATGAGTTCCCCTGCGGTTAGGGCGTGCCAGGCCAGGGTTTGTAGGACGGCGTGCACGGTCCAGCGGTACCGTTTCCCGGCGTATTCGTAGTCGGCCCATTCCATGGCTGCAGATAGCCAGCGCCGTAGTTCCGCTGGTCCCCACGGACCGGTCCGGGTTTCCCCGCTTCCTGTTGTGCCCCCCGGTGTGTTCTTCCCCTTGTGCTGCGGGTGGCGGTATTTGAGCGTGTTGGTGCACAGCCAGGTGAGGGCCTTGGTGAAGTCGTGGTTGAGGGCGTTGCCGGCGCGGTGTTGGTATCGGGCGAAGGCTTGGCCTAGGCCGTGGTGCCAGGGCCCGCCTGGGGCAATGAGTTCGGCGATGCTGGCGCGGCTGTGGCCACGTGCGATGGCGGCGTAGATGACGGCCATCCGGGCTTCAGAGGCGCTGTCCCATTGGCGTTGCTCGTTGGCGATGACGCCGTGCTCTGCGAAGTCGGTGATGTCCGGGTGCATGGGGTCGTTGCGTACGTATGCCGGGGCCAGGCGTTGAGCGTCGCCGGTGCCGGTGCAGTACGCGGTGATGTCGACTGTGCCGGTGTCCATCAGGGGAGCGGGTTCGTTGGGGTCGATGGGTCGGGCTTTGACGGCGCCGAGCAGCTCGTAGAGGCGAGGCAGGAGGCTGGGCTCTGAGCGGGTGGCGAACGCGTCGACGGCGTCGGCGAGGGTCCCGTCGAGCTGGCGGTACCCGCCGTTCTTGGCTGGTGTTCCTGGTGCACTCAGGCAGGCGTATTGCGGGTCGGTGGTGTTGGGGTTGGAGTCGAGTGTGGGTAGCCGCGCGGCGAGCAGTCGGGCGATGTTTTTCAGCTCGGCGAAGCTGGCTGTGGTGCCGATGGCCAAGGGGCACAACAGGTGTCCGCCGCTGGGGGAGTGGTCGCTGACCACTTTGCCGCCGCACCGGGTGATCCATTCAGCCGCGGTGGCCATGTCGGCATCAACTTGGGCGCGGCCGCCGCGCTTGTCGTCGAAGTCCAGGTACAGGAGTGCGGTGCGCAGGCCTTTGCGCGTGAATGGGTATAGCGCGGCGGGTCGGGTGGGCAGCGTCTTGGTCAGGTCCCCCGTGTCGGAGAATTTGCCGGTCGCCGGGTTGTAGAGGCGCATTGAGCGCCGGCCAGGCGCGCTGATCAGCGGCGCCAGGGTCTTCCAGACACGCTCAGGGCGCTCCGGAACGACCGGTGGGTGGTCGGCGGTCGCCGTCATGACCGGTGCGGAAGCGCTATATCGGCCTCGAGGTGGGAGGGCCCGGTAACGCTGTGGTGTTCGTTGCTGGGAGAGCAATCCTGTTGATCACAGTTTGCGCAGTCCCCTAGACCTGATTCGGGGTATGCGCTACCGTGAGGACTGCTTGAGCTGGATGGCATCAAAGCGCCCTTCTAAAGGGTGGTGCGGAGGCACCGAACACCTGAGCTGGATACTCGGGTGACAAGTTCAGAAGCGATTACCCTCGGCCGCTAACCGGGGGTTTCGCATTTTCTGGGTCTTGGTGGGCCTACTCGCGTGCGGATATGCAGTTGTGGTGTTGGTGATCGTTGGTGACGCCCGGAGCCGTTGCGGGCTGGCTTGACGTTCCTCTCGTCGTTACTGATGTGACTCGTGTTGCGAACAAGTCTGACACCCGCTGCGCGGTGCCACCGCGCCGACACGCCGGGCCAGTGGCGAAACCCAACCCGAGCCGGCCATCCGTGGCGAGCTTGCGTGCACGGCGGTTTCAGGGGCCCTGGTTGCTGCTGGGCGCGTTGATCTAGGTGCTTTTTCTGCCCAGCTCGGGCGGATATGGGAGAGACGGCCGTCAGTGGCCGCGCGGATCGCATTTCTCACGGTGAAATCCCCCTGGATATGGCCGTGGCCGTCATGTGGGTCGTGTCGGGACGAACCTGATGCGCTCAAACCTTGCGCACTAGACGAATGATGCTACACACTAGGCAATGAGTAAACGCAAGTGACGCAGTTCGGTGTTTCGTATCTGTGATGTCGAAAGGAGTGGGGATGTCGGAACCGATCACCCTTGATACCGAGGCCGCCCAGCAGGCGGTCCAGGCCTGGCGCGACTACGGAGATCAGGTGAAGGCTCATGGCCAGCAGCACCACATGAATCTCGACGAGCTCCGCGCGACGGTCGGTGACGCGTACAGCCCGTACGTGGACGCCAAGCAAGCCGAGTTGCAGGCCCGGCAAGCCGCCTACGCCCGCGTCGCGGCCAACGCTCACGGTCACGCGCAGCGGCTGTCCAACACGGCCACGATCTTCACCACAACCGACGAGGACTCCGCGGCGCGGATGCACGCCATCCTGGCCGACGGGGTGGAATCCACTGGGGCCCATAGCATTCGACCGGTCAGCAATGGCACCGTCAGTGACGAGGAGGCCAGGTTGAACGTGGAGAACATGCAGCGCATCGCCACCTCTGATCTTCCTGGCGCCGGCATGCAGTTCTGACAATTGGTGTCGCCTGCACCGTGCATGGCCAGCGACAATAAGAAGGTCAACTTGTGAAAGGGGTCAGAGATGTCGGAACCGATTTCTCTCGATAGCGAGGCTGCCAAGCAGGCGGTCCAGGAGTGGCATGACTACGCCAACCAGGTGCAGGAACACGGCCAGAAACACCACATGACCCTCGAAGAAATCCGCACCGCTGTGGGCGATACCTACGCCCCGTTCGTCGCGGCCAAGCAGGCCGAGATGGAGGCCCGCGAAGCCGCCTACGCCCGGGCTGCGGCCAACGCCCGCGGTCACGCGCAGCGGCTGTCCAACACGGCCACCATCTTCGAGACCACTGACGATGAGTCCGCAGCGCGGATGAACCGCATCCTGGACGCGTAGCCTGCGATTATGGACTTGAAGGTCGATCCGGACGGTCTGCGCGCCGACGGTGCCGCTGTGGCTGGCTCAGCAAGCCACAGCGGCTCTGTCGCGCCATGCACGGCTGCCGCATCCGACACCGTCTCCACCCACGTTGCCGACATGCTGACCACGTGGACGCAGTCACTGCACACGCTGATGGACCATGCCGGGCAATTGCGGGTGGCCGGCGGGATGGCACTGTCTGGTACTGGTACCGATCTGCAATCGGCGGACGACACCAACGCCCACCACATCTCCAACGTGATCGACGGCGGGGGATCAGCCCCGGCCTCGGCGCCCGGCGCCCCCGCCGCGTCCCCGCCGATCGTCCCGACACCGACGCTGCCGGCGCTGCCGTCGCTCAATCCTCTCGCGCCGATGACCGGTGAGCAGGTCTCAGCCCTGGTACACGCAGGGCCAGGACCGGCCAGCCTGCGGGCGTTCGCCACCCACATCCGCACCACGGTCGCTCCGGCGGTGATGACCACCGCGCAGGACGTCCGCAACTCCGGCCAGTCGGTGCACAACCACTGGGATGACGGCCACACCACCGCGGCGCAGAAGGTCGGCGCGCACGCCGACTGGCTGGAATCGACCCTGCATCCGAGCTTCATGTCGGTCGCTGACGCCGCTGACTCGGCAGCCGAGCACACCGACACGCTCATCAAGAACACGCCGACACCGCAGGAATTCACTGACCTGCACCGACGGCTCAACGTCGCAATGGCGAACTACCGGGCCACCGGCGGCCGCAACGCCGCCCAGGTCGCGGCCCTGCAATCCGAACTGGCCAACAAGCAGTCCACCGCACTGGCCAGCTACGAAACATTCGCCGCCGCCGCCCCGGCCACTACCGCCGGCGCGGCACCCCCGGCCCCGGCGCCGCCGATCGTGCACGCGGGCGGCCAGGTCGACAAGATCAACGAGACGGTGCACCTCAAGAAGGACGGCCCCGGACACGGTGAGGCACACCGCGGTCACGGACCCGGTGACGAGGACTCAACCGTGCCGACCGACACCCCGCCGGGAACCCCGACCGGTACCCCGCCCGCTGCGCCACTGGCGGCCCCGGCCGCGGCAGCCGACCAAGCCGCCTCCGGCACCGTCGCCAACGTCGCCGGCATGATCATGGGCGCTGGGGCAGGCGCGGCCGGACAGGTCGCGAGCACCATGCACGGGCTCACCGGGGGCGGCTCGCCCCTTTCGGCGCTGTCGAGCCTGTCCTCCCTCCCCGGTCTGGGCGGGATGCCGCAGATGGAATCCCCTCAGCTACCCGGCGGACCTGGAGACGGCAACGGCGGATCACCCGAAGGCGAACCGAGCGACTTTGGCCCCGGCGACACCAGCCCGGCATCCGGTGGAGGGGGAGACGGGGGCGGCGGCGCCCCGCTATCCAGCTCGAGCCCTGCCGTGGGCCCACCGGTCGGAAGCAGTATTACCGCAGGCACTCCAGGCGGCGGCAGCCCCGGTGCAGGCGGACCCGGCGCGGCCGGGATGGGAATGATGCCGCCGATGATGGGTGCCGGTATGGGCGGCAAAAATGAGGACGGCCGCAAGCCCGAGGACCATCGCCGCGTCGTGCTGCGGCCGGTCCCCAACACCGAGCCGGTGTTCGGCGAAGTCCGCCGCGAACGTCGCGAGCGCACCGACCGGGACAAGAAAAAGACCTAGCAAGACCAGGGGAGTTGCGTTGCAGCGCAACGCATATCAGAGAGGGAGACACAGGACATGTCCACACGGACCGAGCAGATGTCATCGATGATCGACAAACTGTTGGACAGCGTTTACGAGTGGGAAGACAAGGTGAACGCCTTCACCGCCACCAGCGAGATCGACGACGAAATCGTGGTGACGCACGACGGCCGCGGCCGTCTGATCGGCTGCGACATTCCACCCGGACTCCACGAGCGACTGTCCGTGGAGGAATTCGAAGAGGCGATGAACGAGGCCATCGCCAAGAATGCCCAGCGTGCATACGACGGCATCCAGGAACTGGCCGCCGAGTTCCGGGCCAAGTGGGCGAGCATCCCCGAGGAATTCGCCAACCATCCCGTGGCCGCCGAATTTTCCGCAGCGCTGCGCGGCGTGAGCTAACACCCTCGCTGTCGCGACTGAAAAATACATCCGGCAGCGTCAGTGCAGGCAGTTACCATTTCTATACGAACAAAAGGGGAGGGAAACAGATGGACGCGATCCACGCCGATATTCCACAAGTGGAGTCATCCAGCGGGGGCTGGTCCTCCATTGTTCCTTCTCAGGAGGGCATTCACCCGGTTCCGACACCGGGCCTGGATGCGCTGTCGGGAGCAGTTGCCGGCGCGGTGGCCGGCTGGCCGGCGGTCCATGAAGAGTTTGTAGCAGGCCGCGTGAGCGCCGCAGGCAACTTCGTAGCCGCCAACGGTGGCACCGTTGCCAACATCACCACCACCGAGGCAACCAGCACTGCACGGATCAACGGGATTGAGGTTTAGAAGATGGCCACTCAGTACACGCACCCGTCGGTCCTGTCGCCGTACCCGAACACTGGTGAGGTACGGCTGCCGCCGTCGATGCAGCCCCCGATGGCGCCCGGCTACCCACCCGCGCAGCCGCCCCGCAGCCCCAAGGGTGGGCTGATCACCGCGGCCATCGTCGGTGCCGCCGCGATCGCTCTCACAGCGGGCGCGATCGGCGGTCTCATCGGCAACCACATGGCCAGCAGCCCTGCTCCGGCGGCGCCAGCCACGCCGCCCGCGCCCACCTCAGAGCAGGTGCATGTGGCCACGGTCGACCTGTGCACACGGTTCGCCGCGGGTGATCGCGCGATGCCATCGCCCCAGAACACGGGGTTCGATGTGATCCCGAGCTACAACTATGTTGCGGAAGCCCTGCGTGATAACCCCGCCGCGGATAGTGCGATCCGTGACGCGGTCAGCGAAAGCCTCAAGCTGGCACGCGATCAGGCCTCACATTTCAGCAATACGCCCGCGAAGGGAGCCATCCAGCCGGCAACCGGCTGGACTGTCGAGGCAGCTAACGCCGCTGACCAGCGCGTATGGGATTTGTGCAAGGCATACGGAGGCTAAGGAATGGACGCGGGAGCGGAAAGTAGTACCGGGGGGGCCGCTGCCGCTGCGCAGTCCGGTGCTCACATCGGGATGCAGTTATTTCATCAGGCAGTGAAGGCTGCTGACGCTGTAGCCAAGAAAACCGGCGGCGCCGCCAGTACAGCCGCGAACACCGCCAGCGAGCTCGGCGAAGGCCCGTTCGCGATGGCGATCAAGGCTGGCCGGCGTCCACCGGACAGCTTGGTCCAATTCCTCGACGAATTGCATGAGTTCCACGCGGGCGTAGCCCGGGACCTGGACGACGCCATCGGGACTTCGAAGAACACCTATCGGCCGCAATTCGCCGAGGCCCTGACAGGCGAAGCTGGCGACGCACTGCTCGCCGCGCACGACGAGAACACCCACCTGTGGGGCACTCACTACGATCAGCACACCAGTGCAGCCAGGGCCGCATACCAGGCATCCCACCACACCCAAGTCCTGCAGGGCTTGATCGACAACACCGCCGAAGCTGGCCAAGAAGCCTTCAATAAGGCCGTGAAAAGCCGCAATCCAGCCGCGGCGATGCAAGTGTGGACGACTTACAGTCAGCAAGCCGACACCGACGTCGCGGAAAGCGTTAACCAGGTCACGCAGGCGCTTAGCGGGAAGTTCACCATTCCCCAAAACGGCCCCTCGGACAAAAAGCCTTCCGACGGCAAGGAAGCTCACCGAGGTGAGAGTGACAAGAACGATAAGAAAGAATCTCATCGGACGGACGGCAAAGGAACCACTGACAAGTCGGGCGGTGGTAACAAATCTGGATCAGCCGCAGACGCTGAGAGCGACACGAAATCGGCCGCATCGGATGCCACTCCACGCACCGACAATCCGGTGAAAGCCGCCGCTGCTGACCCAGCCGCAGCAGATGCGACAACTCCACGAACCCAGCCTGGAATGCCGATGGGGGGTATGCCGAGCGGAGGGGGTACACCCGGTGGCGGTCGTGGTGGTGGGTCCGGAGGCGGCATGGGCTCGGGCATGTCTGGGCTTGGGTCCAGCATGAAGCCGCCTTCAGGACTCGGCTCGCCGGGCGGGATGCCCGGTAGTGGCGGGATGCCTGGTGGCATGCCCAGCGGGGGTGGTATGCCCGGCGGCGCGTCGACGTCGCCGGCGTCGGCGTCGCCATTGGCGAATGCGGGGTCGAGTTTTCAGAGCGGGCTGGCGTCTGGGATGAGCGCGACCGGCGGCGGCGGGGCTTCTCCGGTTTCTCCTGTGTCGCAATCACTTTCGCAGCAGCAGGCGGCAGCCGCTTATGCTGCGCAGCCGCCGGCGGGCACGGTGCCTCAGATTGGCAGCACGCCAGCGGGTGTGCCGATGGGCGGCGGGCCGTCTGGCGGTGACGTCGGCGGTGGTGCTCCGGCTCAGAGCAGCTCGGGCGGGGCGCCGGTGGGCGGTGGCGGGATGATGCCTCCTGCTGGCGCGATGGCCGGCGGCCCGATGGCTCCCTACAGTGCGCCGGGGGCTGGCGCGGGCGGGGCGACTCCTGCGGCAACGTCGGCTGCGACGTCGCCTGCGAGCAGCAGCGCCAGTGCTTCCAGCGGTGCCGGCGGTCCGGCGGCCGGGCCGGTGATGGCGGCCGGGCATGGTTCGGCTGGGGCCGCATCTGGCCTGGTTTCCTCAGGTTCCGAGGTCAATCCCGATTTGTTGTTGGCGCAGAGGGTACTTGGCGGTCTGGTTCGCGCTTGCGAGAACTGGCCATCGCTGATCGTCTGGGCTGTGAGCGTGGTGAAAACCCCTGTGGGTTCGCAGATCATCATCGCGACCAGCGCTGGCGGGGGCGGCTATGTTCCGCCGACCGTGGTGCTGCCGACGACAGCTCGCCTAGCTGTGGTTGATCCGGTGCTCCCCTTCGGTTGGGCAGCACCGTGGATGGGCTGCCAGAAGCCGTCGAAGATTCTGGCGGATCATTTCGAGCTATTCCGGAAAAAGACTGGGGGAGCGCAGCTTTCGGCGATGGTGACCACCGAACTGTGGCCGCAGGCTCCAGATGGGGTGCAGGATTTCCTGGGGATGCAGCATCGGGATGCGTTGGCCTTGGTCAGTGAGGCTCCGCGCCTCGATGGTGGACATCAGCACCGGTTGGCCGCTTTTGATCCCAGCCTGGCGCACAGGGTTGCCAATCTCGATAAGGGTGCTGACGTGTCGGCTTGGGCGGCTGCGAATCTGACCGCCGCGGTTATCAATGCGGCGCACGCTGAGCCGGACGTTACTGGCGACAAGTTGGTGACCGATGACGAGCTGGCGGTACTGCAATCGGTGCACCGAGGTACGGCAGATGCCGTGGGTTGGGGGCTGTACGACAGCCTGGTGCGGCAACGCCACAACGGTGTGCTGGAGTGGCCCGAGGTTCATGCGCCGCAGGATTTCGATGGGTCTGCACTGAACGTGACGATGGCGCAGTCGTATCGGAAGTACTTCCGGATGAGCCAGATCGTCGAGTTGGTGCGGTGCTGGAAGTTCTCGCCCCCGCCTCTGGCGGACCTGGCCTATTGCGGCATTCACGCGGGGTTCGGGGCGACTGTGGTGGCCAAGGTCGGTGAGTTGGAGCAACAGTTGCGTGCTCAGGCGTCGTAGCAAGCTCCTGTCCGCGCAGGTGACAGTGCAGCAGCGCGCATTTCCGCTTCAACACAAACTCGGTTGCAGCATCACTGTTCACGATTGCTTCTTTGTGTGTAAACTGCTGATGGTAATGAATTGGTGACGTGTTGAGAGGGGCTGTCGTGGAGCTTGCTGAGGAGTCGGCGAACGACACCCGAGAAGTCCGGGTTGTGGCTTCGGCTGTGTCGGTCAAGCGGACCATCGCTGCTGAGGTGGGGGACAACGGGTGTGTCGTGGGGGTGCGGTTCCTCAGCGATGCGTTCCGGAAGTGGGACTCGTACACGTTGGGAGAGCGGGTGGTCAAGGTCGCTGACGTGGCGCATGACCGTTACCTGTCCATTCAACCGAACCGCGACGGGCATTACCCCGAACGCGGTGAGGTGTCCGCGCGTGAACGCAAGCTGAACTTCTAGAAGGGGCAACACCGCGATGTCGAATGATTGGGATCCGATCAACACCGTTCTCGGCGGGGTCTTGGGAACGTTGATTGCCGCCCCGCTCGGGCCATTGGCGCCGATTGGCGGGGTGGTCGGCGCGAACCTGCTGGGCAAGGAAGACAATCCGACGGCCAATGGTCCGATTCATCTCGGCCATGTCGGTCCGGACGCGCCGCCTCCTGCGGCGCCGCCGCCCCCGCCCGCTCCGGGTGGGTTGGCGCCCGGGCCGCCGCCCCCGCCGCCGCCAGCCCCGTTGCCCGCGCCGCCTGCTGGTCCGACTCCGGGGACGGGTGCGGCAACTGATGCGGCGAATAAGGAGAGCAAAGAGGTCGCCGAGGTCATCGCGCAGTTGCACGAGCTGGACAAGTCGGCGGCGAGCACGATTGATGCGATCCACGCTGCCGGGACCGCGGGCCAGCAGCAGCTGGACGGCATCAGCAAGGATGTTCAGGACAAGATCACCGAGTTGGGTCCTCGGCTGAACACTCCTGCTGGTCAGCAGGAGCTGCGGGACTTTTTGAAGGAGAAGTTGACCGCGGCCAAGAAGGTCATTGATCAGCAGATCGCCGATGCGGACGCCAAGGCCCGGCACACTCGTGAGTTGACGCAGAAGTACGCCGACATTGGTGGTGGTGGCGACGACGTTAAGCCCGCCGGCAACGCTGGCAACGGCGGCAACGGCGGTGAAGGTGGCGGCCCCAGCGGCGGCGGCCCGACCGGGAGCAGCGAGCAGAGCACCACCCCGTCGAGCGCGCCGGTGAACGCGGCGGCGCCGGGGACCTCTCCGTACGGGCAGGGCATGATGCCGGGCGCGGGCATGATGCCTGCGGGTATGTCGATGCCGCAGATGCCCTCGTTCGGCGGCGGCGGAATGCCCTCGCTCGGTGGCGGCGATCCGCTGAGCGCCTTGGGCGGGTTGGGCAGCCAGGGGCTGGGTCATGATCCGTCGTCGTCGTTCCGTGATGACACCAACGGCGGTAAAGGCTCGGGCAACGACGGCCCGTCGAACTCGAAGTTCAAGGACGGCACCGAGACCGGTACGGGGAACAACAGCGGCAAGCCGGGCAGTGAGACCAATGGCAACACGTCCCCGGCGGGAGCCCCCGGGACGACCGGAACCAATGGCGGTGCAACGGAATTGGCCGGCAACCATCAAGGCGCTCCGGGCACGGACCCGAACGCGCCCGCTCCGACGACGCATGTGTCGTTGCCTGGCGGGGGGGACACCGAGGCGCGCACCGTGCAGGGTGCGCAGGCGGTCAAGGCTGCGCTCGGCGGGGCGACGGTGGCCGATGCGTGGCATCAGGCGGGCGTGACGGTACCGCCGCCGGGTACTCCGGTGACCGAGCCGATTCCGCCGACCAAGTTGAAGGCTGGCGACGTGGGTATCTGGCAGGACCATCTGGTGATGGCCTTGGGTAATGGCAAGGTGCTCGTTTCCGGTCAGCCGCAACCGTTGTCGAGCGTGGGCACCGGCCCGGATTTCCTGGGGTGGATGGACCCGAGCGCATTGGCCCCCAAGGGTGGCGCACCGGCAACACCTCCTGCTGCGGCCCCGCCGCAGCAGCCGCCGGCGGCCCCGCCAGGGTTGCCGTCCTAAGGAACTTGTGAGTGTGGGAGCGGGTGGGCGATGACGCGGAGTCGCGGTGAGAGCCGTGCTATCGGGTCATCGCCCACTGCTGCGCGAGATGTAGGTGTCCGATGAGTTTGGATGGGTTTGTGCGTGCTGCGGGTGCGGCGATGGGCATGGCCCGCGAATCGTTCGGCACCGGTGGTGTGGCGTTGGCGCCACCCCCTGGTCTTGGCCCTCTCCCGGATCGCACTGGCGA
>Ga0265327_10000358_pt1 | contig 86964 bp, 62 predicted proteins | sample 41621metaG_FD_202089 | JGI IMG/M metagenome (GOLD analysis project Ga0265327, IMG submission 202089) | Rhizosphere microbial communities from Carex aquatilis grown in University of Washington, Seatle, WA, United States - 4-16-21 metaG | ecosystem: Host-associated > Plants > Roots > Rhizosphere...
CAGTCGCCGAGACCCGCAAGATCTTGCCGGTCCTTAACCCGTCCTCAGCCGAGTAGGGCACAATCGCGCGGGTGACGACACCGCCCCAGCCGCCGTTCGGCCCACCCGGATCGACACCTTCCGAGCCTTCGCCGTGGCAACCGCCCGCGCAACAGGTTCCACCCCCTGCGCAGGACCGACAGGTTCCGCCCCCGGTTCAGGAGCAGTCACCGACCCTGCAGATCCCGGTGACGCCGCCCCCCGTCGAACCACCGCCGCCGCCGAGCGAACCAGGTCAGGCACCGGAACCGGGCTCACCGAAGAAGGGCCGCGACTACAGGTCGCTGGTGCTCATCGCCGTCATCGTCGTCGCCGTGGTCTTGGCCGCCGTGCTCGGTATTGAGCTGTACGCCCGCCAGCGGACCAGCAGCGAGGTCAACGCGGCCACGTCATGCCTGGTGCAGGACGGCGCGACCGCCTCCTTCGGTCCGATGCCACTGGTGCTGCAGTACCTCGGCAATCACATCGACAAGCTCACGATCAAGACCGCGGGCAATCAGATCGCACAGGCCAAGAAGATGACCGTCGCCATTACCGTGCGCGATGTCTCCCTCAATAAGACCGCCGACTCGCTCGGCACGATCGGCCAACTCGACGTCGAGGTGTCCTGGCCGACCGCCGGCATCACCGAGAGCGCCCGCGACCTCGTGCCGGGAATGCTCGGCTCGTTGGTGGGTGATGCCACCACGAATGAATCCACCGGCGAGATAACGCTGAGCGCCGCCGGAGGACTGGCACAGATCACCACCAAGCCCGTCATCAAGGACGGGATGGTGACACTGCAATCCGAGAACGTGTCCGCGTTCATCGGTCTGCCGCGCGAGATCATCCAGCCGGCACTGGACACCTTCTCCAAGGGCCTCGTCGGCGGCCAGTACCCGATGGGACTCAAGGCCCAAGAGGTGAAGGTCACCAACGACGGCATCACGGTGAAGCTGTCGAGCACCAATCAGCCGATGAAGCCGGTGGAGAATCCCTGCCTGCAGAACCTGTCGTTCTAGTCCGGGAACCCGTCCAGGACCGCCCTGCTGCTCGACAGGCCTAGCCGCGTCGCACCGGCCTCGACCATGGACGCCGCGTCCTGTGCGGTCCGGATTCCGCCGCTCGCCTTGACCTGAAGCCGATCGCCCACGGTCTCGACCATGATCCGCACCGCCTCGACCGTCGCTCCCCCTGATGGGTGAAATCCGGTGGAGGTCTTCACGAAATCGGCCCCGGCGGCCTCGCTGGCGCGGCACGCCGCACGAACCGCGTCGGCACCGGCGCGCTCCAGCAGTGCCGCGGACTCGATGATGACCTTGAGGGTCGCCGTCGGGGCCGCCCGCCGGACCGCCTCAACATCGGCCTGCACCGCCGCGAAATCGCCGGCCACTGCGGCACCTACGTCGATCACCATGTCGATCTCGGTTGCGCCCGCCGCCACCGCCAGCGCCGCCTCATGCGCCTTGATGGACGAAAGGTGTTTGCCCGAGGGGAATCCCACCACTGCCGCGACGATGAGCCCGTTGGCGTCTTTGGGTAAGTCCAACGGCAGCATCGAGGGTGATACGCACACCGCCAGCACCCCGAGATCTGCCGCCTCCGCGATGAGTGCCTGCACGTCCCGCGGTGTCGCTTCGGGCTTGAGCAGCGTGTGGTCGATGAGCGCGGCCACCTCCGCACGCGTAGGCCAAACCGCCCTTGTGCCTGCCGAATCCGTCATGGGCTGCGTCATAGGGCTAGCGTCGCACACATGACCTCCCAGCATGACCGTGCGGTCACGTTCGCGGCCCTCCATCAGTCCGGGACATTTGTGGTACCCAATCCCTGGGATGCCGGAACCGCCCGCATTCTCACCGGCTACGGCTTCCCCGCGCTGGCCACCACCAGCGCCGGTCTGGCCTTCGCGCTGGGGCGACGTGACGGCGCCAATCTGGTCAGCCCGGCCGAGACGCTGGCCAACGCATCCCAGATTGCAGCGGCCACGCATCTACCGGTGTCGGCCGACTTGGAGAACGGTGGCCCCGCCATCGGGGACGTCGCCATGACCATCCGGGAGGCAGCCGCTTCGGGGCTTGTCGGTGGGTCGATCGAGGATGCCACCGGACTACCCGATACACCGATCTTCCCGCTGGCCGAGGCGGTGGACCGCATCACCGCCGCGGTACATACGGCACGCGATCTGCCGTTTCCATTCACGTTGACAGCGCGCGCCGAGAATTTTCTGTACGGCAGACCGGACCTGGCAGACACCATCACCCGGCTCAACGCGTATGCGGAGGCCGGTGCGGACGTGGTGTATGCCCCGGGCCTGCCCGATGCCACGGCCGTGCGCACGGTCTGTGCAGCGGTGGGTCGCCCGGTCAATCTGCTGGCCACGGGGTTCGTGGTGAATCACTCAGTCGAAGAGATCGCGCAGTGGGGTGTGCGGCGAATCAGTCTGGGTTCCGCGATGGCCCGCGCAGCGCTGGGGGCATTCGTTGAGGGCGCGCGGGAGATTGCACAATACGGCACGTTCGGATTCGCAACGCGCGCCATCCCCTATGGGGACGCAAATGCACAGTTTCCGTGTGGCTAGCCGGCGGGCGGTATCAGACCGACAACCCCGTTGCACATCTGACGGAAGTTGACGATCCCGAAGATGCTGCCGCCGGGCACGAACTGGCATCCCGATCCTCCGCCGACACCGCCGCCACCACATTTCGGCCACGCACCGGGGCCCTGAGTTTTGAGCACATCTTCGGCAACCGCGATCTGTTCTTCACGGCTGGCCTCGGCGGGATTCCCGACTCCACCGTGCGTAGCCCACGTGGACGGCTTGAATTGCAGGCCGCCGTAGAAGCCGTTTCCGGTATTTGCCGACCAGTTTCCACCAGATTCGCATTCCGCTACCGCATCCCAATTCATGGAGTCGGCCGACGCCACGCTCGCGGTCATAGACAGCGACATCACAAACAGCACATTGAAGATCAGACACACCGCACGCCTGTCGCGCACCCACCGTGCCCGGTCCATGACGACCTTCATGTCACTGCACCCCGATCCTCTATCTCCCGGCGAGATCACGCGGTGGGTGATGAACCACCTGCCACGCCGGTCGTGATCAGATTGTGATCACTGTTGTAATCGTTACTCACGAGGTGTGCGTTACGCAAGCGGAGAATGGTAAGAAAAGCTGCCATTGGGCCGCCTGAGGCTTTAGTGATTTCTTACATCTACCTATAACGCCGAGATAAACCAGTGGCCTCGGCGGAATTACATGTTTGTAATTCTGGAGCGACATTGATTCATGTCACAGCGCAATTTGCCCGCTGGTGCGCGAGATGCCGCCAACCGTCACTCACACCCGGGAATTGCCGCCCCGCGCGGGACAGATCGGCACCCTAGATCTCGGGCCCGCCCGGGTTGCACCGCGAGGCCGCCATCAGCCCCTCGTCCACCTGCGGCCGCCACGGCTCCAGATTCCAGCTGGGCTTGTCAGGAATGAACACCCGCCCGTACCAATGGCAATCGAACTGCATCCGCATACCCGGCGTCTGCGCATCGGGGGCCAGCGCAACGACCTCGGCCCAGGCGATATCCGCCCCGTCTGGCGCGTCATAGGTACGCCCCAGCGCCGTCGGATAGATCCGCAGTGTCCGCCCCAAAGATGTTGCGCCCCATGACACATGATCAACAAGGACGGGCTCCACGGCTGCCGCGGGCACCGTGTTCATCAACAGCAGCGCGGCCATCGATGCGACCAGCGCCACCGCCCGGCGCAATAGCGTCAACGCTCTTCGCGCACGAGGCTCATCATCGCGACTTACCCTGCACCTCGAGCACGCGCGGACGAACGTCGACGAAATACACCCCGGCCGCCACCGCAGCAAGTCCGGCGGTCATCAGCTCCAACCCCGGAATCAGGGTGAGCACGGCAGCTCCGGCAAGAATGACTACCCACGTGGTCTTGGTCTGCTTCTCCGCCGCCACGAACGCATCCGCCGGCTGGATCGCAGCATGAACCAGCGCAACGATCGCCGCGATCAGGGCGATGAGCGAGATCAACGCGAAGACATGAAAGGAAAAGGCCACCCGATCAGCCTACGTGGCTGATCGGGTGGCCGTCAGAGCTGGAACTGCCTACTTCTGGGTGACGGTGCGGGTCGCGGCCGCCTTCTTGGCCGGAGCCTTCTTGGCCGGAGCAGCCTTCTTGGCCGGAGCCTTGGCCGGGGCGGCGGCCTTCTTGGCGGGCGCAGACTTCTTGGCAGGAACGGCCTTCTTCGCGGGGGCCTTCGCTGCCGGAGTGGCCTTGCCCGACAGGTCGATGCCGACCAGCTTGGCGGCACGCTCGCCGACGGCGCGAGTCTGGCTCGCCACGGTGCCCAGCGCCTGCTCAGTCAGCTCGGCGTAGTTGCCGACCAGACCCTCGGCGCGGGTCACGTTCTCCTCGATGGCGGGGGTGCTGCGGATGCGCTCAATGGCCTCTTCGCCGCGCTCGGCCAGGTTGTTGTAGATGTCGGTGGCCACCTGCAGATAGGCCTCGGCCACCTTGCGCAGCTCCTCCGGGGTGAACCGGTCGCGCAGCTCGTTGACGTCCGTCGGCAGCTCGGCCGAAAGTTCACGCAGCCGGTCACGGGTCTCGTCCACGCGCGCACCGGCCTCAGAGGCGGCTTCCTCGGCGCGCTCGCGCAGCTTGATGACGACATCGGCAACTGCGGCCAAGGCCAGGTCACCGGCGCCGACGGCTACGTAGAACGGGGTTTTCAGGTCGTCGAACGAGGTGTTCTTCTTGGTCATGCCAGATTCCTTTCGGGGATGGGGAAGTTATTCAGTTGTCGCCAGAAGATTCGGGGTTGGATTCAGCCACATCCGACTGGGCTTCGGCATTTTGCTGGACGAATGAGCCGTATACGTCCAACAACACTTGCTTCTGCCGCTCTGTGATGACGGTATCGGCAATGATGGCGTCCCGTACCGGACTCGCATCACTACGATCCAAAATGCCGGCACGCACGTACAACACCTCCGCCGAAACCCTTAGCGCCTTTGCGATTTGATTGAGAACCTCCGCCGACGGACGGCGCAGTCCGCGTTCGATCTGGCTGAGGTACGGGTTGCTAACTCCGGCCTTCTCGGCCAACTGACGCACGGAGACCTGAGCGGCCTCGCGCTGGGCCCGGATAAAGCCTCCAATATCGGAAGCGGCGTTGCTCACAGCGGTGGCGAGGTCTGATTCCTGCGACATAAGAACCACGGTAAGCCAGCAGTGCTAGCTATTGCAAGCACTGCTGTTAGCAATGTGAGCCAAGTCACTCATGCACGGGAATAGCCGGGTCAGGGCCTTTTTAGAAGAGCACCTGCGCGACGGTATAGATCACCAAACCTGCCAGCGAACCCACCACAGTGCCGTTGATACGAATGAATTGCAGGTCACGGCCGACATGTAGCTCGATCCGGCGACTAGCCTCATCGGCGTCCCAACGCTCGATGGTCTCGGTGATAACTGCCGTGATTTCTGCGCCGTACTGATCGACGAGATGACGCGCGGCCCGCTCTATCCAACCGTCCACCTTGTCGCGCACGGTGGCGTCATCGCGCAGCGTCTCCCCGATCCGCACGACGGTGTCCGCGATCCGCGTACGTAACTCGCTCGACGGATCGTCCACCGATTCGGTGATCATCTTCTTGGCCGCCGACCATGCCGTGGCCGCCGCGTTCTGAACTTCCTCGCGCGCCATCAAGCGGGCCTTGACTGCCTCGGCTTTGGCGATGGTCAGATCGTCATGCTGCAGGTCATCGGCGAACTCGTAGAGCAGCCGGTTCACGGATTGCCGCAGATCGTGGTCGGGATTGCGGCGCACCTTGTCGGTGAAATCCACCAACTCGCGATAGATGCGATCACCGACGAAATGGTCGACGAACTTGGGTGTCCAGCTGGGAGAGTCGCGCACCACCACTCGATCAATGGTGTCGCTGGCACCCAGCGCCCATTCAAAGGCCCGGTCGCACAGCAGCTGGATCACCGGCGCATGCCGGTCCTCCTTGAGCACGGTCGACAGCACCCTGCCGACCGGGGGGCCCCACTTCGGCTCGGCGATCCTGCGCACGATCACGCTATCGATGGCTTGTTGCACGTCCTCGTCGCGCAGCATCTGTGCGCCCACCCGAAGCACAGTGGAAGCCTCCGCCGCCACCCGCTCGGCATGCGACCGGTCGCTCAGCCACTTGCCCAGCCGGCCCGCGATCTGCGCATCCCGCACTTTGGCGGCGATGACGGCGGGCGACATGAAATTCTCCCGGACGAAGTTCCCGAGCCCCTCACCCAGCTGATCCTTCTTGCGCTTGATAATCGCTGTGTGCGGAATCCTTAGCCCAAGCGGATGCCGGAACAAGGCGGTTACAGCAAACCAGTCTGCAAGCGCGCCGACCATACCCGCCTCGGCAGCCGCTCCGACATAACCTACCCAGACCGGCGAGCCGGCGGACTGCCACCAACGGCATGCGAGAAACAGCACCGTGGCCCCGACGAGGAACCCCGTGGCCACGGCTTTCATTCGGTGAAGCTGCTTCCGCCGCTCCTCGTCGACGGCCGAATTGCCCATCGCGAAGACGCCGCCGGATGCTTTCCGCGTACGCGGCTGATCGGTGTGCTTGCCTGCCACGACTCCATCATCCGCCATGGCGCGCACTACGCACCTCCAAGGGCCCCGTCCAGTAGTATCGGTTACAGATAACTAAGAGATGTGGCGATAACCGTGGCAAGTAAAACGCAGCCTGCGGCTATCAAGACTGATGGTCGCAAGCGCCGCTGGCATAAGCACAAGGTCGAACGACGAACCGAACTCGTGGACGGCACCCTCGATGCCATCAGGCACCGGGGGCGCGATATCAGCATGGATGAGATCGCCTCCGATATCGGCGTCTCCAAGACGGTGCTATACCGGTACTTCGTCGACAAGAACGATCTGACCACGGCGGTCATGACGCGGTTCGCACAGACGACCCTCATTCCCAAGATGGCCACAGCTCTGTCAGCCCGGCTCGACGGCTACGACCTCACCCGGACGGCCATCAAGGTGTACGTCGAAACCGTTGCCGCCGAGCCGGAAATATATCCCTTCGTCATGGCCAACAGCTCCACCAGCCGCAGCAAGGCCATCGCCGATTCCGAACGCATCATCGCCCGCATGCTCGCCCTGTCGCTGCGCCGCCAGATGTCCGAAGCGTCCATGGATACCCGCGGAGTGGAGCCGTGGGCGTACATGATCGTGGGTGGCGTCCAGCTCGCTACCCACTCGTGGATGTCGCACCCGCGGATGAGCTCGGATGAGCTCATCGACTACTTGACGATGATCTCCTGGAACGCGGTGCTAGGCATCGTGGGTGTGGGCGGCTCACGCGAGATGTTCGTCGGAATGCCGCACCCGTCGCCGGTTCCTCCCGCGCTACAAACGCGTCAAACCCACTCGGCCTGAACCGACCTCACTAGGGTCACAGGGCATGACCCTCAGGATCGATACGTCCACGCTGCGCTACCGGCCCGGCCTGAAATTCGCCGATGTCGATCCCCGCGCCACCCCCGGATTCGACGGATCGCGCGAGGACGGCGAGGCACTGCAGGCCGAGCTCTCCGAGCGCCTGGGACTCCTGCAGGAGATGCTCTACGCCAACGGGCGCAGCGGAGACCACCGCTCCGTGCTGCTGGTGCTGCAGGGAATGGACACCTCCGGCAAGGGCGGAATAGTCAAACATGTTGTCGGGCAAGTAGATCCTCAGGGAATAGAGCATGCGAGCTTTGGCGTGCCCACCGAGGAGGAACGCAAGCACCACTATCTGTGGCGTATCCGCAATGCGTTGCCCGCGGGCGGACAGCTCGGCGTCTTCGACCGTTCACACTATGAAGACGTCCTGGTGGTGCGGGTGCACAATCTGGTGGCGCCGGAGGTCTGGGGCGCACGCTACGAGGAGATCAACGCCTTCGAAAAGGAACTGACCGAGGCCGGCACGAACGTGCTCAAGGTAGCCCTGGTGGTATCGCTCGACCAGCAGAAGCAGCGCCTCGCGGAACGTCTGGACCGCCCGGACAAGTACTGGAAGTTCGATCCCAACGACATCGACGAGCGCGCATTCTGGCCCGCGTACCAGGACGCTTATCAGGCAGTGCTGGAAGAGACGAGCACCGAGTACGCGCCGTGGCACGTCATCCCGTGTGACCGCAAGTGGTTCAGCAGGCTCGCGGTCACCGCACTTCTCGATGAAACACTGGATGGACTAAATCTGTCGTGGCCGCCAGCCGATTTCGATATTGAGGAACAGAAACGCCGTCTCACGCAAGCGTGAGACGGCGTTGACCTGTTAAGTCTCGTTATTTGACGAGGGTGAACTGACCGACGTTGGTGACACCGCGGCGGAAGAAATCCGCGCAACCGGTCAGGTACCTCATGAAGCGGTCGTAAACTTCTTGCGACTGAATCGCGATCGCTTCCTCACGGCGCTGTTCGAGATTCCGGGCCCAGATATCCAGCGTCTTCGCGTAGTGCGGCTGCAGCAAATGCACACGCTCCAGGGTGAACCCAGAACCGGCAGCGAGCTGCTCGATATCCTCGACCGCCGGCAACTGACCACCGGGGAAGATCTCCTCGCCGATGAACTTCATGAATTTAAGGTCGCTAATGGTTATAGCAATTCCATTTTCCCGGAAGAACTGCTGCGTATGCGCAAGAATGGTATGCAGCAACATGCGGCCATCATTCGGAAGAATGTCATATGCCCGTTCAAAAAAGATCGGGTACCGCTCTTGCTTAAATGCCTCGAATGCACCGATCGTGACAATTCGATCGACCTTGTCGTTGAATTCTTCCCAACCCTGCATGCGAATTTCCGCGGTACGACCGGTCTCCGCGGCGACCTGCGCCAGACGCTTGCGGCTGTATTCACTCTGATTCTTACTCAGCGTGATGCCGACAACGTTGACGTCGAATTTACGCATCGCGCGCTCCAGGCAAGCGCCCCAGCCACAGCCGATGTCCAGCAGGGTCATCCCGGGCTCAAGGTTGAGCTTGCCGAGCGCGAGGTCGAACTTGGCGAACTGGGCTTCGGCGAGCGTCAAATCGTCGCGCTCGAAGTACGCGCACGTGTAGCCCATCGTTTCTTCGTCAAGGAAAAGTCCGTAGAATTCGTCCGAAATGTCGTAGATGGACTGAGATTCCTCGTAGTACGGCTTCAGATCGGACATTTATTGGAGCACCTAATTCCCATCAACATCGGCTACCTTGCACTGGACGGCACCATAGCACGGCGTGCTGTGTCTACCGCTTAGGAATGGCTACTAGCCACTCCAGCTGCCCCAATAGGACTCTGGCAGCCCCCTCAATCTCTCCAGCATCCCCGGCGACCCCCACGACGCGCAAGGTGGCGTCGGCCAGCGCTTCCGGCGCTATCGAATCCCCGTCCGCACGCAGCATAATCACCGACTCCACGAGCCGGAAGGGTAGGCGCTCCACCCCGTCACGGACCATGTCCGCACGGCAAGCAGCAGCCGCCAGATCCTGATAGTGCGTGCGCAGCTGGTCACGCTTGCGCCTGAACACTAAGAACCGATCGGCGCGTAGATCCGGCAATAGATAGAGAGCACCCAGGTTCCATCGACTCGCGGCGAGCTGCGCGGCATCGGCGAGCGCCAGGGCGTATAGGCGTACCACCGGCGGCTCCGGTCGATCGGCGATCAGGGCCGCGTAGTGCAGCGGCTGGTCGATGGTCATCGCCAGCAGCGCATCGAGGATGTCGTCCTTGGTCTTGAAGTGGTAATACAGCGAGGCCTGCTGGATACCCACCGACTCGGCGATGCGGCGGGTAGTGGTTGCGGCGAACCCATCGGTGGTGAACAGCTCGGCCGAGGCATCGAGGATCTCGTCGCGAGTGGTGTTCCCCTCACGAATGGGACTGATACGCCGCGGTCGCCCTGACATTGTGCCGACCCTTCCATGTATTTCTCGGCAACGTCCTGATGCCACTACCTGGTGAGCGTTTCGTCATCGCTCCGACATCTGCGCAACGACAATGTTACACCGCACACCTGTTCCGAAACGGCACTGTCACCCATACGTACCGGTCGCCCGTCAAACTTATTTACCTATCGCCTGACAGATATTTCTCCCCACATAGACGTGGGTTTTTGACGACACACAGGGCACAGAAGGCGTTGCCCGAGGACCTACCTGGAGTGCCCATGAACGCCACAACGGCCACCGAAACCGCGGCGCGGTCCGCAGTGATCAACGCCGGATCCGATTCCGACGACCTTGCTGCTTTCGGCTACAAACCGCAGCTGCATCGCAGCCTCGGCAAATTCGCTTCCTTCGCGGCGGGCTTCTCGTTCGTCTCGATCCTGACGACGATCTTCCAGCTGTTCGCCTTCGGCTTCAGCTTCGGGGGCCCGGCCTTCTTCTGGACCTGGCCGATCGTCTTCGCCGGGCAGTACATGGTGGCGCTGAACTTCGCCGAGCTTGCTGCGCGTTATCCGATCTCCGGTGCCATCTACCAATGGGCCCGTCGCCTCGGCGGCGCCGTGGTGGGCTGGTTCGCCGGCTGGTTCATGATCATCGCCCAGATCGTGACCGCCTCGGCGGCGGCGATCGCCTTGCAGGTGGTCCTGCCGACGGTGTGGAGTGGATTTCAGCTCATCGGCACCGATTCCTCGTTGACGAGCGTCAGCGGCGCATCGAACGCCGTGTTGTTGGGATCGCTGCTGCTGGTCGCCACCACCGCCATCAACGCCGTCGGCGTCAACTGGATGTCCCGCATCAACTCGATCGGCGTCACGTGCGAAATCATCGGCGTGGTCGCCGTGGTCGGCATGCTGTTCTGGAATGCCGAGCGCGGCCCGAGCGTGGTGTTGCACACCGGGGAAGCGGGCAGCGGGTATCCGTGGGCGTTCCTGGCCGCCGGCCTCATGGCCGCGTACGTGCTCGTCGGATTCGGGTCGGCAAGTGAGCTCGCCGAAGAGACCCGCAACCCGCGCAGAGTCGCGCCGCGGACCATCCTCTCCGCAATCGTGGTGTCGGCGATCGGTGGTGCGCTGATGATCCTGGGCGCACTGATGGCCGCCCCCAGCCTGACCGACGGCCAGCTCGCCACGGGAGGCCTTCCTTATGTATTGGACAGCAAGCTAGCGTCCCCGTTCGGCACGCTGCTGCTCGTCGATGTCGCGATCGCGGTGTTCGTCTGCACTCTCGCCATTCAGACCGCCGCCTCGCGGTTGATGTTCTCGATGGCCCGCGACGGCAAGCTGCCATTCTCCGCCGTGCTGTCACACGTGAACCCACGCACCGGTACACCGATCGCGCCGGCCGTCGTCGTGGGCGTCAGCTGTGTGCTGATCCTGGCGGTCAACTTCGGCAACGCCGCACTGTTCACCAGCCTGTGCAGCGTCTGCATCGCCCTGATCTACCTGGCCTATCTGATGGTCACCACACCATTACTGCTGCGCCGCTTGGGTATCGGCGGAAGCAAGTGGGACGGCAACAAGGATCAGACGGATGCCGACGGGCGAAAGCTCTTTTCGCTCGGGAAGTTCGGGCTCCCGGTCAACATCCTTGCCGTCGGCTACGGCGCATTCATGGTTCTCAACCTGTCGTGGCCGCGCACGGCGGTCTTCGACCCCACCGGCGAGCACCCCTACCTGGTGTGGATAGCCCCGATCTGCATCGCCGCGGTGCTCATCGCTGGGCTGGTCGCCTACCCGCGGCGCGCCGCTTCGACCACCAAGGAGATCGCCTGATGACCACCGCTACCACCAAGGGAGCGCGAGATCACGCCCGTTCACAGGCCGGCCAGATCACCGACTCGATGCCGGTGCTCCCCGCCTCCAACTGGCCCTGGACTCCTAGCGATATCCCCGCGTCGACCCTGATCTGGGCCGAGACCATCCCCGGCGGCCGATACGCTACCAAGGTGCTCGGTCGCGGCACCCGGCTGCGGCTCACCGACGTCACCGGGTCCGGCTGCCTCGGCATCGTCCTGCTGCGAGCCGACGCCCCGTGGGAGCGGCTCAACGTCGCCGACACCGTCAAGGTTCCGTGGCAGGCCTATCTCGGCACCGGGCATCCGCTGCTCTCCGATCAGGGGCGGGTACTGGCCACCGTCGTCGCTGACAGCTCCGGGCATCATGACACCTTCTGCGGGACCAGCACATTGACCGCAAACGCCGCTAAATACGGTGCGGGCGAGCTCTATTCAGCAAGTCCGGCCGGGCGTGAGCTGTTCACACTGGCCGCCGCCAAGCACGGACTGGCTCCGCGGGATATCGGTCCGTCGGTGTCGTTCTTCCACGGGATCCGTGCTGAGGTCGACGGCGCATTGCGCAGCATCGGCACCGCAGGCCCGGGAGCCGCAGTGGATCTGTTGATCCACCTTCCGGTAATCGCCCTGCTCGTCAACACCGCGCACCCCCTTGATCCGTCGGACACCTTCGACACCGGGCCGGTTCAGGTCTTGGCCTGGCCCGCACCGGCCGAGCTGGCCGACCTGCCCAACACGGATCCGGAATATCAACGCGCCGTGCTCAACACCGAAGACGCGTGGGCCGCGGCCCAAGACGCAGAGACAGGAAAGTCACAGTGACACACACGATATTGGATGAAGTGGTCCCCGCGCGCGCCCCGTGGAGCGCCGTCGTCGCCGCCGGTGACGTACTGACCATCATCGATCTCAAGGGCAACCAGGCCGTCGACACCCTGCTGTACTCGGCCGCCGATACCGGGGTGCGCTACTCGGCGCAGGCAACCATCGCCGCGCAGTCAAACCTGTTCCTGCGCAGCGGCACCGTGCTACGCGCCGAGGACGGCAGTGCACTGATGACCATTGTGGAAGACGAGCTGGGCAGCCACGACACCATAGGTGGGGCATGCTCGCAGGAGTCGAACACCCTGCGCTACGGGCACCACACCAAACACCAGCATGCGTGCGTCGAGAACTTTCTGCTGGAAGGCGCCAAGTGGGGACTCGGTAAGCGAGACTTGGTGTCCAACATCAACTTCTACATGAACGTCCCGGTGGATGAGGATGGAACCCTGGGCATCGTCGACGGCCTCTCGGCGCCCGGAAAGAAGATCAAACTCCGCGCCGAGGTCGACACCTTGGTATTGGTATCCAATTGCCCACAGATCAACAATCCGTGCAATGGTTTCGACCCCACTCCGGTGCGAATGACGGTGGAGAGCGCATGAGCACCACGCCCGATCCCCTTGGCTTCAGTGGCTCATCGGTGACGGTCACCGCCCCCGGCATGCTGACTACGGTGCAGGACTGGCCGGGGCGCACCGGGTACTGGCAGGTGGGGGTGCCTCCGTCCGGCCCGATGGACGACCTGTCATTCCGGCTGGGCAACCGTGCCGTCGGAAACCCCGAGGGTGCGGCGGGCCTGGAGGCGACACTCGCCGGCCCCACATTGCATTTCACGGAAGAGACCCTGGTCTGCGTCACCGGCGCACCGGCACTGGTGACCGTCAACGGCCGACCGGTCCCCCAATGGCGTGCCGTCTCCGTCCCTGCTGACGGCACGCTCGCCGTAGGCGCCGCGGCAGACACCGGGATGCGGATCTACGTGTTGATCGCCGGCGGCATTGAGGTTCCTCAATTCCTGGGCAGCGCCGCGACCTTCACTCTCGGAGGATTCGGCGGCCCGGCCGGCCGCGCGCTGGCCGCCGGAGATGTTCTACCCCTGGGCAAGTCCGACGATGCTGAGCCGCAATGCATTCCTGGTGCCGCACAGCCTGCTATCGGCCATCGCTGGGAGCTCGCGGTTACCGAGGGACCGCACGGCGCGCCCGACTTCTTCACTCGCAGCGATATCGACGAACTGTTGTCCACCGACTATGAGGTGCATTTCAACTCCGATCGCACCGGGGTGCGCCTCATCGGCCCCAAGCCTCAGTGGGCACGCACCGACGGCGGCGAGGCTGGGCTGCATCCGTCGAACATCCACGACAACGCGTATTCGATCGGCACTCTCGATTTCACCGGCGACACCCCGATCCTGCTCGGCCCCGACGGCCCCAGCCTGGGTGGGTTCGTCTGCCCCGTCACCGTGGTCTCGGCCGACCGCTGGAAGCTGGGCCAGCTGCGCGCCGGCGATACCCTGCGTTTCGTCAAGATCGAAGCCGCGCGCAGCGCCTCGCTGCGATCGATCGGCATCGATCGGCGCGGGCACTGGCCCTCGGTGTTCTCCACCCGCGGCGATGGCGACGACGGTGTGCTGGCCTACCGCCCGGCCCGCGACGACGCGCCCGATATGACATACCGCCGCAGCGGCGATGACAACATCCTGGTCGAATATGGCGACATCACACTGGATTTGGCGTTGCGTGCACGCGTTCATGCGTTGCATCAACGACTGGAGGACACCCATACCAAAGGTATCGTCGATCTGACGCCGGGTATTCGATCGCTCCAGGTACATTTCGATCCCGATCGGTTGCCGATGGGCAGGGTACTGGGGCTACTGGACGATATCGATGAGCATCTACCCGCGTCCGACGAGTTGGTGGTACCGAGCCGCCGCGTGGCCATGCCGTTGTCCTGGGACGATCCGTCGGTCCGCGAGGCCATGGAGCGATACCGGCTGGGCGTGCGCGCGGACGCACCGTGGATGCCGTGGAACATCGAATTCATCAGGCGCATCAATGGTTTGGATACGGTAGACGACGTGTATCGCACGGTCTACGACGCCTCATATCTGGTGCTCGGCCTCGGAGATGTGTACCTGGGCGCACCTGTGGCAACCCCGGTCGATCCCCGGCATCGACTCGTCACCACCAAGTACAACCCGGCGCGTACCTGGACCCCGGAGAACGCCGTCGGCATCGGTGGGGCCTACCTGTGCATCTATGGCATGGAAGGCCCCGGCGGATACCAATTGGTGGGGCGCACCGTGCAGATCTGGAACCACCGGCACCCCGACAACGCGGGCATGTTCGAACCCGGAACGCCGTGGCTGCTGCGGTTCTTCGACCAGATCAGCTGGTACCCGGTGAGCGCCGAGGAGCTCCTGGAACTGCGGGACGAGTTGGCCACCGGACGCGGCAGCGGCGGTGTCATGATCACCGATGGCGAGTTTTCCATGGCGGAGTACTCGACGTTCCTTGCCCACAATGCGACGTCAATAGGTGACTTTCGCGACCAACAGCGCGCGGCATACGCTGCCGAGCGCGAAGCGTGGAGTACTGCGGGCGAATTCGCCCGGGCCTAGCAAGTGAGCGCCCCGAACCCCTCGTGCACGAATACCGGGGCGTGTCACTTTGCTGTTTGAATTAACCATCCCAGCTGACCCTGGTCAATACACTGGAACGCGCAGTCTTTTTGCGTAACCGAAGGTAATGACTTTGGCTAATGAGTTTGGTTCTTTCGTCAAAAACGCGCGAGAGCGACAGACGATGACCCAGATGGGTCTCGCGCAGGCCACCGGGTTCAGCCTGCGGTGGATACAGGGCGTCGAGTCCGGGATCGCGCCAAGCGTCAGGGGCCTGAACTCTCTCAGCGAGGCCCTGCGGCTGTCGCAATGGGAAAGTGGATACCTGTACCTCCTCGTGCATAGACCGCCGCCGGCGACGATCACGAGTGCCCCTCCCGCGGACGTCTCCGATTACCTCGAGTCACTCAACCCGAACCCGGCAGCCTTTCTCACGCCCGCATGGACCGTGATCAACGCCAATTCTGAGTTCACAAGGCTCTTCAAAGGTCTGTGGATTTCGCCGAACTTCTTGTACTGGCACTACATTGGGCGTCGCACTCCCGAGATAATCCTCGACTGGCAGTCCTCATCGGACTGGCTGATGGCATGGCTTCGCCTGAACATGGCACTGACGCCCGACGATCCGGACCTCATCGAGACCATCGAGAAGCTGCTGAAGGTCCGCGCCTTCGCCGAACAGTGGGAGAACAACGTCATTCCCGTGGACCCGTCAGCACGGCAATGGACGGTGTGCGATGTCGACAACGCCACTGTGCTGAACATCGATATGCGCGTCTGGCGAGCCGGGCTAACGTCCAGCATCATGCTGTTGGGTTCGATACGGGAAACAGTTCCCGCATAAGGCCGCTGACCACGTCCAGCGTATTCGGATCCTGCGCAATGCTCAACGCCTGAAACTGGCGCTCGATAGTCTCGAAATGCTTTGCACCACCCAAATTTTTGTATACATACCGGCCGTGCGCCAGCGGAATGTAGAACTCGCTGCTGCCATGGATGACCACCGACGGGCACGTGACCCGCCCTAACTTCTCCGCGATACTCGGCCGGCCCAGCCACGCGTCGGCGATCAATTGCACCTGCTGCCAATCGGCGCTGCGCCAGCGGTCCATCAGATCGGCGGCGGCCTGCGATGATCCGGTGGCCGCCTGGGCGATACGTGCGAACTCGGAGGCCTGTGGTCCGAATTCCTTCCACTGCGCCAAACCGACGCCAAGCGAGGCGATTTCACCGGGATCGGTGCCATATGCGGTTGAACCGATCAGCAGCAGACCGGCCACTTGATCCGGCTCCAGCAGCGCAACGTGCAGCGCAATGGTGGCGCTGAGCAGCTCTCCGGCGAAAATGGCCGGCCCGATTCCGAGCACGGATGCCAAACCCAATGCGTCCTTGGCGCATTCGACAAGCGCGAACGGCCGCCCGTCGAACCTCGTCTCACCGTGGCACCGCTGGTCGAAGACCACCACCCGGTAGCCCCCGGCCGCAAGGACGTCGGCCAGCGGGGTCATGTGCACCGCATCGAGGAACATCGGGTGGGACAGCAGGACAGGCGGCCCATCTCCACCGGTGTCGGCGTAGTGGAGCTGCTGACCGTTCACCGATACCGAAGGCATGAGCCGACGCTACCTCCGGAAATACGACGAGGGCATACCGTACGCACACAATCGGGCTGAGATCGGTGCGGGCGGTATGCCCTCGCGCGGTCGGGTGGCTACTTGGCCCGGTACTGGTCGTACATCGAGCCGGCGATGAGCTTCACAATGCCACCGGGCCCGACAGCCGCAGCTGGCCCATCGAGTGCGAAAGGCCCACGGTATGCTCCCGCATGTCCCTAGGGAATGAACGGTCCGCTCGGCCCACCGGGAGGCGGCGGGACAGCCGGGCCGGGGCCGTTAGGTGGAGGGACACCCGGACCCGGGCGAACCGGGGGCACTCCCGGGCCAGGAACGCCGGGCCCCGGGATCGGTGGAGGGGGCTCCGCGGAGGCAGCGGCGGCGCCCACACCCACGGCGCCCATGCCTATTCCGCTTGCCAAGACAGCGCCACTGAGCACTTTCCTAAGGTTCACTTTCACTCCTTCTCGGTCTGGTGACTCCTCTGGACCCACCGAGTACGCACGCTAACGGTGAAGTTCTTGCGCGCCCTAGGTGAGAGCTATGCGCAGGCTGTGAGCCTGTCACCATCAGGGAACGATTTGGAAAGCACTATTCGACAACGTATTTCGATAGCAGCAGCAGAACCATCTGGTTCATTTCGGGTCGGTCAAATCGTAGAGAGTCACGCCGTCGATGTTGGCGGCATTGAATTCCGCGGCAATCCATTTGGTGATCTTGTCGGCCTCGGTAAGTTCATCCCGTTTGTCGGCCCGTCCCCGGAATCCCGAAGGCATGTCGTGCGCGGGGGCGATGAAGTAGTGCACACGATGCTCCGCTACGTACTGCTGGAACTGGCCGAGCGTGGGTGATGGATCACCGGATCCGAATCCCCCCAGCGGCATCACCGGGTGATCGGTGGCCAGTTGATACGGGGCGGCATCCATCGAGCCCTTCGCAGCGGCCACCCAGGTGAAACTGCTCGCGTTGTCCAGCAGCCGCGCAACAAGTTTGGCGGTTTCGGGTTGCTGTTCGGGTGGACCTACAGGCATGCCGCCGGGCCCCGGGGCCGAGGGCTGGCGGCCTTGCATGCCGTTGTCAGTGGGGCCGGCCGTGACAATGCCGCCGGTATGCGCCGTGACCAGCGTCTGCAGCGAATAGGCCACCGGGCCAGCGCCAGCGGCAATAACCGCGCCGATCACTGCGGCGTAAGTGATACCCCGCTGCAGCCCAGCAGCCAGGGGCCGCACCGCGCACAGGACGATCGAGAACGCCGACACGATCCCTGCCGCTAAAATGATCCATCGCAATCCCGGCACGAAATCTGTTGTGCGCCGCAATAAGACCCACGCCCATACTCCCGTAGCGGCAACGGCAACGGCAAGTACGTAGCTGACCCAGGGCCTGTTCCGGTGTTGCCACAGATGCGTTGCCCCTATACCGGTAAGTGCGGCGAGGGCCGGAGCCAATGCCACGGTGTAGTAGTCGTGGTAGATCCCGCTCATGAAGCTGAACACCACTCCCGTCGTGAGCAACCAGCCGCCCCACAACAGGTAGTGCGTCCTCGTGGCGTCGGTGCGGCCGGCCCCCCTGCACAGCACCAGACCAACGACGAGGAAGACCAGTGCGGCCGGGAGCAGCCAAGAGATTTGACTTCCCGATGCGGTGTTGAAGAGCCGCGCCCATCCGGCGTCTGCGCCGAATGGGGGCGGGCCCGCCATCCCAGAGGGCGATGCCGGCAGATTCCCGAGGTCACCGCCGCGCAGTCGGTCCAGCCCGTTGTATCCAAAGGTCAAGTTCAGGAAGCTGTTATCCGCTGAGCCACCGACATAGGGACGCTGCGCTTCGGGGGTGAGTTCCACTAGTAGTACCCACCAGCCGGCGGCCGCGATAATCGCGGCCAATCCGGCCGCCAGCTGCGTGGCCCGGGTACCCCACCGGGCAGGCCCGCAGACCAGATAGGTCAGTCCCAGGGTCGGCACTATCAACATGACCTGCAGTTGTTTGGTGAGGAAGCCAAATCCGATGAGTATGCCGCACAGCATCATCCACCGCGTCCGGCCATCTTCCAGAGCCCTCAACAACGCCCATACGGCCGCGATGAGCAGGAACACCAGGAGTGCGTCGGGGTTGTTGAAACGGAACATCAATGTGGCCACGGGCGTCGACGCCAAGACTGCGCCCGCGATCAGACCTGCTGACGGCCCGAAGTGTTTCCGCACGGTTAGGTAGAGCAGCGCTACCGAGGCGACCCCCAGCAGAACCTGGGGAACCTGGATGGACCAGCTGTTCACGCCAAATATCCGGGCCGATATTTCCATGGGCCACAACGCGGCCGGGGGTTTGTCGACTGTGATCGCATTGCCGCCGTCTGCGGACCCGAACAGGAATGCCTTCCAACTCTGGGTGCCCGCCTGCACCGCCGCCGAGTAGTAGGCATTCGCCCAGCCGTTTCTGCCCAGGCCGTACAACCATGCAGCTGCCGTGACAACAATGAGCAGCGCGAATCGCCAACGCTCACGCCCAGCGATCGGCGGGTCAGTGTTCTGCAGTGACACGTGCCGCTCCTGGGTATGCGACTTCTGGCCAGGAACGCAGTCGGTATCCACCATATCCAGATAGTCGGAGGGCCCGATGGGTCAGCACTATGACCAACCTGTGCGCTCGCTATGAATGCCAGAGCCGCCGATACACACGAGTTCATAGGCCACGCACATCTGGAAGCTAGCTACCGCACAAAGTTCTCCCAAAAAATGTTTGTTGCAAAGCATATTTCACAAAAGAGCGAGGTTGCATCGTGATAATCAGCCCTACCGTCCAGCGGATCGCCCTGGTGGGTGCAACAGCCTGCGCGTCAGCTGCCATCGCCTTGGCCGGGGCCGCTGCGGCTGCCGCCGCACCCGCGTTTCCGCCCCCTCCCCCACCTGTGCCTGGTCCCGGACCATTCGGTGGTCCACCGCCGCCAATCTTTGGGCCGGGTCCGTTCGGTGGCCCGCCGCCTCCGCCCGGGCTGCCCTTGCCGAGGCTCGGACCGCTGCTGGGTCCGCCGCCGTTCTGAGCCCACGGCGGGCTTACGGCGCGGTGGTGGGCAATGTGACCGTGAATTGGGTGTTTCCCGGCACGCTGCGAAGATTGATCGCGCCGCGATGGGCCTTGACGACGGCCTCCGCGATCGCCAATCCCAGACCGGTGCTGCCAGCCCGCCGTGACCGAGACGTATCGCCGCGTACGAATCGTTCGAAGATCTCCGACTGCTGCCCTGCTGGTATGCCCGGTCCGTCGTCGCTCACCGTGAGTCTGATGTCATCGTCCCCGGCCATCAGGCTCACGGTGACCGTAGTGCCCGGCGGCGTATGAATTCTGCAGTTGGACAAAAGATTGGCCAGAACCTGGTGCAGTCGAGCCTGGTCTCCGGCTAGGACCAGCGGCTCATCGGGCAGTTCTATCGACCACTTGTGTGCTGGTGCAGCGATATGCGCATCACTGACGGCATCCACAACCAACTGCGAAAGGTCGACCGACGCTTGGTCGAGTGGGCGGCCTGAATCCAGCCGCGCCAACAGCAGCAGGTCACTGACAAGCTCGGTCATACGGCGGGACTCAGCTGCCACCCGACTCATCGCATGGGCCACATCGGCCGGAACATGCTCACTGTTGCGTTGCGCCAGTTCCGTGTAGCCGCTGATGGCAGCCAGCGGAGTACGTAGCTCGTGACTCGCGTCGGCGACGAACTGCCGCACCCGGGTCTCACTTGCCTGCCGCGCCGACAACGCATCCGCGATCCGTTCGAGCATGCGGTTCAACGCCGTACCGAACTTGCCTATTTCCGTGTGCACTTGGGAGGGAGGCACCGACACGATGACTGAGGGCAGATTTACCTCGCCCCGCTCCAACGGCATGTCCGCCACTTTTAGTGCCGCACTGGCTACGTCCGACAAGGGAGCCAGCTGGCGGCGAATGACCACCACACCCGCGACCACTGCCGCGGTCAATGCCACCGCGCCTACCACACAGAAGATGGCGAAGACCGACAGCAGGGTGCCATCGACACCAGCGGTCGGTAATCCGCTGACGATTGCCGTTCCACCGCCGGCGACCGCCCGAATGAGCCGATACTTACCCAGTCCATCCAGCTCCAGCGTGGTGCATCCACCCTCGGCTACGGTGGACAACTGCCGGTATGCGGTATCCGTAACCCGCTCTCGTGCACCAGTTGTGGTGATCACAGCGGCCTCAGTTACCCTGCCGTCAGCGACGACGGCGCCCACCGTTCCCGTGGACTGGCCGGGTGCATCCAAAAAGATCGGCCCCGGACCCGATAGTCGCGGCACGCCCAGCAGCGGTGGCGGCGGGCCAAGGTTGAACAGGGTCACCGACCTGACGCTGGCATCGCGTACTTGCTCGTCAAGCTGTTCGATCAAGAACCGGTTCATGGCGAGCATGGTCCCTGCCCCGATACCGACGCATACCAGGGCCAGCAGCGTGACCTGTATCGCCAATAGCCTGGCCCGTAACGACCACGCGGACGGCATTCGAAATCGCGGAGCCACCTCAGTGGACGGGTTTGAGGACATATCCAGCGCCCCGAAGTGTGTGGATCATCGGCTCGTGTCCGGTATCGATCTTCTTGCGTAGATACGACACATACAGCTCGACAATGTTGGAGCGCCCGCCGAAGTCGTAGCTCCACACGTGATCCAGGATCTGTCCCTTACTCAGCACCCTCTTGGCATTGCTCATCATGAACCGCAGCAACTCAAATTCTTTGGCCGTCAACGTAATCAGCTCACCTGCGCGAGTCACTTCATGGCTGTCTTCATCGAGGACCAGATCGCCGACGACGATCCGCGCATCAGCCACGCCCGCAGTAATTCCGCTGCGCCTCAAAAGCGACCGCAAACGCAGGACCACCTCTTCCAGGCTGAATGGCTTGGTCACGTAGTCATCGCCACCCGCCGAAAGCCCCGCGATCCGGTCCTCCAACGCGTCCTTGGCCGTCAGCAAAAGCACCGGCATACCCGGGTACATCGCGCGCAACCTGCCCAGCACATCCAGGCCACTCATGTCCGGCAACATGATGTCCAGCACCACAGCATCAGGATTGAACTCGCGGGCAGCCGTGGTCGCCGACATCCCATCCGCGGCGGTGGCAATCTGCCAACCTTGGTATCGCAAAGCCATCGAGATCAACTCAGCCAAAGACTCCTCGTCATCGACGACAAGCACCCTGATCGCACTTCCATCGAACCGGGACATCGGAGGCCCAACACCCGCCCGCGAAACCGGTCCACCAGACATCATCACCCACCAATTCTCTCAATCAGGCTATGCATCCCCTAGGTGGCAGCTGTGCGCCGACTGTGCGCGCACCCCTGCGTACCGGAACGTTATTCCCCGAATACGACGAGGGCATACCGTACGCACACAATCGGGCTGAGATCGGTGCGGGCGGTATGCCCTCGCGCGGTCGGGTGGCTACTTGGCCTTGTACTGGTAGAACCCGACGCCGCTCTTCTTGCCGAGACGCCCTGCCTCGACCATGCGCAACAGCAGCGGCGGCGCCGCGTACAGCGGCTCCTTGTACTCGTCGTACATCGAGTCGGCGATAAGCTTCAACGTGTCGAGGCCGACGAGGTCCGACAGCCGCAGCGGGCCCATCGGGTGCGACAGGCCCGCCACGACAGCCTTGTCGATGTCTTCGACTGTGGCGAAACCGGATTCGGCCATCCGGATGGCGGCCAGCAGATACGGCACCAGCAGGAAGTTGACCACGAAGCCGGAACGGTCGGCGGCGCGGACGACCTGCTTGCCCAGCACCTCGCTCGCGAAGGCCTCCGTGCGGGCGGCGGCCTCGGGCGTCGTCACCAGCGTCGAGATCAGCTCGACGAGCGGCAGCACCGGCACCGGGTTGAAGAAGTGCAGACCCAGCACGCGTCCCGGGTTCTTGGTCGCGGCAGCGATTTTCATGATCGGGATGCTGGAGGTGTTTGACGCCAGCACCGCATCGGGATCGGTGATTACCTCGTCGAGCTTGGCGAAGATCGAGGCCTTGACGGCCTCGTCCTCGATGACCGCCTCGATCACGAGCTGGCGATCGGAGAAGTCGGCCAGGTCGGTGGTGAACTTCAGGTTGGCGACGGCAGCATCGCGCTCGCGCTCGGTGATCTTCCCGGCGGAGACCCCGCGGTCGAGCGATTTAACGATCCGAGCAGAGCCCGCCTTCACTAGCGCCTCGGTGGTCTCAAACACCAGCACGTCGACACCGGCACGCGCCGATACCTCGGCGATACCCGCGCCCATCTGTCCCGCGCCGATAACTCCTACGCGCGTGATTACGTCCGTCATCGTCGTATTACTCCCTGAACATCGTTGTTAGTTTTGGTCCTATCTGATGGTCTTCGCGCAAGCGGCTCATCCATCCAGCACACAGGCCCCGCCCAACGGGATACGTGGGCGGGGCCTGTGCTGTCAACTCAGTGGGTCACACCGAGAGTCATTTCTTTCCGGCGAGCAGGCGCTCAGTCCCACCATCTTGTGGAGTTTTCTAGTACTCAGCGCCTGCTCGGGACAAAGGGATTAGTGGAACTGGCCCTCTTCGGTCGAGCCCTTCAGTGCCGCGGTCGAGGTGTTCGGGTCCACGGTGGTGGCGATCCGGTCGAAGTAGCCGGCGCCGACCTCGCGCTGGTGCTTGGTGGCGGTGTAGCCACGCGCCTCGGCCGCGAACTCGCGCTCCTGCAGGTCGACGTAGGCGGTCATGCCCTCGCGGGCGTAGCCGTAGGCCAGGTCGAACATCGAGTAGTTCAGCGCGTGGAAGCCGGCCAGGGTGATGAACTGGAACTTGAAGCCCATGGCACCCAGCTCGCGCTGGAACTTGGCGATGGTCGAGTCGTCCAGGGCCTGCTTCCAGTTGAAGGACGGGCTGCAGTTGTAGGACAGCAGCTGGTCCGGGAACTCGGCCTTGACTGCCTCGGCGAACTTGCGGGCGACGGCCAGGTCCGGAACGCCGGTCTCCATCCAGATCAGGTCGGCGTACGGGGCGTAGGCCTTAGCACGCGCAATACAGGGCTCGATGCCCTTCTGCACGTTGTAGAAGCCCTCGGAGGTGCGCTCACCGGTGACGAACGGCTTGTCGCGATCGTCCACGTCCGAGGTGATCAGGGTGGCGGCCTCGGCGTCGGTACGGGCGATAACGACGGTCGGGGTGTTCGCGACATCAGCTGCAAGTCGGGCAGACGTCAAAGTGCGGATGTGCTGCTGGGTGGGGATCAGCACCTTGCCACCGAGGTGGCCACACTTCTTCTCCGATGCCAGCTGGTCTTCCCAGTGGGTACCGGCGGCACCCGCGGCAATCATGGCCTTCTGCAGCTCGTAGACGTTGAGCGCGCCACCGAAGCCGGCTTCACCGTCGGCGACGATCGGCACGAGCCAGTTGTCGACGCTGGTGTCACCCTCGACGCGGGCGATCTCATCGGCACGCAACAGCGCGTTGTTGATGCGGCGAACCACGGCGGGAACCGAGTTGGCCGGGTACAGGCTCTGGTCGGGGTAGGTGTGGCCGGAGAGGTTGGCATCACCGGCGACCTGCCAACCCGACAGGTAGATGGCCTTCAGGCCGGCACGGACCTGCTGCACGGCCATGTTGCCGGTCAGCGCGCCCAGCGCGTTGATGTACGAGTCGTCACCCTTGGTGACGCCTTCCCACAGGATTTCCGCGCCACGGCGGGCCAGGGTGTTCTCTTCGACGACGCTGCCCTGCAGCTCCTCGACCTGCGCGGCGGTGTAATCGCGGGTGATGCCCTTCCAGCGGGGGTTGGTGTCCCAGTCCTGCTGGATTTCTGCCGCGGTACGCGGCTTGCCGACATTCGACATTGGTGCTCCTCTGTTACTTGCCCTGACGTTTGGCTGTCGTAGACAGATTGTTAACGCTCAGGCACGTTCACTGCGTTGACTGTTACGACGATGTCACAGACCATATGCGCAGGTCCACCCGTTCCCAATGCCAATTTTCGCTAGGTATTAGCGGGATTTTGCCAACCTTGCGAAGCGGCTAATCGTACGCCCGTACTGTTGCTACCGGCCGGTAACCAACAATTCCCTGTTCAGAACGCTCGTACTGTTAAACGACCGACGCCGTGTCTAGTTATCGAGCGAATATCGAGGCGAGGGCCTTCACCTCGTCGCCAACGACATATGTGAGCGTTGTAACACTGCGACCTGGGACACCGAACTCGGTTCCGTCCTCATAGACATTGGTGATGATGTCGAGCTTGTCTCCCAGCGAAACCGCGGAGTCGTGCTCGAGGCTCACCCGGTAGGGGCCCGACAGCAGCTCAGGGTTTCGCGAGAGGTGGTCTTCCACGATGCTCCAGTACACAGAGTTATTCATGTGGTCAAACAGGTCCATGTCGGTGAAGCGCACCGGGAAGTCCCGGATATCCGTCGCGGTCTCCCGGCTCCCCGGCTTGTTATAGGCCTTCCAGCGCAACCGATCGACGTCGGTGGTGGAGGCGACGGTGGCGAGAAAATCGTCGTCGATGCGAGCCGGCCCCTGAGTCTCACTGCTGACGTGAATCCAGAATGCCTCCGATTCGACGAGCCCGCCCTCGCGGCCGTCCAACCGCACCCGCATCTGGCACCACCGATTGGAGGTGGCCGAACACCACCGGCGCAGCCACAACGCTTCCTTGAAATCGATCGGCTTGATCACGTCGATCATGGTGCGCCGCACGATCCACAGCGGATGACTCTCCTCGGCTTCGACACCCCGCAAATGGTCTTGACCGACGTCCTGGATATGCCGGGCGGCCCCGTCCAGCCGCAGCCGTCCGCCGGAGTCGACGTCGGCCATCCGAACCGGCCACCGGCCCTCATAGACGTGGGGATGCGCGTGGGGCACGGGCATCATGTCCTTGTCGAGGCCGGTGCTCGGTTCGCTGCTCACGCCCCGATCATCACACACCTGCCCACCGCGCTACCGGACAGCTGGCGCCGAAACTGCGGATGCGGCAACATCTGCCACCACACCCGCCGCATCTGCTACAACCGGCCCGCCGTGAAGTCCGACAACAGCTGCGGCACAGCCGAATCGAACCCAGACACATCCAACTGGCGCGGATCCGACGGATCCGCGATCGTGTTGCGGGTACCCGTCATCGCGACGACCACCAGACGGGTCTCGAGCCCCATCTTCTGCCGGTACTCGGCAAGTGCCTGGTGCGGATGGATATCGCCATACCAGGTCTCGTTATCCGTGTAGAGGTGAATCGCATCGAACTCCAGGCGGTTCTTCAGCGCCCATACCATCGGCAGCGCACAGTCGGTGCCGCCCATGGGCAGCGCGGCGGTGTACCGGCAGACATCATCGAGCCGGCGCCGGGCCGTGATGTCCAGCCGCGTGACGGCCGGCTTGCGCCAGTCCGCTCCCGCCAGGAAACCGATTGCCTGATAATCAGTTTCGACGCTCGCGGATACCAACGCCAGTGCCGCCGATGCCTCACGGCAGGTCAGCGGCATACCCGAGATCCGGCAGTCCATGGACCCCGAAATATCGAGTGCCAGCAGCACACGTCCGCCGGAAGGCTCGACCGCACCGTACGCGGCGTAGAACGCCGCATCCAGCGCATCCACGATCCGGGGCTCCGGAGTCCAAGTGCTCGAACCGCGGTCCGAACGCCCGCGGGCGTAGGTGCGAGCGGCCACCAGGACGTTCACCGGATGCACCCGGGCCCTGTGGAGCCGGGTGGCATCCTGCAGCTGTGCGGCCACCGCGTGCCCGGTGGCGCCCGATAGCAGGCCCAGCCGGGTCAGGCGCGGCAGCTGACGCATGAGCGCCGTCTGCGGAACGCCCTTGTCCAGCAAGGCTTCCCAAACCTCCGGCAGGTTGAGCGCGGCGTCGGGCAGCATCTCCCAGGACAGGCCGTGCCCTCGGCCGACGATCTCCACCCAGTCCGCGGGCTTCGTAGCGGCCTGCGCCGCCAGGAAATCCTGCACGATCGCGGGTAGCTCTGCGGTGCCGGTGCCCCTGACCACGAAATCGAACAGGGCCCGCCGGTCATCCGCTGCCGCCTTGGGATGAGCCAGGCGTAGCAGGTCACGGTGTGTCCATCCGTCCCGTTGCCGGTACTTGACCACTTGGTAGGCCAGTTGATCGACGGACTTGCCCAGGTACCAGCCGCCCACCGACCGCCTCAGCGCCGGACCCCAGCCACGGAACTGCTCGATGTAGTTCGCGAACTGGAACAGGTGCGTTCCGGTACGCGCCACCGCGGGCAGGGCCGCACATGCCGCACGACGACCATCGACATCCTCGCAGGACGCCGCGATGGCCAGCGCGAACAGGGCCGGGTTCTGCTTGGGCGCACGGCCGGCCTCGGAGATCTCGACGATGCGCTGCACGAGCCGAATCGGATCCGTTGCGGCAGCGCGGAATACCACCTCGGCAGCCTCACTAGTGAGCGCCTCTGCCGAGGTGTAGTACGTCCCGCCCGATGTCCCGAGGGTAAGGAACCGGTGCAGATGGGCGTCGTCAGCCGTGGCGAACGTGTAGCCGCCCGCCGCGTTGGCAATCTGCGTTTCATGGGCAGGGCTCGACTGCTGCGTACGCCGCCTACTGATCCTGCGCAGTACATCCATCATTGTGTTCCCTCCTTCCTCGGGGTGGGGTGCGGGCAAGTGTTTGGTCACCGGATCTAGATCAGTTGGAGTGATAACCGGCGATTTCCGGCTCGCACCGGTGATCAGCGGGTGATGTGGGCGTGTGAAGGTGCCGACCGGATTCGGGACTCGAACCCAATAGCCAATTGATAACCGGCCGACGTCCGGCTCACATCCCCCGCAGATCATGAAAATCGTTTCGCTGCCTGCACTGTGGCATGGGCATGGGCATGCACCGATACGAGTGCGGGCGTGTGAGCTGCCGACCGGAGTCATGGCTCTGCCAAGCTGAGCTACAGGGTCCCTATGACCCTGACGGGATTCGAACCCGCGACCTATGAATTAGCAGTTAACCGATCCACATCCGGCCCGCACCACCGATGTTCTGTTGTTCGCAGGAACTGTACGAGCATTTCGCCTCCTGTCCAAGGGATTATTTCTCTTTCTCGGCAACCGTGCGTGGCCCGCGGCTGCGAGCGATGCCCACGCCCATACGATCGCCTCATGGCAACCGCACCGCCGGGAACAGACCATCGGGCCGGCCGGGTCCTGCGCGTCGGCACCGGCCTGTTGTTCGCCGCCGCCATCGGCGGTCTCGCGATCGCCGATGACCACATGGTCCGGTTTTCCTCGGATGAGGCCGCACAGCCCTATCCCCTGTGGATGCCGCTGACGTCATCGCTGGTCGTGCTGCTGCTCACCCGTTGGATACCCCCGAGCCTCACCACGATCGATCCACTCGCCGGTATCGAACAACCGCGACTTCGGCGGGATACCGCGCGATTCCGTGTACAGCACGATCAAAGTGCTTATGCTTCTTGCGATTCCGCTGCTGGCCTGCAGGACTTACCGCGCAGGAGGCGCAAAGGTCCGGTGGACCATCCCACTGGACCGCACCCGGGTGCTCGCCCCGATTGTTCCGGTCGTCGCATGGATCGCGTTGGCCCGGCTCGGCCCACTCGCGCCGCCTCCCGCCTCACTGGCGAGCCTGCCCGACCCCGCGATCGTGGCCGTGTTCTCGCTGATCACCCTGCTGACGGCGGGCGTGCTCGAGGAGGTGTTCTACCGCGGATTCCTGCAGACGCGCATGGAATCACTTGTTGGCCGTTGGCCCGCTATCGCCACGTCATCGACGCTCTTCGCGGCGATGCACATCGCCTCACATGTACATGTCGACACGCTCACCGTGGACCTCGCGACGATCGTTGCGGTGCAAGGAACTTTTGGCGTGATGCAGGGCTACCTATGGAGCCGGTACAGAAACATCTGGGCTCCGATCGCCATTCACGTCGCCGTGAACTTGATCTATCTCGATATGTTGATGGCCTGACGGCCGGTCCCGCACCGATAGGCACATCACTGCCGCAATCACGCAGAGCCCGGCGGCCAGCCGGAAGGCGTTGTCGTAGTTGCCCTGTTGGTCACGTAGCCATCCGGCACCGGCCGCCGCGACGGCCGCTCCGAGCTGATGCGAGGCGAACACCCATCCGAACACCACCGGCGTGCGTTCACCAAAATACTTGCGGCACAGTGCGATGGTCGGCGGCACGGTGGCCACCCAGTCCAGCCCGTAGAAGATGATGAACACCCAGGTGGACGGCTCGGCCCGCGGAGAAAGCAAGGCGGGCAGCAGCATCAGCGAGACTCCCCGCCCTAAGTAGTACACGCCCAAAAGAACACGTCCGTCGAGGCGGTCGGTGAGCCAGCCCGAGAACACCGTCCCCGCGACGTCGAAAACACCGATGAGCGCGAGCAGGCTCGCCGCCATAGTGGCGGGCATCCCGTGATCGTGCGCCGCGGGAATGAAGTGGGTGCCGATCAATCCATTGGTGGTCATGCCACAGATCGCGAAACTTCCTGCCAACAGCCAGAAGACCGGTTGTCGCGATCCGATCACCAATCCCTCGAATGCCGCCGGGAACCCGCCCCGATCCTCGGGAACGCTCCCCGACTCATCGACATCGGCACCGTAAGGTCCAACTCCCTTGTCCGCGGGGATGTTTCGTATGAACAGCACGACAAGAGGGACCACGGCAAGCGCCGAGGCCGCGACGATCACCGATGCCCATCGCCAGCCGTGGGCACCGGTCACCACCGCAACCAGGGGCAGGAAGATGAGCTGGCCGGTGGCACTGGCGGCAGTCAGAACACCCGTCACGAGTCCGCGCCGCGCGACGAACCACCTGGTGGCGACAGTGGCCACGAATCCCATCGAGATCGACCCGGTGCCGACGCCCACCAGCACACCCCAGAGCAACAGCAGCTGCCAGGACGACGTCATGAAAACGCCCAGGAATGTGCCCGCAGCGATCAGCGTGAGTGCCGCCGCCAGCACCGGACGGACCCCGAATTTGTCCATCAGGGCAGCCGCGAACGGTGCGGTGAGCCCGAACAAGGTCATGTTGATCGACATGGCCAGCCCGATGGTGCCGTGCGACCAGCCGAACTCGGCGTGCAGCGGATCCATCAGCACACCCGGGACGGACCGGAATCCGGCCGCGGCCAGCACCGCGACAAAGGTCACCGCGGCAATGGCCCAGGCCGGATGAAGTCGTCGATGGCTGGGTGTCTCGGGCATCACGTACTGCGTCACCTGTCAAGGCTGACCGATGGGTTCGACTACCACAATTGGCATAAATGCCAATAGGTGTAAAAATCGTGCCATGGTGCATACCGTGGCCGTCCTGATGCTCGAACCGTTGATCGGCTTCGACGCAACCATCCCGTCGCTCATGCTCGGACAGGCCGGTCCCGATCGCTACCGGGTCGTCACCTGCGGATTGTCATCCGCGCCGGTTCACACCACCTCGGGCTATGCCATCACCCCGCAGGAGGGGCCCGCCGCGCTCGCACAGGCGGACACCGTCATCGTTCCGGGCACTCATTACCCGCCCGCGCGGCTACGGGGCGAGCTGGCGGAGGATTTACGGGCCGCCGTCAACACCATCCGGCCGGGCACTCGCATCGTGTCCATCTGCACCGGCGCCTTCGTCCTCGCCGCCGCGGGTTTGCTCGACGGCCGCCGGGCCACCACCCATTGGCACAAGGCCGACAGTTTCCGCGCGTTGTACCCGCAGGTACTGCTGGACGAGACCGTGCTGTTCGTCGACGACGGGGACGTTCTGACCTCGGCAGGACTGGCATCGGGAATGGACCTGTGCCTACATATCATTCGACAAGACCACGGCACCGCGGTGGCCAACGAGGTGGCACGGTACTGCGTGGTGCCGCCGTGGCGTGAGGGCGGTCAAGCACAGTTCATCGACCGTCCGCTTCCCGAATGCGCCGGGGATTCAACGGCATCCGCGCGCAACTGGGCGCTGGAGAATCTGACAGAATCGTTGACGGTGCAGCAGCTGGCCGACCATTGCCGGATGAGTGTGCGAACCTTCAATCGACGCTTCCGCGACGAGACGGGGCTCTCCCCCGGCGACTGGGTCCGACAGCAGCGCGTCGAATACGCCAGGACGCTACTGGAGTCACATGACCTGACCGTGGACGAAGTGGCGCGGCAATCCGGCCTCGGCTCGGCCGCGAATCTGCGGCATCACCTACGGCGTGGATTCGGCATGAGTCCTACCCGTTACCGGAAGACATTCCGGGGCAGTTAGATCGGGCTAGACGATGCCGACTCCGGTAAGCACCTGCCAGATCCCGACCACCGCGAAAAGGATGAGCAACACCACTTGCCGGTGGGCAAGTGCCCAGTTGTGAATCGGTTCGAGTATCGCTTGGGTTCTCGCGGGCGCGAGCACATAGCTGATGAGCGCTACCTCGAAAACGGCAAGCATCGCGAAGACGAAAACAACGGCCGCGAGAACCTGCGTACCCAGCGCGGTTCCCGACCCCACGATGATGGTGTCGACCAGGAGAACCAGCGGAGGTGGAGGCATGTATCCGATACCGAGGACCAACGCGACCCACAACGCTCCGTTCTCCCAGGCACCCTTGCCATGATGGAAAAGGCGTCGAAACTTCGCCACCACCACGGCGGTCGCACCCCTGATGCGACCAACCGACCGGGGCTCGGCCGCCGGAGTCTCCGGATCTAGTACCAAAACCGACGAATCCCCACCCGCGCCGGCGGCCACAGGCTGATTCTCTCGCTTACGCGACCGAAGACGCACCGCGATCACAACGGCCAGCCCGATGCACAACACACCGGTACTCAGTTGGAGAGGCTTGACGGACGAGCCCGGGTCTGCCGTCGCAAGATTCTTCGCGAAGGACGCAAAACTTGGCACCATATGCAAGGCGAAAAGCGCGATCACAAAGGACGGCACATTCACCATCAGCGCGCCAACCCAGAAGGCCAGGAGATTTTGCACCGGCCGAGGCCGCGAGATGACCACCAAAATCAGGCCGAGCAGCACCGGATTGAGTGACATCAAAAATGCCAACCCCAATAGTTCGCGCCACATATCGATAACCCTACTCTGTTTGCTCACGAATGGCAGCGCCAGCCGAAATGCGACGAATTGCGCTGGCTGCATTGGTGAGACGGCTAATCATTCCGGCAGAAAGCAGCTCAAAAAACTTAGCCATCACGAAACAGCTTGCGTTGCGACCCCGACCATTTCCCGCACGCTAAAGCAATCCATGCAATCGCAAGTCGCTCGCATATTTCGCGATGATCGGCGCCGATACCTGCGGAATATCGTGATCAGAGCCAATCTTCGCCTGTCGAACGGCCGCGTGGAAACGATCTGCCGGTGCCATTGGCCCGCGTGCGGGCTCGGGCGGCTGACCATCCCAACCGTGGTCCTGCAAGATCTTCAGCATCTGCAACACAGAACCTTGGCGCTGGTGATCTGGCAAGGCGTGTAGGCGAGCCTCGAACTGCTGCACCCACTCACTAAAATCGTCAATGCGCTCAATCGGATGACCAGCATCGATCAGCCAGTCGACGTACTCGTCAATCCCGATGCCGTCGTCATGCGGGTTCATCACGTGGTACGTCTCGAACCCTGCCGCTCCCTCAAACGAGTCGGCAGCCTGGCCACCCAAGGTGGTGATCGCCTCCGCGACGAATTCCACGGGCAACCCATCGAAATGCGCGCGCTGCCGATTACCGTCAGCGTCGAGCCGATAAACGGAGTACGGCGCCACACCCGTGGCGACGATGCTGAGCACCATGCGCGCCACCGTGTCCGACGCGTTCACCTGGCCGGCATAGCTGGTGTCGACCATGATCATGCCTGAACGGAATACCTTGACTGGCAACCCAACCTGCTCATGGGCCTCGCGCAGGAGAACCTCGCCCGCCCACTTGCTATTGCCATATCCGTTGGCATAACTGCCATCGGACGGGCGGGCAGCGCTGATGACTCGAATATCGGCGTCTTCGCGGAATATCGACTTCTCGATCTCCCGGCCCACGTCAGCTGTCGAGATGTAGGTGTACGGCTTGAGTTTCGTGGTCAACGCAAATCGGATCAGTTCGGCGGTGCCCACCACATTGGGTCCGAATAGTTCGCTGTAGGGCAACACGCTGTTGACCAATGCGGCCGAGTCGACAATCAGGTCGACGGTGTCGGCCAGTCGTTGCCAGGTCTCTTCATCCAGACCGAGACCGGGTTCAGCCTTGTCACCGGCGATCACCTGCAGCCGATCGGTGGCCAGCGCCTCGTACACCCGGATCAGTTCCGCATCACCGCTGTCGAATGTCTTGTCCAAGCGGCGGCGTGCGTCTTCGTCGGACTTGGCACGCACCAGGCAAATCAGCGTGCCGTCGACCTGTTGCAGCTCCTTGAGCCATTGCAGCACGAGGTAGCGCCCCAGGAAACCGGTCGCCCCGGTCAGCAGCACCGTCCGCGGACGCGCATCGGCGCGCGGTAGCGCCGGGGCCGCCCGCAGCGTTGCCTCATCGATGAACTTGTCGAGCGTGAGGTCGCTGGCCCTTACCTCGGAGGCACCGGGTCCATGCACCGATGCATAAGTTGGTCCGTTGGTCCAGGAGCCTGCCGCGCCGTCCAGGTACACGCTCAGGCTTCGCACCGATGGCGCCTCGAAGAGGGTTCTCACCCCCAGCTGAGCGTCGAGCGAGGAGTTGATCGCGGCAACCACTCGCATCGCGGAGATCGAGTCTCCGCCCAGGTCAAAGAACGAATCGTCGGTCCCGACCCGCTCCACGCCCAATACCTGCGCATAAATGCCTGCGACAGTCTCTTCAACAGCATTGGCAGGGGCCCGGTAGCGGGCAACGTCGTCATATTCAGGCGCCGGAAGGGCGCGCTTATCGAGCTTGCCGTTGACCGTAAGCGGCAATGCCTCCAAGCACACCACTGCGGCGGGCACCATATAGGGCGGCAGTCGCTTCGCCAGCGCACCGCGCAACTCGCTCGGCTCACCCGTTCCAACGAAGTACCCGACTAGGCGTTTGTCGCCCGGTCGATCTTCGCGAGCGATCACCGCCGCCTGCTCCACGCCATCCAGGTCAGCAAGCGCCGCCTGGATCTCACCGAGCTCAATGCGGAAGCCGCGTATCTTGACCTGTTCGTCGGCGCGGCCCAGATACTCGAGCTGTCCGACCGAAGACTCCGACACGCCCCAGCGCACCAGGTCTCCGGTGCGGTACATGCGCGCTCCCGGCTCGCCGAACGGGCAGGCGACAAACCGCGAGGCGGTCAGTGCCTGGCGGCCCACATACCCGATGCCCACACCAAGTCCAGCCACATACAACTCGCCGACCACACCCGGTGGCACCGGCCGCATCCACCTGTCCAACACGAACAGCGCCGCATCGGGCACGGGAGCACCGATCGGCACGACACCCGATCCAGCGGTCAACTCGCCGAACGTGGCGTAGATCGTCGTTTCGGTAGGACCGTAGCCGTTGATCATCACTCGTCCGGGCGCCCACTTGTCCACTACTTCCGTGGGGCAGGCTTCGCCGGCGACGATCAACGTCATGTCACCCAGTCCCTCCGGCGACAGCATTCCGACCGCCGACGGCGTTTGGAACAAGACGGTGACCTTTTCACGGACCAACAGATCGCGGAAATCGTCAGGCGACCGAACAACCGAATCCGGCACGACCACCAGTCGGCCACCATGCAGCAGTGCCCCGAAGATCTCCCACACGGTGATGTCGAAGACCAGCGATCCCGCCTGCGTCCAGACCTCACCGGGCCCGGTGGGCATGTGGGTGAGCGGGTACTTGAGCGCTTGGGTCACGTTGCCGTGCGCGATAGCGACACCCTTGGGGACACCGGTCGTTCCGGAGGTGTAAATCGTGTACGCGATGTCATCGGGCGCCGGCGTAAGCAACGGCGTATGGCCGTAGATGGCGCCGGTGGGATCGTCCTCGGCATCATCGAACTGGACGACAGAGACTCCGGACCCGTCGAAACGTGTGCGCAGCTCGGCAGTCGTGACGGCCGCGATGGGCACGGCATCGGACAGCATGAACTCCAACCGCGTGTCCGGTACCGAAGGATCGATCGGTAGATACGACGCCCCGGTCTTGAGAATGGCCACGATCGCCACAATCGCCTCATCGGAGCGCGGCATCAACAGCGCCACCGACTCGCCCGGACCCGCGCCGTAGACCGACAAGAGATTCGCCAAACGATTGGCAGCCTCGTCGAGCTCGCCATATGTCGTCGAGCGGCCGTCGAATGTCAGCGCCACCGCCTCCGGGGCGCGGTCGACCTGTCGGGCGAATGCCTCCGGAATAGACAACACGGGTTCCACCCCCCGCGCCAGCACCTTGCGGTTGCCCCAACCATCGAGCTGTGTGTGCTCGTCGGTCCGCAACACGTCCAGCGACGAAAGTCGTTGGCCCGCATCAGCAACCATGGAGACCAGCACTCGCTCGAACCGCTCGAACACGGCCTCGATGGCGCCTGCGTCAAATTTGTCGGTGTCGTATTCGACACGGATTCCCAGCTCGTGGCCGGGCAGCGCCATCACCGACAGCGGATAGTGGTTGTACTCACGAGTGACGAACTCGGTGATGGCCAATTCCTGCACACCCATGAATGCGCTGGTGTCAATCGGGTAGCTCTCGTACAGGAACAGGGTGTCGAACAGTTGCTCGTGCCCTGCGAGATGATGAATCTCGTTGAGGGCCAGGTGTTCGTGCTCAATGGTGTCGTTATGGGCACTCTGCAGCTGCCCGAGCAGCTCGGCAACCGTGGTCGTCGCGGTAGCACGCGCCCGCACGGGCACCGTGTTAATGAGCAAACCCACGATCGAGTCGGATCCGGCAAGCTCCGCCGGCCGCCCCGACACCGCAGTCCCGAACGCGACGTCGTCCTGGCCGGTCACCACCATAAGAAGCTGTGCCCACGCGGCTTGGAGCACCGTGCTGATCGTGGTGTGTTGTGACCGCGCGAGATCGGCTAGAGCCTGGGTGGTCTCGGCCGACACGCGATAGGACTCGACACCTCTGGCACCCGGGGGCGCCGGCGGAGCGACGAGAGTGGGTGTGTCGAAACCTTCCAACACCTTGCCCCAGGCCGCGCGCGCCGCATCGAGATCCTGGTCTGCCAGCCAGCTGACGAAACTGCGGTATGACGACGGTGCCGGGAGCCGCTGCCCGAAGTAACTTGCGAAGATCTCCTGCAACAAGATCGGCAAGGACCAGCCGTCGATCACGACGTGGTGGAACGTCAGGACGAAACGATGCTGATTCCCCGCTGTGCGGATCAACGCCGCACGCAGCGTCGGTCGATCGGCGAGGTCGCAGACCGCGGCACGCTCGGCAGCGCACAGATGCTGAATCTCCTCATCCGGAGTCAGATCGTCACCACGAAGGTCGAGATACCGCCACGCGATCACCGGGTCGGCCAGAATCACCTGGACCGGGTCACCGAACTGAGTGCAGAAGCGGGCAGCAAGATTCGGGTGACGGCGGACGACCGAGTGAACTGCGTCGCGCAACCGAAGCTGATCGACAAGACCCGTCACCGTGATGTCGAGCTGCACCGCGTAGAAGTCGATTCCAGCCGCGTCGCCTTCCAGCACCCCGGCGGCACGTGCGAACGTGGTGTGGAAGAGCAGGCCCTCTTGAATGGGCGTCAGCGGCAGCACGTCGACGATCTTGTGCTGCTCGTGCAGCTGATCGATCTGCTGCTGACTCAGCTGAGCCGGAGCGATATCGGACGGGGTCAACCCGCCGCCGCCGCTGCGTACGTACGCGCAAATGCCGGCCAAAGCCTCGAACCACAACTGGCTCAGGCGCTGCACCTGCGGTTCGGTGACCGACGATGGTGCCCAAGTCCAACCGGCGCGCAGATGTGCGCCGGACTCTTCACCGAGGCCGCCCTCCACGATTCCAGCGTTGAGATCGACCGTGTACATCAGCGGCATGGACACCGACGACGCAACGCTCGCCGAGGAAAGACTGTCCTCGTTGATACGCCACAGGTCATCGGTGAGATCCGCGGCACCGGCACCGAGGCGCCCCAGGTAGTTGAAACCGATAGTCGGTTCCGGCCCGGACAGATCGACATCCGAATTCAGGTAGCGCAGCAGACCATAGGTCAACGGGTCCGGAAGAGCCCGCAGCTGTTCCTTGGCGCCCTTGACAATTGGCCCCAAATCGGCGGACCCGGCGACAACTTCCTTCCAGGAGAGTCCACCGACGCTCAGCGCCACCGGATACTTGGTGGTGAACCACCCGACAGTGCGTGATAGGTCGACGTCGTCGGCCAACTCTTCGTGGCGTCCGTGCCCTTCGACGCCGATACCGATCGACGCAGCGTTGGAGTCCAGGAATTCATTCCATGCCAATCCGAACGCGATCAGCAGAATGTCTTGCACACCAGCGTGAAACGCCGCCGGCACCTCACTTAGAAGCTCTCGCGTGGTCTCGGCATCCAGCGATACCGACAACGTCTTCGCGGTGGCGTAGGTGTCCAATCCGGGCAGTACCGCCGGCAGTACCGCCGGCACCGCCGTCACCTCTCGCCAGACGTCGGCGCTTGCCACCACATCCGCCGAACGTGCGTGCTCGTCGAGCAGAGTGGACCAACGGGCGAACGAGGTCCCGCCGACAGGCAGCTCGACTTGCTGTCCGCTATGGTGCTGCGCCCAGGCAATATTCAAGTCTTCCAACAGAATTCGCCATGAGACACCATCAACGGCCAAGTGGTGAATCATCAGGGCGAGCTGACGGGAATCGGGAACCCACACCGCGCTCAACTCCGCACCGTCAGCCGGATTCAGGCGAGAGCGGGCCGCCACCAGCTCCGCGTCAGACAAGCTGTCCGCAACGCGCAGGCAATCACGCGCGTCAATCGCTCCCGTCTCCGGGACAAGAAGCGACCACCCGCCGGAGGCACTGTCTGCCTCGGCACGCAGCCTCAGCGTGGCATGGCGGTCCAGCAGCGCCTGAAGGATGACGACGACGTCGTCCTCGGTGACGCCGACCGGAGCCTGCAGCACGATTGTCTGGTTGAACTGATCGACGGGACCCTGGACCCCTTGTAACCAGTGGATTATCGGGGTGGCCAGCACCGGACCGATGCCCTCATCGACGACACCAGCCTGGCCGTCCGAGAGAGTGGCCACCGCCGCCACTCCACTTACCGTCTGCTCGACGAAGATGTCACGTGGCCGGCACAACACCCCTGCCGCACGTGCCCGCGACACCACCTGCATCGACAAGATGCTGTCGCCGCCAAGATCGAAGAACGACTCGTCCACACCCACGCGGTCGACCCCGAGAACCTGGGCATAGATATCGGCCAAGATCTTCTCAACCGGGCCCGACGGCGCGCGGTAATCGGTCCCGACACTGCGATATTCGGGCGCCGGCAAGGCACGCTTATCCAGCTTGCCGTTCACGGTCAGCGGCAGCGCCTCCAACACCACCACCGCAGCCGGAACCATGTACGCGGGCAGTCTTTCGGCAAGCGCGGTGCGCGCCTCCACCGGATCGGCGGTCCCCATGATGTAACCGACCAGCCGCTTGTCGCCCGGACGATCTTCGCGGGCGATCACTACCGCCTGCTCCACACCGTCCAGCCGCGACAGTGCCGCCTGGATCTCCCCCAGTTCGATGCGGTAGCCACGGATCTTCACCTGCTCGTCGGCGCGACCCAGGTACTGCAGCTGACCGTCTTCACCCCACTGCACCAGATCCCCGGTGCGGTACATCCGGGAACCTGGCCCACCGAACGGGCAAGCAAGGAAACGCGATGCGGTCAGACCCGATCGGTGTGCATATCCGGGCGCCACGCCGTTACCCGCCACGTACAGCTCGCCGACCACGCCCTCGGGTGCCGGCCGCAGCCACTTGTCCAACACGAACAATGCCGCCCCGGGCACCGGTGATCCGATAGGCGCCACGCCCGAACCCGGCGTGAGCGGTCCACTCATTGCCGCATAGATCGTGGCCTCGGTGGGGCCGTAGGCATTGATCATCGTGCGTCCGCTGGTGGCCCACCGATCCACCAGCTCGGTCGGGCAAGCCTCACCGGCGACGATGAGCGTCGTCGACTCCAGCCGGTCCGGTGACAACATCCCTGCAGCCGAGGGGGTTTGGCATAGCACGCTGACTTTCTCGCTGATCAACAGCTCGTGGAGGTCATCGGGCGAAGACGCCACAGATTCGGGTACCACCACCAGGCGGCCGCCGTGCAGCAACGCACCCCAGATTTCCCACACCGATACGTCAAAGACCAACGAATGCCATTGCGACCAAACCTGCCCCGGCCCGGCGGGCAAGTCGGCACGTACTGCGTCCACCAACTGCGTCACGTTGTGATGAGTAACCGCAACCGCTTTGGGAATACCGGTGGTGCCCGAGGTGTAGGTCATGTAAGCGAGGTCATCGTGCTGCGGTACGGGCAGCGCGGAGCTGGGCTGGCCGTCGATCAGCGGATCGTCGATTTCGATGACGCCCACATCGAGCCCATCGAATCGCGAGCCCAGTTCGGCCGTGGTGAGCACCGCCACCGGTCCCGCATCCGACACCATGAACTTGATGCGCTCGTCGGGATGAGCGGGGTCGATCGGCAGGTATGCGGCCCCCGTCTTGAGCACCGCCAAAAGCCCGATGATCGCCTCGCCCGAACGTGGAACCAGCAGTCCCACAACCTCTCCTGGACCGGCACCATTGCTCGCCAGCACATGGGCGATGCGATTGGTGACCTGATCCAGCTCACGGTATGTCCAGGACCTGTCCCTGCACACCAGCGCGACGGTCTCCGGCGCGCGCGCCACCTGGACTGCGAACAATACCGGGATCGAGACGGGTTCGGCGGCGGGCTCGGTGAGCACCGCGCGGTTACCCCATTCGTCGAGCCGGTCGTGATCGTCGTCGTCGAGAAGGTCCATCGACAACAAAGTCCGGGTGGGATCGGCGCTCATGTTGGCTCCTTCTTCTTCCCTCTAACATCGGATGTCATGGCTTCCAGCACCCGCTGGAACCTCTTGACCAACTTTCCAATTCGGACGGCGCTGAAGACATCGGTGTCAAATTCGACGCGCAGACCCAGCTCATGGCCAGGCGTGGCCTGGACCGCAAGCGGGTAGTGGTTGTACTCGCGATTACTGAACCCCGTGATGGACAATTCGTGCACGCGAGATAGTGCAGCCGTGTCAATGGGGTAGTTCTCGTAGACGAACATTGTGTCGAACAGCAGATCATGCCCGACAGCATGGTGAATCTCGTTGAGCGCCAGGTGTTGATGCTCCAACGTCTCGCCGTAGGCGCCCTGCAGCTGGTTCAGCAGGCCGGCGATGGTGGTGGCCGAGGTGATGGTCGCTCGGACCGGAACCGTGTTGATCAACAGACCCACCATCGATTCCGCCCCGACCAGATCGGTCGGCCGGCCCGACACCGCGGTACCAAACGCGACGTCGGTCTGACCCGTCAGCCACATCAGCAGCTGAGCCCACGCGGCCTGCAGCACCGTACTGACCGTGGTGCGGCAGGAGCGAGCGAGCTCGCCGAGCGCCTGGGTGGTCTCGGCAGAAACAACGAAAGACTCAACCCCTCGCCGCCCAAGCACCATTCGGCCCGGCGGCCCCACCAACGTCGGGGTTTCGAAACCTTCGAAGACCTTGCCCCACGCCGATCGAGCAGTGCTGTTGTCCTGTCCGGACAGCCAGGTGACAAACCTGCGATAAGCGACCGGAGCCGGCAGCCGTTCGCCGAAGTAGCTTGCGAATATCTCCTGCAGCAGGATCGGCTTTGACCATCCATCAAGCACGATGTGGTGATTGGTGAGCAGGAATCGATACTCGTCCGCCCCGGTCCGGGCCAGCGCGGCCCGGAAGGGCGGTTGGCCCGACAGATCGCAGACCGCAGTCCGTTCCGCAGCCGCTAGTCGCTCGACCCGATCCTCGACATCACCCTCGCCGTCCAGCTCAACGTATTGCCAAGCCAACTCGGGATCTGCCGGGATGAGCTGCACTGGTTCGCCGAACTCTTCGTAGAAGGTGGCAACCACATTCGGGCGGCGCTTGATGGCGGAGCGCACGGCCTCATGCAGCCGCTTGGGATCGAGCGGTCCGCTCAAGGCCACATCGAGCTGTACGGCGTACAGATCGTCGCTGCCCTCCATCGCCTCTGGTGCCAGGTTCGAGTGGAACAACAATCCCTGCTGCAACGGCGTCAGCGGCAAGACGTCGGCGATCTCGTACTGCTCGTGCAGCTGATCGATCTGCTGTTGAGTCAGCTGCGCAGGCACGACATCCGAAGGCGTCAGCCCTCCGCCACCCGCACGCACATGCGCGCAGATTCCGGCCAGCGAGTCGAACCAAAGTCTGCTGATCCGATCGATCTGGTTGTGACTCAAGGCCGATGGCGCCCACGTCCATGTCGCATGCAATTGCGGACCCGCATCGGCGTCTTCCATGACGCCAGCGTTGAGTTCGACGGTGTGCCCCAACGGTGTGGGCACCGATGTCGCGGCGGCGGTGATCGCCACCCCATCCTGGTCGATCCGCCACAGGTCGTCGGAGAGGTCGGCCCCACCGGCACCGAGTCGGCCCAAATAGTTGAAGCCGATGGACGGATCCGGCCCTACCACCTCAACATCGGCATTGAGGTACCGCAGCAGACCGTAGGTCAGTCCGTCCGGCAGCGTGCGCAGTTGTTCCTTGGCGTCCTTGAGCACAGGCCCCAGCGCGGAGTCACCGGCGACCACTTGTGCCCAGGATAGTTCGCCCACCGCCAACGACACCGGGTACTTGCTGGTGAACCAGCCGACGGTGCGGGAAAGATCTGCATCCCCGGCGAATTCTTCTTGGCGGCCATGACCTTCGACGTCAATGCCGATCGGTGCTCCGGCCGAGCCGAGGAACTCGTTCCACGCCAAGGCGAAAGCAATCAGCAGAATGTCCTGCACCCCGGCGTGGTACGCGGTGGGCACCTCACCCAGCAACTCGCGGGTGAGATCGGCGTCGAGCGATACCGACAACTGTCCCGCACTGGCATAGGTATCCATGGTGGGGTGGACCGCAGGCAACGCCGCCGGGATCGCCTCCACCTGCCGCCAGGTGTCAGCCACCGCCGTCACGTCCGCGGCACGCGCGTGCTGATCGAGCAGAGTTGCCCAGCGCGCAAATGACGTTCCGCCCGAAGGTAATTCCACCGGCTGCCCGCCGTGATGCTGCGCCCAGGCGATATTGAAGTCTTCCAACAGAATGCGCCACGAGACCGCGTCCACCGCTAGGTGGTGAATGATCAGAACCAGCCGGTTCTTGCCGCTCTCCCACAGTGCGCTCAGCATCGAGCCGGTGGCGGGGTTCAACCGCGACCGCGCCTGGCTCAGCGCCTCATCGGTAAACGTCTCCACAGCCAGCAGGCACTCACGGGCATCTACCGTTCCCGCCTCCGGAATCAGCAGAGACCACTGGCCACCGTCGTCTTCGGCACGCAGTCGCAACGTGGCGTGCCTGTCCAGCAGGGCCTGCAACACGGTCGCCACATTGTCCTCAGTGACTCCCGCGGGAGCCTGCAGCACGACAGTCTGATTGAACTCCTCGACATCACCGCCGAGCCCGTGCAGCCAGCGAATGATCGGGGTTGCAACGACCGCTCCGGTGCCCGCATCGACCACGCCAGTCTCGCCGTCGGCGAACACGGCAACTTGAGCCAGGCGTGCCACGGTTTGTTCGACAAAGATGTCGCGCGGCCGCAGCAGCAGGCCGGCGGCCCGGGCACGGGCTACCACCTGCATAGACGAAATGCTGTCTCCGCCAAGATCAAAGAAGGAATCGTCCACGCCGATCTGCTCGACACCGAGCACCTGGGCGTAGATGCCCGCCAGGATCTCCTCGACCGCGTCCTCGGGCGCTCGATAGTGGTCCGCATCCTGAAACTCCGGCGCCGGCAGCGCCCGGGTATCGAGCTTGCCGTTCACCGTCAACGGCAAAGAATCCAAGACCACCACGGCCGCGGGAACCATGTAGGCCGGCAGACGTTCCGCCAACGTGGCCCGCACCGCGGCCGGATCCAAAGTGCCAGCTATCGATTCGGTGATATAACCCACCAGCCGCTTGTCGCCGGGACGGTCCTCACGAGCAATCACCGCCGCCTGGTCCACGCCCTCCACGCGAGCCAATGCCGCATGGACCTCCCCGAGTTCGATGCGGTATCCACGGATCTTGACTTGCTTGTCGGCACGTCCGACATAGCGCAGCTGTCCGTCTTCACCCCACTGCACCAGGTCTCCGGTGCGATACATCCGCGAGCCGGGCGCGCCGAATGGGCATGCGACAAAACGGGTTGTCGTCAGATCCGAACGGCCCAGGTATCCGCTCGCCTGCCCGGAACCTGCCACATACAACTCACCGACCACGCCCACCGGCACCTGCCGGAGCCAGCCGTCCAGCACGAAGAAGGCGAGATGCTCCAGTGGCACGCCGATCGGACTGCTGTTGCTGTCCACGTCACCGTCGCCGATCTCCCGGAATGAGGCGTGAACAGTCGTCTCTGTGATCCCGTACATGTTGATCATGCGCGGCAGCCCCGGATGGCTATCAAACCAGGGCGAAAGCCGCTGTGGTTCAAGAGCTTCGCCACCGAATACCACGGTCTGCAGTTTGAGCTGCTGACCCATTTCGGGCTGCAGCGCGTCAGCGGTCTGCAACGCGTAGAACGCCGAAGGCGTCTGGCTCAGCACGCTGACCTGCTCACTGACGAGCATGGCGTGCAGGTCTTCTGGCGACCGGACAATCGCGTCGGGTACGACGAGCAACCGTCCGCCGTACAACAACGCACCCCAGATTTCCCACACCGAATAGTCAAAGGCCAGCGAGTGGCATTGCGTCCAGACCTGGCCCAAAGCCAGTTCCGCGTCCAGCGATTCCAGCAGCTGTGCGACGTTGCGATGGGTCACCGCCACGCCCTTGGGCGTACCGGTGGTTCCCGAGGTGTAGATGATGTACGCGATGTCGTCGACCGCCGGACCAAGCAACGCGGTGTCGCTCTGCTGGCTTACGGCCGGGTCGTTGATATCGAGCACAGGCACGCCTGAAGCGCCGAGCCGTGGCATCAGATCGGCAGTGGTGACCGCGACGACCGGTGCGGCATCACCCAACACGAAGTCGACACGTGAGTCCGGGTGCGCCGGGTCGATCGGCAGATACGCCGCTCCGGTTTTGAGCACGGCCAGGATGGCCGCGATGGCCTCACCGGTGCGGGGAAGCAGCAGTGCCACCCGCTCACCCGGGCGAGCGCCACGAGTCACCAAGTGGTTCGCCAACCGGTTGGCTGTTGCATCCAATTCGCCGTAGCTCCAAGAACGTTCACCGCAGGTGATCGCAATTGCCTCAGGGGCGCGCGCAACCTGCGCGGCGAAGAGCTCCGGAATCGATGTCAGCGCGGGCTCCGGTCGGGTGAGCACCGCACGGTTACCCCATTTGTCCAACCGGTCGTGTTCACCGGCATCGAGCAGATCGATGGATGACAACCGCGTAGCCGGATCTGCGGTCATGGCCGTCAGCACCTGACGCAACTTATCGACAACGGTCTCGATATCCGCCAACTCGAAGACATCGGTATCGAACTCGACACGCAGGCCCAGTTCATTGCCCGGCATCGCCACGACCGACAATGGGTAGTGGTTGTATTCACGGCTGCTGAAACCGGTGATGCCGAGTTCTCGCGCACCCAACAACGCGTCGGCGTCGATCGGGTAGTTCTCGTAGACAAACAATGTGTCGAAAAGCCTGTCGAGGCCGATTGCATGATGAATCTCGTTGAGCGCCAAGTGCTCGTGCTCGACAGTCTCATTGTGCATCCGCTGCAACTGGTCCAGTAGATCGGAAACGGTGGTGGCCGCGGTGATGTTCGCACGCACCGGCACCGTGTTGATCAACAGACCCACCATCGAGTCGGCCCCCGCCAAGTCGGCGGGGCGTCCCGATACCGCGGTGCCGAACGCCACATCGTGCTGACCGGTCAGCCAGGTCAGCACTTGAGCCCAGGCGGCCTGCAGAACCGTGTTGACGGTGGTACGTTGCGCTCGGGCCAGTTCAGTCAAGGACTGCGTGACGTCCTCGGAGATGCGGTAGGACTCAACCCCCCTGCGGCCTGCGGTGGCGAGCGAGCCCACCAGCGTGGGGGTCTCGAAACCGTCGAGGGCCTTCCCCCATACCGATTGCGCCGCAACGCGATCCTGCCCCGCCAGCCACGTGACGAAGTTGCGATAAGGCGCGGGCGAAGGCAAGCGCTGCCCGTAGTAGACACTGAAGATCTCTTGCAGCAGGATCGGCAGCGACCAGCCGTCGATCACAATGTGGTGCGCGGTCAAGAAAAGTCGGTGCTTGCTTGCTCCACCATCTTCAGCGTCACCAAGCCCCGAGATGAGCGTTGCCCGGAAGACCGGCTCGGTGAACAACCGGCAAACCGCCGCACGTTCGGCGGCGGACAGCTCCTCGACCCGCCGATCGGCTTCGCCGGTCAGTTCGACATGTTGCCAGGCGATTACGGGCTCCGCAGAGATGATCTGTACGGGCTCCCCGTATTCCTCACTGAAGCGGGCAGCCAGGTTCGGGTGGCGTTTCACCACCGTATGCACGGCATCGCGCAGACGAACGGCATCGAGCGCACCAGTCACGGTGAGCGCCAACTGCACCGCGTAGACGTCGGCCTCGGTGGAATCTCCAGTAGCCTCTGCGAATCCAGCCTGGAACAGCAGCCCTTGCTGCAGTGGGGTTAGCGGGAGCACGTCGGCGATCTCGTACTGATGTACCAGCGAATCGATTTGCTGCTGGTTCAGTCGTGCAGGCGCCAGATCGGAAGGCGTCAAACCGCCTCCGCCAGAACGCACATGGGCGCAGATGCCAACCAGGGCCTCGAACCATAGCTGGCTCAGAAGATCGGCTTGCGCACCGTCCAGCGCTGATGACGCCCACACCCAGTTGGCGCGAAGCTCCGGACCGGTCGAGGAATCGGAATTTGTCTCGAAGATGCCGGCGTTGAGCTCCACCGAATGCGCCAACGGCATCGAAATGGCCGCAGCCACATCGGCCATCGACAAGCTGTCGTCACTGATCCGCCAGAAGTCCTCAGAGAGTTCGGCAGCGCCCGCGCCCAACCGCCCAAGGTAGTTGAACCCGATAGTCGGCTCGGCCCCGGACAACTCCACGTCGGGATTCAGGTAACGCAGCAGCCCGTAGGTCAATCCGTCGGGCAAGGCACGCAACTGTTCCTTGACGGACTTGATCACGTCGCCGAGAGAAGCCTCGCCCGCAGCCACCTGCGCCCACGAAAGCTCACCCACCGCAATCGAAGCCGGATACTTGGTGGTGAACCATCCGATCGTGCGCGATAGGTCGATACGGCGATGAACAGCGTCGCCGATCTCCTCCTGGCGACCATGACCTTCGATATCGAAGGCGATGGAGGCGCCCCGAGTGCCGAGGAATTCGTTCCAGGCCAATCCGAAGGCGATCAGCAGAATGTCTTGCACTCCAGCGTGAAATGCCGCAGGTACCTCACCCAGCAGTTGCCGGGTGGTCTCGGAGTCCAATGAGACGGACAACCGCCCGGCGTTGGCGTAGGTGTCGACCTCTGGTTGCACCGCGGGCACACGGGCCGGCGTTGTAAGGACTTGCCGCCATGCATCGGCGTGCTCGACCACATCCGCGGCAACCGCATGTTCTGCCAGCAGTGCAGACCAGCGAGCGAAGGACGTCCCGCCGACCGGCAGCTCCACATCGGCGCCGCCATGGTGCTGCGCCCATGCAATATTCAAGTCTTCCAGCAAGATTCGCCACGAGACACCATCGACGGCAAGGTGATGAATCACCAGCGCCAGTTGCGCGGTGGACGGAACCCATACCGCGTTGAGCATCGCGCCGGCAGCCGGATCAAGCCCAGCGCGGGCGGCCACCAATGCCTCATCCGACAACGCGTCGGCGACGTGAAGGCGGTCGCGGGCATCTACCGCTCCCACATCCGGAACATGTAGCGACCATTCACCCGCGTCGCCCTGCGCACGTAGACGCAGGGCGGCATGCCGGTCCAGCAGCGCCTGCAATACGACGACCACGTCGTCCTCGGTCACTCCGGAAGGCGCCTGGATTACGAGTGTCTGATTGAACTCGGCGATCGGGCCCTCAATGTCACGCAGCCAGCGCATGATCGGGGTCGCCGCCACGGGACCCAGGCCTTCATCGGCCACATAGGCTTCCCCGCCGGTGATTTCGGCCACCACGGCCAACCGCGACACCGTCTGCTCGATAAAGACGTCGCGCGGGCGGCACAGCACTCCCGCCGCACGAGCGCGGGCAACCACCTGCATCGACAGAATGCTGTCGCCGCCCAGATCGAAGAACGAGTCGTCGACACCCACTCGCTCAACACCGAGGACCTGCGCGTAGACGTCGGCGAGGATCTCCTCCACCGCGGTGCCCGGCGCACGGTATTCAGTGCCAGGGCTGCCGTACTCGGGAGCCGGCAGTGCGCGGATGTCCAACTTATTGTTGGACGTCAGTGGCAGCGCCTCAAGCACCACCACCGCGGCCGGAACCATGTACGGCGGAAGACGTTTGGACAGAATGCTACGGACCTCGACAGGGTCCGCACTGCCCGTCACGTAGCCGACGAGGCGTTTGTCGCCGGGGCGGTCCTCGCGCACGATCGCCGCCGCCTGGTCTACTCCGTCGAGGGCGCCCAACGCGGACTGGACTTCACCGAGTTCGATGCGGTAACCGCGAATCTTGACTTGCTCGTCGGCTCGGCCCAGGTACTGCAGTTGGCCGTCGTCACCCCACAACACCAGGTCGCCGGTGCGATACATACGGGAGCCGGACTCACCGAACGGGCATGCGACAAAGCGCGAGGCCGTTAGATCCGAACGGCCTATATACCCGCATGCGACGCCGTCACCGGCGACATACAGTTCGCCGACGACACCGGCCGGCACCGGTTGCAGCCAGGTGTCGAGCACGAAAAGCGCCGCACCAGGCACAGGTGAGCCGATGGGAACCACGGAATCCGGAGACTCTGCCTTAAGAGGAGCGCTGATCGCCACGCACATAGTGGTCTCGGTCGGGCCGTAGGCGTTGATCATCACTCGGCCGGGCGCCCATCGATCAACGACCGTAGCGGGGCAAGCCTCGCCCACCACCGCGAGCGCCGTGGATTCGAGGCCCTCGGGCGACAGCATCGCCACGGCCGACGGCGTCTGGGTAAGCACAGTGACCTGCTCGGCGACCAATACATCGTGGAAGTCAGTGGGAGAGGCGGTGATCGTTTCGGGTACCACGACCAGCCGGCCACCGCGCAGCAGCGCACCCCAGATCTCCCACACCGAAACATCGAATGCCAACGAGTGGCACAGCGGCCATACGCCGGGGTTGGGCAGACCGGCGTCCAGCGACGACATCAATTGAGTGACGTTGTGGTGAGTGACAGCCACACCCTTGGGGGCACCGGTGGTACCCGAGGTGTAGATGATGTAAGCGATGTCATCTGGTGCGGGAGCCGGCGGCACCGTTCCCGATTGGACGTCGGTTCCGTAATTCTCCGGAGCATCAAGGTCGATGACGGTGAGGCCGAAACCGTCGAGCCGTGCACTGAGATCGGTTGTGGTGATCGCCGCGCGCGGCGCTGCATCCCCCACGATGAATCCCAGGCGCGATGCGGGCACCGCCGGGTCGATCGGCAGATACGCTGCCCCGGTCTTCAACACGGCAAGAATCCCGATGACCGCGTGGGCCGACCGGTCCGAGAACAAGATGACTCGCTCACCAGGGCCTACACCCTGATTCACAAGATGACTGGCCAGACGATCAGCCGCCTCATCGAGCTCGCGGTACGTCAGGGTGCTATCCGCGAAGGTCAGTGCCGCCGCATCGGGATCGGCAGCCACGTGCGTGGCCAACAACTCGGGAATCGATACCCGCTTGGCGGCCGGCGCCGCGAGAACAGACCGGTTACCGAGCTCAGCCAAGCTCTCGAGCTCATCGTTGACCAGGGAATCCAGTGAAGAAAGCCGCCGATCTGGATCGGCGGCCATCTCCGACAGGAGCCGTTGCAACCGGCTCGCCAGGTTCGGCACTCCGAACTTGGCGAACGGCTCTCCGTCACCGGACGTACTCAGGACCAGCTGGTCACTTGCTCCGATGAAGAAAAGCCCGAAATGCCCCATCGGGCCATGGTTGGTGTACGACGCCGTCGCTGGCGCACCGGCGAGATCCAGGGTCAACCTGGCCGGGATGAAGTTGACCGCAACTCGGTTTCCGGCATGCCGCGGTCCCCGAAGCCCGACTTCGTTGTCCTCAAGAGTGTGAACAGGGAACCGTTGGTGCTGCAGCAGTTCACGAATGCGTGTGTCCACATGCTTGCAGAACTCGGCCACCGTCGATTGTGGCGATGCATTGAGCACCAGCGGCACAACCCCGGCCATCATGCCGGGCAGAGTCCTCGAATCCGGGTGTACGCGACGGCTGACAGGGAAGTCCAGGGCCACCTCTGAACCTGTGGTGGACCAGCCCCGCACCAACAACGCGCAGGCAGCCGTGATGACCGAGTACCGGCGAATCCGTAAAGCCTTTGTCAGGTCCTTGATTTCGCCGACCGTGATGTCATCCATCTGAACAGAATCGGACGGCTTATAGCCGTCCGATTCTCCGGAGGCGTGTGGCATCCGATAGTCGAGCCCGCTATCCGGCGGAAGATTTCGGCTCCAGTACTCCCGATCTTCGGCGTACTCGTTGGACGCGACGTAGTCCGTCTCCCAATCGACCAGATCCTGCAGCGTGCCGAAGTAGGCCGGAGGAATGGGTTCCCCGCTGACCAACGCCGTATAGATGGATGCGACACGACGGCTCACCACCGCCATGCCCAATCCATCCAGATTGATGTGATGGCACAGCCCGAACAAGTAGAACTCGTCGTCCGCTGTCCGGTACAACGCGAATTTCAGCAGCTGGCCGGTCAACGGCATCAGCGTGCGCTGAATGTGGGTCGCCTTTTCCAGAGCACGCTCGACCGGAGCGTCCGAATCCCGCAGATCCTCGAAGGCCAGTTCCAGATCCGAATGATCGATCGGGCGCTGCACGATCTGCCCATTCTCTTCAAAGAAGGCAGCCCGAGCAGGTTCGGCCTCCGTCACAGCCTGACGGATGGCCCGTTGAAGTAGAACTCGTTCTACTTTTCCCTCGATGCGGACCAATAGGCCTAGCTGCCACTCAGCGTCAACCAGGCCACTTTCCTGTGAAAGCCAGATATCCAATTGTCCGCGCGAAAGCGGTAATGCCTGGTCCTCGGACTCCGACATTCGCCTACCCCCTCTCCGAAGGTTCAGCGCCCAAGACCCCCACCCTGCGCCAATCTCTCGCGCAGGCTCTTCGGCCGGATATCGGTCCAGTTTTGTTCGATGTACTCCAGGCACGCAGCGCGGTCCGCTTCACCGAATACGACCCTCCAGCCATCGGGCACATCGGCAAAAGCCGGCCACAGGCTGTGCTGCTCCTCGTCGTTGACCAAGACGAAAAAGCTTCCCTTGTCATCATCGAATGGATTGATGCTCACGCTTTCTCCAGGTTGCTTCGGTGGACATCGCAAACATACGGCTGAATTTAGAGCGTTGTACGGGGTTTCACAAAGTTCTAATCTTCGTAACTTTGACACATTCCCGTTCGCTGCTGCAACTAATTAGCCAGGATATCAACATTGACGTGTTTACGCAGATCAGATATGGTTACAGTGGTTTCAATCTGTTGCGACGAGCGCACACACGAGTATACCAAGTCTGAGCCCTCCGCGTGAGTCGAGCTTTCGGCAGTGAATGTGAGCAACCAACTTCTGGCCAATCTCCAAAGCTCCCGGCTAAGTATCGCGCTGGAACTGGTGACGCTCGTTACCCAATATTGGGACTTGCCGGGAATCTTGGCCAAGTAGCTTGATTAAGTAGCCGAAATCGCCGTATTCAGAAGTTTTTCGAGTTCACATACGGACCGGCGCCCATCCAATTCATTGCGCGCTAGACCGCGAGTGTTACAAGCTGGTGCGTACAGAATGAACTCGCGACGACCTGAATAAGGATTCAACCTTAAACCGGAGCCGCACATGGCCTGCTAGCAACAGGAGTACACAACAGCGTCGTCATCTAGAAGTAAATGTGGTGACAATCCGCTACGAATTAAGTTCTCATCTATAAGAAATACCGCAGATACCCGGCGTCGTCAGACCGTCTAGCGCCTTAGCCTGGGCGCCGCAACCAATTACGCGAAAAACGCTGTTATGGGCGTTTCGCTCAATAACCGACCGGGTACGCCGAAGACGATCTATATCGATGCCCATTACATGTGCACAGCGAGCCCACAGCGTTCGTTGTCGCGCATCGACGGAAGTGTGCCAACCAACCCCCGAAGCCTCCCCCGGAGCGCTTTCGGCACATCCGGCAAGAGGTTGTTATTGAGAGGCCGCGCCAGTCGAATGTGGAATACGTGGCGCGATGTTACGGAAGCCCGTTAGTCGGCCGGCCGCTCCGTGCTGACATCGGTCCCGGCGATGGGGGACGATCCGGCCGGCATCAACATCACGAACACTGGGAGCCGCAACACGGCACCCGTCAGAATGGGCAGCCGAATCGCCACAGAAACGACCTCCAGCTCCAAACGTCTCCCCCGCCGAGTCTCCATCTCAAGACGCCCGGGTAAATGTCGGGGTGTCGCCAGCCAGTCCAGACCGCGTTCTATCGACTCGACGACGTTCATTACTCAACTATACCCATCTGCAGGTGCACGACCATGAAATTCCTTGCCGGAAGACGAATCTGCTGTATCACCTAGGCTTTGATGAACCGGTACATACGGTATTCCACCGACCCTCCAGCGCGCAGATCGTCATAAGCGCGCTGAGCCGGCGCAAATCGACGAACTATGCCACGAAGAAGGGGTGGCGTGGCACGGTCAATGACGTATCGCCACCGCTCCAGGTTCTTCTCCATCCCGCGACGTACCTCGTCGTTGATTCCGCGCTCCGACACCATTCGCAGCGGCGCGTTCGCGAGCGCCACCTTCCAGCCGGGGACGTCTTGAACACTGCGCGCATCCGTGTAAAGAAAATGCCCGCCAGGCCGGAGCACACGTGCGACTTCGGTGAGGAATACCGGGAAGTGTGGGTACAGATGCGACGACTCAACGTTGATCACCGCATCGAAGGACTGATCAGGAAAGGGCAGGTTCTCCGCGTCGCCCTGAACGAACTCCAGGCCCGACAGATCGTGCCGCCTGCGACAGAATTCGATCCCGTCCGGATTCAGGTCCAGGCCGGTGTAAGAGGCCGGGTTCAACGCCCGTACCAAGTACGAGGCGCCACCCCCGTGACCACAACCGACCTCCAACACTCGTTGACCGCCGAGGTCTGTCTGGGCGGCGGTGCTGTGGTACAGCTGAATCGAATACCGATCGGGCTCATCGGTAGCCGACAGCGGCACAGCCATCGCGGGGTCCTCTTCGTACCCATAGTTGAGGAACACCACATCCTCAGTCTCAAGCTTGCGTGTGGCATGCCGGTAGATGAATTTCTGAACCCGCTGTGTGAACACGGCGTTCAGCTTGAACATGACCCAGTCTCGCGACCTCTGAACCGGACGACTCCGTACCATCGACGAAGTATGTCAGAGGTTTGGATTCAAGACCGACTTATCAAACTCTGAACTGCCTTGCGACAGTTGAAGAACCAGAGATAATGGCAAGATTCGGGTCCACCGACGCGACAACCACTGAAGGGCCAGGGACGGTATGAAGTTTGCGCTGGCGTGCTACGGAACCCGAGGCGATGTAGAACCGTCCGTCAGTGTTGGATGTGAGCTGGCGAGACGGGGGCATGAGGTATGCATTGCTGTCCCGCCCGACCTCATCGCGTTCGCGGAATCGGCAGGGCTCGCCACTGTGCCCTATGGGCCAAAATTGCAGGACTTTCTGCAGGACGAATTCCTCCGGAACTTCTGGAGTCAGTTGGTGCGCAATCCCATCGGTTCGCTGCGTGAACTTTGGGCACCGATCGCACGGTACTGGCCGGATACCAACACCACGCTGCTATCGCTAGCGGAACGCGCGGACTTGTTATCTACGGGCCTGAACTTCGAACAATCCGCCGGCAATATCGCCGAGTACTTCGACATCCCGCTGATCATGCTGCACCACTTCCCCATGCGGCCCAACGGCCAACTGTTGGCAATGCTGCCGGCTCCCCTTGTCCGATCCGGCGGATTACTCTCCGAATGGCTGTTGTGGCGCGCTACGAAAGACGCAGACGACACGCAACGGAAAGCCCTCGGCCTCCCCCGAGCGACCGGCCCTTCAGCATTGCGCACTGCACGCCGAGGTGCGGTGGAAATCCAGGCCTACGACGCAATTTCCGTACCTGGGCTGGCCGCGGAATGGGCGAAATGGAACAGCAGCCGACCGTTCGTCGGTGCGCTCACGATGGGGCTGACAACCGAAGCCGACCAGGACGTCGCCTCTTGGCTCGCCGCGGGGAAACCGCCGATCTGCTTCGCAACCGGCAGCATCCCTCTCGAATCCCCCGCCGGCACAGTCGAAATGATCAGTTCTGCGTGTGCGGAATTGGGTGAGCGCGCATTGATCTGCGCCGGAGGCACCGATTTCAGTGATATCGCGCTTCTCGACCATGTCAAAGTCGTCGGAGCGGTCAACTACGCGGCAGTCTTCGCGGCAAGTCGAGCCGTAGTTCACCATGGCGGCTCCGGGACCACCGCGGCGAGCTTGCGGGCGGGTATACCCACCTTGATCCTCTGGAGCTCTGCTGACCAGCCGTATTGGGGAAACCAACTTGACAGACTGAAAGTCGGTGCTGCCCGCCGATTCTCCGCGACCAACCGGAAAACTCTGGTCGCCGACCTGCGCCGGATTCTTGCCCCGGAGTACGCGGACGCGGCACGTGCAGTCGCGACGCAAATGACCAGCCCGGCGGGCAGCGTCACGAAAGCCGCCGATATCTTCGAGAGCAGCGCCCGCCAGAAAACGGCGTGAGTACTGGTCCGCTACTGCGGTGGCTTGATGATCAGACCCTGCCCCGTGGGCAGGGCAACGACAGAAACACCCAATTCGCGTGCTACCTCATCCATCGCGATGCGCTGCTCGTCGCGGCCACGGTTTGCGTAGTCGTCCAATAGCACGAACGCCCCTGGCGACAATCGCGGCCAAAAGTACCGCAACGTCTCCACTTCTGGTGGAGCACAGTTCATATCGATATGGAGAAACGCCACAGCGTCGGTGTCGACCTCAGCCAGCGTCTCCGGTACGGCCCCGACGATGACGCGCTGATTCTTCCACTGCGCAAAGTTCGCCTTGACGCTGTCCACCGAGCTCACGTACATGCCGTTTTTTACGAGCTTGTCGCTCTTTTCGAGCGCGCCGGCGTTGCGCTCACCCGTGCTGACGAAGCGCGGATCGAGGCCGGCGAAAGTGTCGAGCAGGTAGAACGTCTTGCCCAGCTGATCCCAATCGAGGTACTCCATGATGGCACTGCTCAAGAATCCGTAGCTGACTCCGCACTCGACGAAATCGCCCTTCACCTTGTTGGCACTGGCCGCCGCCCAGAGCCCGACATGCACCCGCCAGTGCCACTGGTACCAGTCCGTTCCGCCCAGAGCACGAACTCCGCGCTCATATGCACGCTGAAAGTCCGGATCATCAAGGAACGCATGGCTGTTAAAGCAAATCAGCGCATCGTTCGAATAGACTTTGGGTAGAAGTGTGCGCGCAAGCCAATACTCCTTGCGAACCGCCCACAGCTGGATACGGGTACGGAGCGATAGCTCATCTGCCACAGCGGAAACGATAGCATCCGCCGTCTGTGTGGAGGTGCGAAAGGCTCGTCGCGAACCAATTCAGACTGATCGAATCGCTATGGCTCGCAAGCTGATCGATGGCACCTCTTGCGGTCAAGCCGCATCGCGGTCAACAGGGATTGGCGGTGACTCGTCTATCACTGCCGTCTTCTTCCGCGTAAGCCGAGACTTCAGCGCAATCGCGTGCTTTTCCACCACGAACCAACTGAAGGCCGCCAGCGGCACGGTGGCCGCCGTCGCAATAGCGAAGAACAGCAATAGATTCAGGCTACCCAGGCCCAAAATGACCAACAGCTGCTGTATGGGATAGGCATAGATGTACGTGCCGTACGACAGGTCGTTTCGTAGATTCAATCGTGGATTGTGAATGAGTGAGCCCGACACTATGACCGCATAGGCCAAAGGCAGCGCCGCAACATCCCGATAGTTCTCAAGCAGTCCAGATGCCAGCACAATGACGACGCTGAGCGCAACAAGCGACCACCGCGCCGGAATGACGTCCTTGTACTGATTCAGCAGTGCCCCCGCCGCGAACATCACCGCGAATCGGGCCACCATCTGCGGGATGGATGTCGCGGCGAAGACCGGATAGGAGAGATATGTCGTCGCACAGAGGAAAAACACGAACGCCGCCGGAACGACCCATCGCCGCTTGAGCAAGCCCGCGACACCCAGCACTGCCACCGCGATGTAACAGATCATCTCGAAGACAAGCGTCCAGATCGAACCGTTCCACACCCCGGGCCACGGGACGCCCCGCGGTGTGCCGTCGACGCCGGCGTAGTACACATTAAGCAGGCCATTGTTGAGGACATACTCGAGCGGCTTGTGCGAGGCGAACAAATCCGCCACCGAGCCGCCTTGGATCAGAACGCTGACGGGGGCGATGACGAACGCGATGACCAGCAGGCACACCCACAATCCGGGGAAGATGCGCAAGCCACGGGCAATCGCGAAGTCCCGAAGCTTCGGTTTGCGTAGCCAACTCGCGGTGATGAGGAATCCAGAGACCGCAAAAAAACCGTCCACGCCCACCTGTTCGATGAGCTGCTCGAATGGCCGGTAGGTGATCGTTCGACCGGTGAGGGGCCATGAATGCCAATAAATGACGCTCACCGCCAGCACCAGTCGCCATGCATTCAAGGCGTTGTTTCGCGGGTCGAAGACCTGGCCTAGCGTCAAACCCCTCGCCGGTTTGGCCCCGCCCGCCTGGCTCATGCCGAACACCGTGCCTGCGCGAACCGCTCCATGGCATCGGCGGCAGCGACAGCACTATCACCGGGTTTGGTCATTCCATCGGCGAGCTTCCGAGCCCGGCCGACATAGTCGGGCGCAAGGATTCGCCGCAGGTCCGCCACCAAAGATTCGCGGGTGGTGGTCGAAAAGCGCCGGGTGGTGCCCACTTTGAGCTTCTTGATCTGACCGCCCCACAGCGTTTGATTGGCATCCATCGACAAAACCAACGTGGGGACTCCCGCCCGCAGGCTGGCAGCCGTGGTGCCCGAACCTCCGTGATGCACGACCGCCCGGCACTGCGGAAAGACCGTCGCATAGTTCACCGCACCCACGACCTTGACGTGCTCGGGAAGCTCGGTATCGCCAAAGTCGCTCCACCCCGCGCCGATAAGAGCGCGCTCACCCAGCTCCGCGCACGCCGAGCCGATCATGTCCAGTGCGGCGGAGGGAGATTCAACCGGCATGCTGCCGAACCCGAAGAAGATCGGCGGAGTTTCCCCCGCGATCCACGATGAGACCTCCTCATCGGCCTCCTGTGTCATCGCCATGGTCAGCGAGCCGACGAACGGCCGCAACCCACCCCACTTGGCCCATTCAGTCGCCAGACCGGGGAAGCACGCCGAGTCGTAACCCTGAATCTCAAGCGAACCACGCTCTGCGATCCGCTGTGGCGAGGGACTCAACGCCTTCGGCAGGCGAAGTTGGCGCCGCTGCGCATCCTCCACCTTTTTATTCAGCCGCCACGCCACCCAGTCGAAGGCCGTCATCGCCGCACGTCCCAGCCGGGACGGCAGAATGGTGACAAGCTGGCCGTTGGGCCGCATCGGAATATGATGCAGCGTGACCAGTGGAATGTCATGGTACTCAGCGACATTCGCGGCCGGTTCCTGATAGCTCTGCCCGGCGAACAACACATCGGCCCCCTCGGCCGCGGACATCAGCGTGGTGTTCATCTGCGCCCAGCACTCATCGCTGAGCTCCCACATCTGACGCCACATCGTTCGAATCTCCCGCACCTTCCAGAAGGTGTGGAAGAAGAACGTCCAGAAATTGCGATACACGTCCAGCCACGTCTTGGTGTCCAACCCGTAAGGAACCGTCTCCAGCCCCGCCGATTCGGTGAAGCTCATCAGGTCGGGCGGCACTGCCATGACGACGTCGTGTCCCCTGCGCTGTAGTTCACGAGCCACGACAAGGGAGGGTTCGATATCGCCCCGCGTTCCGTAGCTCGCTAGCACAAATTTCATCGCCTCTAACGCCTTTCGGGTATCGCGGTTCAGTGGAGTGAGGCCGTCATCATTCCTTACGCCAAAACACCCCGGTACCGTCAATTTCCACGATCTCCGCGGTTATCCCGTGCTTGGTTCGATAATCAGTGACGGCCTGTTTGCACGAGTCAAGCGCGTGGTAATCATCGATGATGCAAAAACCTCCGGGAGACAAACGCTCGTAGAGCCCGTCAAGCGCCTGGATTGTGGATTCATAGAGGTCGCCGTCAAGCCGCAATACCGCGATTTGTTCAATCGGCGCATCATGCAGGGTGTCTTTGAACCAGCCCGGGACAAAACGGACCTGCTTGTCCAACAACCCATAGCGCTCGAAATTCGCCCTGACATTCTTTTCGGTGACCGCCAGGATGGGCGCTGCGAGATGCAGCCTGTCTCCCTTGTCCGCCTTGTAGTTCGTCGTGTCCGGGGGCGGCACGCCCTCAAACGAATCGCACAGCCAGACACTTCGTGCCGTATCCCCGTACGCGGCCAAGACCGCGCGCATCAGGATGGACGCGCCTCCACGCCACACGCCACATTCAACAAGGTCTCCAGGCACGTCATCGGTAAGCACCGTCTCAACGCACTGTTGCAGACTGGTGAGTCGCTGCATTCCGATCATCGTCAGCGCATCCGCCGGCCAGTCCAGCCCCAAGTCGCGCTTGTGCGCGTCGAACGCACGCTTGCGCACGAGCACGTAGTCGCCAAATTTGAAAAAGGGGCGGTGCAGCCAGTTCCAACCCACTGGCACAAGTTCGTCGACTCCGTATCTGGTGAGGTCCTGCCGAAGAAGGTCCAGATAAGCGGATCGAGTGTCGTAATCGGTCACGGTCAAGAACTGCCCCTATCTCGAAATGCTGGTGTCCCGTCCCGCGCTAAGAATAGCCGCCCGGGTGACTCCATCGACACGTTTCGACACCGGCTACTCCCTTGTGGGGACTGCATTTTCGGTCGAATCTGTCAAGAAATCTTATGCACGAATGTCACCAAATATTTTTGGCTCACTCCGGCCGAAGATCCAGCGCCCCTCATTAATATTCGGACTCATCGGAAGACCGCCCGCGGGAGGCTTTTGGGCTTGTCAGCCCGGTGAATGACCACCACCGAGTCGAATACCTCAATCCGGTCGATGATGGTGGCCGCGAAGGGCACTTGGACTTCCTTGAGCCTCTTCGGATGGCCCTCCATGATCTGGTAGACCGAGTTCATCTCCAGATAGTGGGCATGCATCGCATCCATCAGCCACTTCGTGAAGTCGATGAACGATTCACGCTGATCGCGATAGATCGTCCAGTAGTTGGCGCACACGTCCTCGACGATGTACACCCCGCCCGGCCGCAGGCGCGGAAACAGGTATCTAAACGATTCGATCATCTGCTTTGGGGTGTGCCCGCCGTCGTCGAGAACGGTGTCGAATGGGCCCAACTCGTCGACCACGGCGCCGAGAAACCGTGCATCGGTCTGATCGCCGATCCGCACGTGAATACCGCGCTGGGGATCATCGTGTCGTGCGGACTCAGGATTGATATCCAGGCCCACGACGGTGGCCTCCGGCAGGTGCTCCCGCCACATCCTTAGGGACCCACCCCGGTCCACCCCGATTTCGAGCATTCGCTCGGTCCGAGTGAGAGCGTCCTGATAGATGGGTAGGTAATGGCGCAGCTTGTGGACCTTATCGGCGCCCTCGAAAATCCGGCCAATCGGCGTGTCCACGGGGGCCGTGTCGTCGGCAGACATCGAGACTTCCCGCGCCAAGTCTGGGCCCAGCGCATCAAGCATGCGACGACGGCCCGCATACGGATAACGCCGCGTCAGGAATGGCGGTTTGCGCTGGAGCGTCAGGCGAAAGAGCGGCATGGTCACGGAATCCTTTGCGGTTCTTTACCGTTCAAATAACACAGCCCGTTCTCAGAATTCCGAAACGCCATACAAACCAGCCTACCGACAAGTTCCTGGCAATACTGCCAGCTAACCATCTTCATGTGGCAACAGTGCCCGTTCGCGCGATAGGGCACTGTCCTCGGCCGCCGGCGCCTGGTGCGTCGTGATGGCATTTTCGGCGCGCTTCCGTTTGAGCCTCGACTTCAGAGCCAGCGCACGTTTCTCGACCAAGAACCAGCTAAAGGCCGCCGGAATCAACGTCGCTGCCGTCGAAACACCAAAGAAGACAAAAGGATTCAAGCTGTACAGCCCAGCAACAGCCAATAGCTGTTGTGTGGGTGAGGCATATATATAGACGCCGTAGGACAAGTCCGTGCGGATATTCATTCGCTTGTTCTTGATCAGCACGCCCGAAACGACGACGGCGTACGCGAGCGGGAGCGCACCGATCACGCGGTAGTCGGGCAGCATTCCCGAGGCCAGCACGATCACGACACTCACCGCCACCAGCGACCAGCGCGCCGGAATCACATCTCGCCACTGATACAACAGCGCACCAGCGGAAAACATTATGGCGCTGCGCACTGCGAGCTGCGGGATTGTCCAGATCCCGGGGAATGTCAGCGGCGGCAGCAAGATCGCCGCAATTGTCGCCAAAATCAAAATCACGGGCGCGGTCCACCGACGAGTAGCGAGCCCAAGTAGGCCAAGGCCAGCCACTGCGATGTAACACATCACCTCAAAAACAAGTGACCACAGCGATGCGTTCCAGATTCCCGCGTAGGGGATATCGCGTGGTGTTCCACCCACGTCGAGCTGGAGCTGCACCAACGCGCTGTTCTTCAATACGTACTCGATCGGCGCACTGGAGAAGAGAAGCCTCGCCGCGGAGCCGCCCTGGATCGCCACGCTCAGCGGCGCGATGACAAAGGCCGTCACCGCGAGAACGATGTAATAACCCGGCAGGATGCGCAGAGCTCGCGCCACGAAATATTCGCGCGTATTGGGGTTACGGAGCCAACTCGCAGTGATCAAGAATCCTGAAAGCGCAAAGAATCCGTCAACTCCCACCGAGAAGAGCAACTGGAGTATCGCCTTGGACTCCACCACACGCCCCGTCAGCGGAAACGAGTGAAAGAGCATCACCTCGGTCGCCAGGGCGAGCCGGCACGCGTTCAGCGCGTTGTTTCGCGAATCGAATACAGAACCGAGCTTCATGCGCCTCCGCCACTCTTCGCTGGGAGCGTCATCGTATCGCCATCCCAGTCCGTGATCACGCTTTCTGGCATTTCTACATCAGGTCGGAAAGACATTGCCACAACTAATGATTCATGGCCGCCACCGGGGGCAGGATGGCCATGTCACGCTAAGGCGCGTGCTTGCTCAAAAACGATTCGGGCAGTCTTTGTCGATCCATTCGAGGAGCGCCTGCAGGCCATCTTCAAGCGCCCACTTCGGGCTCCAGGCGAGGCCTTCAATTGCTGCGTCGATATCGCAGCTTGCCGCGCGCACATCCCCATCTCGAAACTTCCCGACGACGACGGGTTCCGGCGCCGCACAGATATCCGCCACCTTACGGGCCAACTCATGAATGGTTGTCGCAGAGCCAGAACCGATATCGAGGGTACGGCGCTCGACGGCGGGCGTGTGCACCGCGGCGAAAAGCGCATCGACAACATCGTCGATGAACACGAAATCACGGACTATCCGGCCGTCTTCGTACACTTCCAACGATTGCTTCTCGCGTGCCAGCCGTGCGAAGAGTGTGACAATTCCAGTGTACGAATTGGTGAGCGATTGGCCTGGCCCGTACACATTCTGCAGGCGCAACACGCTGAGATTGGTGTCATGGGCTGCGGCCCACGCTGCCAACAGGTGCTCCTGAGCAAGTTTTGTGCCCGCGTATACGTTGGTCGGCCGGGGCTCCGTGCGATCGGCACAGCTGGCGAGAGGATTTGCCGATTGATCGTGAGGTCCCGTGGGATCCCATTCGCCGGCAACTAGCTGCGCATGGCTACGCGGCCGCGGATAGAACACCTCCGCACCAGCCTGCCACGCACCTTCGCCATAAACCGCTCGCGACGACGCAAGCACCAACTGGTCCGGTACGAGACCCGTGCGACTTAGGGCATCAAGGAGCTGAGTCGTACCGACCACGTTCACTGAACCATGCCGCGTGGCCTCCGAAAGCGACTGGGCCGTACCCGTCTCGGCCGCCAAATGGACGATCTGGGAGGGCTCGAACAGGTGCAGTACCGCATCCCAGTCCGGCGCGTGGGTGACGTCTCCGGTGAACAGACGCACCGATGAGGGAAGATCGATTGCCTGTCCCCTGGGATGGACCTGTGGGTGTAAGACGTCCATCACTGCGACGTCGTATCCCGCTCGGACGAGACGGTTGGACAGGGTGGATCCGATGAATCCTGCGCCACCGGAAATGAGTACAGACTTTGACGCACTAGCCCTTGACAAGCCGAGCCTCCCGTTCTTTTCAGACCAGCTAGGTGACCGGCACGCACCGGTAATGCGTTCCCGGTCAATGATATCGATGGTGGTGGTTCAGTCGCGCGGGGATGAACTGTCGCAGGCTGTGGCCCACGGGCAACTGACCTACGCGCGGGCGGCTCTCGCCTCCAGCAGGTCGGCAGTTCTAATGACGCTATCGTGCGGCTTGGACATGTGGGGAGCGATCGCTCGTGCCCGCGTCGCACATTCCGGGGTGAGAATCTGACGCAGATCCGCAACCAATGAATCTCGGGTCGTGGTCGAAAAGCGTCGGGATGTACCCACTCTCATGCGTTTGAGCTGATTTCCCCAGAACGGCTGATCACCAACCGTCCAGAGAATCAAGGTGGGCACTCCCGCACGCAGGCTGGCCGCCGTGGTACCCGAGCCACCATGATGAACGATCGCTCGGCTCACCGGAAAGACCGCCGCGTAGCTCACCACTCCGACCACTTTGACATGTTCGGAGGTTCGCACGCCGCTGAAATCGGTCGCGCCCGCGCATACCAACGCCCGCTCCCCCAATTCTGCGCACGCCGAACTAATCATCTCGACTGTGTCCGCCGGAGATTCGACTGGGATGCTGCCCGACGCAAAGCATATGGGTGGCGGCCCAGCAGCTATCCATGACATGACCTCGTCATCGGCCGCGGTCGTCAGCTCCATGGTCAGAGCACCCACAAAGGGCCGCCGATCACCGAATTTCGCCCACTCGTCGGCCAATCCCTCGAAGCAAATGTCGTCGTAGGCTTGAACTTCCAGCGAGCCGAGCTGACCTATGCGCTGCGGCGAAGGGATTGTCGCCTGCGGCAATCCGAGGTCTCGCCGTTGTGCATCTTCGGCCCTCTTGGTCACGCGCCAGGTCAGCCAGTCGTAGGCGGTCATCGCGGTGCGGGTCAGCGGCGACGGAAGGGCCGGAAAAAGCTGACCATTAGGACGCCACGGCATGGTGTGCAGCGCAACCAACGGGATCCCATAGAACTCCGCAACATTGGCGGCCGGCTCCTCATAACCCACGCTGGTCGACAGAAGATCCGCCCCCTCTGCCACCGACACCAGGGTCTGACTCATCTCCGACCACTGTTCAGTCACCAGTTTCAGCGCCTGACGACATAAGGCGACCAGGTCCTGCAGCCGCCAAAAATGCCGGGTCCACGACGTCCACAAGTCGCGGTACTCATCGAGCTGCGGTCCCACATGAATTCCATAGGGCACCGCCGAAAGTCCGACTGACTCCACGAAAGCAATCAAGTCAGGCGGGACCGCCATGCGCACTTCATGGCCCCGGCGCTGCAGTTCTCGTCCGACAGCAACAGCAGGTTCGATATCGCCGCGCGTGCCATAACTTGCCATGGCAAATCTCATGACGGTATCGACCTCCCCGATATGTCTGTGTACTCGCAGAATGGCCGTGGGTGCTGTCGGCCATTATTACCGATCTGATGCCCTGCGGATAGCCTCAACATAATGAGCGCACGTACGTCTCCAAACTCAACAATGTGGACGCAGCTATGGCTGAACGAATTGGCTCTAACGGATTGCCCAGGTAAATCAACTGCTCCGATTGGAAGCGGCAATGCAATACCAGCGGGCCACGGGCACACCGGCTCTCGCATTATCCCGGGTGAACATCGGGCGCGTGGAACGCTCTTGAGAGACCGGTCTCGCCCGACTGCTCGGCGATGCGCCTGTGCGGACTACTGCCTACATTTCGTTCCACCGGCATCTCGCCCTCATACACGTTAGGCTGACCTGTGTTGCGCTACGGCACCATGAAAAACTTCCCGCCGCAACGGAACGCAACGAGCCCTTCGTATTGTCGTCGAGTAGGAGGACACATTGCGCGGAATAATTCTCGCAGGCGGCTCAGGCACTCGCCTACACCCGATAACGATGGGTGTCAGCAAGCAGCTACTACCGGTCTACGACAAACCGCTGGTCTACTACCCATTGTCCACACTGATCATGGCCGGCGTCCGCGACATCCTGATTATCACCACACCGGCCGACGCCCCGGCATTCGAGCGTCTCCTCGGTGATGGCTCCGCCTTCGGCATCAACTTGAGCTACGCCGTGCAACCCCAACCGGAGGGGCTGGCACAGGCATTTGTCATAGGGGCCGAACACATCGGCTCCGACACGGCGATGCTCGCACTGGGCGACAACGTGTTCTACGGGCCCCGTCTCGGCACGAGCCTGCGCAGGTTCGAGAACATCGACGGTGGGGCGATTTTCGCGTACTGGGTTGCCAATCCGTCGGCATACGGAGTGGTCGAATTCGACGCCGCTGGCGTACCTCTGTCCCTGGAAGAGAAGCCCGCAATACCGAAATCTCACTACGCGGTTCCTGGGTTGTACTTCTACGACAACGATGTCATCGAGATTGCGCGCTCACTTCAGAAGTCAGCGCGCGGCGAATACGAGATAACAGAGATCAACCAGATCTACCTGGATCAAGGGAGACTCTCCGTCGAAGTCCTACCGCGCGGGACGGCCTGGCTGGACACGGGCACGTTCGATTCGCTTCTTGACGCGAGCGATTATGTACGCACCATCGAACGCCGCCAGGGTCTAAAAATCGGCGTGCCAGAAGAAATAGCGTGGCACGCCGGTTTCATCAACGACGACCAGCTCGCCGCCCGCGCCCAAAAGCTCCTCAAGTCTGGATATGGGAGTTATCTACTTGAGCTCTTGCAGCGGAAATAGCCCGATGTCCTGGTCGGCGGTAACGCAACGGATTGTTCGACGTATAAATAGGTATGGGCCTGGAACACCTCAGGCCTCAGGTGCAGCTGAATACGTAAAGTTGATGTGGTCGGTACGAGGAGGCAATTGAGAACATGAACAAACTGTCACTGACGAAAACTGTCGCCGCTGTTGGTGGTATCACCTTGGCGTTGAGCGCTGGAGCCGGACTGGCCTCCGCTGACCCCGCTACCGACGAGATGGTGAACACCACCTGTACGTACGACCAGGCGAACGCGGCGCTACACGCGGAGAATCCCATGGCCGCACAGTATTTCGACCAATCGCCCCCGAATCAGCAGTTCATGCAGGAGTTCCTCAACTCACCAAAGGACAAGCGGGTGAGCATGATTAACCAAGTCAAGGGGAATCAGGGCATCGAGTACGTCATACCCGTGTTCCAGCAGATGGTACGCAGCTGCCACAAGTACTAAGGTCGGCTAGACAGACCTGAAGGGCCGGGCGCGACTACCTTGTCGCGCCCGGCCCTTCAGGTCTAGCCAGGCAAATAATCGATATGAAACCGGTTGAACGGCAAGAAAAACTACTCAGATAGCCGTGGCAGCTCGGTGGTTGGCCCCTCATCGTCGTAGTGCGCATTGGGCCGTTGCGTAGGCGCGGCCGCACCTACGGGCTCCAGCAGTGCACTCGGCGGGCGTGGCCGCACGCGCTGTGGCCACCAGAACCACCGGCCCAGCAGAGCCGCGATCGACGGGGTCATGAACGAGCGCACGATCAAGGTGTCGAAGAGTAGACCCAGGCCGATGGTGGTGCCGATCTGCCCAATGATCTGTAGATCGCTGACGACCATCGAAGCCATTGTTGCCGCGAACACCAACCCGGCCGATGTGACCACCTTTCCGGTGCCACCCATCGCGCGGATGATGCCGGTGTTCAGCCCGGCGCCCAACTCCTCTTTCATACGGGAGACCAATAGCAGGTTGTAGTCGGAGCCGACCGCCAAGAGGATGATCACGGACATCGCCAGCACCATCCAGTGCAGATTGATCCCCAGGATGTACTGCCACAGCAGCACAGACAAACCGAAGGACGCACCTAGCGAGAGAGCCACCGTACCGACGATCACCAGGGCCGCGATGAAACTTCGGGTGGTGATGAGCATGATGATGAACACCAGGCAGATCGCGGCGATACCCGCGATCAACAGGTCGTATGTCGAGCCGTCCTTCCAGTCCTTGGCGGTCGACGCGGCACCCGCGATATAAACCTTGCCACCGACAAGAGGCGTCCCCTTGAGTGCCTCTTCGGCCGCGTTCCGCACCTGCTCGATCCGCGTTATTCCCTCCGGCGACATGGGGTCACCGTTGTGAGAGATGATGAACCGCACCGTCTTTCCGTCCGGTGACAGGAACGAGCTCATAGCGCGCTTGAAGTCCGGATTGCTGAACACCTCGGGAGGCAGGAAGAACGAATCGTCGTTCTTCGACGCGTCGAAGGCCTGCCCCATCGCCATAACGTCGTCGGTGGTCTCATCCATCTGGGCGAACTGGCCCGACATGGTGGCGTACATGGTGAGCACCGAGGTCCGCATGCTCTGCATGACCTCGATCATCTGCGGGAACTGAACGAGCAGCTGCGGCATGATCGCGTCCAGCTTGTCCATGTTCTTGACGAGCTCAACCAGCCCGTCGTCAAGCGCATCCGCACCGTCCAAGGCATCAAAAATCGACCTGATGGACCAGCAGATGGGGATGTCGAAACAGTGCTTATCCCAATAGAAATAGTTGCGGATCGGTCGAAGGAAATCGTCAAAGAGAGCAATGCTGCCGCGCAGGTCGTCGGTCATCTGCTGCACCTCGTGCGTGTCGGCCGTCATCCGATGTGTCGTCTCCGACATCTTCTTCATCACGCCATACGTGCGCTGCATCGTCGAGATCATCTTGCCCATATCGTCGGCCTGCTTTTGCATGTCGGCGATCCGCTTCTTCTGAAAACGCTGCGCCTGCACCTGTCCGGCACTTTGCAGACTCAGTAAGAAGGGCACTGAGGTGTTGGCGATCGGTGTTCCCTCTGGGCGGGTAATCCCCTGCACGCGCGAGACACCACGCACCTTGAAAATGGCCTTGGCCACCTTGTTCAGCACCAGGAAATCCGCAGGGTTCCGAAGATCCCGGTCGGTTTCGATCAGCAACACGTCGGGCGTCAGCCGCGACTCGGAGAAGTGGCGTTGAGCGGCAGCGAATCCTTGGTTCGCCGGAATATCGCTGGAGATATAGAGCCGATCGTTATAGCTCGTCTTGTAGCCCGGCAGGGTGGATAGTCCGACCAGCGCCACCACCAGCGAGGCCACCAGAATCGGCGCGGGCCAGCGGACCACTGCCGTGCCGATTGCGCGCCACCGCTGAACCCGCAACTTACGCTTGGGTTCGAGCAGACCGAATCGGCTTGCCACCGCGATACCCGCGGGGACCAAGGTCACCGCGACGGCCACCGCCGCAAGCATGCCGATGGCGCACGGAACACCCATCGTCTGGAAGTAGGGCAACCGGGTGAAGTGCAGACACAGGATGGCCCCGGCGATGGTCACACCGGATGCCAAGACCACAGGAGCGACGCTGCGATACGTGGTGTAGTAGGCCGTCTCCCGGTCTTGGCCCGCCTGGCGCGCCTCCTGATATCGGCCGAAAAAGAAGATCCCGTAATCGGTGCCGGCCGCGATGCTCAGGAAGACCAGCATGTTGACGGCGAAGGTCGAGAGCACGAAAAAGTCGTGGTGGCCGAGATACGCGACGATGCCACGAGCCGCTGCCAGCTCGACTCCCACCATGATCAGCAGCAGGATCACCGTAACTACGGAGCGATAGAGGATCAGTAGCAGCGTGAAGATGATGACGACCGTGACCGCGGTGATCTTGAGAATCGATTTGTTGCCCGCGTGCTGCATGTCCGAGGCCAGCGGCGCAGCACCGGCCACATAGGTTTCGACATCCTTGGGAGCCGACTGCGACGTGCGTTTGACGATCTCGCGGACCGCAGCTACCGACTGGTCGCCCTGCGCAGTGCCTTGGTTGCCAACGAGATTCACCTGCACATAGGCAGCTTTTTCGTCAGGACTCTGCACACTCGACGAAGTCAGCCGATCGCCCCACAGATCCTGCACGTGTTCCACGTGCTTGGGGTCGTCTCGCAGCTGACGAACTAGCCCGGCGTAGTACTGATGCGCGTCCTCGCCGAGTGGTTGCTTCCCCTCGAGAACGATCATCGCGGAACTGTCCGAGTTCGACTCGTTGAAGTCCTTGCCCATCCGCAAAATGGCCTTCACGGCCGGCGCATCCTGCGGCATGAGCGACACAGAACGCTCATCCCCAACCGTTTCCAGCGCGGGGATCGCCTTGGTCCAGTCCCAATTAACCGACGCCAGCGTCGTATAAAGAATCAGAACCAGCCACCCCAGGATGATCAGGGGCGACAGCGTTCGAATTGTCCGCGCGATGAACAGCCGCGAGCGCGCCGAGTCTGTCTCAGCACTCATACCCGGTTTCATCAGTTCCTCTGCAGCACCGAGCGGACCAGGCGCGGCCCCCTCCACCTGCGCACCGCGCCGACTGGGCGGGGAGACACCTGCAGCGGCCACCAGAACCACCGGCCCAGGAGCGCGGCAATCGACGGTGTCATGAAGGCACGCACGATCAGGGTGTCAAACAGCAGACCAAGGCCGATCGTGGTTCCCACCTGCCCGATGGTGAGCAGGTCACTGACGATCATCGAGCCCATCGTGGCCGCGAACACCAGCCCAGCGGCCGTCACGACCTTGCCTGTACCACCCATCGCGCGGATGATGCCGGTGTTCAGGCCAGCGCCCAACTCTTCCTTCATGCGGGAGACCAGCAACAGGTTGTAGTCAGACCCCACCGCGAGCAAGACGATGACGGACATCGCCAACACCACCCAGTTGATCTGTATGCCGCAAATATGTTGCCAGACAAGGACTGACAGACCGAAGGATGCGCCAAGCGACAGGGCTACCGTGCCGACGATCACCACGGCCGCTACCAGGCTGCGCGTCATCAACAACATGATGATGAAGATGAGGCACAGCGCCGCGACACCCGCGATCAGCAGATCGTATTTCGACCCCTCGACCAACTCGCTAACGCCGGCCGCCGTGCCCGCCAGGGACAGCTTGGCGTGCTCCAGCGGGGTCCCCTTGAGCGCTTCTTCCGCGGCAGTCTTGATCGGCTCGACCCGTGAGATACCTTCGGGCGTCGCTGGATCTCCTCGTTGAGATATCAGCATGCGCGAGGACTTTCCGTCCGGCGACATAAAGATCTTCAAGACGCGCTGGAAGTCCTTGTTCTTCAGAACATCGGGTGGCAGATAGAAGGAGTCGTCGTTCTTCGAAGCATCGAAGGCCTTACCCATGGCAGTCGAATTCTCTGTGGACTCATCCATCTGGGCGAAGATGCCGGACATCGTGCTGTGCATCGTCAGCATCGATTCGCGCGTGCTCTTCATGGTCTCGATCATGATGGGGAACTGTTCAAGCAGCTGCGGCATCAACTTGTCCAGCTCGTCGAGGTCGCCAACCAGGGTCTGCATCTTGTCGGTCACCTGATCAACGCCATCAAGCGCGTCGAAGATCGACCTGATGGACCAGCAGATCGGGATGTCGAAGCAGTGCTTATCCCAATAGAAGTAGTTACGGATCGGCCGCCAGAAGTCTTCGAAATCCTCGATGTGATCGCGAAGCGTCCGCATGTCCTGCTGGAGATCCTTGGTGGTGCCGACCATGCGGTGTGTGGTGTCCACCATCTGACTCATCAAGTCCGACATGCGTTGCATGAGCGCGATCGTCTTCGACATATCGTCGGCCTGTTTGAGCATGTCATCCATGCGCGCCCGCTGGAACGGCAGGCTTAGTCGCTGGCTCGCGTTCGACATGCTGAGCATGAACGGCACCGAGGAGTGTTCGATCTGCGTTCCCTCGGGCCGCGTAATCGACTGCACGTTGGCGATGCCCGGAACCGCGAACACGGCCTTGGCCAGCCTGTTCAGCACCAGGAGGTCGGCCGAATTACGCATATCGTGATTGGCCTCGATCAACAGGATGTCCGGTGTGGACATCTTTGATTCCGGGAAGTGCCGCGAGGCCGCGATCAGTCCCTGTGTCGCGGGGATGTCTTGCGGGATGAACTTCGCATCGGTGTAGCTGGGGTTGTATCCCGGCAGCGTCAACAGACCGATCAGCGAAATCGCGATAGTCGCGGCAAGGATGGGTCCGGGCCACCGCACGATCGCGGTACCGATCCGCCGCCAACGACGTGTCGTCACCTGTCGCTTCGGGTCAAACACACCGAAGCGGCTACCTGCGGCGATGCACGCCGGTACCAGAGTCAGCGCCACCGCCACCGCCACCAGGATGCCCACCGCGCCGGGGATACCCAGTGGCTTGAAGTAGGGCAGGCGGGTGAAGTGCAGGCACGCGATCGCTCCGGCGATGGTCAGACCCGATGCCAGAACAACCTTCGCCACACCCTTGTAGGCGGTGTAGTAGGCCGATTCGCGATCCTCGCCGGCCTGACGTGCTTCTTGATAACGCCCCGCGAAGAAGATTCCGTAGTCTGTGCCCGCTGCAATGCCCACGGACACCAGAAGGTTGACCACGAAGGTGGTCAGGCCCACGATCCCGTGCATACCGAGGAACGCGACGAGACCGCGCGCGACCTGCAACTCTATGCCGACCGTGAACAGCAGAATGATGACGGTGATGATCGATCGGTAGAGCAGAAGCAGCATCAGGAAGATCACGCCGACGCTCACCATGGTGATGAGGACGACCGTGCGGTTTCCACTCTCGGCCATATCCGAGACGATGGCTGCTGGTCCCGTTACATACGCCTTCACGCCCAGCGGTAGCCCCGGGGTGTCCTTGACCACCTTCTGAACGGCTTCCACCGATTCATTGGCTTCAGCCTGGCCAAAACGGCCGGTGAGATTCAATTGCACATATGCGGCTTTTCCGTCGGCGCTCTGCGCGGCACCAGCGGTCAGTGGATCACCCCAGAAATCCTGGACATGCTGCACATGCTTCGGATCGTCTTTCAATTGGCGAATGACGGCGTCGTAATACTTATGCGCATCGTCGCCGAGGGAGTTCTCCCCTTCCAGCACGATGACCGCGACACTCTCGGAATTGGACTCCTGGAAAACCTTGCCCATCTGCGTCATCGCCTTGACGGACGGCGCATCCGGAGGGCTAAGTGAGACCGAATGCTCTCGCTCGACGATCTCCAGCGGTGGCACCTTGACGGTCAGCAGGACCGTGATCGCCAGCCAGCCCAAAATAATGAATACCGCGCCCCGGCGGATAATGGTCGCCATTATCGGCCGATGCGATTTGACTTCGCCGCCTTCCGCGCTCATGCGGCCTTCAGGAGGCACGAGGTAAACGCGTTGGTTTGGTTTGTCACCTTCTCGGATTTGACCTCATCGTCGACGATGATGCGGCAGCCGATGCTGCTGCCATCACCCTGCGCCATGATGCTGCCCACTGCGGTGGTCTTGCCAATCTCGAATTTGACGGACCACGGAAGTGGGACTTTTTGAATGAACAGCGGGTCGCCATTGACGTCGAAATAGCTGATATCGGCTACGTTTCCCGGCGATCCGAAAACCTCGTAAGACATCTTCTTGGGGTCAAACGATTTAGCGTCACTCGCATTCGTATCAGCGTACGAAGGGCGCTTCTCGTTACCGAATACACCATGGAGCCGCGACACCGTAAATCCGCCGATGGCAATTACCGCAAGCACCAGCAGTGGAATCCACAGACGCATCAAAAGCCGAAGAATCGTAACCCTCCTCGTCTATCTCCGCATCCCGGCACCATGCTCGGACCTGCACATCCCAAATTGCAAAACGCGGAACACCTCAGCGGTGCTCCCCGGCCGTTAAAGATTAGACCATGCACGAGAGCCGCGTATGTACCCGTTGCAGACCCGATATCCATTGATTAGCACGCTATGTGGGATACAGACGTGTACAGATTTACTGCACAGAAACCCGAGCAACGATCGCGGCCAGATTTTTCATTTCCCAGAATGGGTGAACAGATAGTTAATCAGCAGCTGAGGCCCCTCTTTATGACCTCGGAGGCCATCAACCCGTCCGAGTGACGCCGGTCATAGCGAGACGCGGCCGAGTCAGACATGTTCGCCGGTTGAACCAACCGCGGTGGCCCCAGAAAGCAAACCAGCTTGATCGCTCGGTGACACCCGGGCCGATCCTCGGTGGTGCAGAACGACGATCCTGGATGGGTCTAATCCTTGCCAAGACTGCGAAGCCAGAATTCGCAATGCGCGTACGCTGGCCAACGTGTCCAAAACGTACGTTGGAGGGCGCCTTCGTCAACTCCGGAGTGAGCGCGGGTTCAGTCAGGCTGCACTTGCCCAGATGCTGGAGATCTCCCCGAGCTATCTCAACCAGATCGAGCATGACGTCCGACCGCTGACCGTCGCCGTCTTGCTACGCATCACCGAGGTCTTCGGTGTCGACGCGACCTTCTTCTCTTCTCAGGACGACAGCCGCCTCATTGCCGAGCTGCGTGAGGTCGTGCAGGACAAAGACCTGGACATCGACGTAGACCCCGCAGAGATCGCCGATGTGGTCGCCGGACATCCCGCGTTGGCCCGCGCCATGGTCAACCTGCATCGGCGCTATCGGATTACCACCACACAGTTGGCCGCGGCGACAGAAGACCGATACACCGACGGCAGTGGCTCGAGCTCGGGGACGGGTTCGATCACCATGCCGCACGAGGAGGTGCGCGACTACTTCTATCAGCGGCACAACTACCTCCATGAGCTCGACACCGCGGCCGAAGACCTCACCGTCCGAATGCGCATGCACCGCGCGGACCTCGCACGCGAGATCGCCGACCGCCTCACCGAAGTGCACGGCGTGCAGATTGCCCGGCGAATCGACCTCGGCGACAGCGTCCTACACAGGTACGACCCGGGATCCAAGACACTAGAAATCAGCAATCACCTCTCCGGTGGACAACAGGTTTTCAAGCTGGCCACCGAGTTGGCCTACCTGGAGTACGGCGATCTCATCGACACCATGGTCGACGATGGCAAGTTCACCTCCGAGGAATCGCGCAAGCTCGCGCGGCTGGGCTTGGCCAACTACTTCGCCGCCGCCACGGTCCTGCCGTACCGCCAGTTCCACGGAGTGGCAGAAGATTTCCAGTACGACATCGAGCGGCTCTCTGCCTTCTACTCAGTGAGCTACGAGACCGTCTGTCACCGGCTGTCCACCCTGCAGCGTCCGTCGATGCGTGGAGTTCCGTTCTCGTTCGTGCGGGTGGATCGTGCCGGAAACATGTCGAAACGCCAGTCGGCCACCGGGTTTCATTTCTCCTCCAGTGGCGGTACCTGCCCGCTCTGGAACGTGTACGAGACCTTCGGTAATCCGGGCAAGATACTGGTCCAGGTGGCGCAGATGCCCGACGGGCGCAACTACCTGTGGGTGGCACGCACCGTCGAGCGGCGCGCTTCGCGGTACGGCCAGCCCGGCAAGACATTCGCCATCGGGCTGGGTTGCGAATTGAGGCATGCGCACCGGCTCGTCTATTCGCAGGGCCTGGACCTGTCCTCCGAAGGTGCGACGACGCCAATCGGCGTGGGTTGCCGCGTGTGCGAGCGTGACAACTGTCCCCAACGCGCCTTCCCCGCGCTCGGGCGGGCGCTCGACCTGGATGAGCATCGCAGTACGGTGTCGCCATACCTCGTTCTGCAGGAAGGAGCCCACCCGTGAGCAGTGGCCGTATCCCGTCAGGTGGTCTGCGCGAGCTCGGACCGATCAACTGGGTGATTGCCAAGGGCATGGCGCGCGCGATCAGCGTGCCGGAGATGCATCTGGCGACCACACTCGGACAAACAGGAGTCCGATTCTGGCCGTGGCTGGCCTACTCCGGAGCCATCCTGCGCGGCACCAAACTCTCCGCCCGCGACACCGAGGTAGTCATCCTGCGCGTGGCCCACGTGCGCGAATGCGAGTACGAACTGCAACACCACACGCGCATCGCCAAGGCCGCCGGTATCGATCCCGTATATCAAGAGCGGATCTTCACCGGGGCCAGCGCCGAGGGACTCACCGACAAGGAACGTGCACTCATCACCGGTGTCGACGAGATCCTCACCACCAGAACGCTCTCCGATGATGCGTGGGAAGGACTCTCGAAGTTCCTCGACCGCCGCCAGCTCATCGGCTTTTGCCTGCTTGTCACTCAGTACGACGGACTGGCCGCGACCATGTCGTCGCTGCGGATCCCGCTGGATCACTGACACACCCCTCGCGGCGTGCGCTCACTGTCCAGCGGGCGGCCCGATGCCCTCAGTCGCCACGCACCGCGGAGCGGAAGTCCTCGGCCCCGACCGGCGGCGCGATGGTCCAGAGCACCTCGGCCTCCCCGTCGGTCGGGTTGCGCCAGTCGTGTAATTGGTTGGCTCCGAATGTCAGACAGTCTCCAGTGTCGAGCAGCGTCGGCTCGCCGTCCACGGTGATCGCCAGCGCCCCGCGCAACACGTAGACGAAAACCGTTGTGGCATCGAGCCGATAGGCCCCACCCGAGCCGCCGCCGGGCCGCATGACGGTGTGCATCACCTGTACGTGATGCTCGGATTTCGGGGTGAGCAGCTCTTCGCGAACCCCATGCCCGCCCATCTCCAATGGTGCCCCGGTCCCGCTGCGCACCACGGGCGCAGACGGATACTCGAAGAGGTCGCCGACGCTGATCTCCAGCGCGTCGCAGATCCGCATCAGCACCGGGACCGACACGTTGGTCATGCCACGCTCGGCCAGGCTCAGGAAGCCCTTGGACACCCCGGCTCGGGCGGCCACCTCGGTCAAACTCAATCCGAGCTGCGAACGAAACTCTCGCAGCCTCGCCCCGGCCCTCCCCATGCCGGTCTCGACGCCGTCTGTCACTGGCGCAGTCCCCAATCTGTTGACGCCCATTTGTTTAATGGTGTAAAACACGTTTCAACGTTTTATGCCACTAAACGCTACACGTGGCGACGCCGCCGAAGACAAAAGGACACATGGTGACCGCACCCGTAACCCAGCCCAGCACCGTCCGGATCCGGGCGGCCGTCTTCGACGGCAACGGCGCCATCAGCATCGAGCACGTCGACCTGGCTGCTCCCGGCACCGGGGAGGTCCGGGTCAGTATCGCCGCCGCAGGTGTCTGCCACTCCGATCTGCACGTCACCACCGGGGCCTGGGACGTGCCCGCACCCGTCGTACTCGGCCACGAGGGCTCGGGCGTGGTGAGCGCAGTCGGCCCCGGCGTCGATGACCTCCAACCCGGCGATCACGTGGTGCTCAGCTGGGTACCCGGCTGTGGGCGGTGCCGCGCCTGCCAGGCTGGCAGGCCCGCCCAGTGCGCGCTGGTCGCCACCGTCGTCGCCCCGGGCGGCACGCTCTATGACGGCACCACCCGCCTGTCCAACGAGCGCGGCACCATCCACCACTACCTCGGCGTCTCCTCGTTCGCCGACGAAGTCGTGGTGCCGCGCAGCGGGGCGATCAAGGTCCGCAAGGACGCGCCACTGCAAGACATCGCCATCGTGGGCTGCGCCATCGCAACCGGCGTGGGCGCGGTGCGCAACACCGCAGGCGTGCAATCGGGTTCGACGGTTGCGGTGATCGGCTGCGGTGGAGTGGGGCTGGCCTGCGTACAGGGCGCCCGGCTCGCCGGCGCGTCGCGCATCGTGGCGGTCGATGTCGTCGCCGAAAAGCTTTCTCTAGCATATAAACTCGGCGCCACCGACATCGTCGACGCATCCTCGGCCGACGACGTGGTCGCGGCGCTGCGTCAGTTAGTGGACGACGCCGGGTACGACTACGTGTTCGACGCCATCGGCAAGATCGCCACCACCGAGCAGGCCATCGCCACGCTCGGGCTGGGCGGCGCCGCCGTCATCGTCGGTCTGCCCCCGCAGGGTGAGCGCGCCAGCTTCGATCCGCTGGCCCTGGCCGAGTCCGATCAGCGAATCCTGGGCTCCAACTACGGATCGGCGGTGCCCGCACTCGACATACCCGCACTCGTCGACGAGGTGATGGCGGGCAACCTCGACCTCGCCTCGATGATCTCGGACCGCCGTCCGCTCACCGAGGCCTCGGCCGCGCTCGACGATCTCGCGGCTGGCCACGCGCTGCGCCAACTCCTGATCCCCTCCGCCGGATAAGAATCGAGAATCCCAGTGTCCGAAGATATTCAGGCCGAACCCGCTGATGCCGGGTTGCGCCGTGGGGTGATGGGCAGCGGCGAGCTCGCGGCCCAGGCCATTGCCAACATCGCACCCAGCGCGGTCATCGCGTTCACCGCCGCGGCCATCTACACCACCGCCGCCCACTGCACCTGGACATCGTTCGCACTGGCCACGGTGGTCATTCTGGCCGTGGGCTACTGCATCTCGCAGTTCGCCAAGCGGCGCTCGTCAGCGGGTTCGCTGTACAGCTACGCCGCCACCGCACTCGGCCCGTTCGGCGCGTACCTGACCGGAATCAGCCTGCTGATCGGTTGTTTCGGCATCGCGGCCGGATCGTTGAGTGGATCGGTGGCGTATACCTCCACCCTGCTCAACCAACTCGGTGTGCCTGTGCGCGGGGTTGGCGCCCAGATCGTGCTGGCGATGGTGCTCGGCGCGCTGGCCACCTTGTTCACCATTCGCGGCATCCGGCTCTCGGCGCGCGTTTCGCTTGTGCTGGAACTGATCTCGGTGTCGATCATTACCGTGTTGTTGGTGGTCACGTTGGCACATCTAGGTTCGGACGCATTCGACACCAGCCAGTTCGACCTGGCTTCGGCGAGCCCTTCGGGGATCGTAGTCGGCATGGTGCTGGCCATCCTTGGTTTTGTCGGATTCTCCAGCGCCGACGCGCTGGCCCGCGAGGCCAAAGATCCCTACCGCGCGGTACCACGCGCGATCATGTGGAGCGCAGCCGGCGTCGGCGTGCTGTACATCTTCGCCGCCTACACCCAGGTGGCCGCGCTCGGCGACACGCTCGGTGGCTCGGCCCAGCCGCTCGACAACATCGCCACCATGGTCGGCATGCCGACGTGGTTCAACCCGATCCTCAATTTCGGTATCGCCGCATCGTTCTTCGCCGTGGTCGTCGCCCCGATGAACGTGATCGGTCGGATTCTCTACGTGATGGGCAAGGAGGGCGTGGTGTCCACGGCGGTCGGCCGGACCCATCCCACACACCTGACCCCGCACCGCGCGCTGCTCTCGGTTGGCCCACTGGTGGTTGCCGTCCCGGTGGTGCTGTATCTGGGCGACGTCCACCCGATGGACGTGGTGACCTGGGTGGATACCTACGGCACCTACGGCTATATGGTCGCCTACGCGGCCGCCGCGATCGCCTCGGTGGTATTCCTGCGCAGCATCGGCGCCCGGGTACCGCTGGTCTGGCCGGCCGCGGTGCTAGCCGTGGTCTCGATGGCCTATGTGTTCTACGCCAACGTACATCCGGTGCCCGCGTACCCGCTCAACGTCATTCCATGGCTGTTCCTGGCGACGGTGGCCGCGGCGCTGGCCTGGTACTGGTACCGATGGCGGCGATCGCCGCAGGTGATCGCCGCCATCGGTACCAGCGAGATGGAGACACTCGACGGCATCGGCTGAGCCGCGGCGGGCAAGGGTCACTCCGAGGAACCCCGGCCACGAGGTGCACGGTTCGAGGTTCCTGTCTGTCACTCAGGACGATGGACTGGCCGCCACAGTGTCCTCATTGCGCATTCCGCTGGATCACTGAATGGCGAGCCAGTCTTGGCTAGCCGTCCAGGCGGGCGAGGTGTTCGGCGCTGTACCGATCCCCTGTCGCAGACGCCAGGCTGTCGAGACGCGCGAGTTGCTTCGGTGGCAGCTCGATATCCACCGCACCGACGTTCTCACTGACCCGCGAGGCCTTCGTGGTACCGGGGATCGGCACCACATCGTCACCGCGAGAAAGCAGCCACGCCAGCGCCACCTGCGCGCTGGAAACCCCGATAGTGGCGGCCACCGAGCGAACCTCTTCGACAAGCGCCAGGTTCTCGTCGAAGTTCTCTGCGCTAAATCTAGGCTGTTCTTTGCGGAAGTCGCCCTGCGCCAGTTGGTCTCGCGAGCTGATGGCTCCCGTGAGAAAGCCACGACCAAGGGGTGAATAGGCGACCAGCCCGACGCCGAGCTCCCTGAGAGTCGGCAAAATCTCGTCCTCGATATCGCGGGTCCACAACGAGTACTCGGACTGCAACGCGGTTATTGGATGAACGGCGTGCGCACGGCGAAGCATCGCCGCAGAGGCCTCCGACAGCCCGATGTGCCGAACCTTGCCGTGTTGTATCAGCTCGGCCACCGCCCCGATGGTGTCCTCGATAGGCACTTTCGGATCGACGCGATGCTGGTAGTAGAGATCGATATGGTCGACACCGAGCCGCCGCAACGATCCCTCAACCGCGATCGCGATGTTCGCAGGGGCGCTGTCGACAACCTGCGGTCCACCATGTGCGTGGGAAACCAGCCCGAATTTGGTGGCGAGAACAACGTCTTCACGTCGGCCCGCGATGGCCTTACCGACAAGCTCCTCGTTGACGAACGGTCCGTAGATCTCGGCGGTATCGATCAAGCTGACGCCTAGGTCCAACGCGTGGTGCAGCGCGCGGATCGACGTCACCTCATCCGGGCCGTTTGCGGCGCCAATCGCGCGGTAGTAAGCGGACATCGACATGGCACCCAGGCCGATCCTTGATACCGGTAGCTCACCGAGCTGCGTGTACTTCATGTCAGTTCTTCTTTCCTCCGGCGGGTTGAGCCGTGGCGCCATTGACCGACTCGGTGTAGTAAGCGACTTTGAAGTCGACGACCTTGAGGTCTTCAGTGAGCCGCTCCATGGCGGCCAGAATCCGGACACGCTGGGCGAATAGCAGTTCCAAACGCTCGGCGTGCGTCTCCTCCCCGCCCGCCAGCAGCTCGATGAAACGCCGCATGTCCCGTACCGGCATGCCGGTACGGCGCAACCGCAGCATCAGCTGGACGCGTTCGATGTCGTCGTCACTGAATCGGCGCCGGCCACCGCCGTCCCGCGGTACCCGCGGGAACAGGCCCTCGCGCTCAAACCAGCGCAGCGCGTCGATCGACAACCCGGTCCGCTGGGCGACGTGCGAGATGGGAAACCCCGCGTTGTGCGGCTCACTTGTGCTCACAGAGCCACGGTAGAACCTGGAGTCGACTCCAGGTCAAGGAAAGATTCCGCGCAGGGCACCATGAAAGTTGTCGCAGGTACCGGCGACGGCGACGGCGCCGCCGTTGACACGTTCTTGACGCCGTCGCACGATCGGTCCATGCGCTTGGCCCAGGACTGTAGGTAGGCGCGCAATCTCCTTTGCGCGCTGCCGGTTTCAGCCCACTCCACCAAGCGAAGGTATCTCGCATGTCCGATCCCGCCCATCAGCTCACCGTCAACGGCAGATCGCTTCAGGCCGCCGATTCTCACGGACTCGAACGCAACGCCGTTGGCTCCTGGGGAGTTTTCGCCCAGGGCCTGGCGGCGGCCGCCCCTAGCGTCGCGGTCGCCACCGTGCCGTTTTCCCTGTTCGTAGCGGCGGGCAAGGGCGCGGCCTGGTCGGCCGTGATCGGCTTGGTGGCCGTCGTGCTGATCGCCACCACCATCAGTTTCCAAGCCAAGCGGACGGTGTCTTCGGGCTCGCTGGGCACATATGCCGGTAACGGCCTGGGGCCCGGCGCCGCGTACGCGGCGGGCTTCAGCCTGCTCATCGGATACATCACCTTCGCCACTACGGGGATCCTCGGTGGCGTGCTGTACTTCGAGTCCTTTCTCGAGGCGATCGGGATCCACTCGGAGGCAAACGGATTCAAGCTCGCGCTGGTCGCGGTGATTGTCGCGGTCGCCGTCTACTTGCCCTACCGCGGCGTCTCATTCTCGGCGAAGTACGAACTCATCTTCGAAATCATCGCCACTGCACTGATTCTCATCATCATCGTGGCCTCGTACATCAGCTACGGCTGGCGCATCGACACCGAGCAGTGGGCCCTGAGCAACCTGGGTAACAGCACCACCTTTATCGCGGCCGTCACCGCGGTCGGCGCATACGCGGGATTCGAGAGCGTGGCATCGCTCGGCGCCGAATCCCGCGACGCGCATCGCACCATCGCCCGGTCGCTGCTGCGCGTCGTCTTGATCATTGGGGTGCTCTATATCCTGGCCACCTACCCGCAAATCCTGCAGTTCCGAAACATCGACGCCGACAGCGCGATACTTCCCCAGGTCGCCACGAACGCGGGTGTCGCGTGGGCCATCTACCCGATAAGCCTTGCGGTCACCATCGCGTTCATCGTGTTCGTCACCGCGGTCACCAACTCGGCGGCGCGAGGTCTCTTCACCCTCGCCCACGAGGGCGCGATTCCGGCAATTCTCACCCGGGTGCACCCGGCCTACAAGACCCCCGTCGCCGGCATCTTCCTCATCGGGATCATCGCGACGGCCTTCTCCGTTACCGCCACCCTCAGCTCAGTCGGTCGCCTGGTTTTCGACGTCTACGGAAACTACGTGGCCAACTGGGGATTTCTCATCAGTTATCTGCTGGTAGTGGTGGCCACACCCCTGTGGTTGTACCGCATCAAGGCACTTACGCCCGCCCGGCTGGCGGTCTCGGCCGCAGCCACCCTGGCCATCGGGTACGTGATTTTCAGCAACTTCTATCCGGTTCCCAAGTTCCCGTTCAACATTCTGCCTCTCATCTTCGGCGCGATTCTGCTCGCCGGGTTGCTACGTTACTGGTATCTGCGAGTCCGTCGGCCCGACGTTGCGGCCCGGATCGGTTCCATTCAAACGCTTTCCGAATCAGAGAAAGAGCGGCTGGCCGAACTCGGCATTCTGGAGGTCCTCCAGCAGGACCCGGTCATCGAACCCGACCACGAACCCGCCGATACAGGAGCTCTCGTCAAATGACCGCTGCTGCCACCTCACCAGTTCTTGCCTATCGGGGGGTCAGCGATACCAAGTTCACCGAATGGAAACGGGTCGCCGAACGCGTTGCCGCCGAGCTGGCGGCCACCGCATTGGCGCGCGATCGCGCCAATGCGAACCCCGTCGCCGAGATCGGACTGTTGCGTCAACACGGTCTGTTGTCATTCGCCACCGCACTCGAATTCGGCGGCGCAGGAGGCAGTCTGGCGCAGGCGCTACAACTCAGCCGTATCATCGCGGCGGCCGACGGTTCGATCGGGCAGCTGCTGGTCTACCACTATTCCAATGGGGTCTGGACCTACATTCTCGGGTCACCGGCTCAACGTGAGTACATCGCACGTGGCGTCGGCGAGCACGGCTGGTTCCAAGGCAGTGTCAGTAATCCGCGCGACCCGGGCATCACCGTCACGCGGACCGAAGAGGGCTATCGGGTCAACGGCAAACGGACCTTCGCCACCGGGGTCGCCATCGCCGACCTGATCACCGTCCTCCTCTACGAAGCGGAACCCATCAACGCGACAATCCCCAGTGACCGGGCCGGCCTGCAGTTCAACGACGACTGGGACAACCTCGGGCAGCGGCTTACCGCAAGCGGCAGCGTCGAATTCGACAACGTGCTGTTGCGCCATGACGAGGTTCTCACCGGGATCGCCGAATACTCGGAGCGTGATGGGTCGCGTGAACGCCGCGACGGGCTACGGGCATTGTTCAGCCAGCTGATCTTCGTCCATCCGTACCTCGGAATCGCCGAGGGTGCGCTCGCCGCGGGCGTGGCCTACATAAGAGACAAGGGCAGGCCGTGGCCCGAGGCGCACTCCACGGAGGTCACCGAGGACCCCTATCATCAGCAGCTGCTGGGCCGCCTGTCGGGAGGTATCGCCGCAGGTATCGCCCTAGCCGATTCTGTGACAAGAGAATTCGAGCAGACACTGGCAACCGGCGAAGCACCTACCGAGGCTGGGTGGGGTGCGCTGGCAATTCGCGTGGATCAGGCTAAATCCGTCGCCACCGAGATATCGCTGGACGTGACGCACAACATCTACCAGGCCACCGGTGCCCGATCGACTGCCAATTCCGTTGGTTTGGACATCTATTGGCGCAACGTGCGCACGCACACCACGCATGACCCGCTGCCGTACCGGCAGCGAGAGATCGGTAGGCACCTGCTGACCGATGAATGGCCTTCGCCGGGCAGCCTCAATGGTCTTGGGCGCCTCGCCGATTCAACGCAGGGCACGCAGCCGTGACAGACATCCGATTCCTGCAGACCTCCACGGAACGCGAGCGCGCCTTCACTGTGTTCTGGCGCGCCATGGTCGGGTTACCGCCGCTCGGCGCCGTCGCCGTCGGCGAATTATTAGAAGCAGGACGATATTTAGGGGCATTCGAGCAGGCGGAGCTGGTCGGCGGAGCCGACTCATACACCAGCTGGCTGACCGTTCCCGGTGGATCGCGCGTTCCGCATGCGGCCGTCACACACATCGGCGTGCTGCCCACCCATACCCGACGCGGAATCCTTACCTCCCTGGTCACCCGCCAGCTCACCGATATCGCGGGACGAGGCGAGATTGTCGCCAGCCTGCGCGCATCCGAAGCGGTGATCTACCGCCGCTTCGGCTATGGAGTAGCGACCAGCAGCGCGTCCTACCGCATTCAGCGGCGACGGGCAGCACCGTTGAATCCCGTTGACGCCAATGCCATCACGCTGCTCGACACGGCGGCGTCGCCCGAGCGGCTCGCCTCGATCTATGAACGCGCGGCGTGGACGGGAGCGGTGGCGCGGCCGCCGCAGTGGTGGCGCCTGCACGAGCTGTTCGATGCCGCTGAGCCCGTGAAGCACTACGTCGTCACCCACCCGGATGGCTATGTGCGGTACCGACCGCACAACACGACCGAATGGTTCGCCAGCAGCGCGCGCACCATATCCGTCCACGATCTTGTCGCACATAGCGATGACGCCTACCGGGCGCTGGTCGGTCATCTGCTGGATCTGGACCTGGTCGACGTCATCGAGCTCGGACCGCGCCCCGTCGACGACCCGCTCCCCCACCTCGTGGCCGACCCGCGTGCAGTGACGGTCACCGGTATCCGCGACGAAACCTGGCTCCGGCTGGTCGATGTCGAAGCGGCGTTGGCCGCACGTACCTATACCGATAGCGCGCCGGTAGTGATCGAGGTAGGCGACACCCTGCTCCCACACAACGCGGCGCGGTTCTCGGTGGGCTCGGACAAGGTACGGCGCACCCAGCACACTCCCGACCTATCGGTCGATGTCGCCGCTCTCGGATCGGTATATCTCGGCGGCAACACCTGGGCACAGCTGAAGCGAGCCGGGTTGGTCTCCGCGCAGTCGGCGGGGGCAATCGAAGCCGCTGATGTCCTCTTCTCCACCGGCACCGAACCTTTCGCCGGTACCAACTTCTAGGAGTCTGCTGTGTCATCCACGAGCGACCGCCAGCTTCACCTTCTTGCCTTCGGCAATGTTCGCGCGGGCGCGGCATGGCGGTTGCCCGGTGTGCAGAATGGCCCGGCCAATCAGCTCAACACCTTGGTCGCCACCGCGAAGGCAGCAGAGGCGGCCAAGTTCGACGCCATCTTCTTTGCCGACGGTCTAAACTTCGGCCCGGAGGCCACCTGGGCCCATAAATCCACCGAGGACTTCGAGCCGCTCACGGCCACTTCTTATCTCGCTGCGGTGACCGATCACCTGGGCCTGGTGGTCACCGGCTCCTCGACCTTTCAGCCGCCGTATCACCTGGCCCGCCAGCTGTTGTCGCTCGATCACTTGAGCGCCGGGCGCGCCGGATGGAACCTTGTGACGAGCTTCGCGCAGGCCGCGGCGGCCAACTTCGGCGAGCGGGGCTTCCTTCCGCACGACGAGCGCTACCGGCTGGCCGAGGAGACCCTGCAGGTGGTGAAGGCGCTGTGGCATTCGCTTCAGTCAGACACCGTCATCGAAGATCGTGCGGCCGGAATCTACAGCGACATCACTAGGATTCACGTCACCAACCACGACGGAGAGTTCCACAAGGTCAAGGGGCCACTCGGCGTCGCACCTTCCAGGCAGGGGCAACCGGTGATCTTTCAGGCCGGATCCTCCACCACGGGAAGGGCCTTCGCGGCTAAACATGCCGAGGTGGTCTTTACGGGACAGACCGATATCGACCGCGCCAGGAACTTCTATCGGCAACTCCATACGGAAGCCCGTGCCGCCGGGCGGACCTCCGCCCCCTTGATCACCCCTTCACTCGGCGTGGTCGTCGGCTCCACCGAGGCTGAGGCGGATGCCGTGGAAAGCACCGTCTACGAGCACTTCATTCCCGAGTATCAGGCGGGCTGGCTGCTCGAGGTCGATGTCAACGTCATCGGTGCCGACCTGGACGGCCCCGTGCCGGCATCCGCATTCCCGGACAGCACCGAGACCCATCAGACGGCCCTGGCGGGATACAAACACCTTGCCACCGTGGGCAATCCAACAGTGCGGGAGTTCCTCTACCGAACCCTGAATGCCTTCGGTACCCGGTTTGTCGGGTCCGCGGAGCAGGTGGCTGATCAGATCGAGCTGTGGTTCACCAAAGGAGCGGCCGACGGCTTTATTCTGAGCACGTCGGGCCTACCCGGCCAGTTCGAGCTGTTCACCGAGCACGTGGTGCCGATCCTGGTGCGCCGCGGTATCTTCCGGGCCGAGTACACCGGTTCGACCCTGCGCGAGCACCTGGCCGTGCCGTGGCCGGCTCCGGTACGCGCACCTGCCCTGCTTAGCTGAGTGCTAAACCTGTGCGGCGACCTCGCGCAGCGTTCCGTTGGTGACGTCATAGACGAAGCCCCGCACGCTGCCCTTGCGCGGAACAAACGGGTTGGTCTTGATCCGCGCGAGGGACTGACGGACGTCCTCGTCCAGATCGGTGAAGGCCTCCGCGGACCATGATGGCTTGATGCCCGTCTCGTCCTGAATAGATCGCTTGAAGCCGTCGTCGGTGAAGGTCAGCATGCCGCAATCGGTGTGGTGGATGAGAATGATCTCCTCGGTGCCCAACAGCCGCTGCGAGATGGCCAGCGACCGGATTTCGTCCTCTGTAATCACACCGCCTGCATTGCGGATGACGTGCGCGTCACCCTCGTGGAGGCCAAGCAGCCCATAGGGATTCAGACGCGCATCCATGCACGCGACAACCGCGACCTTGCGGCGCGGCGGCAGCGGCAGCTCACCCTTGTCAAAGCTGGCTGCGTAGGCTTGCGCGTTCTTCAGCAGTTCGTCAGTGGTCGACATGGCGCGAAGCTATGCGCGGGCGCCCGCCAGGTCAACGGTTGCAGGCACCATGGTCTGAACCTACATACCGAAGGTCCAGGTTCGTCCGTTCGCGGCGACGAATCCCGAGCTCTTGGTTCCACCAAAGAAGCCACAGGCCACGCCGCCGCCCATGAGTGCCATGCAGGTGCCTTGGTTGCCGTATCCGTACACACTGTCTCCGGGAGGTAGTCGCTTGACCTCACCGCGCGGGGGATTCATGGTGCCAGCACCGACCCCCTTCGGATTACCGGGGACATTCGACACAGAGACGTATCCCGTGCCACCGGTGAATCCTGGCAATTTTCCCAGGCACGCAATGCTGCCGCCGCTGTACGTCAAGATGCTGCACCGCAATCCGCTGGCGACAGTGAACATCCGCTCGATGCCCTTGGGTCCGTGACCGTCATACTCGACCTCGGAGACCACAAAGTCGTATGGGCGCGGCACGCCGTCCGGCAGCACAAGTCCCCTATCGCGCAGGACCGTTTTGCCGGAGCCGATGGTCAGCGACTGTTTTCCGTTGTCGCAGATGGTGATTGGCCCCGACTCTGCCCGGCAGGCGACCCCGTACTTGGCGACCTGCCGACCAACCTCGAGCCGCTGGGCACCCGTCACCCTCGGATGCGTGTCAAGTACCCGGTAATAGCCGGCCGGCTGGCCGGTACCCGCCCCCATCCGAACCCTGACGACACCCGGTTGCACGCCCGGCAGCGCGCCGGCGCAATCCACGCTGCGGTCGCCGCCGACAGAGCAGGCCAATCCATCCGGAGTGATGAAGTCGCCGTCGAAACCGGGCGTACTCACCGTCGGTATGTCAGTCGGAGAAATAACTTGCGGCGTACTGACTACCGATGACGATGTCGTCGTTGTCTGCACGAACGGGTGTGCAGGGGCGCAGGCGGCCAACAGCACCGCCAACACCCCAATCCCGCACGCGCGCATGTGATCAGAAGTTGATCATGTGCCCCGCGAGCCCGTGGAACGCTTCCTGCAGCGCCTCGGACAGCGTCGGGTGTGTGTGCACATTACGGGTCAGTTCGTTGACCGTCAGATCCCACTTCTGTGCCAGCGTAAGCTCGGGCAGCAGCTCGGAAACGTCGGGGCCAATCAGGTGCCCGCCGATCAGCTCGCCGTACTTGGCATCGGCGATCAGCTTCACGAATCCGGTCGGGTCGGCCAGACCATGGGCCTTGCCGTTCGCCGTGAACGGGAACTTGGCCACCTTGACGTCGTATCCCTCGGCACGGGCCTGTTCCTCGGTGAGGCCAAAGCTGGCCACCTGCGGCTGGCAGAAGGTCGCCCGGGGCATCATCCGGTAGTCGCCCAGCTCCAATGTCTCTGCACCGGCGATGGTTTCGGCAGCGACAACGGCCTGCGCCTCGGCGACGTGAGCCAGCTGCAGCTTGGACGTGACGTCACCGATCGCGTAGATGTGCGGCACGTTGGTGCGCATCCGCTCGTCGATGGCAATCGCTCCGCGGTCGGTAAGCGCCACCCCGGTGTTCTCCAGCCCGAAGCCCTGCACGTTCGGCGCAAACCCGATGGCCTGCAACACCTTGTCGGCGACGAGCTCGCTCTCCTGCCCGTCCTTGCTTACCTTGACCGTCACCTGTGAACCACTGTCGGTAATCGACTCGACCTTGGTGCCGGTGAGGATCTTGACGCCCAGCTTCTTGTACTGCTTCTCGATCTCCTTGGACACCTCGGCGTCCTCGTTAGGCAGTGCCCGCGGCAAGAACTCGACGATGGTGACCTCCACGCCGTAGTTCTTGAGCACGTAAGCAAATTCCATACCGATGGCGCCCGCGCCGGCGATGATGATCGAGCCGGGCAGCTCACGGGTGAGGATCTGCTTTTCGTAGGTGACCACATTCTCCGAGAGCGCAGTCCCAGGCACCAGCCGCACACTGCTGCCGGTGGCGATGATCACATTGGCGAAAGTCAGCGTCTCGGTCGAACCGTCAGCCTTCTTGACCGCCAAGGTGTTGGCGTCGGTGAAGGTACCGACCCCCTCGTACTCGGTGATCTTGTTCTTCTTCATCAAGAAGTGCACACCGGCCACGCGTCCCTCGGCGACCTTGCGACTCCGGTCGAATGCGGCACCGAAATCGAATGTTGCCTCACCGCTGATGCCGAAGGTCTTGGCTTCCTTGGTGAAGATGTGGGCCAGCTCCGCGTTGCGCAGCAGCGCCTTGGACGGGATACACCCGACATTGAGGCAGACTCCGCCCCAATATTTCTCCTCGACGATGGCTGTTGTCAGGCCCAGCTGGGCAGCGCGAATGGCCGCGACATAGCCACCGGGACC
>Ga0265327_10000359_pt1 | contig 86745 bp, 85 predicted proteins | sample 41621metaG_FD_202089 | JGI IMG/M metagenome (GOLD analysis project Ga0265327, IMG submission 202089) | Rhizosphere microbial communities from Carex aquatilis grown in University of Washington, Seatle, WA, United States - 4-16-21 metaG | ecosystem: Host-associated > Plants > Roots > Rhizosphere...
AGGCCATCCAACCCTGGACCAGGGCCTACAATCTCAACAGACCCCACTCCGGCATCGCCGGCCTCACACCCTGGCAGCGTGTGAACAACCTTCTTGGAAACGACAACTAGGCCGCACGGCGGCGACACAGAGAATTTCCGTCCCGCCGTAACCCGGCCGGCGAGCCGCGCGAACTGGTGACTATGAACGCCGCACGCCGCCTTTTACCGCCGCCGCCCTTCGTCGCCCGATGGTGGGCGATGCCCATCCGGCTGATCGTCGGATACGGCTTCCTGGCCCATGGCCTGGCCAAGCTGGCGCGCGGCCCCGACAAGTTCGCGCACATCCTGCAGGCCCTGGGCCTGCCGGCGCCGGACCTGCTCGCCTGGGCGACCGTGCTGGTCGAGGTGGCCGGCGGCTTGGCGGTCCTGGCCGGCGCCTTCGTCTCCTTTGCCGCCTTGCCGATGGCGGTCGTGCTGTTGGTCGCCGCCATCACCGTGCACCTGCCGAACGGCTTCAGCTCGATCAAGCTGCAGTCGGTCGACGCGGCCGGCGCACACTTCGGTCAGCCGGGCTACGAGACCGATCTGCTTTACCTCGCCGGCATCGCCGCGCTTGCCCTAGGCGGGGCGGGTCCCCTGTCCCTGGACGCGGCGATGGCGGCGCGTCGCCGTGCAGCCGCCGACCCTCCTGGAGAACGCCGTGGATAGTCACCCGGTCCTGATCGCCGACGCGGCGGGCGTCATCATCTTCTGGAACGCGGGCGCCGAACAGGCCTTCGGTCACGGCGCCCGCGAAGCCGTCGGCCAGACCCTGGACCTGATCGTGCCGCCCGAATTTCGCGAGGCGCACTGGCGCGGGTTCCGGGCGGCCATGGCGGCCGGCGAGGCCGGGGTCGAAGGACAGGCCACGCCGTTTCCCGCGCGCCACGCGAGCGGCGACGTCGCCGAACGGCCCGGCCGCCTGACGCTGGTTCGCGAGCCGGGCGGCCGGGTGATCGGCGCGATGGTCGTCTTCGACTAGCCGTGCAACGCCCTGGCGGGCGGCTCAGCCCATCTTGAAGACGCAGATCTTGTTGCCGTCCAGGTCGCGGAAATAGGCGCCGTAGAAGGTCGGCATGCGCTGGCCGGGCGGGCCATCGCAGGTCCCGCCGGCGGCCAGGGCGGCGGCGTGGGCGGCGTCGACCCGCTCCTTTGTCTCGGCCGGGAAGCCGAACATGGATCCGTTGCCCCAGGTGGCCGGCTGCTCGTCGTAGGGCTTGCTGATGGCGACCATGCCGGGCATGGCCTTGCTGCCGTAGAACTGCATGCGCTCGCCGTTGGCGAAGGTGCGCTGGCCGCCCAGGGGGGCGAAGACCTTGTCGTAGAACTGAACGGCGCGATCCAGGTCGTTGGTGCCGATGGTGGCGTAGCCAATCATGTGGGGTTCCTTCCTCTTTGGCGGGCACCCTAGCGGATGACCCGCGCGGAAAGGCAAGAGGCCACGCGCCGCTAGACCGCCGCGGTCCGCCGCGATCCGGCCGTGGCCGGGCGCAGCATGGCGGCGAAGGCGGCGGCGAGGCCCAGGGCTGCGCCGACCCCGGCAACCGCCCAGGGCCAGCCGAACCGATCGAAGACCTGGCCGAGCACCGCTGCGCCGGCCAGGCCGCCCAGATAGTAGGCGGCCAGGTAGAGACCGCTGGCGGCGGCGCGGTCGGCCTTGGCGGCCCGGCCCACGAAGCCGGTGGCGACCGCCTGGGCGAAGAAGGTTCCCACGCCCAGCAGCACCAGGCCCGCGATCACCGCCACGAGGTGGGCGACCAGCAACAGCGGCAGGCCGGCCGCGGCGAGGCCCAGGGCGGCCCAGAAGGTGGGGCGCGGCCCGAAGCGGTTGGCCACCGCCCCGGCCAGCGGCGTGGTGATCATCGACGGCGCGAACACGAAGTAGACCAGGCCCAGCGCCATGGGCGCCAGCGACAGCGGCGTGCGCGCCAGGACGAAGTTCACATAGGTGAAGGCGCCGATGAAGGCGAAGAGGACGCAGAAGCCGATCCCGAAGCAGGCCCGCAGGCAGGGAACGGCGAGGTGGGCCGACAGGCGTCGGAGTGGCGAGGGGGAGGCTGCCCCTTCGGCGGCCAGGGGCGCCTTCTGCAGCACCGTGAACACCAGGGCCGCGCCGGCCAGGTTCAGGCCGGCGAAGACATAGAAGTTGACGGCCACGCCGAGGGTGCCGGCGACGCTGGAGGCGATCAGGCGGCCGAACAGGTTGCTGGCCACGACTCCCGTCACATAGGCGGCCAGGGCGCCTGCGGCTTCCTCGGCCGTGGCGTGCTCGGCGAGGTAGGCCATGGTCAGGGTGAAGGCCGCCGACATGAACAGCCCCTGGGTGATGCGCAGGGCGGTGAAGACGCCCAGGTTCGGCGCGAAGGCGAGCGCCGTGGTGGGCAGGGCGAGCAGGGCCAGGGCCATCCAGATCCCCGTGCGGCGCGGCAGGCGATGGCTGACCAGGGCCGTAACCAGGGCGGCGATCGCCATGCCTATGGTGCTGGCGTTGACCGCGAAGCCCATGGCCGCCGGCGTCACGCGATAGACCCTGACCAGGGTCGGCAGGATGGCCTGGGCGGCGAAGAGGTCGACCAGGGTGAGAAAGCCGATCAGCCCGATCACGAGGTTGCGGGCGGCGGCGCGCGGCGCGCTGGCCGGGACGGACGCGGTGGTCATGGCGGAGTCCTCTTGAGCTTCCGGAGGCGGGGCGGGAGCAGATGGGTCAAGACATGAAAAGAAGCGCGCGACCCTCCGCCGGCATGGATATGCGGAGGCGTCGCGCGCTTCGGGTCCGGGCCGGCGAGGGGTCCGGCGCCGGACACGGGCGGAGCGTCGGGGGGCTGAGGGACGCTGCGCCCACTGGGCTTCAGGTCAGCGGCCCGAGGGCGGGGCCGGATCCTGAAGGATCACATGTGGTCGCCGTCGGGGGCCGCGCCGTCGTTCTTGATGTCGGCGGCGAGCAGGACGGCGGGGACTTTCCCGTTGTTCTTCCACCAGTGCGAATAGCCGGTCTCTTCCCGCGCCACGTCGCCCTTGGGGTGTTCGATGCCCACGGCGCAGGTGGAGCGGTACTCGGTGATCGCGCCCGAGAGCGTCATGATCAGGGCCGGGCGGTCGGCATGGCTGTGCCACGGCACCACGCCGCCGGGCTGGATCACGAGCCGGCGCAGGCGCAGGCGGCGGCCGTCGAGGCCCTGGATCTGCTGGGCCAGGGGCAGGGACGACAGTTCGGTGTCGGTGACGCCCTTGGGCATGGCCTCGCCGCCGGCGCGGGCGTCGGGGCGCATCTGGGCGGCGGGGCATTCGCCGGCGTGGGCGGCTCCGGAGATGGCCAGAACGCCGGCCAGGCTGGCGACGGCGATGCCGAGATTGAGGATGGAGACGGTGCGGATCATGTTCGGTTTCCCTGTGATTTGAAAGGGTTGCTTCGGGAAGACCGAAGCGTGTTTCGACAGGGCTGAACCTAGGCGAACATCTTCACCGCCTGAATTCGCATAAGGTTATGGTTGCGATACCCTGGGCCAATCGCGGCAGGGCGCCCCTTGAGCAAGATCAAGGCCCGGGACCTCAGGCGGACCCAGGGTCGTCGAACGTCTGGAGATGACCGATGCGAAGTCCAAACGTCCCCGAGCGTGCGCGCCGATCGGTCGCCCTGACCGCCGCGAGCCTGCTGGGCGTGGGCCTGTCGGTCCTGGTCCTTGCCGGATGCGAACAGCACAAGGCGCCGGCGGTTTCGTCGGCTCCCGCGGTCCAGCACGACGCCCTGAGCGGCAACACCGCCTCTCAGGCGTGGCTCGCCAGTTGCTATGCGGCCGGCGGCCGCTGCATCGGGGTCGCGCCCGATCCGGCCATGGCCTGCGCCTGGAGTGCGGTGCGGCTGTTGTCGCGCAGCCCCGATCTCGCCCTGGCCGACAGCGAAACCTATGAAGCCGCCTGCAACCTGCCTCGCGAGAGCGACCGCCAGCGCGCGGCCATCGCCGCCGCCGACTTCGGCGATCGGATCTATGGACGCGGCGCGGATGCGCGGCTGGCCGCCGGCAAGGCCCTGGCGGAGACGCCGGTGCTCTATCCCTCTGTGGAGTCGATCAGGGGCAAGGTGAACTTGGCCCTGGCCCAGGCGCGCCGCGCCGAACGGTTGCCGGCCTTCGCCGCCCCCGCGCCGGGCAAGGCCGACGACAGCGTCATCACCTGGTCGAGCTGCGCCGATCCCGTCTGCCTTCAGGCCGACACACCGGCGTTCGGCGGCGGTGTCATCCGCTACCGGATCACGGTGCGGATCGCCGGCACCGGCGAGCCACAGGCCGCCTTGCTGGCTGGCCGGCTGGCGGTGGCGGGGCTCGACGCCAGTTCGCTCGGCGACACCCTGGGCGATGGCCAGCCCCACGAGTTCGTCCAGGGCCCCGCCTGCTGGCGCGCCGGCAAGGACGATCCGGCCCTGATGTACGCCGGGGCGGCGCGCGCGCCCTGCCTGGGCCATTGACCGCGGCGGGGACGAACGACCGCGCCGGTCCCGTGTCCATGAACGGTCTGGACGAGGCGGAGGCGGCGCGGCGGCTGGCGGCCGAGGGGCCGAACGTCCTGCCCGATCCCGATCGCAGGGACCTCTGGGCCATCCTGCTGGAGGTGGCCCGCGAACCGATGTTCATGCTGCTGCTGGCCAGCGGCGTGGTCTACCTGGTGATCGGCGATCCGCGCGAGGCGGCGGTGCTGATGGCCTTCGCCACCCTGTCGGTGAGCATCGCCGTGCTGCAGGGCTATCGCTCCGAGCGGGCCCTGGCGGCGCTGCGCGACCTGACCAGCCCCCAGGCGACAGTGGTGCGCGGCGGCGAGCGCCGGCGGATCGCCAGCCGTGACCTGGTCCGCGGCGACGTGATCGCGGTGGCCGAGGGCGAACGGACCCCCGCCGACGCCATCCTGCGCGAGGGATCCGACCTGGAGGTCGACGAAAGCATGCTGACGGGGGAATCGGCCCCCGCGGGCAAGACGCCCTCGCGCGGGGCCGGCGCCATGGCCGCGCCAGGCGGGGAGGCGACGCCCTTCCTCTATTCCGGAACCCTGATCGTCCGCGGCCAGGGTCTGGCCGAGGTGGCGGCGACCGGTTCCCGCTCGGAGATCGGGCGCATAGGCGGCGCCTTGAAGAGCATCGACAACCGGCCGGCCCGGCTCAGTCTGGAGACGCGCCGCATCGTCCAGGCGGCGGGCCTGGCGGCGCTGGTGGTTTGCGGCGGCGTGGTGCTGCTGACGGGCCTCGTGCGCGGCTCGTGGCTGCAGGGCGTGCTGGGTGGCCTCTCCATCGGCATGGCCATGCTGCCTGAGGAATTTCCGCTGGTGCTGGCTGTGTTCATGGTCATGGGGGCGCAGCGGATCGCCCGGGCCAAGGTGCTGACCCGCCACGCCGCGGCGATCGAGACCCTGGGCGCGGCGACGGTGCTGTGCACGGACAAGACCGGCACCCTGACCCAGAACCGGATGACCATCTTCTGCGCCTGGGCGGATGGCGACCTGACATCGTGGGCGGCGGGAGAGGCGACCCCGATGGCCGTACGCGCGCTCGTCGGGCTGGGCGCGCGGGCCAGCGCCCCGCACCCCTTCGATCCCATGGAGCAGGCCTTCCACGACGCCGCGCCGGTCGATCATGACGACGGGCGGGTGATCGAGACGACCTACGGCCTGACCCGGGGGCGCATGGCCATGGCGCAGGTCTGGGTCGATGCGGACGGCGTTCGGCACATCGCGGTCAAGGGCGCGCCGGAAGCGGTGCTGGCGCTTTGCCGCCTGGATGGCGCGGCGGCGGACGAGGTGACGCGGGCGGTCGAGGCCATCGCGGCCCGCGGCGGGCGGGTGTTGGCGATCGCCAGGGGCCGGCACGATGACGGCGATCTGCCCCTGGCCATCGACGGGTTCAGCCTGGCGTTTGCCGGGCTCGTCGGACTGGCCGACCCCCTGCGGTCGACGGCGGCGGGCGCGGTGGCCGACTGCCTGAGGGCGGGCGTGCGGGTGGTGATGGTGACGGGGGACTATCCGGCCACCGCGCGCGCCATTGCCGCGCAGGCGGGGTTGCCCGAGGGCGCCATCCTGACCGGCGACGACCTGCGCGGCCTGTCCGACGAGGCTCTGGCGGAGCGCATAAGGGGAGTCAGCGTCTTCGCCCGCACCCTGCCGGAGCAGAAGCTGCGCATCGTGACAGCCCTGCAGGCGGCCGGCGAGGTGGTGGCCATGACCGGCGACGGGGTCAACGACGCCCCGGCGCTGAAGGCGGCGGACATCGGAATCGCCATGGGAGGGCGGGGCGCCGACGTGGCGCGGGCGGCCGCCGACCTGGTGCTGCTGGACGACGATTTCGCCTCCATCGTCGGCGCCATGAGGATGGGGCGGCGCATCTACGACAATCTTCGAAAGGCCATGGGCTTCATCGTGGCGGTGCACGTGCCGATCGCGGGCCTGGCGCTTCTGCCTCTGGCGCTGGGCTGGCCGCTGTTCCTGGCGCCGGCCCATGTCGCCTTCCTGGAGATGATCATCGACCCGGTCTGCTCGACCGTGTTCGAGGCCGAGCCGGCGGAGGCGGACGTCATGCGCCGACCTCCGCGCGATCCCCGCGAGGGTCTGTTCGACCGCCGGCGGCTGTTGACCAGCGTGGGACAGGGACTGACCACCCTGGCGGTGGTGGGCGGGGCCTATTGGGCGGCGAGCCGGCTGGGCATGGCCGGCGACGCGCTGCGCGCCGTCGCCTTCCTGACCCTGGTCCTGTCCGTCATTGGCCTGGTGGCGAGCAACCGCAGTTTCGGCGGGGCGCTGAGCGCGCTTCGCCGGCCGACGCCGGCCTTCGCCCTGATCATCGGCGTGGCGCTGGCGGCGGCGACGGGGGTGATGGCGGTGCCTTTGCTGAGAGATCTGTTCCACTTCGCCCCGCTGCCCTGGGCCGGCGTCGGCGTGGCCCTGGCCGGAGCGTTGGCGACCCTGGCGGCGCTGGATGTCCTTCGCCGGATGACGGCCCCGGGCGCGCCCCGCTAGTCGGCGGCGGGCTTGCGGAACCAGAGGCGGCGCTTGCGGGCGCGCGGGGCGGGATGCTCGCCCAGGACGTCGACGATGTAGAGTTCGCGCACCAGTATGATCAGGACCACCGTGATCGGGCCGACCAGGAAGACGCCGACGGGACCCAGCAGCAGGGCGAAGACCACGGTCGAGAAGATCGAGATCACCGGCGGCACGTCCACCGCCTCGTCCTGGACGTAGGGGGTGATGAAGGTGCCCTCGATGAAGTGCACCAGCCAGATCAGGAAGGCGACGGCGAGGGCCTTGATCGGCTCCTGCAGGAAGGCGATGAGCATGGCCGGCAAGGTGGCCATGACCGAGCCGAGGTTGGGAATGAAGGTCAGGATCGCGCCGGTCAGGCCGAGGGCGACGGGGGCGTCGATGCCCAGGGCCCAGAGACCCAGGCTGGACATCACGCCGACCACCACCATCACCACCAGTCGTCCCAGGAGCCAGCGCCGCAGGTCGACGGCGAGGGTCGCGAACAGGCGGTCGTAGCGCTCGCGCCGGGCCGGCGGGATCAGGGCCAGGACCCCGCGGTGATAGCGCTGCGGATCGACGGCCAGGAAGACGCCGCCGGCCACCATCACCAGCAGATAGGTCAGTCCCAGCCCGACGGACGCCAGCAGCCCGGCGGCGACCTTGGGTCCGGCGCCGGTGACCGCGGACACCAGGTTGGCGCGGCCCTGGGCGATCAGGTCGCGGCCCAGCGGGCTGTGGTCCAACTGCGCGCCCAGGCTGGCGAGGCCCTCGGGCAGTTTTCGGGAAAGCTCACCGAACTGGGCGGCCAGGGTGGCGCCAAAGACCTCCACCGACAGCACCACGGCCCCGATGCTGGTCAGGACCACCAGAGCCAGGGCCAGGCCGGTGGGCATGCCCGTGCGGCGATTGAGATCCTCCGCCAGGCCGCGGAAGCCCAGGGCCAGGACGATGGAGCCCAGGCCGATGGCCAGGGCGTCCTTCAGCCGCCATAGCAGAAGGGCGGCGCCGATCACCGCCGCGACGACCAGCAGGCGCGCAATGAAGCCGCCCATGTCCCGGTCCGGTCCGGGCGGCGGCCTGGCAACGATCGTCGGCTCTGGTGTCGTCATGCGTACGCCATCCTGACGTCCCAGGTGGACGGAGGCCTTGACCGAGGTCAAGCTCGTTCCGTCCGTGGTCGTTGAGGCGGATCAAGGCGGCGCGCGCGCGGGCGGCTCAACCTGCGCGCAAGGAGATGCCCATGGCCTTCAGAACCATCCTCACCCACGTGGTCGATGATCGGGCCTGTCCGATCCGGCTGCAGACGACGGCCTCGGTGGCGCGCACCTTGGCGGCGGACATTATCGGCCTGGGCGCGCAGGGACCCTGGCCATTCGCCAGCGCCGCCGACGGCGCCGGGGGCCGCGACTTCCAGCAACTGGTGCACATGGCGCGCGAGCAGGTGAACCGCGCGGAGGCGGTCTTCAAGACCCGGCTGATCGACCCGCCGCTGACCCGGACGTGGCGCGGTGAGGTCGCCGATCCCAACGCCGCCCTGGCGATGCACGCCCGCGCGGCGGACCTAATTCTGGCCTATCGCCCGCCGTCGGGCGCGGACACATCGGTCTACGCCAGTCCCGACGCCCTGGTGATGGAGGCCGGCCTGCCGGTGTTGCTGATGCCGAGGCAGGAGACCGAGTTCCGGGCCGAGACCATCCTGCTGGCGTGGAAGAACACCCGCGAGGGCCGCCGCGCCATCTCGGTCGCCATGCCGCTGCTGACCGCCGCCAAGCGGGTGCTGGTCGCCGCCGTCTGCTCGGCGCGGGAAATCGGGCTCATCGAGGCGGAACTGGCGGACGTCGAGCGGAGGCTGGGCCGGAACGGGGTCAATGCGACGACGATGCTGGAAGTCGACGCTCCGGGTGCGGCCGGCCGCCGTCTGCTGAACGCCTCGCGCAACGCCGGCGCCGATCTGATCGTGTCGGGCGGCTATGGCCATTCGCGGGTGCGCGAGTGGGTGCTGGGCGGCGTCACCCGGGACCTCATCCATGACGACCGGCAGTTCGTGTTCCTGACCCACTGAGCGGGGCGTCGCCGCAAAGTCGCGGCCTTTCCGCCCAGGAGCGTGAAACGGAGCCGTTCGCCCTCCTTATGCCTGATATTGGCCCGTATCTCGCCCGCCTGACTGGTCAGGGAAGAGATCAGTTCGGGAGGCCGATGCGTTGCGTGACTTGTTGGATCTGAAGGGGGCTTCGGGCCGGGTGTACCGGTTCATGCTGCTCAGGGAGGGGCGACCCCTGTCACCCATGGGCGGTAACTACGCCTATGTGCGCGACCCGGAGGGCGACTGCGAAGTGATCTTCACCGACGAGGCCCAGAACCTGCTGACCGAAGCCAAGAAGCGCTGGACCGACGCCGTGCAGATGCATGGCGAGATGCACCTCTACACCCGCCTCAACATCTCCGAACGTATCCGCCTGCAGGAACATGCCGACCTGATGGAGGCGTTGAACCCGCCGATGAACGGCCGCGACACTCGCCAGAAGAAAGCCTAGTCGCGCCCGTCCTGGGCTGCCCTGAACAGCGTGTTGAGCTCGCCGCCCGGCGCGCCCTGGGCGAAGGCGGTGAACGTCCCCTGGTCCGCGATCTCGCGGGCCGCCTTCAGGAACCCGCCCCAGGCGGTGCGGGCGAGGCTGCCGCCAACGCTGATCCGCCGCACCCCCAGCGCCGCCAAGGCCGTCACCGGCAGGCCCGGGGTCAGGACATTGACGGGCCTTGGCGCCACCGCCTTCACTACCGCGGCGATCTGGGCCTCGTCGCGCAGGCCCGGGGCGTAGAGGCAATCGGCGCCGGCGTCGGCGAAGGCGGTCAGGCGGCGGATGGTCTCGTCCAGATCCGGCCGATTGGCGATGAACCCCTCCGAACGGGCGGTCAGCATCACGCCCGTGCCCTTGAGGGCGGCGCTGGCGGCGGCGATGCGGCGCACGGCGTGGTCGAATTCGTAGAGCGGCTGGTCGGGATTGCCTGTGGAATCCTCCACCGACAGGCCGGCGATTCCGGTCTCGGCGGCTAGGGCGACGTTTTCGGCCACCCCGTCCGGCTCATGGGAGAAGCCGTTCTCGAAGTCGGCGTTGATCGGCAGGGCGACCGCGTGGGTCAGGGTCGACAGATGGGTGAGCACCTCGTCGCGGGCGATGCCGTAGTCCGGCCGACCCATGGACCAGGCCATGCCCGCGCTGGTCGAGGCCAGCGCCTTGAAGCCCAGGCTCTCCAGGATCACCGCCGAGCCGGCGTCCCAGGGATTGGGCAGCACGAAGCATCCAGCGGCGTGGAGCTGGCGGAAGACTTCGCGTTTCTGGGCGGCGGTGGGGCGCATGGGGCTCTCCTGGCGGCGTGGTGCAAGACGGCCGGCGACTGATAGCGGGCGTCCTGGCGACGGTCTGGCAGTATTCGGACGTGGATAGGGCAGGAGACAAGCCAGGAGATCGACTCATGAGTGTGCGGCCATGAAGCGCTGGCGCGCCGCCACAGTCGCGCTCGCCGCGGGCATGAGCCTCTTCTCCGCCGGGGTCGCCAGCGGGCAGGGGCTTCGAATGGGCCCGCGCGGCGCCTTCGACGCGGCCGCGGCGCCGCCGGCCCCGGACTACGCCTCGCCCGAGGCCTGGGCCGCCTGGCCCGGGCGGCCGTCGGCGGCTGGCGACACCCCCGCTGGGACTGGCGCCAACGACCGCCAGGCGAGCGCCAAGGCGGACGTCTTCTTCATCCACCCCACAACCTATGTCATTGGCGGCGCCTGGAACGCGGCCTTCGACGAGGGCGGTCGGACCGGCGCCGGCGTCGACCGCAGCGTCCTGCGCAACCAGGCCGGCGCCTTCAACGGCTGCTGCCGGATCTTCGCGCCCCGCTATCGCCAGGCCGAGCTGGCCGCCTTCACCCGCGGCGGGCCGGACGGACTGGCGGCCATCGACCTGGCCTATGCCGACGTCCTGCGGGCCTTCGACTACTACATTGTCCACGAGAACCACGGCCGACCGTTCATCATCGCCAGCCACAGCCAGGGCTCGGTCCACGCCATGCGCCTGCTGCAGGAGCGGGTGATCGGCACGCCGCTGGCGCAGCGGCTGGTCTATGCGGTGATCCCAGGCTCGTCCCTGCCGGAGGCGATCGAGGCGAGGGGGCTGCCGATCTGCCGCTCGGCCCGGCAGACCGGCTGCGTGGTCAACTGGAACAGCGTGCGGCGCGGCAAGGATGACCAGCGGCGGCTTGAGCGCACGGTGATCTGGCTGGACGGGCGCTACCAGCTCATCGAGGGCCGGCCGATCGTCTGCGTGAACCCCCTGACCTGGACCAAGGACGGCGGCGCGGGGCCGCAAGCCAACCTGGGCGCTGTCCCGGGATCGCCGGACGGGCCGATGCCGGCGCCGATCCCGCATCTCACCGGCGCGTGGTGCGAACACGGCCAGCTCGGGGTGGACATCCCGGCATTGAGCGGTCGCCCGTTCAACAACATCCTGACCCTGGGCGGGATCTATCATGTCTACGATTACGGCCTGTACTACATGAACATCCGCCAGAACGCCCGGGCCCGCGTGGAGGCCTGGCTGGCCCAACACGGAGCGCGCCCATGACCCGCATCGCCCTCGTCACCGGCGCCGGCAGCGGCATCGGCGAGGCCTCGGCCCTGGCCCTGGCGCGGGCGGGTTGGTGCGTGGTTCTGGCGGGGCGGCGAATGGAGCGGCTGGCGCCCGTGGCCCAGAAGATCACGGAGATGGAAGGGCGCGCCCTGGCGGTGGCGGCGGACGTGGGGGATCCGGGCGCGGTGGCGGGCCTGTTCGACGAGCTCGGCCGCGCGTTCGGGCGGCTGGACCTGCTTTTCAACAACGCCGGGACCGGGGCGCCGCCGGTTCCGATAGAAGACCTGACCTTCGAGGCCTGGAAGCGGGTGGTCGACGTCAACCTGACCGGCGCCTTCCTGTGCGCCCAGGGGGCGATCCGGATGATGAAGGGCCAGGACCCGCGCGGCGGACGGATCATCAACAACGGCTCGATCTCGGCCCACGCGCCCAGGCCCAACTCGGCCCCCTATACGGCGACCAAGCACGCCATCACCGGCCTGACACGGTCGATCTCGCTGGATGGACGAGCGCACGACATCGCCTGCGGCCAGATCGACATCGGCAACGCCGAGACGCCGCTGACCGCGCGCATGAGCCAGGGCGTGCCGCAGGCGGACGGCTCGATGGCGGCCGAGCCGGTCATCGACGTGGCCCATGTGGCCGACGCCGTCGTCTACATGGCCGGTTTGCCGCTGGAAGCGAACGTCCAGTTCTTGACCGTGATGGCCACCAAGATGCCCTACATCGGCAGGGGATAAGCGCGAATGGAAAAGGCCGCCGGCATGCGCCGACGGCCCGATCCAGCCTGAAAGGCGCTGAGGCTTACCAGGTCACCTTCAGCGTGCCGACCACGCGATCGGCGGCGTTGAAGGGGTAGCGCTTGTTTTCACCGAAGAAGTTCTTCGCCGCGCCGCTGGTGCCGTAGTAGCGCAGGTCTGCGGAGAGGTGGTCGGTGACCGGATAGGTCGCCCCAATGTTCCACAGGGTGTAGCCGCTGAGGCCGCCGTCTTGGGCGGAGTCCAGGAACTCGTGGCCGACGGCGCCACTCACCGAGGCCTTGTTCTTGAAGGTGTAGGCCAGGTTGCCTTCCAGATAGGTCTCATGCCCGGTGGCGAAGGAATTGTCGGGCGAGTAGTAGACGGCGACGCCCGGAGTCCATGCGCCGGCGGTTACGCTGGCGAGGGCTTTCAGTTCAACGTAATTCTCGTGGGAACCGCTGGGTTGCTTGGGGTAGACGTAGCCGATCACGCCCAGGTCCAGGTTGATCGGACCCACGGTCGGACGCACGCCGCCATAGAGATCGACTTCCGCGAGGGTGTTGTTCGTGAAGGGCGAATTGCCCTGGAAGTCCACGTGCGAGACCCAGGTGCCCAGGTAGACCTTGCCCCAGGTCAGGTCGGCGCCGCCGAAGCCGGCCACGCCGCCGGCGGATTGGTCCAGCCCGCGAAACATGTAGTCGGTCGTGACGCCGGCATTGAACGCGATGCTCGGCTTGTCTTCGGCCATGGCCGTGGTGGCCAGCCCAAAGGTAGCCGCGGAAGCGCAAAGAGCGAGTTTCCAGAATTTCATTGTGTCTATCCCCTGTATGTTGCGCCGCACTTTTTGTTTACGGCGACTTTCCGACGAGACGCCTCGGCCCGGGCGCTATGGTGCAAAGCCTTGCCGTGCGCCAACAGCGCCCGGGCCCTGGAAGTCCGTTCGCCATATCCGGCGGCTAGGATTTGTGCGCCGCGCTCGGGCGGGCGCCTAAATTCTGAGCGTTTTCGTTGCCCACGAACTAGGCGTTGCACGCAGGCGACAGTGCCCGCGCGCAGCTAAGGACGCGATAGGGGAGGCGACTCGGGCGCCTAAGGGCCGGATAAGCGCCGCCTTCAGCGCATGCCGAGCGGCGCGTAGCCCAGGTGGGTTCCGGCGTCGATCAGCAGGGTCTCGCCGGTGATGTGCCGCGCGGCGGGCGAAGCCAGGAAGACCGCCGGACCGGCGATGTCCTCTGCCGTGGAGGCGACCTTGAGCGGCGAGGAGGCGGCCACGCGCTCGCGCATCCGCTGCAGGCCGTCCTCGCCCATGCTCTTGGCGAACCACGGGGTGTCGATGAAGCCCGGGCAGACGGCGTTGACCCGGATCTTGGGCGCCAGGGCGCGGGCCAGCGACAAGGTCATGGTGATCAGGGCGCCCTTCGACGCCGCATAGGGCACCGACGAGCCGATGCCCATCACCCCCGCGATCGAAGCGGTGTTGACGACCGCGCTGGGCTTGGGCGCGGCGTCGAGCAGGCTGCGGGCGGCGCGGATCATCTGAAAGGCGCCGACGACGTTGACCGCATAGAGCCGCTGGAAGTCCTCGGCCGACACCGCGTCCAGGTCGCCATGATTGGCGGCGTGCTTGGTGATGCCGGCGTTGTTGAACAGGGCGTCGACATGGCCGTAGGGCGCGGCGGCGGCGGCGATCTTGTGGCAATCCTCGTCCTTGGCGACGTCGCCCTGGCAGATGATCGCCTCGGCGCCGTGGGCGCGGACCTGGCCGGCGGTCTCCTCGGCCTCGGCGGCGCTGGAGGCGTAGTTGACCACCACCGCCTTGGCGCCGCGGGAGGCGACCTCTACCGCCACCGCCCGGCCCAGGCCGGTCGAGGCGCCCGTCACGATCACCACAGCCCCGTCGAAATCCTTGCCCGACATGCTCCGCTCCCTGGTCTGGTTTGCGGGTTTGATAGCCGCGCGGACCGGCCTTGTCGCGGGGTGGAATTCACGCCGCCCCCGATTGGCGCTAAACGCCGCCCATGACAGATCTCCATCTGAGCCAACTGGGCCGCGAGGCGCGCGGCTTCGCCAGCCCCGACGAGGCCGTTCTCGAGCGCGTGCCCAACCCCCAGGCGGGCAGTCTCTATCTGGCGCGGTTCACCGCCCCGGAGTTCACCTCGCTCTGCCCGGTGACGGGCCAGCCGGACTTCGCCCACCTGGTGATCGACTATGCGCCGGGCGATTGGCTGATCGAGTCCAAGTCGCTGAAGCTCTACCTCGGCTCGTTCCGCAACCACGGGGCCTTCCACGAGGACTGCACGGTGGCCATCGGCAAGAAGATCGTCGAGGTGGCCCAGCCGACCTGGCTGCGCATCGGCGGCTACTGGTATCCGCGCGGCGGCATCCCCATCGACGTCTTCTGGCAGACCGGCGCGCCGCCGGAAGGCCTTTGGCTGCCCGACCAGGGCGTTCCGGCCTACCGGGGCCGCTGAGGACGCTTCAGCCCGGCCAGACCGTGGTGATCTGGGCCAGATCCGGCCGCACGCGTTCCTGCGGGTCCTCGGCCACCGTGCCGAGATGGATGAATCCGGCGACCTTCTCGCCCGCGGCCAGCGTCAGGAGCCGGCCCACCGCCTCGTCATAGGCGTACCAGTCGGTGATCCAGTTGGCGCCATAGCCCATGGCCTGGGCGGCGATGGTCAGGATGGCGCAGACGGCGCCGGCCGACAGCCGCTGTTCCCACTCTGGGATCTCGCCTTCCACATGGCGCGAGATCACCGCCACGGTCATCGGCGGAACGCGGATCTTGCCCAGCTTGGCCAGGGCCTTGGCGGCGTCCTCGCGCGAGGCGGCGATGGCTTCCAGGTCGGCGACGAAGGCGGCCTTGCCCTCGCCCTTGAAGACCACGAAGCGCCAGGGCGCCAGCTTGCCATGATCGGGTGAACGGGCCGCCAGGGTCAGGATCTGGGTCAGGTCCTCATCGCTGGGCGCCGGCGCGCGCAGGGCCAGAGCCGAGGCGGAGCGGCGGCGGGCCAGGAAAGCCAGGACCTCGGGCGAGGCCTTGACCGGCAAGGGGTCGCCGAACGCGGGGGCGGCGGGAACGGACAGGGCCACGATCGGCTTTCCCCAATAAGGTTTGCGCAAGCCTCGCGGAGGTATAGAGGCGTTCGACGATCCGCAACGCCGCCTGTGGCGGATTTTTTTTGACAACCCAGCTCTGGCGCCGCCTAGACTGTGGTCCCATATCGCCAGAAGAGGGCGAGGCCGACCGAAAGGGACGGCGACAGGGGAGAAACTCGCGATGGCTCAGCAGCACCTTGAAGTCGTCGACGTCGCCGCCGCCCCGCCGGTATGGGCGTCTCTCCGCAACGAAGCCCAGCACGTGGCCAAGACCGAGCCCAGCCTGGCCTCTCTGTTGAACGCGGTGGTGCTGCGCCATTCCAACCTGGCCGACGCCCTGTCGTACCAGTTGGCGCGCAAGCTGGGCGACCAGGAACTGCGAGCCATGAGCCTGCGCGAAGTCGCCGAGGAGGCCTTCGAGGCCGATCCCGAGATCATCGCCGCGGCCGAAGCCGACCTCAAGGCGGTGTTCGAGCGCGATCCGGCCTGCAAGGGCTATGTCCAGCCGTTCCTGTTCTTCAAGGGCTTTCTGTCCCTGCAATCGCACCGGGTCAGCCACTGGCTGTGGACGGAGGGCCGGGAATCCATGGCCTTCTATCTGCAGAGCCGGGTGTCGGAGCTGTTCCAGGTGGACATCCATCCGGCGGCCGAAATCGGCCGCGGCGCCTTCTTCGACCACGGCACCGGCATCGTCATCGGCGAGACGGCGCGCATCGGCGACGACGTCTCAATGCTTCACGGCGTCACCCTGGGCGGCACCGGGGCCGAGCGCGGCGACCGCCACCCCAAGATCGGCAACGGGGTCCTGCTGGGCGCCGGGGCCAAGGTGCTGGGCAACATCACCATCGGCGACTACGCCAAGGTGGCCTCCGGCTCGGTGGTGCTGAAGCCCGTGCCGGCCCACTGCACGGCGGCCGGCGTGCCCGCCCGGCTGGTCAACTGCCCGACCTGCGAAGAGCCGTCCAAGTCCATGGATCACACCCTGGCCGACGCGGTCTACGACTACGTCATCTGATCGGGCATCTCGCCGCTTGCGGCGGCCGGGAATGTAGCTAGGTTCCGGCCGATCAACGCCGGGAGCGCATTTCGTGGACCAAAAAGACATCGACCGCATCCAGGCGCACCTGAAGCGGACCTTCGGCAACCCGCATATCGCCGTGAAGGCGCGCCCGAAGCAGAAGGATTCCGCCGAGGTCGAGATGAAGGGCGAGTTCATCGGAGTCATCTACGAGGACGAGGACGAGGACGGCTCGTTCCTGTTCGAGATGGCGATCCTGGCCGAGGACCTGGAAGGGTAGGGCGCCTCAGGCCTTCTCGACGAAGCTGTCGATCACCTTTTTCTCGCCGGCCTTGTCGAAGGCGACGGTGAGCTTGTTGCCCTCGATGACGCGGATCTGGCCGTAGCCGAACTTCTGGTGGAAGACGCGGTCGCCCTTGGCGTAGGCGCTGGTGTGGGCGGGGTCGGAGACGGCGACCAGCCGGCCCTCGCCCTCGATCACCTGGGTGCGGCCCGGTGCGCTGCCGCCATAGCCGCGCTGGTGGGCGCGCCGCCATCCGGGGCTGTCGTAGCCTGAACCGTAGGAGACGTCGTCCCAGCGCGACCCGGCCTCGCGCATGCCAGGTCCGCCGCCGTAGTAGCCGGTCTCCGACGCCGCATCGACATTGGCCAGGGGCAGCTCGTCGATGAACCGGCTGGGGAGCTGGCTGGTCCAGCGGCCGTAGACCTGGCGATTGGCGACGAAGGAGATGCGCGCCTCCTCGCGGGCGCGGGTGATGCCGACGTAGGCCAGGCGGCGCTCTTCCTCGAGGCCCTTCTCGCCCTTCTCGTCGACGCTGCGCTGGCTGGGGAAGACGCCTTCCTCCCAGCCCGGCAGGAAGACCAGCGGGAACTCCAGCCCCTTGGCCGAGTGCAGGGTCATGATCTGCACGGCGTCGTCGCCGCCTTCCCGGTCGAGGTCCATGACCAGGGAGACGTGCTCCAGATAGGCCTCGAGCCTGTCGAAGGCGCCCATGGATTGGACCAGTTCCTTGAGGTTCTCCAGGCGGGTCTGGCTGGTGGGGCCTTTGTCCAGGCGCAGGGCGTCGGTGTAGCCGCTCTCGTCCAGGATGGTCTCGGTCAGGCGCTGATGGTGCACGCTCTCGCGCTGGGACCGCCAGCGGTCGAGATCGCGCAGGAAGTTGGCCAGGGCGGTGCGGGTGCGGGCCTGCAGTTCGTCCGAGCGGACCAGCTCGCGCGCCGCCGTCACCGCCGAGACGCCCTGGTGGCGGGCCAATTGCAGCAGCTTCTGGATGGTGGTGTCGCCAAGCCCCCGCTTGGGCGTGTTGACAATGCGTTCGAACGCCAGGTCGTCGTCCTCGGACTGGACCAGGCGCAGATAGGCGTGGGCGTCGCGGATCTCGGCCCGTTCGAAGAAGCGGGGGCCGCCGACCACCTTGTAGGGGATCTGCAGCAGCACGAAGCGCTCTTCGAACGAGCGCATCTGGAACGAGGCGCGGACCAGGATGGCGATGTCGCGGTAGCGGCGGCCCTTCTTCCAGCGCTCGATCTCGTCGGCGATCAGCCGGCTCTCGGCCTCGCCGTCCCAGACCCCGCGCACCTGGACCTTTTCGCCTCCTTGCGCCTCGGTCCACAGCGTCTTGCCCAGGCGCCCCTTGTTGGCCGCGATCAGTCCGGAGGCGGCGGCCAGGATGTGTTCGGTGGAGCGGTAGTTGCGCTCCAGCCGGATGACCTTGGCGCCGGGGAAGTCGCGCTCGAAGCGCAGGATGTTGTCCACCTCCGCCCCGCGCCAGCCGTAGATCGACTGGTCGTCGTCGCCCACGCAGCAGAGATTCTGGCGCTTCTGCGCCAGCAGCCGCAGCCACAGGTACTGGGCGACGTTGGTGTCCTGGTACTCGTCCACCAGCAGGTAGCGGAAACGCTCGTGGTACTCGCCCAGCACGTCGGGGTGCTTGGTGAAGATGGTGATGTTGTGCAGCAGCAGGTCGCCGAAGTCGCAGGCGTTCAGGACGCGCAGGCGGTCCTGGTACATCGCGTAGAGGGCCTGGCCGCGGTTGTTGGCGAAGTGGGCGCCCTCGGAGGCGGGCAGGCGGTCGGGCGTCCAGCCGCGGTTCTTCCAGTGATCCACAAGCCCGGCGAAATGCTTGGGTGTCCAACGCTTTGCATCGATGTTCTCAGCTTCGATCAGCTGCTTGATCAGGCGCTCCTGATCGTCGACATCGATGATCGTGTAGTTCGACTTCAGCCCCACCAGCTCGGCGTGGCGGCGCAGGATCTGGGCGGCGATGGAGTGGAAGGTGCCGAGCCAGCGCAGGCCCTCGGCGGCCGGGCCGATGATGGCGGTGATCCGCTCGCGCATCTCGCGGGCGGCCTTGTTGGTGAAGGTGACGGCGAGCAGCTCCCAAGGCCGCGCCTTGCCGGTGGCGAGGATGTGGGCCAGCCGTGTCGTCAGCACCCGGGTCTTGCCGGTGCCCGCCCCGGCCAACACCAGCACCGGTCCTTCGACAGCCTCCACCGCCTCCCGCTGCTCGGGATTGAGGCCGGCCAGGTAGTCGGGCCCGGATACGCGGGCGAGGTCGGAAATGCGGGTGGCGGGGGTCTCTGGCACGTCGGGTTCCGGTGGGATTCGATGGAACATATGTAGCACGGCGCACGCCGGCGCCAGGAACCTCGCCATCCAAGACCCGTTTCCATTCACGGGGGAAGGGCTGTTGAGAGGTGTGACCCATGACCAATTCACCTTCGCCCCCGCGCGGCGACCGCGCCGCCCCGTTCCTGGCCTTTCTGGCCGCGGGGGTGGTGATGGTGGTGGCCGTCCTGGCCTATCTGACCTTCGAGGAGGGCAGGCCGCGCCGGGCCGAGATGCTGGCGGCCAGTGCGCCGGCGCCGATCGCCGCCCCGCCGCGCTAGGCGGTCAGGCCGCCGCCGCGGGCGAACTTCAGCGCCGCCACCCGGCAGGCGGACGCCAGGGGCCGCTCACCCCGTTCGGAATCGATGCCGGCCACGAGATCGGACAGGCTGGCGCCCCGCGCGGCCGCCATCGCCTCCAGCACGCTCCAGAATTCTGGCTCCAGGGCCAATGACGTGGCGTGCCCGGCGAGGGACAGGGAACGCTTGCGCAAGGTCGCCATGACGCAGGTCAGGGCTCCCGCTTGCTTTGATCCAGGGCGCGTTCGGCCTTCTCACGCTGGGCCTTCTCCAGCGATGTCAGGGACTTGGCGCGGCCGAACTTGGCGCGGTTTTCCGCCGCCAAGGCCTTGCGGTCTTCCTTGGCCCTGGCCTTGCGGGCCTTGTTGAGGTTGACGATTTCGCTCATCGGAGGATGCCCGCAGCGCCGGTCTGGACGCCGAACAGGATAGTGGACCCGCGGCCTGGCCGCCATCCCTGGCCACGGCGCGGCCATCCTGGCAAAGCTGGGGCGTGCTGGACCCCAACGTCTTCATTCACGCCTATCGCGCCTGGCGGCGGATCCGTCGGGACCGCAAGGCCGAGCCGGAGGCCGCCTATCTGCCGTCGCTGGTGGGGCCGGGAGACGTCTGCCTGCACGTCGGCGCCAGCGACGGGCGCCACACCGTGGTCATGGCGCGCGCGGCTCCCGGCGTGCGGGTGCACGCCTTCGAGCCGTCCCGGTTCACCTTCCAGGTCCTGGAGCTGGTCCTGGGCTGGCTGGGGCTCCGCGGGCAGGTTGTCACGGTCAACGCGGCGGTGTCGGACGTGGCCGGCGAGATGATCCTGGTCACGCCAGTGAAGACCTCGGGCCGGATGGGCCGCTCGCTGGCCTTCGTGGCGGCCCGGTCGCCTGACGGCCAGGCCCGTCCGGACGTGGACAGCCGCGCCTTCAAGACCCAGGCGACGGCGGTGATCGCGCTGGACGACTATTGCGCCGAGAAGGCCCTCGACCGGATCGACGTCATCCGCATGGACATCGAAGGCGCCGAAGAGGCGGCCCTGAACGGCGCCCTGCGCCTCATCGACCGCGACCGGCCCAGCGTGCTGATCGAGATCCACCCCCAGATTCTGCGCGAACGCTTCGGCGGCGACGCGGCGGCCGTGGTGGCGCTGTTCCTGGACCGCGGCTACCGCATGTTCGAGCTGACCGACGCCGGCCTGGAGCCGCGCACCGCCGTGCGGCCGGACCTGCCCTGGAAGGACTATTTCTTCGTCCATCCCACGCGGCGAGAGCGGCTGCCGCCCGGCGTGTTCCGCGATCTGCTGAGCTAGGCGCCGCCAAGCGCGGCCGGTGCAACGGCTTGGCGATTCGCGGGTTTGCCCTGGAGACGGGCCGCCGACGGGCCCGGTTCAGCCAAGGGAGAACACGCATGCCCGATGCATCGCAAATCCGGGAACACATGGAAGTGGTCAGCGCCGACAACCACCACGTCGGCCGGGTCGACCACGTGCGCGGGGCCGAGATCGAACTGGCCGGCCTCGATCTTGCGGCCATGGGCCAGCACCACCTGATCCCGCTGTCGTGGGTAGACTGGGTGGATGACAAGGTTCACCTGAACCTCAGTCGCGACGACGCCAAGGACCGCTGGACCAAGGCCCACTAGACTCCGGACGGCCTCTCCCCCACCGGGGAGGGGCCGTCAGGGCAGCTCGGCCATCCTGAAGGCGGGCAGCACCGGGCAGTCCAGGCCCGGGATGGCCGGCTCGCCCGCGCCGCGCCAGATGGCGCAAACCACCGCCACGATCTCGGCCCCGGCCTGGCGCAGCAGCGCCGCCGCGTCGACCACCGCCCCGCCGGTGGAGATCACGTCCTCGATCATCGCCACCTTCTTGCCGGAGACGTCGCCGCCTTCCACCGCCAGGCAGGTGCCGTAGGTCTTGGCTTCCTTGCGAACGAAGGCGGCCCGCTTGCCGCTCTGCAGCGACATGGCCGTGGCGATCGGCACGCCGCCCAGCTCAAGACCCGCCAGCACGTCGGCGTCGGCGGGCACCAGCGGCAGCATGGCCGCGGCGACGCGCGCCAGCAGCGCCGGCTCGGCCTCGAACCGGTACTTGTCGAAATACTGGTCCGACACCTGCCCCGAGCGCAGGGTGAAGGTCCCCGTCAGGCGCGACGCCCGCGAGATGTCCGCCGCGAGCGTCCGCCGGTCGTCCGCCGTCACCTCTAGCGGACCTGGCCGCAGAAGCGCTGGATACGGGTGCAGGCGTCTTCCAGGACCGCGTTCGACGTCGCGTAGCTGATGCGGAAGTGCGGCGAGAGGCCGAAGGCCGCGCCGAACACCACCGACACGCCCTCGGTCTCCAGCAGCTCCACCGCGAAGTCGGCGTCGGAGGTGATGACCTTTCCGCTGGGCGCCGTCTTGCCGATCAGCTTCTCCACCGACGGATAGACGTAGAAGGCGCCTTCCGGGGTCGGGCAGTGCATGCCGGCGGCCTGGTTCAGCATCGACACCACCAGGTCGCGGCGGCCCTCGAACAGCTTGGCGTTGGGCTTGATGAAGTCCTGAGGCCCGTTCAGCGCCTCAACCGCCGCCCACTGCGAGATCGACGCCGGGTTTGAGGTGGTCTGGCTCATCACCTTGCGCATGGAGTTGATCAGCGGCACGGGGCCGGCCGCATAGCCGATCCGCCAGCCGGTCATGGCGTAGGCCTTGGAGACCCCGTTCATGGTCAGCGTGCGGTCGTAGAGGCCGGGCTCCACCTGGGCGATGGTCCAGAACTGAAAGTCGCCGAACACCAGGTGCTCGTACATGTCGTCGGTCAGGATCCACACGTGCGGGTGACGCAGCAGCACGTCGGCCAGGGCCCGCAGCTCGGCCTTGGTGTAGGCCGCGCCGGACGGGTTGGACGGGGAGTTGAGGATCAGCCACTTGGTCTTGGGCGTGATCGCCGCTTCCAGGTCCTCGGCCTTGAGCTTGAAGTTGGTCGCCGCCGACGTCTGGGCGAACACCGGCGTGCCCCCGGCCAGCAGCACCATGTCGGGATAGGACACCCAGTACGGCGTCGGGATCACCACCTCGTCCCCGGGGTTCAGGGTCGAGACCATGGCGTTGTAGATCACCGGCTTGCCGCCCGGCGACACGTTCACCTGGGCCGGCGTGTATTTCAGGCCGTTCTCGCGCTCGAACTTGGCGCAGATCGCTTCCTTCAGTTCGGGAATGCCGTCGACGTTGGTGTACTTGGTCTTGCCGTCGCGGATGGCCTTGATGGCCGCTTCCTTGATGTTGTCCGGGGTGTCGAAGTCCGGCTCGCCGGCGGCGAGGGAAATCACGTTCTTGCCTGCCGCTTTCAGGTCACGCGCCTTGGCGTCCGCCGCCAGGGTGGCGGAGGGCTTCACGCGGGCGAGCGCAGCGGATTCGGCGAACATGACGATCGACTCCTCTTGGAGGGGGTGTGGGGAAGGCAAACGCGCGGGTCTTTACGCGCCGGGGGGCGTCGGCGCAACGTCGCGCGGGGAGGACGCCTTGCCTTTCATGCGACAGACATCGGCGACCGCGGCCCTGACGGCGGGGCTTGCGCTGCTCCTGGCCGGTTCAAAGCCGGCCGCCGCGGCCGACGCCGCCGACGTCGTTCCAGGCCACCCGGGCGTGACCTATCTTGCCCTGCTGCGGCAGGTGGTCCCGGACCTGGCGCGCACGGCGCCGGACAAGGATGGCGTCACCAAGGTCCAGGGCCATCTGGACAAGGGGCTGCGGCACGTGGCGGGCGGCGACAACGGCGGCGACCCTCCGGATCCTATCGAGCTGGGCGCGGTGGAGGTCCAACGGATCAGGGTCGACGGCCGGCCGCGGCTGGTGGTCCTGGCCGATCTCGGCCATTCCGACGACCGCGTGGCGGGGACCAGCGTGCTGGCGCTCTATGACGATGCGGCGGTCCCGCGGCTGCTCGACGCCGTCGACGTGGGCATGGACCGCGACACCGGCTTTTCCGAGCACGAGCGCCTGAAACTCGGCCCCGCCGACGATGCGGTCGTGACCTACAGCGAGCACTTCAATTCTTCCCAGACCTACGGCTTCCACACGGTGGTGTTCGCCCGCCACGACAGGCTGGCCCTGGTGACCCAGGTGATGACCCTGTCCAGCCGGATGTGCGGCTGGCAGCGGACCGAGGCCCCGACGTTCGTCGTCCGACCCGATCAGGGCCGCCCCTATGGCGAGGTGGCGGTGAGCATCCGGGTGGAAACCACCCGTGATGCCGGCGAAGACTGCGGCCAGCCGGTCCCCAGGCCTTCCGTGAGGACCTATCGGGGCGCATGGCGATGGGACGGGCGGACAGGGCGCTGGGTCGGCGGGTCGGCGGCGCTGCGGCAGCTGGACAAGCAGAACCAGGCGGACTTCTGAGCGAACGGGCTTGAGGCGCGGCCAGCGACGGGCCAAGAAGCGCCGACAATCGCGGCCGCCGACGAGACGGCCGGGCGCCAGGCAAGGGAACGGACAATGCAGGATCTCAAGGGCAAGACCGCCTTCATCACCGGCGGGGCCAGCGGCATCGGCCTGGCCATGGCCGAGGCGTTCGGGCGCGAGGGCATGAACGTCATGCTGGCCGACATCGAGGCGGGCGCCCTGGAAGCCGCCGTGTCTGGCCTGCGCGACAAGCAGGTGCGCGCCGAGGGCGTCATCTGCGACGTCACCAGCCGCGACGCCGTGCGCGCCGCCGCGCTGGAGACCATCGCCAAGTTCGGCAAGGTCCACCTGGTCTGCAACAACGCCGGCGTGGGCTCCGGCGGGCCGCTGGGCACGGTGCCCGCCCGCGACTGGGACTGGATCGTCGACGTCAACCTGATGGGCGTCGTCTACGGCACCGAGGTGTTCGCCCCTTTGATCGAGAGCCACGGCGAGGGCGGCCACTTCGTCAACACGGCCTCCATGGCCGGCATGGTCTCGCCCCCCGGCATGGAGCCCTATTGCGCGACCAAGTTCGCGGTGGTGGCGATGAGCGAAGGCTGGGCCGTGCAACTGGCGGCCAAGAACATCGGCGTCTCGATCCTGTGCCCGGGCTTCGTGAAGACCCGCATCCACGAGAGCCGCCGCAACCGCCCCGACGCCTACGGCCCCGACCAGCGCGCCGCGCCGGACGCCGACGCCCCGTTCTCGCCGGTGCTGTCGGGCATTCCGGTCGAGCCGGTGGCCAACCGGGTGGTCGAGGGGGTCAAGGACGGCGACCTCTACATCTTCACCCATCCGGAATTCAAAGCCGCCACCCAGGCGCGCTTCGACCGCATCCTGGCCGCCTTCGACAAGTCCGCGCACAGCCCGGCCCTAGCCGTCCTGCCGCCCCGCGCCATGCCGGGGGTGGGGCTGCCGGAGTAGGGACGGGGCGCCGTCAAGCCGAAGAGCGCCTTCCTCCCTACCGTCACCCTTGGGCGTCAGTCCCAAGGGGCCATGATCACAAGAGAACGTGTGGCGCGCTTCGAAGGGCGCGCCATCCGCGAACCTATCCGTTGCGCGACGCTCCGCTGCCGCTCGCGAATGTGTCACCCGCGATCATGGATCCCCGGGACTGACGCCCGGGGATGACGGAATGGATATGGCTGCGGATCGGAATCTCCAGGGGCCGCTGCCTTGGACCGGTGACGCGCCAACGCTATGAGTCCCCGTGTGCGCCGCCTGATCCAGTTCCTGACCAACATGGACGCCCGCGCCTGGCGCAGCGTGGCGGTGTCCTTCGCCCTGTTCGGCGGGGTGGGGCTGGTGTTCGTGTTCGGGGCCCAGGTGCTAGGCTTCGGCGGCGAGGCGCAGGTGCAGTCGTGGCTGACGGCGGCGCGGGGACCCTGGGCCCTGCCGGTGGCGGTGGCGGCCTTCGCGGCCCTGGCCTTCATCGGGGTGCCGCAATTCGTGCTGATCGCCGCGGCGGTGGTGGCTTTCGGGCCTTGGACGGGCATGGCCTACAGTTGGGTGGGCACCATGGTCTCCGCCCTGGTGGGCTTCGCGCTCGGCCGCTTGTTCGGCGGGCGGCTGCTGCGCGACCTGCACAGCCCGGGCGTCGAGCGCTTCATGGCCCTGATCGCCCGCAACGGCTTCACCGCTGCCCTGGTGGTGCGCCTGGCGCCCTCGGCCCCCTTCATCGTCGTCAACATGGCCGCCGGGGTGACGCCCATGGGCCTGGCGTCTTTCACGGCCGGCACCGCCATCGGCATCGTGCCCAAGATCGGCCTGACCGCCTTCACCGGCCATTCTTTCGTTCGGGCGCTCAACGGCGGCGGGGCGGGGCCGGTGGCGCTGATGGCCGTGGCCGCGGCGTTGTGGGTGGCCGCGGGCTTCGCGGCCCGGCGCTGGCTGAGGCCCGCGGGCGCGGCGAGCGACGTCGAAGGCTAGGCGATTTCGGCCGTTTGGGTAATCAAGCAAGGATTGACCCGCTCTCTGCCTGTGCGAGCAACGACCTTGCTTTGTCGCGGCAAAATCTCCATCCCGACGCACGTGCCTTGCCTGTTTTCACTGGACGCTGTAAACGGAAACCCATGCGCAATCATCGCGACAGCTTGCTTCTCCTCACGCTGGGCCTTAGCGGCCCCTGGGCGCTGCTGGCTGCGTGATCCTTCGCGGCAGGGCGCTCAGGGGTTGACCCGACGCCCGACTGTCCCACCGTGAAGAAAGTTTCCCATGACCGCCCCTATCGAGACCGCCCCTCAGACCGCGTCTGAGCGCGACCGCGTCATCGTCTTCGACACCACCATGCGTGACGGCGAGCAATCGCCCGGCGCCTCCATGTCCCTGGATGAGAAGTTGGAACTCTCCAAGATCCTGGAGGACATGGGCGTCGACGTGATCGAGGCAGGGTTCCCCATCGCCTCCAACGGCGACTTCGAAGCCGTCCGCCAGATCGCCCAGATCGTGACCGAGAGCACCGTCTGCGGCCTGGCTCGCGCCGCGATCGTCGACATCGAGCGCGCCGCCGAGGCGGTTCGCCCGGCCAAGCGCGGCCGCGTCCACACCTTCATCGCCACCAGCCCCGTCCACATGAAGTTCAAGCTGCAGATGGAGCCGGAGGCCGTTCTGGACGTCGTCACGCGATCGGTGGCCCATGCCCGCAATCTGTGCGGCGACGTGGAATGGTCGGCTGAAGACGCCACGCGCACCGAACGGGACTTCCTGCGCCGTTGCGTCGAGGCGGCCATCCGGGCGGGGGCCGGGACGATCAATATCCCCGACACGGTCGGCTACACCTACCCGTCGGAATACGCCGAGATCTTCCGCGACCTGATCGAGAATGTGTCCGGCGCCGACAAGGTCGTCTTCTCCACCCACTGCCACAACGACCTGGGTCTGGCCGTGGCCAACAGCCTGTCCGGCGTCCAGGCGGGCGCGCGGCAGGTGGAAGTGGCGATCAACGGCATCGGCGAACGGGCCGGAAACGCCGCGCTCGAAGAGGTCGTCATGGCCCTGCGCGTGCGCCATGACCGCCTGCCGTTCCCGACCCGCATCAACACCGAGCACATCACCCGCGCCAGCCGCTACGTCTCGGCCATCACGGGCTTTCCGGTGCAGTTCAACAAGGCGATCGTGGGCAAGAACGCCTTCGCCCACGAGAGCGGCATCCACCAGGACGGGATGCTGAAGAACTCCGAGACCTACGAGATCATGCGTCCGGAGGACGTGGGCCAGGGCGCCACCAACCTGGTGATGGGCAAGCATTCCGGCCGTCACGCCTTCCGCGAGAAGCTGAAGGCCCTGGGCTATGACCTGGGCCAGAACGCCCTGAACGAGGCCTTCGGCCGTTTCAAGGACCTGGCGGACAAGAAGAAGCACGTCTTCGACGACGACATCGTGGCCCTGGTGGACGACGCCCTGGCCCGCGGCGCCGACCGCATCCAGGTCAAGGCGCTGCGCGTGATCGCCGGCACCGAGGGCCCGCAGGAAGCCCAGCTGACCGTGGTCATCGACGGGGTCGAAAAGTCGGCCACCGCCACCGGCGACGGCCCGGTGGACGCGGTGTTCAACGCCATCCACAAGGTCGCCCCGCACGAGGCGACGCTGCGCCTGTTCCAGGTGCACGCGGTCACCGAGGGCACCGACGCCCAGGCTCAGGTCTCGGTCCGCCTCGAGGAAGAGGGGCGCATCGCCACCGGCCAGGCGGCGGACACCGACACCCTGACCGCCAGCGCCATGGCCTACGTCAACGCCCTGAACAACCTCTCGGCCCGCAAGGAAAAGAGCGCCCCGGCGCCGATGACGGCCAGCGGATTCTGAAGCACACTGCCGACTCCCTCCGATCGTCATGACCGGAGGGAGAGCCCGCATGGCGGGCAAGGTGGGGGAGTCCGATGTCGAGCGTTGCTTCGACGCGGCTCGCGCCGCGTCCTTGGCGCCGGTCCGTCGTCGGCCTGATCGTGCCAGCATTCGCGGTCCTCTGCGTCGGCGCGCCGGCGGCGGCGGATGAGCCCATGGCCGTCAAGCTGACCGGGCCGGTCGCCACGCTTCTGCGCAAGGGCGAACCCTGCTTCTTCGCGCCGGCGGGACCGGGTCTCCAGTCGATGGGGACGGCGCGGCTGGAGCGCATGCGGGTGGCCGAGACCCAGGCCGCCGCCCAGGCTGACCCGGAGGTGGTGGCCAAGGCGCCCGCGCGCCGCGGGACGTACAAGGTCCGCGCCTCGGGGGCGGCCCCACCGGAAACGCTGCCACTCGACGCCGCGCACTGCATCCCGCTCAGCCGCATGGCGCCGGACGTGCCGGACCGAATCCTGGTCGGCGCCTTCTACTCGGTGCAACTTCGGGCGCGTTTCGGCGACGGTGAGGTCGGGCTGTTCTACGGCAATTTCACCATCAACCGGGGGCTTTTCGGAACGTTGAAGGTCGAGGACCTGAACCGCGCCGCCGGCAAGCCCTGACGAGGTCCATCTCTTGCTCTGGATACCCATCACCGTCGGCGCGGCGACGCTGCAGGTCGCCCGCAACGCCCTGCAGCGCGGCTTGCTGACCGGCGCGGGGCCGTGGGGCGCCACCCTGGTGCGCTTCCTGTTCGGCCTGCCGTTCTCGGCCCTGTTCGTCGCCGTGGCGTGGATGTTGACGCCGCATCCCGCCGTGAGGTTCTCCTTCGGGTTCTGGATCGCCAGCGCCCTGGGCGGCGCGGCTCAGATCACCGCCACGGCGGCGATGCTGGTCTCCATGCGCCGGTCCAGCTTCGCCCTGGGCACCGCCTTCCAGCAGAGCTCGATACTGATGGCGGCCCTGATGGGCCTGGCGTTCGGCGAGCGTCTGGCCCCGGGCGCCTGGGCCGGCATCGGCCTGGTCACCGCCGGCCTCTTCGACTTGGCCTGGCCGCGGGGGCAGGAGGGCCCGCGCGACTGGAGCGCGGCCCTGCTGGGCCTCGTGGCCGGCGCGGGGTTCGCGATCTCCTCCAACGCCTATCGCCAGGCCGCCATCGGCCTGGACCACGCCCATCCGGCCCTGGCCGCCCAGATCACCGTCTTCTGCGTGCAGGCCATGCAGTCTGCGGCGCTTGTGGCGTGGCTGGCGGCCCGCGACCGGAGGGCTCTGTGGGTGGCGGTGACGGCGTGGCGATCTTCCCTGCCGGCGGGGTTTTTCGGCGCCGCCGCTTCGGGCCTCTGGTTCACGGCGTTCGCCATGTCCCCGGCGGGACCGGTGCGCGCGGTGGGCGTGGCCGAGATGCCGATCGCGGCCCTGGCGGGTCGCCGGCTGTTCGCCGAAAGGCTGTCGCCGTGGCAGATCGGGGCGGCTTTCGTCGTCGCGGCGGGGGTGGTTCTGGCGGCGCTTCCGTCGGCCGTTCACGCGGTCCTCCGTTAGGCGCAATTCGCCGCGCGGACAGGGTGTTACAAACGCCTTGCAATCGACATGAGGGCGGGGCACAGGAGCACACCACCCACGAGCCTGACGGCGAATGGCGGAGTCGCGACGGAGGGGAACGCGCGACGCCGCGGCCTGACGGACATCGAAGTGGCTTTGCGTTCGTCCCTGGCCTCAACAACACCGAGCTCTGAATGTTTTCGTCCCTGTTCGGCGTGATCTCCAACGATATCGCCATCGACCTCGGCACCGCCAACACCCTGATCTACATGAAGGGCCGCGGCATCGTGCTGAACGAACCCTCGGTGGTGGCGTTGCGCAACGTCGGCGGGCGCAAGCAGGTCCACGCCGTGGGCATCGACGCCAAGATGATGCTGGGGCGCACCCCCGGCCACATGGAAGCCATCCGTCCGATGCGCGACGGGGTCATCGCCGACTTCGAAGTCGCCGAAGAGATGATCAAGCACTTCATCCGCAAGGTTCACAACCGCCGCGGCTTCATCAATCCCAAGGTGCTGGTCTGCGTGCCGTCGGGCGCCACGGCCGTCGAGCGCCGGGCCATCCACGACAGCTGCCTCAACGCCGGCGCCCGCCGCGTGGGCCTGATCGACGAGCCGCAGGCCGCCGCCATCGGCGCGGGCCTGCCGATCCACGAACCCACCGGCTCCATGGTCGTCGACATCGGCGGCGGCACCACCGAAGTGGCCGTGCTCAGCCTCTCCGGCATCGTCTATTCGCGCAGTGTGCGCGTGGGCGGCGACAAGATGGACGAGGCGATCATCAGCTACATGCGCCGCCACCATAACCTGCTGATCGGCGAGACCACCGCTGAGCGGATCAAGAAGGAGATCGGCACCGCCCGCTCTCCGGAAGACGGGCACGGCCTGGCCATCGACGTGAAGGGCCGCGACCTGATGCAGGGCGTGCCGCGCGAGGTGCGCATCTCCGAGAAGCAGGCCGCCGACGCAGTGGCCGAGCCGGTGGCGCAGATCGTCGAGGCGGTCAAAGTGGCCCTGGAAGCCACCCCGCCCGAACTGGCCGCCGACATCGCCGACAAGGGCATCATGCTCACCGGCGGGGGCGCGCTGTTGCGTGGCCTGGACCTGGAAATCCGCGACCACACCGGCCTGCCGGTGACGGTGGCGGACGATCCTCTGGCCTGCGTGGCCCTGGGCTGCGGCAAGGTGCTGGAGCACCCGAAGTGGATGAAGGGCGTCCTCGAATCGACGTTCGCATAGTCCGCCAAGGCGTTTAGACTACTAACGATTCTGGCACGGGGCGGGGGCCTCGGGAGGCGGTGATTGTCCCTGCGGGATGGTCCCTTTGGCACACTAAAAGTACCGCTCACGTGGACGGCCGCGGTGGCGCTGATCGTCGCTGTGGTCGCCGCCCTGGCGTTCCTGCTCGGCGACCGCCGCGAGACGCTGCGCGCGAGCGCCTATGACCAGGTGCGCCGGGCCGCCGACTCGGTGACGCGGCCGGTGGGCGAAGGGCTGTCGGCGCCGGTGCGCTGGGTTGGCGGCGTCGGCGACTACATCGGCAGCTATATCGACGCGGCCGGCGAAAACCGCCGCCTGAAGATCCAGGTGGCCCAGGACAACCAATGGCGGGACGAAGCCCTTCGCCTGCGCGAGGAGAACGCCCGCTACCGCGCCCTGATGGGGGTCAAGACCGACCCGCCGATCCCGATGGTCTTCGCCCGCACCCTGACCGATGCGCGGGGGCCGTTCTCCAATACCCGCCTGGCCGACGCCGGTTCCGACAAGGGCGTCATCGAGGGCAACCCGGTGCTGGCCGAGCACGGTCTGGTGGGCCGGGTGACCGGCGTCGCCCCGGGCGTCAGCCGCATCATGATGCTCACCGACACGGAGAGCCGAACGCCGGTGATGATCGCCCGCACCAACGCCCGCGCGATCCTGACCGGCGATGGCGGCCCGACGCCAAAACTGGCCTATCTGCGCAGCCACGATCCCCTGGTCGAGGGCGATCGCGTCACCACCTCCGGCGACGGCGGCGTCTATCCGCGCGGCCTGCCCGTGGGCGTGGTGGTCAAGGACCTCGATGGCGGCTGGCGCGTGGCCCTGGATTCCGACGCCTCGCCCATCGACTATGTGCAGATCCTGCTGTTCCACGACTTCTCGCAACTGATCGCCAAGGCCTCGCTGGAGCCCAAGACCCTGCCGACGGCCATGACCGAGGAGCCGACGGCGGCCACGCCGGTCCCGCCGCCGGTCAAGCCCCAGGCTGGGGCGACGGCCGCCGCGAAGCCGACCACCGGCGCCGCGGCGAGCCCTTCCGCACCGGGCAAGCCCGCCAAGCCCGGCGAAGCCAGGCCGGGTGAGGCCAAGCCCTCCGCCGCCAAGCTGACGACGTCCAAGCCGGCGCGGGACGCGACCGGCGCGGCGAGGATCGACGCCGGCGCCCACGCGGACCGGGCCCGCCAAGGCGCCTCGGCCAAGCCGGCCGCCGACGCCGCGCACAAGCCCGGCGGCAAGCCGCCGCCCAAGCCACCCGCGGCCGCGCCGCTCCACAAGCCCACGCCCAAACCGCCGAAGCCGGCCCCGGACCAGGAGGCGGCGCCTTTCTGATGCCCGCCAATGTCGCGCGTCAGCTCAATCCAATCCGCTGGCTGGGCGGCCCCATGCTCCTCTGCGCGGTGGCCACGCTGCTGCTGACGGCGCCGATCCGCGTCGGCGGGCTGCAACTGCCAGAGCCCGTGTTCGCCCTGGTCCCGGCCTTCGCTTGGGCGATGATCCGGCCCTCGGTGTTGCCGCCCTTCGCCCTGCTGCTGCTGGGGCTCTACATGGACGTGCTGTGGGGCGGGCCGACGGGACTCTGGCCGGCCTGCCTGCTGGCCGCCTACGCGCCTGTGCTGGTCTTGCGCAACATCCTGGCCGGGCAGAGCTTCGTGATCATGTGGGTCTGGTACGCGGCCGCCTGCGCCCTGGCCTTCGGCTTCGGGACCTATCTGCTCGTGCTGGATTCCGGCGCCATGCCCAGCCTGGTGGCGGTCGCCTGGCAATTCCTCGTGACTGCGGCGCTGTATCCTTTGGCGCACACGCTGATCGAGCGGTATGAAGACGCGGACGTCAGGTTCCGATGAGTAACCCCCAGATATTCTTCAACGAAGTCAATGAACGGCAAGGCGAGTTCGGCCGCCGCGCGTTCGTGTTCGGCGGGCTGCTGGGCCTCGGCGTCGTGGCCCTCGGCGGGCGGCTGGCCCAGCTGCAGGTGATCGAGAACAGCCGCTACACCAAGCTGTCCGACAACAACCAGTTCGACTTCCGCCTGCAGCCGCCGCCGCGCGGCCTGATTGTCGACCGCAACGGCGTCGTCCTGGCCTCCAACCGCCCAGACTTCCGGCTGCTGTTCATGCGCGACGAGCACATGAAGCCCAAGGACGTCGAGGAGATCGTCGACCGCCTGGCCAAGCTGGTCGACCTGGATGACGCCCACAAGCGCCGGGTCATCGCCGACATCAAGAACGCCCCGCGCCGAGCCCCCGTGGCGGTGGTCGAAGACATGAGCTGGGAGGAGTTCTCGCGCATCAACGTCCGCGCGCCGGAACTGCCTGGCGTCACCGCCGACATGGGCGAGGTGCGCGTCTATCCGTTCGGCGGCGCCTTCGCCCATGTGATCGGCTATGTGGCCAAGGTCTCGGGCAGCGACGTGCCCAAGGTCGGCCCCATCGATCCGATCCTGCTCAATCCGGGCTTTCGCATCGGCAAGCAGGGGGTGGAGAAGTCCTTCGACCCCGTGCTGCGCGGCAAGGCCGGGGCGCGGAAGGTGGAGGTGGACGTCAAGGGCCGCGTGGTCCGCGAGGACCCCGCCGGCGACATCGCCTCCATTCCCGGCTCGACGATCCAGCTCACCCTCGACGCCGACATCCAGAACCGCGCGCTGGAGGTGTTCGGCGAGGAAAGCGGCGCGGCGGTCATGATGGACTGCCGCAATGGCGACATCCTGTGCCTGATGTCGGCGCCCAGCTTCGACGCCAACCGCTTCGTCAAGGGCCTGACCGGGCCGGAATACCAGGCCCTGGCCCAGTACGACCGCAAGCCCCTGTTCAACAAGGCGCTGACCGCCACCTTCCCGGCCGGCTCGACCTTCAAGACCATGGTCGCCCTGACCGCCCTGGAACATGGCGTCAGTCCGGACAAGACCCACACCTGCGGCGGCTCGTTCCCCTTCGGCGGCCACGTGTTCCACTGCGACAAGTCGCATGGCACGCTGAACATGCACCAGGCGATCGTCACCTCGTGCGACATCTTCTTCTACCAGACGGCCCTGGAGGTCGGTCCCGACGCGATCGCCGAGACGGCGCGCAAGTTCGGCATCAACCAGACCTTCCCCGAAATCCACATCCCCCAGAACAAGGGCACGCTGCCCGACACCGCCTGGAAGCAGCGGGTGTTCCACGAGCGCTGGTGGCCGGGCGAGACGCCCAGCTTCGGGATCGGGCAGGGGGCCCTGGCGGTCAATCCGCTGCAGCTTTGCGTGATGTGCTCTCGCATCGCCAACGGCAAGAAGCAGCTCATGCCGCGGCTGGTGAAGTCCATCGGCGGCAAGGACCTGCCGCGGGGCGACGAGGTGCCCGACATCCCGGTTGATCCCGAGCACCTGGCCTTCGTGCGCAAGGCCATGGCCGACGTGGTCACCAGCGGCACCGCCCAGCTCACCGCCAAACTGGGGTTGGGCCCGATCATGATGGCCGGCAAGACCGGGACCGCCCAGGCCCACACCTACAAGGGCGCGCGCGGCACGGTGCACATGGAGTGGGCCATGCGCGACCACGCCTGGTTCATCGCCTTCGCCCCGGTGGACGAGCCGCGCTATGCCATGGCGGTGCTGGTCGAGCACGGCGGCTGGGGCGCCTCGGCGGCCGCCCCGCGCGCGGCGGAGATCATGAAGGTCGCCCTGCTCAAGGACCCCGAGATCCGGGCGCGCATCGTCACGCCGCTGCCGACCCCGGAACCCGTGGGCAACCCCGACGGCCCGCCGGTGGAGGGCGCCGCGCCCGAGGCCCCGACCCCCATCCCCGGCCAGCCCCAGCAGCCCACCGCGCCGCCGCCCCTGCCGCCCGCGCCCCAGATCGACCCGCAATGACCGTCAGCGCACTGACCCGCCCCGGCGAGCGCGATCGCCTGATCGTCAAGCTGGCCAACATCGACTGGACCTTCACCCTGCTGCTGACCGTGATCGCGGGCATCGGCGGGGTGATGCTCTATTCCATCGCCGGCGGCTCGTGGCTGCCGTGGGCGGCGCCGCACCTGATCCGCTTCGGCGGCTGCGTGCTGCTGATGATCCTGCTGGCCATGGTCGACCTGCGCGTCTGGTTCGCCCTGGCCTATCCTGTCTACGCCGTCGGCATCGTGTTGCTGGCGGCGGTGGACGTGGTCGGCCACTCGGCGCTCGGGGCCCAGCGCTGGCTGGACCTGGGACCGATCCGCATCCAGCCGTCCGAGATTATCAAGATCGGCCTCGTCCTGGCCCTGGCGCGATTCTACCACTCGCTGTCGGGCCGTGACGCGCGCCTGTCGTGGTGGCTGCTGATCCCGGCCGGCCTGATCGCCCTGCCCATGGCCCTGGTGGCCAAGCAGCCCGACCTCGGCACCGCCTTGCTGATCGGGGCCACCGGCGGGGTGATGATGATCCTCGCCGGCCTGTCGCTTCGCCTCGTGGCCGTGGGCCTGGCGGGCCTGGTGGCGGTGGTGCCGGCCGCGTTCATGTTCGTGCTCAAGGGTTATCAGAAGGCTCGCCTGCTCACCTTCCTCGACCCCGAGGCCGACAAGTCCGGGTCGGGCTATCACATCATGCAGTCCAAGATCGCCCTGGGGTCGGGTGGTTTGCTGGGCAAGGGCTTCGGTCTCGGCACCCAGAGCCAGCTCAACTTCCTGCCCGAGAAGCAGACCGACTTCATCTTCTCGTCCCTGGCCGAGGAGTTCGGCTTCGTGGGTTCGGTGGCGGTGCTGCTGCTCTACATGGCGGTGATCTTCATGGCCCTGCGCATCGCCTCGGTGTCGCACAGCCACTTCGGTCGCATGGCGGCCTCCGGCGTCACCGCGACCTTCGCCCTGTGCCTGATGATCAACGGCGCCATGGTCATGGGCCTGGCCCCCGTGGTGGGCGTGCCGATGCCGCTGCTGTCATGGGGCGGCACGGTGATGATCACCGTGATGGTGGGCTTTGGCCTGGTGCAGTCGGTGCGCGTGCACCGCTACTCCGAAGTCACCAGCGGCCGCGGGGCGATCCTCTAGAGGCGGATCCGGGCAGCTACCCCGCCAACGCCGCATCCGTCGCCCGGATCAGGGCGTCGATGATGCCGGGCTCGGTGGAGGCGTGGCCGGCGTCCCAGATGATGTCGAAGCGGGCCTCGGGCCAGGCCTTGCCCAGCTTCCAGGCGCTTTCCAGCGGCGTCACCACGTCGAAGCGCCCCTGCACGATCCAGCCGGGGATGCCCCGGATCCGGTGGACGTTCTTCAGCAGCCAGCCGTCCTCGTCGAAGAAGCCCTTGTTGGCGAAGAAGTGGCATTCGATGCGGGCGAAGGCGATGGCGAAGTCGACCTCGTTGAACTTGGACGGCCGCGCCTCGGGGCCGCGCAGTGAGATGGTGTCGCCCTCCCACTGGCTCCACGCCGCCGCCGCCTCCGCCTGGACTCGGCGGTCGGGCGAGGTGAGGCGCTTGTGGTAGGCGCTGATCATGTCGCCGCGCTCTTCCGGCGGGATCGGCGCCTGGAAGCGCTCCCAGGCGTCCGGGAACATCATCGACGCTCCGTCCTGGTAGAACCACTTCAGCTCGCGGTCGGTGACCAGGAAGATGCCGCGCAGCACCAGGCCGGTGACCCGCTCGGGGTATTTGATGGCGTAGGCGAGGGCCAGGGTGGAACCCCAGGAGCCGCCGAACACGCACCACTTCTCGACGCCCAGATGCTCGCGCAGGCGCTCGATGTCCTCGACCAGCGTCCAGGTGGTGTTCTGGTCCAGCGAAGCGTTGGGCCGGCTCTTGCCGCAACCGCGCTGGTCGAACAGGGCCACGCGCCAGCGCGACGGGTCGAAGAACCGGCGCATGGTGGCGTTGATCGCCCCGCCCGGACCGCCGTGCAGCACCACGGCCGGCTTGCCGCCGCGCACGCCGCATTGCTCGTAGAAGATCTCGTGCCCGTCGCCGACATCCAGCCAGCCGGAGTCGAAGGCCTCTGTTTCCACATAGAGTCCCCGCCGTCCGGCGGAGGACATGACGGAAGGCGCGGGAGCGATACGGTCCATTCGTCCTTCTACTTCGGAAAGCGGCGGTCCATCCAGTCAAGGATCACGCGATTGACCGCTTCAGGCTGCTCCTGCTGCGTCCAGTGGCCGGAATCCTTGATCAGCGTCTTCTCCAGGTCGGAGACATAGGCCTCCATCCCGTCCGCGGCGGACGGCGGCAGGACCGCGTCCTTCTCGGCCATGACCATCAGGGAGGGGACCTTGACCTTGTCCTCGATCCCCTCGGCCCGCTGCCAGTTGCGCGTGAAGTTGCGGTACCAGTTGATGCCGCCGGTGAAGCCGGTGCGCTCGAAGGTCTCCACGAAGGCGGCCATCTCGTCGTCTGTCAGCAGCTTGGGGCGCGGGTCGCCACTGGGGTCATAGAGCTCCAGCATCTTCACCAGCGCGAAGTTCGACTCCGGCGTGCTGGTCTCCGCCTGGCCCTGCAGCGTGCCGGACAAGCCGCCGCTGGCCGGCGGGGTCTCGGGCAGGGGACGGCGCATGAAGAAGCTCATGGCCTTGGCGACATTGGCGTTCAGCACCTTGTCCGCCTCGCCGGGCTTCTGGAAGTGAACGATGTACATGTCCTCGCCGAAGCGGGCGCGCATGATGGTGATCGGATCGACCGGCGCGCGGGGCATGAAGGGCGTGTTGAGGCCGATCACCCCGGCGGTGCGGTCCGGGAATCGCAGGGGCATCTGCCAGACGACGATGCCGCCCCAGTCGTGGCCGCAGAAGATCGCCTTCTCGACGCCCAGCTTGTCCATCAGGCGGATCAGGTCGCCGCTGAGGTGCTCCATGTCGTAGGCCTCGACGGCCTCGGGACGGGAAGTCAGGCCATAGCCGCGTTGGTCCGGGGCGATGGCCCATCGGCCGGCGGCCTCGCAGGCCTTGAGCTGGTGGCGCCAGGAGAACGCCAGCTCCGGAAAGCCATGGCAGAAGATGATCGGCGCCCCCACGCCCCGCGGTCCGACCTCGTAGTAGGCCATGCGGACTTCGCCCAGGTCGGCGTACTGAACGGGCGGCATCTGGCTCTCTAGGGCCGACATCGAAACTCTCTCCCCTCGGGTTCTTGGTGACCAACGTTCACCCTGGCGTGTGGCGCGGGGCAGGGCAAGTAGCCGTGAGGGAACCCGCCCCGGGAGCGGGCGTTGGATCAGGCGAGACGTCCCTCAGAAACCCCTGATGAATCAAAGGAGATCGCCATGAGCACGAACCGCATCGAAGGCGCCGCCAAGAAGGCCGCCGGCGCCGTGAAGGAAGCTGCCGGCAAGGCCGTGGGCAACGACCGCCTGCGCGCCGAGGGCGCCGCCGAAAAGGCCGTGGGCTCGGCCCAGAACGCCGTCGGCAAGGCCCAGGACAAGGTGGCCAAGGTCATCAAGCACTAGGCGAGCCGCGACGCCGCCGCGACCGGAGCCGCCGTCCGGACGCCGCAGGCATCCACGGGCCGTCCCGCTTCGCGCGGGGCGGCCCGACTTGCGTCAGGACACCGCCGGCGCCGGCGCGGGCCGGGCCCGCAACATCGGCCAGAAGACGTTCAGCGCCAGGCCGCCCAGCACCAGGGCCGCGGCGCCGATCTTCCAGGCGGGCAGGGGCTCGGCCAGCAGCCAGGCCGAGGCGGCGATGCCGAACACCGGCACCAGCAGGGCCATGGGCGTCACGGTCGCGGCCGGATGGCGGGCCAGCAGCCAGCCCCAGGCGGCGTAGCCGAAGATGGTGTTGCCGACGCTCTGCCACAGCACCGCCGCCCAGGTCGCCGCCGAGGCGTGGACCAGCCCCTCGCGGATGGCGTGCGGCCCTTCGAAGACCAGCGACAGTACGAACAGGGGCGGGGCCGAAAACAGGCTGGCCCAGATCACATAGGCCAGCATGTTGGCTCCCGGCGCGGCCCGGGCGACCATGTTGCCCCCGGCCCAGCTCGCCCCGGCGATCAGCACCAGGCCGACGCCCAACGGGGTGGTCGCGCCCTGGGCGTGTGTGACGATGACCGCGAAGCCCGCGACCGCCAGGGCCAGGGCCGCCCACTGGAACGGCCGCAGCCGCTCGCCCGCCCGCCACATGGAAAGTCCGATGGTGAAGAACACCTGGCTCTGCACGACCAGGGAGGCCAGGCCCGGCGAGATGTGCCCCTTCATGGCGATGTAGAGGACGCCGAACTGGCCGGCGCCGATCAGCAGGCCATAGGCGGCGAGGTCGCGCCAGCGCACCTTCGGCCGGCGGATCAGGAACACGCCGGGCAGGGCGGCGAAGGTGAAGCGCAAGGCGGCGAACAGCAGGGGCGGCAGGGCGCCCAGGGCGAAGCGGATGACGACGAAGTTCGTGCCCCAGACGGCGACGACCGCCAGGGCGAGAAGGGCGTCTCGCCACCCGAGGCCGTGGCCACGGGGCGCCGGCGCCTGGAAAAGGGCGGATGAGGACATGCGCCAGCCTATAGCCGTACCCATATGGCCTGGGCGAGCCGCTTCCACCGCGTTCGGCTTTAAGTTTTTCCCGAAACGCCTTTAGAAGCCCCGCCATGTCCCAAGCCCAGGCCCACCAGCGTATCCCCGTCAGCCTTATCCTGCTGGCGGGGTCCCTGACGGCCGTGGCGCCCCTCTCCATCGACATGTACCTGCCCAGCCTGCCGGCGCTGAGGGCCTATTTCCACGCCCCGGCGGAGGCCACCCTGGGGGCCTTCCTGATCGGCCTGGCGGTGGGCCAGTTCGTCTACGGCCCCCTGTCCGACCGCGTCGGCCGGCGACTGCCGTTGATCGGCGGCCTGATCCTCTATCTGGTCGCCACGGTGGCCTGCATCTTCTCGCGCTCGCTGGAAGCCATGATCGTGGCCCGCTTCTTCCAGGCCCTGGGCGGCGGTTCGGGCCAGGTGCTGGCGCGGGCGGCGATCCGCGACAGCTTCGACCACCAGACCTCGGCTCGGGTGCTGTCGATGCTGATGCTGGTCATGGGCATCGCCCCCATCGTCGCGCCGCTGGCGGGCGGGGCGCTTATCGCCTACGGCTGGCAGGCGATCTTCATCGCCCAGCTCGTCGCCGGCGCGCTGATCAGCCTGTGGGCGCTGATCGAGTTTCGCGAGACCCATCCGCCGGAGCGCGCGGCCCTGTCGCGCGGCGAGAACGTCTGGACCAGCTTCCGCATCCTGCTGACCAATCCGCAACTGATCGGCTACGTCCTGGCCGGCTCGTTCAACGGCGCGGCCCTGTTCGCCTACATCTCGGCGGCCCCGGGTCTGCTGATCGGCGGCTACGGGATCGCGCCGGCCAACTTCGGCTGGGTGTTCGGCGCCAACGCGGTGGGCATGGTGGCCATGAGCCAGCTCAACGCCCACTGGCTGCGACGGCATACGCCGGAGTTCATCCTGATGCGCGCCCGTCCCGCGTCGATCGTCTTCGCCGTGATGATGCTGGTCTCGGCCTTCTCCGGCTTCGGCGGCATGTGGGGGGTGCTGATCTCGCTGTTCCTGGTCATCGCCTCGTTCGGTCTCATCGGGCCGAACACCCAGGCCGCGGGCCTCAGCGTCGACCTGGCGCGGACGGGGGCGATCTCCTCGCTGATGGGCGCCTCGACCTTCGCGGTGGGCGCCTTGATGACCGTGTTGGTGGGGGCGACCCATGACGGCACGGCCAAGCCCCTGGCGACCATCATCCTGGTGGCCATCCTGCTCTCCACCATCGCCCTCTACGGCCTGGCCCGGCCGAGCAAGGTGCTGGAACCGGCCTGAGCTAGCGGATCTGCCGGGCCGACCAGGCCAGCACGCCCCAGCCGATCAGGAACAGCATCCCGCCGACGGGCGTCACCGCCCCCATCAGCCGCGGTGCGCCCAGGGCCATGGCGTAGAGCGAGCCGCTGAACAGCAGGGACCCGCCCAGGAAGAAGGCCGCGGCGTGCCGGGCCCGGCTCGCGCCGCAGACCACCAGGGCCGAACAGGCCAGCGTCGCCAGCGCGTGCGCCATCTCGTAGGTCGATCCGGTCCTCAGCCAGTCCTTGGCCTGCGGGTCGGCGATCCCATGCGCGGCGAAGGCGCCGAAGCCGACGGCGAGCAGGCCGCTGAGCGCCGCCAGGGTGGTCCAATTGCGCCGGGTCCAGATCATGATTTCCCCAAGGTCATCCTGACCCTCCGTCATCGTTGCCACGCCCGGGCGTCGGACCTAGAGCTTGCGCCAACCAATTCGCCGCCGCGTCATGGCGGCGAGCGCGAGGAGGCGACCATGGCTCTGACCAAGGGCGACGATTTCCCCATACACCAGGCGCCGCGGCAAGCGATGGCCGGACCGCACGGTCCGTCCGGATTCGCCGGCATGCTCGATTTTGCGAAGTAGACCCGAATGTCCCTGATCGAACGCCTGGAGGCGTACCTCACCCGAACCCACGGCCAGCCCGCCACGGTCACCACGCTGAGCCGCATCAGCGGCGGGGCCAGCCGCGAGACCTACAAGTTCGACGCCGAGATCGGCGGCGAGGCCAAGGGCTACATCCTGCGCCGGGACCCGCCTGGCAGCCTGATCGAGACGGACCGGCGCCTGGAATTCCTGGCCATCCAATCCTTCATGGACAAGGGCGTCGCCGCCCCCGAGGCCCTGGCGCTGGAGATCGACGGCGCCGAGCTGGAACGGCCGTTCTTCATCATGGGCCGCATCGAGGGCGGGGCGCCCGGCAGCCCCTTCGCCGCCGACCCCTACGGCCCGCACGGGCGGGCCATCGGCGAGCAGTTCTTCTCGATCATGGGCCGCATCGCCGGCGAGCCGGTGGAGGGTCTGCCGATCCTGGAGGTCACCGACGCGCCGGCGCCGGACGAATGCTGGCGGCGCGAGCTGGACTACTGGGCCGGGGTGATCGACGAGGACGAGCTGCATCCCCAGCCCATCGTCCGCGCCGCCATCCGCAAGCTGCGCGCCAATCCGCCGCCGCCGGCCCAGAAGATCGCCGTGGTGCACGGCGACTACCGCTCCGGCAACTTCCTGCAGGACGGCGCCGGAAACATCATCGCCATCCTCGACTGGGAGATGGCGCACCTCGGCGATCCTCTGGAGGACCTGGGCTGGGCCACCGACCCGCTGTGGTCGCTGCCGGGCTCGGACACCATCTCCGGCACCATCAGTCTCGAGGACGGCATCGCCGTGTGGGAGCGCGCCAGCGGGCTTAAGGTGGATCCCAAGGCCTTCGCCTGGTGGCGCCTGTTCGCCTCGGTGAAGGGCCAGGCGATCTGGACGTCCTCGGCCAAGGAATGGCGCGACGGCGGCTTCAAGGAGCCGATCCTGGCCTTTTCCGGCTGGTACACGGCCCGTCGCCAGGACCAGATCCTGGCCGCCCATCTCGCAGCCCTGGAGGCCCTATGACCCCGACCCTGCCAGACATCATGACCGGCTTCGCGGTCACCCTGTCGACGCCGCTGCCGCCGGAGTCGGGCGGCGACTACATGGTCGGCCGCATGGGCATGCTGACCATGCTGTCCATGCTGGCCTCCCAGGAGGCCGAGCGCGGGACCGCCGCGCGGGTGTGGGAGAACGGCGCCATCCGCGCGGTCCTCGGCAAGGCCGCGGCCACCTATGACACGCCCGACGGGGCCATGGCCAAGGCCGCCGGTCAGGTCGATTCCGACTTCACCTGGTCGGGGCTGGACGCCGCCAACGCCACCCTGCGCCGCCTCCTCATCACCCTGCACGAAAAGGTCGAGGCGGCGCGGGACAAGGACCTCGACCGCCAGATCATCGCTCTCTACGGTGAAATGGCCCACGCGCGCCGCCTGGAGATCGCCGGCGGCTGACGCCGGGACAGTCACGGCGGCGCGAGGAGGGGGCCGATGAAGCGCTTGGGGATCGTCGTCGCCATTCTGGGGGCCCTCGCGGCCCCGGCCGGGGCGCAGGCGGCGGGCTCCAAGACCTTCAAGGCCTGGTACGCGGTCTGCGACAACCTGCGCGCCTGCGTGGCGTTCGGCTTCCCGGACACCGAGGCCGATATCGGCGGCTACATCCGCATCGCCCGGGCCGGCGCCCCGGGCGCGCCGCCCGTCGTCAGCCTGGCGATCACCGCCGACGATGCGCCCAAGGCGGCCGCCTGGAGCGTCCAGATCGACGGCCGCGCCGTGCCAGGCCTGACGGGCCTGCCGGTCAAGGCGGACGGCGACAGCCAGTCGGCGCATCTCAACCCCAACCAGGCCGCCGCCCTGGTCGCCGCCCTGCGTGACGGCCAGGCGCTAGACGTCGAGGGTGGCGGCAAGTCCATCTTCACGGTCTCCCTGGCCGGCAGCGCCGCGGCCCTGCTGTGGGTCGACGACCAGCAGCAGCGCGTGGGCACGGTCACGGCCCTGGCGCGCAAGGGCGACAAGCCGGCCGCCGCCGTCCCGCCCGTCCCCGCGCCGCCGGCCCTGCGCGCCGGCCCGCCCGCCAGCCAGGCCGGCCTGCCCAGCCACGCGCCGGTGGCCGTGCGCCGCGCCCGGCCCAAGGACTGCACCGCCAACCCTGCCGGCGACATGGACGCGCCGGTGATCGCGCGCCTGGCGCCCGGCGTCGTGCTGTGGGGACCGGTCTGCGACCAGGGCGCCTACAGCGTCGGCAACAGCTTCATGCTGGGCGACGAGAAGGGCGGCAGCCTGCGGCCGGTCAGTTTCCCCAATCCGCCCGGCCTGGCGCGGACGGCGACCAGCGAGCTCTCCGATCCGGAATTCGACGACAAGACGCGCATCCTGACCAGCTTCGCCAAGGGGCGCGGCATCGGCGATTGCGGCGAGATGATCTCCTGGGTCTGGGACGGCAAGGCCTTCCAGCTCCTCGGCGCCACGGTGATGGCCGAGTGCCACGGCGTGCCGATGGACGACTGGCCGAGCCTGTGGGTGGCCAAGAGCCGCTGACCGGAGCGGGCCGGGGTAAGCCTTTTCTATGGTTTGAGGCCTTAAGGTCCGGCCCCGTGAACCCCGATCCGGACCGTCCCCGTTCCGTTGCCTTCGCGCCCGGCCTCGCCGTGTGGGCGGTGCTGGGCTGCGCGGCGCTGGTGTCGGCGCGGATCGTCTCGGAACTCTTGAAGCACCAGGTGCTCGGCATCGACTTCCTGGCCATGTGGACCGGCGGCGCCCTGGCCGGGGGTCATCCCGGCCAGCTCTACGACTTCGCGGCGGTCACCCGCGCCCAGGCCTGGCTGCTGGGGGAGGGGGGCCGTCAGCGGCCATTCCCCTATCCGCCCAGCGCCCTGCTGATCTTCGCCCCCCTGTCGCGCCTGCCGTTCTGGTGGGCGAACTTCGTTTGGCTCTTCGCCACCCTCGGCGCCTTCGCGGCGGCCGGCGTGCGGCGGGCGATGCCGGCGCGGGGGCTCGTTCTGGTGCTGATCTTCGTGTCGCCGACGCTCGCCTGGGCGGCCGCTTCCGGCCAGACCACCTTCCTGGTCGGCGCCCTGGCGATCTGGGCGCTGTCCGACCTGCAGACCCGGCCGATCGCGGCCGGCGCCCTGCTGGGGATCGCTGCGGCGATCAAGCCCAGCCTCCTGGTCATGGCGCCCCTGGCCCTGGCGGCGGGCGGCCATGGGAGGGCCCTGCTTGGCGCGGCGGCGTCGGGCGCGGCGATGGGCGCGCTCGCGCTGGCGATCTGGGGCGTCGGGCCATGGCTCGACTGGCTGGCGGCTCTGCCGAGGTTCGTGGCTGAGATCCAGGGCGACCCGGCCTTCCAGGCGACCCTGGTCGGCCCCGCCGGTCTGGCGTCGCGGCTGGGCGTCGATGGCGCGGCCCTCGGCGCGGTCCGGCTGAGCAGCATTCTGGTCGGCGCGGCGCTGGGGGTCCTGGCGTTCTGGCGATCCGCCGACGCGCCGACGCGCCTGGCGGGCCTGGTGGGCGGCGGACTTCTGGCGACGCCCTATGCGATGAACTACGACGCCGCGATCCTGGTCCCGGGCGCCGCGGCCGCCCTGGCCGCCAACCTGGCCGGACCGGGGCGTCTCAAGGGCCTGATCGGCTTCGGCGGCCTGATCGTGGCCGCCGTGCCCGGCGTCTGCCCGGCCGGCCTGCTGGTCCATCTCGGCGTGGCGTTGGGCCCAACTGTCGCGGGCGCTGTCGCCGCCGCGCGCCGCCGGTTGGTCCGTCGGCAGGTCGCCGCCGTCTAGGCGCGCGCGGCTCGGCGCCCCCGCGACCTTGTCCCGCGACTCTGATAGCGGAAGCCATGTCGGTCACCCAACGCCTCGGCCTCTTCTACGCCGCCATCTTCTTCGGCGGCGGGGTCAGCGGGCCGTACATCAGCCTGTGGTTCAAGGCCCATGGCCTCAGCGGCGCCCAGATCGGCCTGATCCTGGCGGCGCCGGCCCTGGCGCGCATGGTGACCGGTCCGGCCATCGCCGTCTGGGCCGACGGCTTCCGGCTGCGGCGCACGCCCCTGGGCCTCATGGGCGCCGTGGTGGCCGGGCTCTACGGCCTGTTCCTGGTGACCCACGGCTTCTGGGCCTGGATGGCCCTTTGGCTGGCCTCCCAGAGCCTGTTCGCCAATTTCAGCCCGCTCACCGATGTCATCGCCCTTCGCCGCGCCCGCCAGGACGGCTTCAACTATGGCTGGCCGCGCGGCATGGGCTCGGCGGCCTATGTGGCGGCCAATGTCGGCATGGGCTTCGCGCTCAGCCTGGTCAGCGCTGACGCCGTGATCTGGTGGCTGGCCGCCGCCGCGGCCGCCGTCGGCCTGGCCGGCCTCCTGGCCCTGCCGGCCGACCCGGTGCACGAGGCCGGCGAGCGACTGGCCGGGCGCGATCGCTGGCGGGGCCTCGGCGGCCTGCTGCGCGATCCGCTGTTCGTCCTGACGGTGGTCTCGGTGGGCCTGATCCAGGCCAGCCACGCCTTCTACTACGGCTTCTCGACCCTGGCCTGGCGGGCCCAGGGTCTGCCGGCCAGCGCCAGCGGCCTGCTGTGGGGCGTGGCGGTGGCGGCCGAGGTGCTGTTCCTCTGGTTCGGCGAGCCGATGCGCAGGGTTCTGGGCCCCGAGCGGCTCGTGATCCTGGGCGCCCTCGGGGCCGTCGCCCGCTGGACGTGCCTGGCCCTGTCGCCGCCGCTATGGTTGCTGATCCCGGTGCAATGCCTGCACGCCCTGACCTTCACGGCGACCTTCATGGGATCCCTGCAACTGATCGAGCGTCTGAGCCCCGAGCGCAGCGCCACCGCCGCACAGACCCTGAACTCGGTGCTCTCGGGCGGCGTCTTCATGGGCCTGGCGTCGATGGGGTCCGGCGCGCTGTTCGACGCGGTGGGGCCGCACGGCTACTTCGCCATGAGCGCCTGCGCGGCGCTCGGCCTGGCCGGCGCCATGCTGGCGGCCTCCAGGATGCGTCCGGCGTGACGGCGCCGGAGACAGCGGGGCGCGGCGGCGCGCCGACCTGGGCGCTCCTGGCCCTGGCCGCGGCGCTGCTGGCGTTCGCCGGGGTGCTGGCCCGGTCCATCCTGGCGGCGCAGCCCCTGGGCCTGGACTTCCTGCCGATGTGGACGGGCGCCCGCGTCGCGGCCCAGGATCCCGGCCGGCTCTACGACGTCGCCTATCTCACCGAGGCCCAGCGCTGGCTCCTGGGCGGCCTGGCGGACCGGCGGCCGTTTCCCTATCCGCCCAGCGCCCTCCTGGTGTTCGCCCCCTTCGGCCGGCTGCCGTTCTGGCCGGCGCTGGTTCTGTGGACCGGCCTGGGCGTCACCGCCTTCCTCGCCGGGGGCCTGCGGCTGGCGGGCGGGCGACGGTGGCTGATCGCCGTTCTCGCCCTGGCGCTGCCGGCCACGGTGTCGGGGCTCCTGGCCGGCCAGAGCGTCTTCCTCGTCGGTGGGCTGGCGATGGCGGCGCTCTCGATCCTGGACCGCCGGCCGTTCGCGGCGGGCGTGCTGCTGGGCGTCGCGGCGGCGATCAAGCCCAGCCTGCTGCTGGCCGCGCCCTTCCTGCTGGCCGCCGCGGGCCAATGGCGGGCCCTGGCGGCGGCGGCCCTGGCCGGGGCGGCCATGGTCGCCGCCTCGGCCCTGACCTATGGCGTGGCGTCCTGGCGGGACTGGCTCGGCTCGGCCGCCGGCTTCCAGGCCCAGGTCCTGGGCGACCCAAGGCTGCTCAAGCTGGTGGTCTCGCCGTCGGGCCTGCTCCAGCGCCTGGGTCTCCAGGGCCCGGTCCGAGCCGTCTTCCAGCTCGCCGTGGCCGCGATCGCGCTGGGTCTCGGCGCCCTGGCGTTCCGGTCGACCGCCTCGCCTCGCCTGCGGGCGCTGGCCCTGTTCGGCGCGGGCCTGATGGCGACGCCCTACGCCATGAACTACGACACGGCCTTGCTGGCCCCGGCCGCCGCCGCGGCTTTGGAGGCGCCGGCCGCCGCCCGGCCGCGCCTGGCGGCCCTGGCGGCGTTCCTGGCCCTGGCCCTGGCCGGATTTCCCCTCATCGGCGCCGCCGCCCTGGCCGCCGGCCTGGCCCTGCAGGCCCTCGCCGCGCGGCGCCCTCTTGCCGGCCCTGGCGGAAGCGGTGGCTAGACTGGCGCGATTGCATTCCACGGAGAAAGTTCAATGCGCGCGCTGCAACTCGTCGACGGGGTCGGCCTCGAGAACCTGAAGGTCGTCGAGGTCGCCGATCCCAAGCCGGGCCCGGGCGAAGTCCTGGTGCGGATGAAGGCCGTGTCGCTGAACTTCCGCGACCTGATCATGGTCGCCGGCGCCTATGGTCCTTCGACGCCCCTGCCCATGACCCCGTTCTCGGACGGGTGCGGGGTGATCGAGGCGGTGGGCGAGGGGGTGACGCGGGTCAAGGTCGGCGACCGCGTCTCTACCCTGTTCTTCCAGAAGTGGTTTTCCGGCAAGCCGACCTACGCCACCCAGGCCTCGGCCCTGGGCCTGCCGATCCCGGGCGCGGGGCGCGAACTGGCGGTGTTCAGCCAGGACGGCGTGTCCAAGGTTCCCGACTATCTCAGCGACCATCAGGTTTCGACCCTGGCCTGCGCGGCGCTGACCGCCTGGCGGGCCCTGTTCTCGGATGCGGCCCTCGAACCGGGCGACACCGTGCTGCTGCAGGGGACCGGCGGGGTGTCGATCTTCGGGCTGCAACTGGCCAAGGCGGCCGGCTATCGGACCATCATCACCTCCTCGTCGGACGAAAAGCTGGCCCGGGCCAAGGCGCTGGGGGCCGACCACCTGATCAACTACAAGACCACGCCGGACTGGGGCCGCGCCGCGCGCGAGATCACCGGTGGCTCGGGGGTCGACTTCGTCATGGAGGTCGGCGGCGCCGGCACCCTGACCGAGAGCCTCAAGTCCATCGCCCTGATGGGCCATATCGCCATCATCGGCGTGCTGGCCGGGGCGGCCGAACCGCTGCAGATCGGCTCCATGATCGCCACGGGCGCCAAGCTGCAGGGTGTCTCGGTGGGTTCGCGGGCGATGTTCGAGGCGATGTGCAAGGCGCTTGAGCTGCACCGCATCCAGCCCGTGGTCGACAAGGTCTTCCCCTTCACCGAGGCGGTGGCGGCGTTCAAGGCCATGCAGGGCGGCGAGCACTTCGGCAAGATCGTCCTCGCCTTCGACTGAGGTCGGCGGGGAAACGGTCGATCCAAGGCCGCCGAACGCGGTTCAGACTGGGTTCATGGCGGGCGGCCCAGTTTGCCGCCTCGAAACATGACCCGCGGCGAGCCCGCGCTTGAGGAACGACCCATGACCCGAACCGCCAAGACCCTGCTGGCCGCCGCCTGTGTGGCCGGCTTCGCCAGCCTCGCCCTGACGGGGGTCGGGAACGCCCAGCCCGTCCGTGACGGCGGCGGCAGCGCGACCCTCTATGAGCTGCCCAATTTCCAGGGTCGTTCGATCACCGTCTATCGCGGCGCCGACAACCTGCAGGCCAACAACTTCAACGACATGGCCCGCAGCGCCCACTTCGACGGCGACTGGACCGTGTGTTCCGACGCCGGCCTGCGCGGCAATTGCCAGACCCTGTCGGGCGACGTGCCCAACCTCGACCGCTTCGGCCTCGGCCAGATGGTGTCCTCCCTGCGTCAGGGCGCGAACACCGGCTCTGCGGTCGGCGGCGGCTATGGCCGCGATCCGGGCGCGGATCGTGGCGGTGACCGGGATGGCGACCGCCTCGCCGACCGGGGCGACGACCGCGGCGGCTATGGCGACCCGCGCGGCCCCGGCGATGATCGGGGCTACGGCGACAACCGCGGGCCGGGCGGCCCCGTGGCCGGCGGCCCGCCGCGCGGCTATGGCGGCTACGGCGGCTACGGTGACGACCGCGGCGGTTATGGCGACACGCGCTGGAACGGCGCGGGCGGCGTGCCCGGCCGCTCGGTGGTGTTCTTCCCCCGGCCCAAGTCCGACGGCCAGGACATCGCCGCCTTCGACCGCAGCGCCGCCGACTGGTTCTGCCGCCGCCAGGGCCTGGGCTCGGCGGTCTATTACGACACCAGCTACAAGGGCCGCGGCTTCCGCTTCAACGGCGGCGGCTTCTCGATCAACGCCCCGGTGCTGCGCGACGTGGTCTGCCGTCGCTAGGGCTTCTAACCCGCGGCCAATGGCGCCAGGGTGCTAGGAAGGGGCCGGCCGTCGCCGGCCCCGACAGGCTTCCTGGAGGTCAGGCGTGCTGCGCGAGATCACCCTGTCGATCAACGGCCAGGCCCGGCGCCTGAGCTTCGAGGACACCGCCAGCCTGCTGGACGTGCTGCGCACCGAGCTGGAGCTCAAGGGCGCGCGGTTCGGCTGCGGGGCCGGCCAGTGCGGCGCCTGCGCGGTGCTGGTGGACGGCGAGGACAAGGCGTCCTGCCAGCTCGAGGTTGGCAACCTGGAGGGCAAGGCGATCACCACCCTGGAGGGGATCGGGACGCCTGAGCGGCCGCATCCCCTGCAGACCGCGTTCCTGGATCTTCAGGCGGGGCAGTGCGGCTATTGCCTCTCGGGGATCATCGTCGGCGCCAAGGCGCTGCTGGACCGCAACCCCGACCCGACCCGCGCCGAGATCGCCCAGGCCCTGGCCTGGCACCTCTGCCGCTGCGGGGCGCACAACCGCATCCTGGCCGCCGTCGCCCTGGCGGCCGAACGGATGCGCGCGGAGGCGGGGGCGTGATCCCGATCAACCTGGCCAACAATCCTCGCCTGGACCGCTGGGTGGGCTTCGAGACGCCGGGCAGGGTGCGCGTGGCGGTGGGCAAGGTGGAATACGGCCAGGGCGCGCTGACGGGCCTGGCCATGATCGCGGCCGAGGAGCTGGACGTGGCCATGGACCGGCTCGACGTGGTCACGCCCCAGACCGACCGGTCGCCGGACGAGGGCCTGACCGTCGGCAGCATGAGCATCGAAACCTCCGGCGCGGCCATACGCCAGGCCTGCGCCGAGGCGCGGGCCCTGTTCACGGCCAGGGCGGCCGAACGCCTGGGCTGCGCCGGCGAGGATCTCGACATCGTCGACGGCGCCTTCCTGCGGCACGGCGCGTCGGCCGGCCTGACCTACTGGGATCTGGCGGGCGAGGTGGACCTGGCCCAGGCGCCCACCGGCGGGGCCTCGTGGAAGAGCCCGGACCGCCACCGGCTGGTGGGCCAGAGCGCGCCGCGGCTGGACCTGCCCGGCAAGGTGTTCGGCGCGGCCTACCTGCAGGACCTCTCCCTGCCCGGCATGCTGCACGCCCGCGTGCTGCGCCAGCCCGGCCCCGCCGCCACCTTGCGCGCGCTGGACGAGGCGGCGATCCGCCACGCCGCCGGTGGACAGGCCATCGAGATCATCCGTGACGTCCAGTTCGTCGCCCTGCTGTCCGAAAGCGAGCGGGCCGCGGCCGCCGCCATCGGCGCGGCCGAGCTGAGCGCCCAGTGGGACGGCGCCCGCGACCTGCCGCCCAGCGTCTCCGAGGCGGTGTCGCTCAAGGCCATGGAGGCGGTGTCCTATCCTGCCGGTGATCCGCCGGCGGAAGCCTCCAATCGCCGTCGCCACCAGGCCGCCTATGGCCGGCCCTATATCGCCCACGGCTCCATGGGACCGTCGTGCGGGGTGGCCCAGTTCAAGGACGGGGCCCTGACCGTCTGGACCCACGCCCAGGGCGTCTATCCCATGCGCCAGCTCCTGGCGCGGATCTGCGGCCTGGCGCCCGAGGTCATCACCGTGATCCACGCCCAGGGGGCCGGAACCTACGGCCACAACGGCTCGGACGATGCGGCCGTGGACGCCGCCGTCATCGCCATGCGCCGGCCGGGACCGCCGATCCGGGTTCAGTGGCGGCGCGAGGACGAATTCGGCCACGAGCCCCTCGGCACGGCCATGCACATCGAGCTGGCCGCCGAGCTCGACGCCGGCGGCAGGCTGGTCGACTACACCGCCGACATCTGGAGCGGATCGCACACTGGCGGCCGGGGAAGCGCCCTGGCCCAGACGGCGCTCGGTCTTCCCCCGCCGCCGCCCATGGTCCCGCCGACCCTGCCGGGCGGCGTGCGCTTCAGCGGCGGCATCCTCAACGCCCTGCCGTCCTATGACATTCCGGCCAGGCGCTATGCCGAGCACCTGGTGTCGCCCGGACCGGTGCGCACCTCGTCCCTGCGCGGCCTGGGCGGGCCGGTGAACACCTACGCCGGCGAGTGCTTCATCGACGAACTGGCCGAAGTCGCCGGCCAGGATCCGCTGGCCTTCCGCCTGGGCATGATCTCCGACCCCCGCGCCCGGCACGTGGTCGAACGGGTGGCGGAGATGAGCGGCTGGTCCGGTCGCGGGGCCGCCGGGTCGGGACAGGGGCTGGGCCTCGCCTATTGCCGCTATCGCGACCGCGGCGCCTACATCGCCGTCGCCGTGGCCCTGAACGTCGACACCGAGGTGCGCCTCGACCACATGTGGTGCGCCGCCGACTGCGGCCAGGTGATCAATCCCGACGGGGTCAAGAACCAGCTCGAGGGCGGCATGATCATGGCCGCGAGCTGGACGCTCAAGGAGCAGGTGCGCCTTGCCGGGCGCGGCGTTCAGTCGATCACCTGGGACGACTATCCGATCCTGCGCTTCGATGAGATCCCGCCCGTGGACATCGACCTGGTCATGGCCCAGTCCGAGCGCTCGGTGGGGGCCGGCGAAGTGTCGCTCGGCCCCGCCATGGCGGCCATCGGCAACGCCGTCGCCCACGCCCTGGGCGCGCGCATCCGCGACCTGCCGTTCACGCGGGACAAGATCGCCCACGCGCTGCTGGCGGATTGAAGTTAAATTGGGCGGGGCGACGATCTCCTCGACGCGTGCCTTTCCGCTGTCGCCGCCATCGCTCTCCCTTCTCCCCTTGCGGGAGAAGGTGTCAGGCGAACAGCCTGACGGATGAGGGGTCGACGAGACTCCGGTGATTGGCCCGCTGAGGGACGCTCGGAGACGCCTCTCGACCCCTCATCCGACCCGCTGCGCGGGCCACCTTCTCCCGCAAGGGGAGAAGGCTCTAGGAGGTCGGCGGATTGTGTTTCGCCTGATTGCTGCCCGCCAGCATCCCGGCGCCTCAGCCCTTGTTGGGGTTGATCAGGTACTTCTCGCCCGTCGTCTTGCGGTTGTAGGCCGCCATGATTTCCGGCTTCAGCACCTCGGCCAGGGAAATCTCCTGGGTGTAGTGGCTGGCGAAGGTGGTCTTCAGCTCATCGGCCACGCGCTGGCGCAGCTTCTGGGCCTCGGCCTGGCCGATCTTCATCAGGAACGGCGTCAGCAGCCAGCCGCCGAGGCCCCAGGACATGCCGAAGGCCCGGTTCAGTTCGGTCGGGCCGGTGTCCAGGCCGCCGTAGATGTAGACCTGCTTGTAGGTGGTCGACCCATAGCGGCTGTAGGCGGCGCCCGAGCGCTTGTTGGCCGCGACCTCCATGCCGCTCAGGATCTGGCCGGCCAGCTTGCCGCCGCCGATGGCGTCGAAGGCCAGGGTGGCGCCGGTCTCGGTGAGGGCGGCGATCAGGTCGTCCATGAAGCTGGGCGCGCTGGAGTCGACCACATGCTTGGCGCCGATGTCCTTGAGGATCTTGGCCTGCGCCGGGCTGCGCACGATGTTGACCAGCTCCACCCCGTCCTTGAGGCAGATCTTGTTGAGCATCTGCCCCAGGTTCGAGGCGGCGGCGGTGTGCACCAGGGCCGTGTGCCCTTCACGGCGCATGGTCTCGACCATGCCGAGCGCCGTCAGCGGATTGACGAAGCAGGAGGCGCCGTCGGCGGCCGTGGCGCCGGCCGGCAGCGGCAGGGCGTCGGCGGCCTTCACCACCCGGTACTGGGCGTACATGGCGCCGCCCAGGATGGCGACGGTCTTGCCGACCAGGGCCTGGGCCTCGGGCGAGGAGCCGGCCTCGACCACCACGCCCGCGCCCTCGTTGCCCACAGGCATGGACTCGTCGGCCCGGGCGGCCATGGCGCGCATGAACTGCGGCGGGATCTTCGCCGTCACCACGGCTTCGTCGCCTACGCCTTTGACCTGGACGGTGGACAGATCGGCGGGGCCCAGCAGCAGCCCCAGATCCGACGGGTTGATCGGCGTGCCTTCGATGCGCACCAGGATTTCGTCGGCGGCCGGGGTGGGGATCGGAACCCGGGCCAGCGACAGCTCCAGCTCGCCGCTGCTCTTCACCAGGGAGCGCAGCTGCAGTCCCGTGCCGTCATTGCTGGTGGTCATCGTCTTGGTCTCCGCCCATGCGCCGCGATTCCGCGGGCCGCTTTCGTCCTGCGTTCTGGCACAGGTGCGACGGCGTTTCATCGCCAGGAAATCTGTCGCTGGCGGCAGCTCGTCCATCGATGGAAATGTCGGACATAGCCGGGCGCGCCGATCCGTGGGACGCTCGCTCCCGAAACTTGAGCGTAGCGGGGCATGCATGGCGGGGGTCCGGGCTGGCGAGGCAATCGCCGAGGGGTTCCGGTTCATGGGGCCGGCGGTCAGCCAAGCGTTCGGCGCCATCATCCTTCAGGCCGGGGTGGTGGTCATCACGGAGCTGATGGGGGGCGACCAACCGGCTCCCTACATGACTTGGCTGGTCGTGCTGCTGCGGCTGCCTTTCACGGTCATCATGACCGGCGCCTTCCTTCGGCTGGCGTTGGCCGGCGACGTCGCGGTGGGTAGCGGCAGCCTCGGTCCCGGCGGCTTGCAGTGGGGAAGCCTTGAGTGGCGCCTGCTCGGCCTGAGGCTGATCCTCGGCGTCATCTACGTGATGATCGCCATCGCCGCGATCCTGATCATCGTAGTCGGGATTGTCGCCTTGATGGGGACGGGGCTGATCCCCCAGATCCGTCCCGAGCAGATCAACAAAGACACGATCCTCGGCCTGCTGACGGGGCCCTTGGGGCTGGCCTTGCTGGTGCTGGGTATCCCGGCCCTCGCGCTGTTCATCTTCATCGGGGTGAAGCTTTCCCTGGCGTACTTGGTGACGGCCGCTGAGGGAAAGCTGGGCATCGGCCGGGCCTGGGCGCTCTCCAGCGGCGTCTTCTGGCCGTTGCTGGCGGTGGCATTGGTTGGCGGCCTGGTGAGCCTCGGCGCCGGCGCCGTCGGCGGGATCATCGGCGGGGTCGCCAAGGCGTTGCTGGGCGGATCGGCTACCAGGCTCGGCGCCGCCTTCGGCGCCGGATTGGGCGCCGCCTTCGGCGCCGGATTGGGCGCCGCCTTCGGCGAGCTGTTCCTGGCCGGCGCCTTCACCTTCATCTACCGCACCGTCACCGGCGCCGGGGGCGCGGCCAAGATCGACGAGGTGTTCGTCTGAGCCCGTCCCAGGGCAGGTTCACGCCGCCTTGGTCGGCATCGAAGCCGAGCGGACAGTGATCCTCATCGGACGTAAGCGCTGAAATTCGGCAACACAGAGAGCTTTGGACAGGCGCCCGGTCGCGCCGTTGACGCGGCCGGTCTGCCAGGAGGCGTCTATTGGGGGGCGTCGGCCGTCTTCACCCGCTTCATGCCGCTTAGCGCCTTTTGGAAGGCGGCTTCATCGGACGGCGCCAAGACGACGTTGTATCCGAGCAGCGCGATCGTCATCCGGCCTTCGACATAGTACGTCTCGCCCGGGTCGACCTGCATGCGCAGAGTGTCCTTGCCGGTGACCGCCGCGGTGTAGGTGTGGACGCCCGGATCGGTCACCGCGACGAAGTAGACGCCGTCGCTGAGCTTGCCGATTTCCGCGTCCTTCTCACGCACCTTGGCCCAGTAGGGCGCACCCATCAGGCCCATGTGGCGGAAGAAGACGACTTGTCCCTTGCCCGCCGGCGGTGGCGCGATCGCGCTGGTGGCGGCAGGCGCCGGCGCGGCGGCGTCCTCGGCCAGGACCGGAACGGACACACTTGAGAGGGCGAGGGCGGCGAGAACGGCGCGGAGGGTCACGGGGTCGATCCTTTCGAAGCAGGCGAAGAGTCGTTTGGAGCGGGTGCGGCCGGCGGCGGCGCTTGAGGCGCCCCCGTCGATGGGTCGGGCTGCGCCGCGGCCGTCGGCGGAATTTGGACGTCGCTGGCGACCTTGGCCCTCGCCGGCATGCCCTCGGGATAGGTCAGGTCTCCGCCCTTCACGGCGAGCATGAGCAGGGGGCTGACGAGCGCCGCGGCCATTACCGCCGAGCCTGTGTTGTCCGCGCCGCTGCCGCCGAGCTTGAGCGACTGCAACGGGATGCGAACGCCGTCCACGTCAAGATACCGCGCGGCAAGGATCAGCTTGCCCGGACCGCCGCCCATTGCGCCGGGACGGGAGTCGATCACCTCTCCCACGCCTGCAGCGCCGACGGGCGCCACGGTTACGCCGTTGATCACGATGGGCGCCGTCAGCCTCAGCTTGAAGGTGTCGCCCGTCTGGGAGCCCTTGGTGCTCAGCGTTTGGCCGATCTCAAGGCTCACCAGAGTGCCGGCCGAAATCACGCAACACGGCTTGGCTGCCTCAGGCGGCGCAGTCGTACGAGAGGCGTCTGAAGGCGTCGCCGGTTGGGCCGCTACAGCGGCGGAGGACGCCGGACCTGGAGACGGTGTCTCGGCGCGGGCGGAGACACCAATGACCGCCATCTGCATGGCAGCCAGCAACGCGAGCTTCATCAACACCCCCCGGCACGCTCAACTTCGGCTTAGGGCATCACCAGGGGTTGAAACAAGCGATTCCTGCTGGCCTAGATCGAATAGTCCGGCGCCCGCTCGTCCATCAGCCGCACGATCAGTTCCGCCGCCTCGGCCGGGGTCATGGTGGTGGTGTCGACGCGGATCTCCGGGTTCTCCGGGGCCTCGTAGGGGCTGTCGATGCCGGTGAAGTTCTTCAGCTCGCCGGCCCGCGCCTTCTTGTAGAGGCCCTTGACGTCCCGCGCCTCGGCGACCGCCAGGGGCGTATCGACATAGACCTCCAGGAACTCGCCCGCCGGCATCAGGTCGCGCGCCATCCGCCGCTCCGACCGGAACGGGCTGATGAACGAGACCAGCACGATCAGGCCCGCGTCGGCCATCAGCTTGGCAACCTCGCCCACGCGGCGGATGTTCTCCACCCGGTCGGCGTCGGTGAAGCCGAGGTCGCGGTTGAGGCCGTGGCGGACGTTGTCGCCGTCCAGGATGTAGGTGTGCCGGCCCGAGGCCTGCAGCTTCTTTTCCACCAGGTTGGCGATGGTCGACTTGCCGGAGCCCGACAGGCCCGTGAACCACAGCACCGCCGGGCGCTGGCCCTTGGCGGCCGCGCGGGTGGCCTTGGTCACGTCCAGGGCCTGCCAGTGGATGTTCTGGCTGCGGCGCAGGGCGAAGCGGATCATGCCGGCGCCGACCGTGGCGTTGGTGATCCGGTCGATCAGGATGAAGCCGCCGAGGTCGTGATTGTCCTCATAGGGATCGAAGGCGATCGCCCGGTCGAGGCTGATGTTGCAGACCCCGATCTCGTTCAGTTCCAGCTGCTTGGCGGCCAGCTTCTCCAGCGTGTTGACGTTGATCTTGTACTTGGGCTCGGTGACCGTCGCCGAGACGGTGCGGGTCCCGACCTTCAGCCAGTAGGGCCGGCCGGGCAGCAGGGGTTCCTCGGCCATCCACACCACGGTGGTCTCGAACTGGTCGGCCACTTCCGGCGGCTGCCCGGCGACGGCGATGACGTCGCCGCGCGAACAGTCGACCTCGTCGGCCAAGGTCAGGGTCACGGACTGGCCGGCCACGGCCTCGTCCAGGTCGCCGTCCTTGGTGACGATGCGGGCGATACGGGTCTCGCGGCCCGAGGGCAGCACCTTGATGGCGTCGCCGGGCTTGACCACGCCCGAGGCGATCTGGCCCGCGAAGCCGCGGAAGTCCAGGTTGGGCCGGTTGACCCACTGCACCGGCATGCGGAACGGCCCGGCCTGCAGGCGTTCCTCGTCGATCTCGACGGTCTCCAGGTGCTGCATCAGCGTCGGCCCGCCGTACCAGGGGGTCTGGTCGCTGGCGCTGGTGATGTTGGCGCCCCGCAGGCCGCTGATCGGGATGGCCAGGAAATCCGTGATCCCGATCTCGGCGCCGAAGGCGCGGTAGTCGGCGACAATCCGCTCGAAGACCTTCGGGTCGTAGCCCACCAGGTCCATCTTGTTGACCGCCAGCACCACGTTCTTGATGCCGATCAGGCTGACCAGGAACGAATGGCGGCGCGTCTGGGTCAGCACGCCCTTGCGCGCGTCGATCAGGATCACCGCCAGGTCCGCCGTCGAGGCGCCGGTGACCATGTTGCGGGTGTACTGCTCGTGGCCGGGGGTGTCGGCGACGATGAACTTGCGCCGGTCGGTGGAGAAGAACCGGTAGGCGACGTCGATGGTGATGCCCTGCTCGCGCTCGGCGGCCAGGCCGTCGACCAGCAGGGCGAAGTCGATCTCGCCGCCCTGCGTGCCGACCTTCTTGGAGTCGGCTTCGAGAGCCGCCAGCTGGTCCTCGAAGATCATCTTGGAATCGTAGAGCAGCCGCCCGATCAGGGTGGACTTGCCGTCGTCGACGCTGCCGCAGGTGATGAAGCGCAGCAGCGACTTGTGCTGGTGCTGTTCCAGGTAGGCGTCGATGTCGGTGGCGATGAGGTCGCTGACGTGAGCCATCAGAAAGCGCTCCTGCACTTCGTTTGGAACGCGGGCGCCATCAGAAGTACCCCTCGCGCTTCTTCTTCTCCATCGAGGCGGACTGGTCGTGGTCGATGACCCGGCCCTGGCGCTCCGAGGTTGTGGTCAGCAGCATTTCCTGGATGATCTGCGGCAGCGTGTCGGCCTCGCTCTCCACCGCCCCGGTCAGGGGGTAGCAGCCGAGGGTGCGGAAGCGGACCTTCTTCATCATCGGCGTCTCGCCCGGCAGCAGCCGCATGCGCTCGTCGTCGACCATGATCAGCGTGCCGTCGCGCTCGACCACCGGCCGCTCGGCCGAATAGTAGAGGGGCACGATGGGGATGTTCTCCAGGTGAATGTATTGCCAGATGTCCAGCTCGGTCCAGTTGGAGATCGGGAACACCCGCAGGCTTTCGCCCTGCTGCTTGCGGGCATTGTAGAGCTTCCACAGCTCGGGCCGCTGGTTCTTGGGGTCCCAGACGTGCTGGGCGGTGCGGAACGAGAACACCCGCTCCTTGGCGCGGCTCTTTTCCTCGTCGCGGCGGGCGCCGCCAAAGGCCGCGTCGAAGCCGTACTTGTCCAGCGCCTGCTTCAGACCCTCGGTCTTCCACATGTCGGTGTGCAGGCTGCCGTGGTCGAAGGGGTTGATGCCCCGGGCCTTGGCCTCGGGGTTCTGGTAGACCAGCAGGTCGAAGCCCAGCTCGCGGGCCATCCGCTCGCGCATCTCGTACATGGCCTGGAACTTCCAGGTGGTGTCCACGTGCAGCAGCGGGAAGGGCGGCTTGGACGGATAGAACGCCTTGGCGGCCAGGTGCAGCATCACCGCGCTGTCCTTGCCCACCGAATAGAGCATCACGGGCTTTTCGCACTCGGCGACCACCTCGCGCATGATGTGGATGCTCTCGGCCTCCAGGCGCTGAAGGTGGGTCAGCATGGCGTGGGGGTCCTTTTCGCGCACGAGGGCAGCGGGGGGCGCGAGTTCAATCGACATAAAGCGGGTCCAGGCCAAACAAAAAACCGCCGCCGCACAACGTGCGTCGACGGACAGGCCCTTCGCCGGGTGAATTAGGCGAGGGGCGCCGAGCGCGCAAGCGAGGAGCGCCTGCGAAAGGGGCGAGGTTTTCTCGGCCCGGTATCAGTATCATTGATCGGGCGAACCCGCTTTGCGCATTCGGCATTTCGCCGCTACCTTCAGAGGGCGTGCGAAGGGGGCCAGCGCACGCGAAGATCCGGCGTGGCCTTGAGTTCGGGACGGAATGTCCAGCAGCAAACGCACTCCTCTGGTCTTTCCCTCCATCAAGGTGGGGGCGGTTCCGACGCCGGAACGCGCGCCCGCGTCCGAATTCCGGCCCGATCCCGCCGCGCCGAAGGCGGGCGTCGGCATCGCCGTCACCACCGGTACGGAGGGCGGGCTGGAGCTGCGCCGCGGCCTGTCGCCCGACGCGGCCGCGCCCGAAGCGCCCCTCGAGACCACCCCCGAGGCCAAGGCCCAGTTCGTGCTCGAGCCGGTCACCGCGCCGCCGGTCGAGCCCGCCCCCGAGATCACTGCGCCACCGGTTTCTGCGCCGGCGGAGCCATCGGTCGCCGCCACCTCGGTGGCGCGGACCACCGACGCCCCGCCCATGGCGCTGTTCCCGCCCAGCAGCGCCCTGCCGGCCGCGACCCTGCCCGATCTCAAGGCGCCCAAGGCCCCGCCGATCCGCGGGCCCTACATCGCCGCCTCCATCGCCTCGATCCTGTGGGCCGGCGGCCTGGCCGCCTTCGTGGTCGGCTATCAGTCCAAGCTGGGGCCGCTGGACAACGAGACCTTCGGCCTGGCCGTTCTGGCCGCCCTCGCCGTCGCCCCCCTGGGCTTCATCTGGGCCGCCGCCTTCGCCGTGAAGCAGGCCCTGGCCATGTCCGGCGAGGTGCGCCGCGCCAAGCAGCTCACCGACTTCATGGTCGGCCCGGCGGCCATGGCCGCGGCCGAGGCCGGCACGGTGATGGAGGCCCTGCGCCAGCAGGTCGACGCCGCCTCGCGCACCGCCGAGGAGGCCTCCCAGCGCCTGACCGCCCTGCGCGAGGCCCTGGCGCACGAGACCGGCCAATTGGCCGACGCCGCCAACTCCGCCCACCGCACGGCCGTCACCTTGACCGACGGCCTGGCCAAGGAGCGCAACCAGATGAACACCCTGGCGGTGACTCTGGACGCGCGCGCCGCCTCGGTGGCCGACGCCATCAACCGCCAGGCCCGCATGGTGGCCGAGGCGTCCGACCTGGCCGAGACCCAGCTCCGCGAGGCCGAGGCCTCCCTGGCCGCCCGCGCCGCCGACCTCGCCGCCGCCGCCGGCGAGGCCACCGACGCCTCGCGCACCGCCGGCGACGACCTCGCGCGCCAGATCGCCCGCCTGGAGACCGCCGGCCTCGGCGTCGGCGACCAGTTGCGCGCCCTCGAGGACGGCCTGACGCACCAGCGCGCCAGCCTGGTCACCGTGGCCCACGCCCTGCGCGCCGACCAGGAGGACTTCGCCGCCCTGGCCGAGAGCCGCACGGCGCAGCTGTCGACCTTCATCACCGGCGCCAGCCGCGACGTCGCCGCCCTCAACGAAGTCACCACCATCGGCGCCCAGGCGCTCAGCGACCTCGTCGAGGCCGCCGCCTCCAAGTTCCGGGAACTGGCCGAGGCCGCCAGCCACGAGCGAGACCTCTTCGGCGCCAGCGCCGTCGGCTCGCTCAACGCCCTCTCCGAAGCCGGCGCGCGCGAGCGCAAGGCGCTGGAGGACCAGATGCACGCGGCCGTGGAGGCTCTCTCGGCCGCCGCCGGCGAGGCGCGCGAGGCCGCCGACATCCACGCCGAGGCCGCCCGCGCCCGGGTCGAGCAGCTCAACGAGGCCGCTTTCGCCGCCGGCCAGAAGGCCGACCATGTGTTCGAGGCCCGCCTCACCGAGGCTCGCGGCCTGATCGAGCAGTCCGCCCGCCTGATCGAGGAGGCCGGGGCCAAGACCTCCAAGCGCCTGGAGACCGGCGTCGGCGAGGCCCGCGCCGCCCTGGCGACCCTGGAGGACGCCCTGGAATCCGTCGGCGTCCAGGCCGCCCGCGTGCCCGTGGAGGCCGAGAAGCAGGCCGAGCAGATCCGCGCCGCTATGGCCGAGGGCCTGGAAGGCATACTGGCCACCGCCCGCAAGGCCGCCGAGGAGACCCAGGCCATCGACGCGGCCTTCCAGGACCGGGTCAAGCGCAACTACGAAATGCTCAGCGAGGCCGTCCAGCTCATGGGTGTCGTGGCCCAGGGCGGGCAAGGCGCCGACGTTCTGCGCCGTCCGCCGCCCTCGCGCCCGCCGCGGGTGTCCTCCACCCAGCCGCCCGAAGCCGCGGCCCCGCCCACCACGACGCCTGCCGCCGCGCCGGCCGCGCGACTCGACACGCCCGATCCCCTGGCCGAATGGGTCGAACCGGAGCCGGCCCAACCCACGGCCGAACCGCCCACGCCCGTCCCGCCGCCACCCCGCCAGCGCCTGCGCCTGACCCCCACCGCCAGCGACGCCGAGTTCAAGGCGGTGTTCGAAGGCGCCTCAGGCGGCGCGGCGGCGCCGACGGCCGACGGCGGCTGGTCCTGGCGCGAACTGCTCACCTCCATCGACGGTGACGCCGCCGGCCAGGACGCCGAACTCGGGAAAGCCCTGTTCCGCGATGTCGAAGGCATGGGCATCGACCCGACGGCCCTGCTGTCGCGCGGCCGGGTCGAGGAGATCGCCGCGGTGGTTCAAACCAACGACCTCGTCGGCGCCCGCGAGGTGGTCCGCACCTTGGCCCCGGCCGCCGTCCGGCGCCTGTCGCGCCGGCTGATGAGCGACACCCCGTTCCGCGCCAACGCCCAGACCTTCGTGGAGCGCTATTCGGCGATCATCGCCGAGGCCATGCGCCGCGACCACCAGGGTTTCCAGGCCGCCGCCCTGCTGGCCTCGGACGCCGGCCGCGCCTTCCTGCTGCTGGACGCGGCGGCGGGGGATTGAGGGGACGCGGGCGCGTCAGACGAGGTGACGCCTGAACCAATCGGCCAGAGCCGCCTCCGACAGGGTCCCGGCCGCCAGAGCCTCGACCGTCCGCACAGCGTCCGCCGCTTCAAAGGCGAGACGCTGTCCGTTGTCAGCCAGGAACAGGCGGGCGACAACCCAGGCCGTTCGCTTGTTGCCGTCGGCGAACGGATGATTGCGCGCCACACCATAGGCGTAGGCGGCCGCCAGATCCGCAATGTCGGGATCTCCGTAGGCGACGGCGTTCAGGGGGCGAGCCAAGGCCGACTCCAGGGCGCCCTCATCTCTCAGTCCCTGTGGGCCGCCATGCTCGGCCAGCAGGCGGTCATGAACGGCGTGCACGAGCTCCGGGGCGACCCAGCGCCACTCGCTCATTTGGCCAGCTGTCGCAGGATTTCCCGGTCCTCGTGCAGAATATCCTCGGCCAACCGCATCTGCCGTTCGAACTCGGGATTGTAGGGCGTCAGCCGAAAGCCGCCGTCGGGCGTTTCCGTGAGGAACAGGTTGTCCCCCTTGCGGACCTTCATCAGCGCCAAAGCTTCCTTGCTGAGGATGATGCCGGCCGACGCGCCGACAGTGGTGATCTTGACGGTGATCATCGTGGGCTCCGAAACTATATAATCGATATTATATAGCGCCGACGCTCCGAGCAATCGGACCGCTACGGCAAGCGTGAGGCGCCTTGACCCAAGGGGGGTTCGTGCGTGACGTCGGCCTGCAAGACGAAACAAGGCAGGGAAGGGACGACATGCGCAAGGATCTGTTTTCGCTCGAGGGCCGGGTGGCGCTGGTCACCGGCGGCTCGCGCGGCATCGGCCGGATGATCGCCGAGGGCTTCGTCGCCCAGGGCGCCAAGGTCTACATCTCCTCGCGCAAGGCCGCCCAGTGCGATGCGACGGCGCACGAACTGTCGCGCGACGGCGGGACCTGCATCTCCCTGCCGCAGGACATCTCCACCGTCGAGGGTTGCAAGGCCCTGGCGGAACGGATCACGGCGCTCGAGCCCAGGCTTGATATCCTGGTCAACAACGCCGGCGCGGCCTGGGGCGCTGACTTCGACGAATTCCCCGAAAGCGGCTGGGACAAGGTCCTCAACCTGAATCTCAAGTCGCCCTTCTTCCTGACCCAGGCCCTGCACGGTGCGCTGAAGGCCTCCGGATCGGCCGACAAGCCGGCCAAGGTGATCATGATCGCCTCGATCGACGGCATGCGCCTCAATCCGCAGGAGACCTGGTCCTACCACGCCTCCAAATCCAGCCTGATCTACCTGACCCGGCGCCTCGCCGCGCGGCTGGTCAAGGACTGGATCGTGGTCAGCTGCATCGCGCCGGGCCCCTTCGCCTCCGACATGAACCGCGACGCCCGCGACCACGCCGACCAGGTCGCCAGGATCGTGCCGCTGGGGCGCATCGGGACCGACGAGGACATGGCCGCCGCGGCGATCTACCTGGCTTCGCGCGCCGGCGACTATGTGGTCGGCGCGACCATCCCGGTGGACGGCGGCGTCGCCTTGGCGAGCCTGGGCGAAGCTTCCTAGCCGGGCGTCCAGCGCCCGCTGTTCGGTGAGCGTGGTTAAGTGCGGCTAACCGTTTGATTTCAGTCCGGCTTCACGAAGTTCCGCTAGTTGGAGCGGCATGGACCGCCGCTTCTTCACCGCTTTCGGACTGACCCTGCTTCCGCCCGGCGCAGCCCTGGCGGCCGCGACGAGGCCGTCGGCCGCCTTCGATGGGCCGGCGGCGCTGCTGCCGGCGGCCGTGTGGATGACCGCGGCCCTGGCGGCCGGGGTGTTCGCCGTGATCGCGGGCGTGTTCATCGTCATCGCCCAGCGCCGCGCCAAGGGTCTGGCCAAGACCGTGGAGGCGCTGGGGGAGGCCATCGACAAGGTCGAGAAAGGCGTCTCCGCCGAAGTCGAACTGACGGGCGCCGGCCCAGCCGCCGACATCGCGCGCCGCTTCAACGCCATGGCCCAGACCCTGTCCGACCGCGACCGGCGCATCCGCCACACGGCCATGCACGACGCCGAGACGGGCCTGCTCAACCGCTTCGCCATGGAATGGCGGCTCACCGACCTGGCCCGCAAGGACGCCTCGGGCGTGATGATGGCGGCCGTCGGCATCGATCGCCTCAAGAGTCTGCACCTGGCCATCGGCTACGAGCCGGCCGGCAAGCTGGTGGAAGAAGTCGCCGCCCGGCTGTCGCGCGCCATGCCCCGCTGGCCGATCGGGCGCATCTCCGACGACTGCCTGGGGGTCATCTTCCGCACGCCCGACGAGGCCACGGCCCGCAAGGCGGCCACCGCCATCACCGAGGCCCTGCGCGCCCCGGTGACCGTCTCCGGCGTCAGCTTCGACATCGACGTCACCGTCGGCCTCGCCAGCCTCAGCGGCGGCGAGACCGGCGCGCGCACCACCGTCGAGCGGGCCCTGTTCACCGTCGACCAGGCCCGCAAGGGGCACCGCCATGTCGGCCTGTTCGACGCCGGCGCCTATGGCGACCCGGCCGCCACCCTGGCCCTGATGAGCGAGATGGCCCAGGCCATCACCGCCGGCGACCTGGTCCTGCACCTCCAGCCGCGCCACGACATGCGCCGCGGCCGCACCAGCGGCGTCGAAGCCCTGGTCCGCTGGCGCCACCCACGCCTGGGCCTGCTGTCGCCCGACAAGTTCGTCGGCGTCGCCGAGGCCACCGGCCACATCCGTCCGATGACCGAATGGGTGCTCAGGAACGCCCTGGAGCAGCAGGCCGCCCTCAAGGCCGCCCGCCACGACCTGGAAATGTCGATCAACGTCCCCGGCCGCCTGCTCAGCGACCCGGACTTCATCGAGAGCGCCATCACCCAGGCGGCCAAGGCCGAGGGCCGCATCTGCTTCGACGTCACCGAGGCGGCCGTGATGGACAACCCGCCCGTGGCCCTGACCACCATCGAGCGCTTCAGCGACGCCGGCATCGGCATCGCCATCGACGACTATGGCGCGGGCCTGTCGTACCTCGCGCACCTCAAGCAGATCCGCGCCGACGAACTGAAGGTCGACAAGGCCTTCATCCTGGGCGTCGCCGACAGCCAGAAGGACGCCCTGGTGGTGCGCACCACCATCGCGCTCGCCCACAGCCTGGGCATGAAGGTCACTGCCGAAGGGGTCGAGACCGACGCCGCCTACTCCCTGCTGGCCGCCATGGGCTGCGACACCGCCCAGGGCTTCCTGATCGCCCGCCCCATGGCCTACGAGGACCTGGTGCGCTTCCTGCACGAGGACCGCACGGCCGCGCGCCGCTACGGCTGATGCGGGGCGATGATCTGCAGGGCTTGACGTTCTGAACCGGGCCGGCGGCCAGATTCAAAGTGGCGCAGTCGCGACCCTTTTCCCCTTGCGGGAGAAGGTGGCCTCCGCAGGAGGTCGGATGAGGGGTCGAGAAGCGCTTGAGGACGCTGTCGGGCAAGCCAATCACCGCCGTCACGTCGACCCCTCATCCGTCAGGCTGTTCGCCTGACACCTTCTCCCGCAAGGGGAGAAGGGAGAATCGTTCGCTGTCCCATCGTGAGCGACCTGCACGCTGACCGCGCCAGGGGCGTCTTCGGGCTTTAGGGGCGGTTCACCAAATCCCCGTACAACCGGCGGCCATGCGCCGGCTGCTGATTTCCCTTCTGACTCTGATGCTTCCAGGCGTCGCCGCGGCGGCTGACCTGGTGGTCACCGTTCACACGGCGGCCGGAGCGCCGGTGGCCGACGCGGTCGTCACCCTGCCCGAAGCGCGGGGCCCGCTGCGTGGGACCGGGCCCTACCGCATGGCCCAGCACGACCTGCAGTTCGATCCCTTCGTCCTGGTGGCCCCGGTCGGCGCCGAGGTGGCCTTCCCCAACCTCGATCGCGTGCGCCACCACGTCTACTCCTTCTCGCCGGCCCATCCCTTCGAGCTGAAGCTCTACGGCCGCGACGAAAGCCGCTCGGTGCGCTTCGACAAGCCGGGCGTCATCGCCCTGGGCTGCAACATCCACGACAGCATGGTCGGCTTCATCGTGGTGGTGGATACGCCCTTCGCCGCCAAGACCGACGCGGCCGGCGTCGCCGTGATCCATGACGCGCCGGCCGGCGTCCAGGTGATCCGCGTCTGGCATCCCTATCTGCGCGCGCCCGGCAACGCCCTGGCGACCCGCGGGGCCGGGCGGGTGGCGGTCACCGCCGACGTGCGCGCGCCGCCCGCGCGCCGCAGTCTCTATTGACGCCATGTTCCGCCACCTGCGCACCCGCCTGACGGTTCTCTACGCGGCCCTGTTCGGCGTCGCCCTGACGCTGATCTCCCTGGCGGTCTACACGGCGGTGACCAGCAACGCCGAAAAGGTCACCCGCCAGCAACTGGCGGCCAGCGGCATGGTCTACGACCGCCTGTGGTCGCAGCGCTCCCAGCAGCTCGAGGATGATGCGGCCCTGCTGTCGCGCGACTTCGGCTTCCGCACCGCCGTGGCCACCCACGACAAGGCCACCATCCAGTCGGCGCTGGAGAACCTGCGCCAGAGGCTCGGCATCGACGTCGCCTTCATCGTCGGCGTCGACGGCGCGGTGACCGTCTCCAACGACCAGGCCATCGGCGACGCCGCCAAGGCCGTCAGCGCCGCCGTCCAGGCCGAGGATGCGCCGGCGGGGGTCATGGTCATCAATGGCCGGCCGTTCCAGGCCATCGCCTCGCCGATCCTGTCGCCCACCGTCACCGGCTGGGTGGTGTTCGCCGCCCGGCTCGACGACCGGGAAATGGCCTCGCTGGAGCGGCTCTCGGCCATTCCCCTGGACGCCGTGGTGCTGGGCCGCCAGGGCGATGGCCGCTGGGCCGCCTCCCGCGCCGCCTTCAAGCCTGGCGAAGAGCTGGCCGTGACCCGCTTCGTGGCGCGCTCGGCGGCGGGGAAGGGCGGTCCGGGCGATCTCGACACCGCCGAGGGACCCGCCATCGCCCTGGCCAAGCCGCTGAAATCTCTGAACGGCGGGGCGCCGGCCGTGCTCCTGCTGCGCTATCCCCTGGCCCGCGCCCTGGCGCCCTACAAGGCCCTGACCGGGGTGATCCTGGCCACAGGGTTTCTTGGGCTGGTGCTGGTGGTCGCCGGCAGCTGGGTTCTGGCCCGCAGCGTGACCCGCCCCATCCAGGCCCTGGATGACGCCGCCCGCCAGCTCAAGGAAGGCCGCAGCGCCACCGTGGTGGTCGAGACCCGCGACGAACTCGCCCGCCTCGCCGACAGCTTCAACGCCATGGCCGCCGAGATCGGCGAGCGCGAGCGGCGCATCACCCACATGGCCACCCACGACGTGGAGACCGAGCTCGCCAACCGCCTGGGCCTGGAACAGCGCCTGGCGGCCCTGACTGGCTCGGCCGCGGCCGACATGATGATCGTCGCCGTGGGGGTCGAGCGCTTCGGTCACCTGCGCGCCGCCATCGGCTACGAGCCGGCCAACGCCCTGGTGCGCGAGTTGGGCGCGCGCCTCGCCCGGCGCCTGCCCGGGTCGATCATCGCGCGGCTGTCCAGCGACGTCCTCGGCCTCGCCTTCCGCGCCGCCGACCGCGAGCGGGCCGTCACCGCCGTGAACGCCCTGGTGGCGGGGCTGGAAACGCCCGTCCGCCTCGCCGCCGCCACGGTGGACGTCGGCGTGACCGTCGGCCTCAGCGAGCTGGCCCTGGACTCCGGCCTCGCCCTGTCGGCCATCGAGCGGGCCAACATCGCCGTGGAGCAGGCCCGGGCCCAGCGCCAGAAGGTGGCCTTCTTCGACCCCGCCGCCTATGGCGACCCGGCCGGCAACCTGTCGCTGATGAGCGAGATGCTCGAGGGCCTGGCCGCCGGGCAGCTCGTGCTGCACCACCAGCCCAAGCGCGACATCCGCTCGGGCCGCATCTGCGGGGTCGAGGCCCTGGTCCGCTGGCGCCATCCCACCCGCGGCTTCCTGCCGCCGGACCGGTTCATCCCCCTGGCCGAGGAGACCGGCCACATCCGCGCCCTGACCGACTGGGTCCTGGCCCAGGCCATCGAGCACCAGGCGGCCCTGCGCCTGGCGCGTCACGAGCTGGAGATGTCGGTCAACATCTCCGGACGACTGCTCAGCGATCCGGAATTCGGCGACGTGGCCCTGCGCCTGGCCAGTCACGCCGAAGGGCGGCTCTGTTTCGAGGTCACCGAGACGGCGGTGATCGAGAACCCCGAACTGGCCCTGGGCCTGATCGAGCGCTTCTCGGCCGCCGGCCTGCACATCTCCATCGACGACTACGGCTCGGGCCTGTCGTCCCTGGCCTACCTCAAGCAGATCAAGGCCAACGAGCTGAAGATCGACAAGGCCTTCGTGCTCAACATCGCCGACAGCCAGCGCGACGCCTTGCTGGTCCGCTCCACGGTCGACCTGGCCCACAGCCTGGGGCTCAAGGTGACCGCCGAGGGCGTCGAGACCGACACCGGCTACGCCATCCTGGCGGCCATGGGCTGCGACGTGGCCCAGGGCTATCTGATCGCCCGGCCGATGCCTCTCAAGGAACTCTTGACCTTCTTGCACGAGGATAGACGCGCGAATTCAGCGGTTTCCGCCGGCTTGACGTCCAGGACGGTCGCCGGCGGCGGAAGCTAGGGACGGCTCCGCCGAACACGGGAGCCCACGCGCCGGCCGGGGAGGGCGCGTCACCATGCGGCCTGCCGCCTTCGTCTCGATGGTGATCTTGAGCCTTGCGCCGGCCGCCGCGGCCCGCGCCCAGGCCGACATCCTGTCGCCCGACACACTGCATGGCCTGGTGGACTTCCGCCTGTCGGCCGCCGACGGCGAGGCGTCCTTCGTCGAGGGCGGCTATGGCAAGGCCCGCTACGGCGGCGCGGCCTCGGGCGGCTACCGCGCCCGGCTGCAGGTGGCCGAGGCGGCGCTGGAATGGAAGCCGCGCCTGACCTGGGACTGGAGCGCGGTGGTCGACGTCGCCGCCCAGTCCGGCCAGGACCATCCGGTGGACCTCATCCAGGCCTATGCGGTCTTCAAGCCGGCGCCCCGCTCGGACACCCGTTTCCAGGCCCGCTTCGGCCTCTTCTATCCGCCCATCTCGCTCGAGCACGACGCGCCGGTCTGGGGCCTCACCGACACCATCACCCCGTCGGCGATCAACAGCTGGGTGGGCGAGGAGGTGAAGGTCGTCGGCGCGGAGGGCCAGGTCAGCCACGACTTCGGCGAACAGCAGGTGTTCCTGACCGCCGGCGTCTTCGGCTTCGACGACACCTCCGGCACCCTGCTGACCTATCGCGGCTGGGCCCTGCACGATCTCAAGTCCGCCGCCAACGGCGCCATCCCCCTGCCGACGCTCAGCCCCTTCGCCGCCGGGCTCCAGGACAGCGAGACCTACGCCCAGCTCGAGATCGACCATCGCGCCGGCTACTACGTTCGCGCCGAATGGCGACCCACCGACGCCTTCGCCGTCCACGCCTTCCACTACGACAACCGCGGCGACGAGACCGGCGTGACCCCCGACCTGCAATGGGCCTGGGCGACGCGGTTCACCGAGGTCGGCGCCACCCTGGACGTCGATGCGCGCACCCGGGTCCTGGCCCAGGCCCTGACGGGCCGCACCCGGATGGGCTTTCCCACCGCCCAGGGCCTCTTCGCCGACGTCTCGTTCCACGCCGCCTACGCCCTGGTCACGCGCCAGGCGGGCCGGGGCGCGTTCACCGGCCGCATCGACGGCTTCGACGCCGTGGACCACAGTTTCATCGGCCTCGACAACAACGACGAGCATGGCTGGGCCCTGACCGGCGCCTATCGCCTGGAACTCTCGAAGCACGCCGACCTGCGCTTCGAGGCGCTGAAGGTGTGGAGCAACCGGCCCTCGCGCGCCAACGCCGCCGAGGCCCCGCGCCAGGCCCAGACGGTGCTGCAGTCGTCGCTGCGCCTGTCGTTCTGAAGCGGCCCCTCTCGCGCCGCGGGGCGCGATGGCGTAGGTCGCAGGCCGAACAGCACACGACCGCCCCATGAGCCAGATTCGAAAGTTCTCGTTTCTCTACGACGCCGCCGAGGATCGCCTGGCTTGCGACACCGAGGCGGCCGACGGCGTGACCACGCGCCTGTGGCTGACCCAGCGCTTCTGCAGGGACCTGGTCGAGGCCGTCCTGCCGTTCCTGGAAAAGAGCGTCGCCGCGCCGGCGGCCGAACACCAGGCCGTGGTGCAGTCCTGGGAGCAGGTCGCCGCCATGGCCGACTTCGGCAAGACGCCTGCCGTCGAAGTCTCCCCCAAGGCTTCCAGCGGGCTGGTCCAGGCCGCGCATCTGACGCCGCGCGAGCGCGGGCTGGACATCGCCTTCGACTTTGGCGAGGGCGAGCAGCGCTCCATCCCCCTCGCATTCACGGAAGTGCGCCAGATGCTCTCCGTCATGCATCGCCTGCATGTCGCGGCGGGCTGGCCCGTGGACCTCTGGCCCGCCTGGATCAGCGATCCCGCCGCCATCGCCGCCCCGAACCAGTCGCTGAACTGAGCCGCCTCAGACCTCGGCCGCCACGTCCTTCAGCAGGTCGCGCATCCAGACGATGGCCGGCTCGGCCAGGCGGTCCGAACGGTAGAGGACGGTGACGTCCAGGGTCGGCGACTCGTAGGGCGGCTCGATCAGTTGCAGCCGCCCGCTCTGGGCCGAGATCAGCGCCAGCCGGCGGGGGATCAGGGCGGCCATGTCGCTGCGCGCGGCGATGGCCAGGGCGGCGTAGGAGTCCGGGGCCGTCACCCCGATGTTGCGGGCCAGGCCCCGCTTGGCCAGCTCGCTCTCGAAGGCGCCGGAGTCCTCGTAGGTCGAGCGGATGGTCAGCCCCCGCCGTCCCCCGCCCAGCGCCGCCCGCCGGCTGGCCACCTGCACGTGCGGCGCGCCCACCAGCCGCTCGAATGTCACCGGCCCCTGGGTCAGGGGATGGCCGGCGCGGACGATCCAGGCGAGCTGTTCCTGCAGCAGCGGCTCCTGGGCGAACCGGGCCGGCACGTCCTCGAAACTGGCGATGACGAAGTCGATGCGCCCGGCGTCCAGGGACTCCACCAGATCCGGGGTCATCTCGCTGACCTCCAGGCGCGCGCCCGGCGCGATGGCCGACATGCGCGCCACCAGGGACGGGATCAGCACCGAGCAGGAATAGGGGCCCGCGGCGATGGCGAACCGGCGCTCCGACGAGCCGGCGTCGAAGTCGGCCGGGGTGATGGCGGCCTGCAGCGAGGCCAGGGCCGCGTGCAGTCGCGGGCCGATCTCAACCGCCCGCGGGGTCGGCGTCATGCCCTGGGAATCCCGTTGGAACAGCTCGTCGTCCAGGGCGTAGCGCAGGCGGTTGAGGGCGTGGCTCACCGCCGACTGGCTGAGGCCCAGCCGGGCCCCGGCGCGGGTGACGCTCTTCTCCTCCAGCAGGGCGTCGAACACCCGCAGCAGGTTGAGGTCCATGGATGCAGTATGCACGGTCATCATACACCCTTTGACGACTTTTCATTTCCATCATGGCATGACGCCGCGTAGGCACAATCACAAAGACGCCACGTTTCGCCGCCTCGGCGAAGCGTTCGGCGTCGCTTGGTCATTTGTTTCAGGTCTTCAAGGGGATGTCGCGTGAGTGACGCCACGAGTCGGAGTGAGGGTTTCTGGCGGCGCTGGCGCTGGCCGCTGATGATCGGCGGTCCCGTCCTGATCCTGGCCGTGGTGGCCTATTTCATCCTCACCGGCGGCCGCTTCGAAGACACCGACGACGCCTATGTCCAGATCGCCAAGGCGCCGATCAGCCCCAGCATCGGCGGCCGGGTGATCGAGATCGACGTCAAGGAGAACCAGGCGGTCAAGGCCGGCCAGGTGCTGTTCAAGCTCGACACCAGCGACATCAACGCCGAACTCGACCGCGCCGCCGCCTCGCTGGCCGCCGCCAACGTCCAGATCTCCACCTTGAAGGCCCAGGCCGCCCAGGCCCAGGTGGCGGTCGGCAACGCCGAGCAGACCCTGGCTTTCGCGGTCAAGGAGGCGGCTCGCCAGCACGCCCTGGCCGACGCCGGCGTCGCCTCCAAGCAGCAGGTCTCCGAAGCCGACCACCAGGCGGACGTCGCGCGCCAGCAGGTCGCCAACGCCCGCCAGCAACTGGCAACGGCCCAGGCCCAGCTCGGCGCCGGCGGGGGCGCCGCGCCGCCGGCGGTGCTGCAGGCCCAGGCGGCGCTGCGCACCGCGCGCACCAACCTCGGCCACACCGTCATCGTCGCGCCCCAGGACGGCGTCGTCACCCGGGTCGACCAGCTCCAGCTCGGCGCCTATCTGAATGCGTCCCAGGTGGCCTTCTGGCTGATCTCCGGCCAGCCGTGGGTCGAGGCCAACTTCAAGGAAGATCAGTTGGCCAAGATGCGGGTCGGCCAGCCGGCCGAGATCAAGGTCGACGCCTATGGCAAACAGACGCTCAAGGGCCACGTGGCCAGCTTCAGCCCCGGCACAGGCTCGGCCTTCTCGGCCCTGCCGGCCCAGAACGCCACCGGCAACTGGGTGAAGGTGGTGCAGCGCCTGCCGGTCCGCATCGCCTTCGACAAGCCGCCGCCGGACATGGCCTCGCGCGCCGGCCTGTCGGCCGTGGTCACCGTCGACGTCCGCAGTTCCAACCCGACGGGGCAGGGCGCGGCGCGTCCATAGCAGCAGCAGGGCCATGGCTTCCGCCAAGGACATCGCCAACCGCGTTCCGATCACCGCCTGCCTGATGCTGGCGACGGTGATGACGTCGCTGGATTCGACCATCGCCAACGTGGCGCTGCCGCATATCCAGGGCTCGGTGTCCGCCTCCCAGGACCAGATCACCTGGGTGCTGACCTCCTACATCATCGCCACCGCGATCATGACGCCCCTGACCGGCTGGCTGTCGGTGCGGATCGGGCGAAAGCAGATGTTCCTGATCTCGATAGCCGGCTTCACCGCCGCCTCCATGCTCTGCGGCATCGCCAGCAGCCTGCCCGAGATCGTCGCCTTCCGGCTGTTGCAGGGGGCGTGCGGCGCCGCCCTGGTGCCGCTGTCCCAGGCGGTGCTGCTGGACATCTTCCCGCCCGAGCGCATCGGCCAGATGATGGCCATCTGGGGCGCCGGGGCGATCATGGGCCCGATCCTGGGGCCGGTGATCGGCGGCTGGCTGACCGACAATCTGACCTGGCGGTGGGTGTTCTTCATCAACCTGCCGGTGGGCGTCCTGGGCTTCTTCGGCCTTTGGCTGTTCATGGATTCCAAGGTTGAGGGCCAGTCGCGGCCATTCGACTTCCTGGGCTTCGGCGCCCTGGTCCTGTTCATCGGCGGCTTCCAGCTCGTCGTCGACCGCGGCCCCACCCAGGACTGGTTCGCCTCTTCGGAGATCTGGACCGAGGCGATCATCTCGGCGATCGGCCTGTGGCTGTTCATCGTCCAGACCCTGACCGCCCGCCAGCCCTTCTTCGACCGCGCCCTGCTGGCGGACCGCAACTTCGTCACCTGCACGGTGTTCGGCGCCTTCGTGGGGGTGTTCCTGTTCTCCACCATGGCCCTGCTGCCGCCGATGCTGCAGAACCTGATGGGCTATTCGGTGTTCGACAGCGGCCTCGTCACCATGCCGCGCGGCGTCGGGTCCTTCGTGGCCATGTTCGTGGTCGGCCAGATGATCGGCCGTTTCGACACCCGCGCCATCCTGCTGCTGGGCCTGTCGCTAAACGCCTACGCCATGTGGCGCATGACGCAATGGGACATCTCCATGGGATCGGGCGACATCGTCTGGACCGGCGTCGTCCAGGGCCTGGGGATCGGCCTCCTGTTCACCCCCTTGAGCGCCCTGGCCTTCGCGACCCTGGACGCCTCCCATCGTCCCGAGGCGACCTCGGTCTACACCCTGATGCGAAGCCTCGGCTCCAGCATCGGCATTTCGTCGATGCAGGCGCTGCTGACCTCGAACACCCAGACCGTGCACTCCACCATGGCCAGCCAGGTCCAGCGCGGAAATCCGGTGGTCAGCGCCGGCCTGCCGCCGCCGTTCGACCCCGCAACCCCGTCCGGCCTTCAGGCCCTCAATGGCGAGGTCACCCGCCAGGCGGCGATGGTCGCCTATGTGGACGACTTCAAGCTGATGCTGCTGATGACCTTCGCCCTCATGCCCTTGCTTTTCATCATGCGCACGCCCCGCCTGCGCACCCAGGAGATGTCCCATGTCGTGGCGGACTAGATCCACCGCCGCCGCCGTCGCGGCCCTGGCCGGCGGCCTGGCTGCGTGCACGACGGTCGGCCCGAACTTCGAGCGCCCGGCCGCGCCCGCCGTCGGCGGCTACGCCATGGCCGGCGACCGCGCCCCGGCCGCCGCCGTGCTCACCCCCGACCAGCGGGTCGCCGGCCCCTGGTGGCGGGCCCTGGGCGATCCCCAGCTCGACGAGGTCATGACCCTGGCGCTCGCCGGCAACCAGACGGTGGCCGAGGCCGACGCCAACCTCGCCAAGGCCCGCGACCAGGCCGCCGCCGCCGCCGGCGCCCTCAAGCCCCAGGTGGACGCCAAGGCCAGCGGCCAGCGCGAGCGGATCAACATCGCCGCCTTCGGCTTCACCGGTTTCCCGAACCCGACCATCAACCTCTATTCCATCGGCGGCGACGTCTCCTACGACCTCGACCTGTTCGGCGGCGGGCGGCGCGGAGTCGAGGCGGCCCGCGCCCGCGTCGACCTGCAGGGCGAGCGCGCCGACGCCGCCTACCTGACCCTCACCGGCAATGTCGCCATGCAGGCCCTGCGCATCGCCCTGCTGCGCGAGCAGATCGCCACCGTCCAGGCCATCGTCGCCGACGACCAGCGCAACATCGACATCGTCCGCAGGGCCGAGGCGGCGGGCGGCGAACCGGCCTCCGCCACCGTCGGCGGCCGCGCCCAGCTCGCGGCGGACCTCGCCCTGCTGCCCCCGCTGAACCAGCAGCTCGCCGAGGCGCGCCACGCCCTGGCCGCGCTGGTCGGCCGCGCCCCCGCCGAGTGGAGCGCGCCGGACTTCACCCTGGCCGGCTTCGCCCCGCCCGCCCAGGTTCCCGTCAGCCTGCCGTCGGAACTCGTCCGCCGCCGGCCCGACATTCTGGCGGCCGAGGCCGACCTGCACGCCGCCACCGCCGAGATCGGCGTCGCCACCGCCCGGCTCTATCCCGACGTGCGGCTCACCGCCGACCTGACCTTGAGCGCCCTCAGCCCCGAGAAGATGTTCAGCTGGGATTCCACCGGCTACACCCTGGGCGCCGGCGTCACCGCCCCGATCTTCCACGGCGGGACGCTCAAGGCCAACAAGCGCGCCGCCGAGGACGAGGCCCGCGCCTCCCTGGCCCGCTATCGCCAGACCGTGCTGGCCGCCTTCACCCAGGTCTCCGACGTCCTGTCGGCCCTGGCCAACGACGACGAGCGGCTCAAGGCCGTCGCCCTGGCGCAGGCCACGGCGGAATCGAACCTCAAGGACGCCCGCTCGAACTACAGCCTGGGCGGCGGCCCCTTCGTCGACATCGTCACCGCCCAGCGCCGCCTCAACACCGTCAGGCGCGACCGCATCGACGCCGAAGCGCAACGCACCTTCGACATCGTCAAGCTGTTCACCGCCACGGCGGCCGATTGGCGCGCGGAGCAGGCGGCCGCGCGCTAGTCGCGCCGGCCGGGGTTCAGCCGCCGGGCGCGAAGGCCGCCGCGCGCAGCGCCCGATAGGCCTCGACCAGGCCCTCCAGGGTGAAGGCGCGGTTGCGGCCGCTGGGGTTGGGCAGGACCCAGACCCCGGACGCGCCGAAGCCCTCCGGCTGCGGCCCCCAGTCGACCTGCCGCCGGTCCGACAGGCTGGCCCATCCGGCCTTGCCCAGGAACGCCACGAACTTCGGCCTTGCGTGCTCGACCTTGTCCCGCAGGGTCGCGCCGCCGCCCCGGTACTCGGCCGGTGAAAGGGCGTCGGCCCCGGCGCTCGCGCGCCTAACCAGGGTGGTCAGGCCGCAGCCGTAGTCCAGGAGCCGCCGGTCCTCGGACGGATCCAGCGGGCGGGGCGTGAACCCGGCCAGGTGCAGTGTGCGCCAGAACCGGTTGCCCCGGCCGACGAAATGATGGCCCTCCGCCGCCGCCGACAGGCCCGGGTTGAGGCCGCAGAACAGCACCGCCAGGTCCGGCGCCAGGATGTCGGGAAGGGCGCTCATCCCCGGCAGATCGCGGCGACCGCCCGCTGCGCCAGCGCGCGCAGGGCGGCGCGCGGCGTCCCGGCCCGGGCGCGAACCGCGAGGGTGTGCATGGTCGCGGTGGCCAGCAGCGCCAGGGCCTGCGGATCGGCGTCGGCGGCGATCTCGCCCGCCGCCTGGGCGGCGCGGATGCGGGCCTCGAAGTCCGAGTCCAGCCTGCGGAAGCCGTCGGTGACAAGGCGCTGGATCTCGTTGTCGTCCGGGGCCTCGGTGATCGCCGTACCGACCACGAAGCAGCCGCGCGCCGCCTCGTCGGCCGAGAAGTAGACCGAGAGGGCCGCGTCGTATGCCCGCATCAGGGCCGCCGGCAGCGTCCTGGCGGCCAGCGCCTCGCGCATCAGGTCGAACTTCTGGTCCCAATAGGCCCGCAGCGCCTCGAGATAGAGGGCGTGCTTGTCGCCGAACGCGGCGCGCAGGCTGGGGCGGTTCATGCCCGCCGCGGCGGCGATCTCGTCGAGGGACGCATTGGCGTAGCCGCTCTTCCAGAACACCTCCGTCGCCCGGTCCAGGGCGGCCTTCGGATCATATTGCCGGGGGCGGCCCCGGGGCTTGGCGGCGGCCTTGCCGTCATCCTTGCCATGTTTTTGTTCCATGTCGGACAAAATCCTTGACGCTTGCCGTCCGCCTTCATATTTGTCCGACGTCGCATAAAAAGCAAGGGCGACGGCGCAGTGTCTTCGCCGCCGCCGCCGAAAGGTGGAGCCACCATGCCAGACCAGAACGTCACCGCGCCGGACGCCTCGGCCGCCGCCGGGCAGGGGCCCCTTGCCAGGCGCTCCCTGGCGGCGCGCCTGCGCCGTCCCCTGGCCGTCGCCCTGCCGGCGCTGATGCTGCTGACGGCGGGCGCGGCCTACCTGGCGCCCCAGGCCGACCTGTCGACCAACGACGCCTTCGTGCGGGCGACCAAGGGCGCGATCAACGCCCGGGTCTCCGGCCAGGTGGTGGAGATCGCGGTGCGCGACAACCAGCCGGTCCGCAAGGGCCAGCTCCTGTTCCGCCTCGACCCCCGGCCCTACGAGATCGCCGTCGCCCAGGCCGAGGCGCGGCTCGCCGCGGCGCGGATGCAGGTCCAGGCCCTCAAGGCGACCTATCGCCAGCAGCTGGCAGACCTGGAATCGGCCAAGGCCTCGGCCCGCTTCGACGACCAGGAACTGGTCCGCAAGCGCGCCCTGCTGGCCGCCGAGTTCACCACCCAGTCGGCCTATGAGCGGGCCGAGGCGGACCTGGCGGTCGCCCAGCAGCACGCCGAGGCGATCCGCCAGCAGGCGTCCAACACCGTCGCCGCCCTGGACGGCGACCCGGACATCCCCGCCGACCGCCACCCGACGGTGCGCGAGGCCCAGGCCCAGCTCGATCGGGCGCGCCTCGACCTCGCCTACACGCGGGTGCTGGCGCCCGACGACGGGGTCGTGACCCGGGTCGACGACCTCCAGCTCGGGGACTTCGTGACCGGCGGCGCGCCGGTGTTCTCCCTGCTGGCGACGCGCCACATCTGGATCGAGGCCAACTTCCGCGAGACCGGCCTGGCCCGCATCCGCCCAGGCCAGGCCGCCACGGTCAGCGTCGACGCCTATCCGGGCCACCCGTTCCGCGCCCACGTCGCCAGCCTCAGCCCAGGCGCCGGTTCGACCTTCGCCCTGCTGCCGCCGGAGAACGCCACCGGCAACTGGGTCAAGGTGGTCCAGCGCATGCCGGTCCGCCTGGAGCTCGACGCCCCTGATCCCGCCCGTCCCCTCTACGCCGGCATCAGCGTCACGGCCCGCATCGTCCCGGCTCGCGCGGGGCAGCGGCCATGACCGCCGCCGCCTCCGCCGCCGCGCCCTCCGCCGTCCAGGTCGAAGGCCGATGGCTGCTGGCGGCGATGGCGCTGCTGGCCACCTGGATGCAGGGGGTCAACATCTCCCTGCCGAACGCGGCCGCGCCCCAAATCCAGGGCGCCCTGTCGATGAGCGACGACGAGCTCGGCTGGATCTTCTCATCCTACATCGCCGCCGGCGCCGCGACCTTGCCGTTCACCCGCTGGCTGGCCGGCCGCTTCGGCCGCAAGACCGTGCTGCAGGCCGCCCTGGTCCTGTTCGCCGTCGGCCTGGTCCTGGTCTCGCGCGCGACGACGCCGCTCCAGTTCGTGGCCGCGCGGATCGTCCAGGGCGCCGCCGGCGGGCCCATCGCGCCCCTCGCGATGGCGATCCTCCTCGAGGCGACGGCGCCCACGCGCCAGGAGGCCGCGAAGCTGTCGGCGGCCGTGGCCGCCATGGGCGGGGTCCTCAGCGGGCCGAGCCTCGGCGGCTGGCTGGCCGAGACCTGGGACTGGACCGTCCTGTTCAAGCTCGGCCTGCCCGTCGCCGGCCTGATCTTCCTGGTGATCTCGGTCTATCTGCCCCGGCAGGGCCCCGCCCGCCCGTCGCCCTTCGACGCCGTCGGCGCGATGCTCCTCGTCGCCGGCCTCGCGGCGCTGCAGGTCTTCCTCGACCGCGGGGAGCGGGCGGAATGGCTGGCCTCCGGCGAGAGCCGGCTGGAAGCGGCGGTCGCGGCCGGCGCCCTCCTGGCCTTCCTCGCCCATCGGCTGGGCGCCCGCGCGCCGTTCGCCGACCGCGCCCTGCTGCGCGACCGCAACTTCGTCGTCTCGACGGTCATGGTCTTCGCCTTCGGCTTCGTGCTGCTACCCACCGTGGCCCTGACCTCGCCGATGCTGGAGGAACTGCTCGGCTACCCGGTCGACGCCACCGGCTACATGACCCTGCCGCGCAGCCTGGCCCTGGTCGCCGCCCTTGTCCTCGCCTGGCGCGAGCCGCGCCGGATCGACAATCGCCTGGTGATCGCCGGCGGCGTGGCCCTGGTCGCCTACGCCAACGTCCGGATGCTCGGCTACTCGCCCCAGATGGACGGCTGGCCGGTTGTCGAGGCCGGCGTCCTCCAGGGCGCGGGGCTGGGCGTCCTCCTGCCGTCGCTCACCCGCCAGGCCTTCGCCACCCTGGCGCCGGCCCTGCGCGCCGAGGCCGGTGAAGTCTTCAATCTTTCGCGGCTCTACGGCAGCACCCTGGGCATCGCCACGGTCCAGATCCTCTTCTACGGCGACACCCAGGCCATGCATCTGGCCCTGACCCGCACCCTCACGCCGCAGCGCCTGGCGGGCCTTTCGCCCGCGCGCCTCGCGGGCCTCAACGAACAGATCACCGGCCAGGCGGCGATGGTCGCCCTGGTGGACCAGTTCAAGCTCCTGATGCTGGTGATCCTGGCCGCCGGCCCGCTGGTCCTGCTGCTGCGCCCGCCGCGCCCCGCCGCGGCCGAGCCTGGAGCCGCCCCATGACAGCCTTCGATCCCGCCCCGAAGCCGGCGTCCCGCGCCGCCGCGCTCGCCGCCGCCCTCATGCTGTCGGCCTGCGCCTCCGGGCCCGACCTGCCCAAGCCTGGGCCAATCGTCTCGCGCCACTACGACGAGGGGGCCGAACGGCGCCTGGCCGCGGCCCCCGGGCCGGGGGCCGCGCCGGCCATCGTGCTGGGGGCGTCGGCGTCCCGTGACTGGTGGCGGGCCTTCCGCTCACCCAAGCTCGACGCCGTGATCGCCAGGGCCCTGGCCGGCAACCACGACCTCGCCGCCGCCGACGCCGCCCTGCGGCGGGCGCGGGACCTGGTCGCCGTCGCCCGGGGCGGCCTGAGGCCCCAGCTCGACCTCGGGGCCGACGCGGGCGGCGCGCGCTCGGCGCAGGGCGCCGCCGCCGCCGGGACCTTCTACGCCGTCGGCCCCCGGGTCAGCTTCGACCCCGACCTGTTCGGCGGCCTGCGGAGCGGCGTGAAGGCGCAGGACGCCCTGGCCGATCTCGAGGCCCACAGGACCCAGGCGGCCTACCTGACCCTCACCGGCGACGTCGCCGCCACCGCCCTGCAGCTGGCCTCGGCGCGGGCCCAGATCGAGGCGGTCCAGGCTCTGCTGATCGACGACCGCCGGACCGTCGACCTGGTCCGCGCCGGCCATGCCCACGGCGGCGCCACCCAGGCCGACATGGCCCAGGCCGAGAGCCAGCTGGCCCAGGACGAGACCCTGCTGCCGCCGCTGGAACAGCAGCGCGACGCGGCGCGCCACGCCCTGTCGGTGCTGGCGGGGGAGGGGCCCGCCGACTGGACGGCTCCCGACTTCGACCTGGACGACTTCGACCTGCCGGCGGCCCTTCCAGTCAGCCTGCCCTCCGACCTCGCGCGCGGCCGGCCCGACATCCAGGCCGCCGATGACCGGCTTCGCGCGGCCGCCGCCGACGTCGGCGTGGCTGCCGCCGACCTCTATCCGCGCCTGCAGCTGAGCGCGTCCGTCGTCGGCGCGGGGCCGGGCGCGCTCTGGAGCCTCGCCGCCGGCCTCGCCGGCCCGATCTCCCATGGCGGGTCGCTCAAGGCCAACCGCCGCGCCGCCGTCGACGGCTACGACGCCGCCCTGGCGAGCTATCGCCAGACGGTGGTGCGGGCCCTCGGCCAGGTGGCGGACCTGCTGCAAGCCATCGACCACGACGGCGCCGAGCATGCCGCCCAGGCCCACGCCCTGGCCGCCGCGCAGGCCAGCCTGGACCTCGACCGCCAGGCCTACCGCGCCGGCGAGGTCGACCTGCTGCGCGTGCTCGACGCCGAGCGGGCCCGCCAACGCGCCCTCCTGGGCGAGATCCGCGCGCGCGCCGCCCAGCGTCTCGACGCGATCCAGCTCGGCGTCGCCCTCGGCGGCGACACGGGCGACGTCCTGGCCCGTCGCGCGGCGGCCGCCCGGCTTTCTTGGGAGCAAACCAGATGACCACCCTGACCATGCCCGCCACCCACGGCCTCGACCACGTCGGGCTCAGCGTCCGCAACCTCGCCGACACCGTGCGTTTCTTCCAGGACGCCCTCGGCTGGCGTCTGGTCGGCGAGCGGCCGGACTATCCGGCGGCCTTCGTCTCCGACGGGCGCGCCACCCTCAGCCTCTGGCAAGTCGCCGACCCCGGCCGCGCGGCCGCCTTCGACCGTCGCGCCAACGTCGGCCTGCACCACTTGGCCTTGGCCGTGGCCGAGGAGCACGGTCTTGAGGACCTCCACGCGCGCCTCGCGGCGTGGCCCGGCGTCACCGTCGAGTTCGCCCCCCAGCCTGTGCGCGCCGGCCCCAAGCGGCATTTCATCGTGCTCGAGCCCGGCGGCCTTCGGCTGGAGTTCGCCCACGATCCCCGCGACTGGATCACCGCCCTCTAGGCCTTACAGGTCCAGCGCCACGTCGCCGGCCGGCTGGGCGCAGCAGAGCAGCAGGTTGCCGTCCGCCGGGCCGTCGAGCGGCTCGGGCCGGTAGGTCACCGTCCCAGAGACCAGGCCGCTCTCGCAGCTGTGGCAGACCCCGGCCCGGCACGACCAGCGCACCGGCGCGTCGCATGCCTCGGCCGACGGCGGATCACGGCTCGCCCTCCGGTGCGAGCCGCCCTTTCTCACGCGTTCATGGATCCTCGGGACTGACGCCCGAGGATGGCGGCGAAGGGGAGGGGAAGGGAGGGAACGATGCCGCGTCGCCCCCCGAGGCGGACTCGCCCGGCCGCGGTCGGGCAGGGCGGCTTACGCCCTTCTTACGCCGGGGCTCGGCTGCGGCATCGAACGCTTACGCGGGTCGGCGCCAGACTGGGGCCATCGTCCAAAGGCCGAGCTGGCCCGTCCGCCCGGCCGCACCCCACGAGTGTCCCCATGCGCGCGTTCGGCGCCAGTCTCATCGTTTCCCCGGCGCAGGTCGTCGACCGCGCCATCGCCCTGGCCGTCGCCCATCGCGACGACATCGTCGCCGTAGCCGGTCCGGATGGCCTGACGGCCCTGGTCGCCCTCTGCCGGCAGGGCTTCGAGCGGGTCGAATGCGCCCGCCAGAGAACCTGCCGCGGCGCCGAGGAGCTCTGCGACGTCCTGATCGTCGCCGGCCGCCAGGACCCGGCCGAGCTCTCCGCCTGCCTGACCCGCAACGCCGGTCTGTTGCGGGAGGACGGGGTCCTGGTCGTCCAGCTTGGCCGCTCGCAGGACGATGTCGTGGTCCGCGAAGCTCTGGCGCGGCTCGGCCTGGAGGCCGCCTCCACGGTCATCGACCGGGCCAGCGGCTGCCTGGTGATCCATCGCGTGCGCCACCGCCAGGCCCTGCGGGCGGTCGGCTAGGCCGGCGGAATTCCTTACGCACTCTTTACGACGTCAACGGGCAAGACCTGCCGAGACTTGACGCCGATCAATGCCACTTTCCGCCGGTCATTGAAGTTGGTCCACGGCCGCTCAGCAGCAAGAACCAGAGGCCACCGCCCGTTCTGATCCTTGTTCGGATCAAGTTCGGCGGCGTCGCCTGTCTCGGCGGCTGCGTCCAAGGCTTACAGACTCGCTTCGTCGTTGCCGCGCAGGCAACAGAAATACGGGAGTCCGCCATGCTGGACATCATCTACATTGTGGCGGGGGTCGGCGTATTCGTCGTCTTCGCGCTCTATACGCTCTCGCTGAGGCGGATTTAGCCATGCTGGTCGGCATCATCTACGCGGCGGCGGCCGTCGGCGTGGCGATCTACATGGTCGTCGCGCTTCTTCGTCCGGAAAAATTCTAGTCATCTGAAGAGAAGGAGACCTCGCGATGGACTTGCGAGGCTGGGGCGAGATCGTCTTCACGATCGGCCTGTCCGTGGCTCTGGCGTTTCCGCTGGGCCTTTACCTGGCGCGTGTCTGGCAGGGCGAGAAGACCTGGCTGGATCCCGTCCTGAAGCCGGTGGAGGCGATCTCCTACCGGGCGTTCGGCGTTGATCCGGGCAAGAGCCAGAACTGGGTCGCCTACGCCATGGGCGTGCTGGCGTTCTCCATCGCCAGCTTCGTGGTGCTGTACCTGATCCTCAGGTTCCAGAACCTGCTGCCGTTCAATCCGCAGCATTTCGCCGGTTGCAGCCCCGACCTGGCGTTCAACACCGCCATCAGCTTCGTCACCAACACCAACTGGCAGTCCTATGTGCCGGAGACGACGCTCTCGACCTTCTCCCAGATGGCCGGCCTGACCAGCCACAACTTCCTTTCGGCCGCCGCCGGCATCGCCATCGCCGCGGCCGTGGCGCGGGCCTTCGCGGCCAACCGGGGCGAGGGGCTGGGCAACTTCTGGGTCGATCTGACCCGGATCAGCCTCTACGTCCTGCTGCCGTTCTCGATCGTCATCGCCCTGGCCTACGTCGCCCTGGGCGAACCCCAGACCCTGGCCGCCGGCGCCCAGGCGATCACCGTCGAGGGCGGCAAGCAGACCATCAGCCTGTTCCCCACCGCCAGCCAGGAAGCCATCAAGCAGCTCGGCACCAACGGCGGCGGCCTCTTCAACGTCAACTCGGCCCATCCGTTCGAGAATCCGAACCCGATCACCAACCTGATCGAGATCATCTCGATGAACGTGCTCAGCTACGCCTGCGTCGTCGCCTTCGGCAAGATCGCCATGGCCCGCAAGGACGCCCGCGCCCTGGTCGCCGTGATGGCCATCTTCGTCCTCGGCGCCGCCGGGGCCATCTACGCCACCGAGACACAGGCCCCGCCGGCCATGGCGGCCGTGCACGCCGACACCGGCGTCAACATGGAAGGCAAGGAGGTCCGCTTCGGCGCCCCCTCGACGGCGGTCTGGGCCGCGGCCACCACCGGCGCCTCCGACGGCGGCGTCAACGGCATGCACGACAGCTTCATGCCGCTCGGCGGGGGCGTGGCGATGTTCATGATCCAGCTCGGCGAGATCCTGCCCGGCGGTGTCGGCTCCGGCCTCTACGGCATGGTGGTCATGGCCCTGATCGCGGTCTTCGTCGCCGGCCTGATGGTGGGCCGCACGCCGGAATACCTCGGCAAGAAGGTCGAGGCGCGGGAGATCAAGTTCGCCATGCTGGCGGTGCTGATCCTGCCGCTGTCGATCCTCGGCTTCGCCGCCGTCGCCGCGATCCTGCCCATCGCCCTGAAGGGGCTGGAGAATTCCGGGGCCCACGGCCTGTCCGAGATTCTCTACGCCTATTCCTCGGCCACCGGGAACAACGGCTCGGCCTTCGCGGGCCTGTCGGCCAACACCCCGTACTGGAACACGACCCTGGGCATCGCCATGCTGCTCGGCCGCTTCGCCTACATCGTCCCGGTGATGGCCATGGCCGGCTCCATCGCGGCCAAGCCCAAGCTGGCGGCGTCCGGCGGCACCTTCCCCACGGACGGCCCGCTGTTCATCGGCCTCCTGATCGGCGTGATCCTGATCATGGGCGGCCTGCAGTTCTTCCCCGCCCTGGCCCTGGGTCCGATCGTCGAGCACTTCCAGGCGCTCGCCGCGGTCGCCCACTGATCCTCATTTGATTTGGCAAAGGCTCCCACAGCCATGACCGACGCTTCTCTTCATCTCGGCGCGCACAGGCGCTCCGCCGTTTCGGGGACGGCCTTCTCCTCCGCCGTCCTCGGGCGGGCCATCGCGGCCGCGTTCGCCAAGCTCGACCCGCGCAAGCTGGCCGGCAACCCGGTGATCCTGGCCACGGAAGTGGTGGCGGCTCTCGCCACCGTCTCCGCCGTCAACGCGATCGTCACCGGGACCAACCCGTGGTTCGCGATCCAGATCGCCGCCTGGCTCTGGATCACGGTGCTCTTCGCCAACTTCGCCGAGAGCATCGCCGAGGGCCGCGGCAAGGCCGCCGCCGACGCCCTGCGCGCCCAGCGCGTGGACGTGAAGGCCAAGCTGATCGTGGATCCCGGCACGGGGACCACCGTGCCGACCGCCGCCTACAAGCTGAACGCCGGCGACGTCGTCCTGGTCGAGGCCGGCGACGTCATCCCCTCGGACGGCGAGATCATCGAGGGCGTGGCTTCTGTCAACGAGGCGGCCATTACCGGCGAAAGCGCCCCGGTGATCCGCGAAAGCGGCGGCGACCGTTCGGCCGTCACCGGCGGCACCACCGTGGTGTCGGACTGGATCAAGGTCCGCATCACCGCCGCGGCCGGCAACACCTTCCTCGACCGCATGATCGCCATGGTCGAGGGCGCCGAGCGCCGCAAGACCCCCAACGAGATCGCCCTGGCCGTGCTGCTGGCCGGCCTGACCCTGATCTTCCTGATCGCGGTGGCGACCCTGCTGGGGCTCGGCAAGTACTCCGGCGTGGCGCTGGACCCGATGGTCCTGGGCGCGCTCTTCGTCTGCTTGATCCCGACGACCATCGGCGGCCTGCTGTCGGCCATCGGTATCGCCGGCATGGACCGGCTGCTGAAGGTCAATGTCCTGGCCACCTCCGGCCGGGCCGTGGAGGCCTCCGGCGACGTCGACACCCTGCTGCTCGACAAGACCGGCACCATCACCCACGGCAACCGCATGGCCACCGAAGTCGTTCCCGCCCCCGGCGTTCGCGCCGACGCGGCGATGCGGGCGGCGATGATGGCCTCCCTGGCCGACGAGACCCCCGAGGGCCGCTCCATCGTCGACCTGGCGCTGGAGAAGGGCATGGCCGGCGAACCGCCGGCCGGGGCCACGCCGGTGCCGTTCAGCGCCACGACCCGGATCTCGGGTCTCGACGCGGGCCAGGATAGCTGGCGCAAGGGGGCGGTGGACGCCATCCTCAAGCTCAGCGGCCTGACGGCCGGCCAGATGCCGGGCGAACTCAGCGCCGCGGTCGACCGCATCGCCCGCGCCGGCGGCACCCCGCTGGCGGTGAGCGAGAACGGCGTCCTGGTGGGCGTCATCCACCTCAAGGACGTGGTCAAGGCCGGGGTCAAGGAACGCTTCGCCGACCTGCGCCGCATGGGCCTTCGCACGGTGATGATCACCGGCGACAACCCGGTCACCGCCGCGGCCATCGCCTCCGAGGCCGGGGTCGACGACTTCCTGGCCGAGGCCACGCCGGAGGACAAGCTGCGCCTGATCCGCGACGAGCAGGCCAAGGGCCGGCTGGTGGCCATGTGCGGCGACGGCTCCAACGACGCGCCCGCCCTGGCCCAGGCCGACGTGGGCGTGGCGATGCAGACCGGCACCCAGGCCGCCCGCGAGGCCGGCAACATGGTCGACCTGGACAGCGATCCGACCAAGCTCATCGAGATCGTCGAGGTCGGCAAGCAGATGCTGATCACCCGCGGCGCCCTGACCACCTTCTCCATCGCCAACGACGTGGCCAAGTACTTCGCCATCATCCCGGCGATCTTCTTCACCTCGCTGCCGGCGCTGGGGGCCCTCAACATCATGGGCCTCAGCAACCCCCGTAGCGCGATCCTCTCGGCGGTGATCTTCAACGCCCTGATCATCGTCGCCCTGATCCCGCTGGCCCTGCGGGGGGTGAAGTACCGGCCCATCGGCGCCGGAAAGCTTCTGTCCCGCAACCTGCTGATCTACGGCCTGGGCGGCATCATCGTGCCGTTCATCGGCATCAAGATCGTCGACCTGATCGTCTCGGCCATCGGTCTCGCCTGAGCCCGGCCCCGATATTGGCCTGAGGAGAACCCCCATGCTTTCGCAACTTCGCCCCGCCATCGTCTCGACGGTGTTCTTCACCCTCCTGCTGGGGGTGGCCTATCCCCTGGCCATCACCGGCGTCGCCCAGGCGGCGTTTCCCGCCCAGGCCGGCGGCAGCCTGATCCGCGACGCCAAGGGCCAGGTGATCGGCTCGGCCCTGATCGGCCAGGCCTTCGCCAGGCCGGAGTACCTGCACTCGCGGCCGTCGGCGGCCGGGTCCAACGGCTACGACGCTTCGGCCTCGTCCGGCTCCAACTACGGGCCCCTGAACCCGGACCTCGCCAAGCGCATCAAGGGCGACGCCGCCAGCCTCGCCTCGGACGCCGCCGGCAAGCCGATCCCGGCCGACGCCCTGACCACATCCGGCTCGGGCCTCGACCCGGACATCTCGCCCGAGAACGCCCGCATGCAGGCCGCCCGCATCGCCAAGGCGCGCGGCGCGGACCCGGTCAAGGTCGCCGCCCTGATCGACGCCCACGTCGAAGGCGCCTTCCTGGGCTTCATCGGCCAGCCGCACGTGAATGTGCTGAAGACCAATCTGGCTCTCGACGCCGCCCTCGGTAAGGCCCAACTTCCGAAGTCATGACGCCGGGCGAGCCCAGACGATACGAACAAGGGCGCCCAGATCCCGACGCCCTGCTGGCCGAAGCCGGCAGGGCGGGCAGGGGACGGCTCAAGGTCTTCCTCGGAATGTCGCCCGGGGTCGGCAAGACGTACGAGATGCTGCAGTCCGCCCAGCGCCGGAAGGCCGAGGGCGTCGACGTCGTCGTAGGGGTCGTCGAGACCCACGGCCGGGCCGACACCGAGGCGGTGCTGG